>Ga0187783_10001642_pt1 | contig 16561 bp, 19 predicted proteins | sample 1015_SJ02_MP02_2_FD_132471 | JGI IMG/M metagenome (GOLD analysis project Ga0187783, IMG submission 132471) | Tropical peat soil microbial communities from peatlands in Department of Meta, Colombia - 1015_SJ02_MP02_20_MG | ecosystem: Environmental > Terrestrial > Soil > Wetlands > Peat | place... | reverse complement strand
GAAGATGGGTTCGTGCTTCGCCGAATCGACCCAGCCAGAAACATGTAGTACCCCCATTCCGGTGAGCTTCAACCAGTAGACCCGGGGTTTGCTCGCGATTGGCTAGAGCAAGAAGATTTTCAGCTAGCGAAAGGGCATCAGCAAGCGGCCCTCTGACCAGATGAAATACCCACAAACCCCAAATTGCGCGAAATTTATGTAGCGGACTGCCAACGGTCTGTGATAACAGCCTCGCCCTTGAATAATTTTCTTCCATTTCGTAAGATGCATAACCTTTGATAGCCAGCAAAGGGGCGCCGCGTGCAAGCAAAAGTTCTAACTCCAAGGTGTCACGTTTAAGTCCTTCTGGCAGCTCCTTTAACAAATGCAACGCGCTATTAAAATGATTTAGCGCTTCAATATTAGCTGAATGTTCGGCAGCTCTCCGAGCTGCAAGATGCCAATAATCAATTGCTGGAACCGGGCATCTTGCCTGTTCATAGTGATAGGCCAAAAGCTCCGGCTCCATTTTTGCGCGCTCGGCGAACCTGCTTTCGAGCGCCTTGCCAATTCGAGCGTGTAGCAATTGCCGGGCTTTACTGAGTAGCGTACTGTAAGCAGCTTCTTGGACGAGAGCATGCTTAAAGTGGTATTTCGCAGCGGGTGGATTGCCCTCCTGAAAAAGAAGCCCGGAAGCGACTAAAAGGTCGAGCGCATTCCTCAATTGGCTGTTCGAAGCTTTGACGCTTGCTTGTAAGAGATCGTATGAAAATTCACGTCCTATGGCTGCCCCAGCTTGAACAATTTCCCTAATCGGAGCGAACCGGTCTACTCTTTCCATGAGCGAAGCTTGAAGGCTTTCCGGGATGGACAATTCCTTTAATGTGGCCTTCAATGTGTAAGCGTGAGCTTCCTCAGTAAGCGCGCCAGATTCAAGGACGTTTTTTGTTAGCTCTTCAACATATAACGGCACGCCATCGGTCTTGGCCAGGATAGCCTGCTGTACCTCGGGCGGAAGCGCTTTTCCCCCAGCGATCGCTGAAACAAGTCCGGTACAATGCCGACGTGGAAGCCGACTGAGCGTTAAAGACGTGACGTGACTGTGGTCCGACCAAACGGGCTTGAAGTTGGGTCGAAATGTGATCACCAACAACATGCGCATTTGCTGTATGTGGTCAATGATTCGCGTCATGAGGTCATGCGTTGTTGGATCAATCCAATGGGCGTCTTCCACAATGAACAATCCTGAACAGCGAGCGGCCAGGCTTTGCAGATGTTGCACTAACGCTTCCAAGATCATTTCCTTGCGCTTTTCGGGCGACACATTGGATGTCTGATTGGGGTGATCCCAGCGGATCGAAAGCAGTTCCGCAATCCACGAGACCATTTTCTGGTTTTCGACTCCGGCTTCAACCGCCATGACCTTCAACTTATTCAGCTTCACATTGGAACTGTCGTGACTAGCAAATCCGGCAGCTCGCCGCAGATAATTAATCGCTGGGTATAGCGCCGTACTGGTGTGGTAAGGTGAACACTGGTATCGAATTATATTGTGCCGTTCTTCGGCGATGCGTTCGCAGAGAATCTGAATAATTCTCGATTTGCCGATGCCGGCCTCCCCAGAAAGGAGCAATACCTGTCCTTCACCGCCAACGACTTCCCGCCAACGACCACAAAGAAGAGAAACCTCGTCTTCTCTGCCGATAAAATTGACTAGTCGAGCTGCGCGATGAGCCTCAAATCGGCTAGCTGGCGGTCCGACACTCAGAACCTGCCAGGCTTGAACTGGTGTTTCGAACCCTTTGAGAGACACGGTTCCAAGATCGCTAAACGCGAATTGACTGCCCACGAGACGCTTCGTTGTAGGGTCAACGATCAACTGATTAGGTTTTGCAAGCCCTTGAAGGCGAGCAGCACGATTGGGGGTTTCGCCGAAAACTGGCCTTTCCTTGGCGATTTCCTGCCCGATAAGTTCGCCGACCACCACTTGACCAGTCGCGATCCCGATTCGTGCAGCTATTTTCTCTTGCTTCGGTTTTTTTCGATTGAGCGGCTTCACTGCATCCAAAATAGCTAGTCCAGAATGTATCGCTCGTTCGGCATCGTCCTCGTGAGCATGAGGGTACCCAAAATAGACCATCATTCCATCGCCCATGTACCTTGCTATGTAGCCTTCGTACCGAGCGGTCGCTTGACCGCAGGTGTCTAGAAATCGACGGACGATAGCCTGGAGGGCCTCGGGGTCCAGATGGCGAGATAGGGCTGTCGAATTCACCAAATCACAAAACATCACAGTTAGCTGGCGACGTTCTGCTTGATCTGACTTTAGGTGGGATGGCTGCCTGCCTGGAACGACGGAGACCGGTACAACAGAGCCCCTGCCCATCGCTTCTGCACCCTGGGACAGCGAAGCAATAGCACGTAAGAGTTTTTTTCGATGTCCCAGCAGAATGCCCAACGCCTCGAGGTCGCCCTCATTCAGATGAGGAACTACATCCCAATCGATGGCATTTTGCTCAAATGTCTCACGGTATATACCTAGACCGAGGTCTTCGAGCCACGCTGACACATGATCATTTGTCATGCTGAAACCGTGCAATAAGCTGCTGTTAAGGTATAAATAGTTAATGCACCCAAATCCGAAAGATGCAGGCTTTTCCATTTCTTGACGATTCTCGCGTTTCCATAGGTGTTAAGACCGAAAGGGGACCCGGCGTGGGAGCAGCGCCTCTGCAAGATGGCCGACATCCTTTTCGGCAACTAACGACACGGCGCTCTGCGCATCGTCTTGCGGACTAGGCAAGATGTGAATGCGAAATGCTCGCGGCTGCAGCATCATCGAGAGTCCTAATATTCATAAGCTCGCCAAGGGATCCTTCGGCGTGGCATCCCGCGCGGGCAATTCCGAGAGGCAGTTGGAACGTCAAGATTATATCAATAGTGCCATTGCCGCTCATTGCCCAAGATTCGTTAATAGGCTCTAAATTGCGTTATGCGATTGGAGGTCGATATGTCATTGAAACTGTTGACAAAAGTGGCCCTCACCGCGGCCGTTCTTATGGGAGCCGCATCGCCAACCGCGCAGTCGTTTCGGAACCTCGTGGAGGCCTTCTACCAGGGCGAATTTCGAGCTCACCCGATTGCCGCAACAAACAACGGCGTGCACGATTACGATAGCGAAGTCGATATCTAAGCCGAGACGGTCAGGCTGAAAACATTGCGCGGCTGCATAAAGCGCTCGACGCGTTGACATCGATCGATCCGGCGACGCTGCCGTCCAGTGATCGCGACGATCGAGAGATGCTGATCGGCAGCATTAAAGGGAAACTTCTGGACGTTGAGACGATCCGGTATTGGCAAAAGGACCCGAACGTTTACGTGCGCAGCGGGACTTCTGCGGTCTTCAATCTCGTTCATCGGGATTTCGCCCCGCTCGCGGACCGCTTGCGGTCAGTTATCGCCCGCGAGCGGCAAATCCCAATGCTGCTCGCGGCAGGTAAGTCCAATGTTGAGCATCCGCCGCGAGCGTTCGTTGAGATCGGCGAACGATTTTTCAGTCCCTGGCTGCTTTCCCAATGCCAGCATTAAAGCCGATTGACGTCCTGCGGCGGGTGCGCGAGCCTCGGTGACCTGCTAATCCCCTTCCTCAATCTTTTTTGGCGAAGAAATTTGTGGCACGGCAATGGGACATGAGAGACGATCCTGGTTCGATCGCTGGCGGTCATATCGCGACCGGCTCATTGCGAGTCCGGGCGTCCAGCGCTGGGCCTTGGCGAACCCGCTGACCCGTCCCGTCGCGCGACGGCGCGCCCGGGCCATGCTCGATCTCTGTGCCGGATTCGTTTACTCACAGGTCCTGTTCACCTGCGTAAGGCTGCGTCTCTTTGACATCCTGTTCAAGGAACCCCTGGCGACTGCCGCGCTTGCCGAGAGGCTGTCGCTTTCGCCAGAAGCTACGTCCCGCCTCCTCGACGCTGCGGTTTCACTTGGGCTGGTAGAGCGGCGTGGCCGAACCGTCTACGGCCTGGGGCAGCTTGGCGCGGCGTTGGCTGGAAACCGGGCCGCTCTTTCCCTGATCGAACATCAGCCTCTGCTGTACGCCGATCTCCAGGATCCGGTAGCGCTGCTTCGGGGTTCCTCTCAGGCTATGGGGATCGCTCGCTACTGGCCCTACTCGGCGGCCGCGCATCCAACGGAGCTAACGGCCGAGCAGGTCGCGCCTTACAGCGCGCTCATGGCCACATCGCAGCCCCTCATTGCGCAGGAAGTGCTCGACTCCTACCCAATCCACCGGCATCGCTGCCTTCTCGACGTCGGCGGTGGCGAAGGCGTTTTCCTCGCCGCGGCGGCAACGCAGGCACCGGCCCTACGCCTCATGCTTTTTGACCTGCCCGCTGTGGCCGAGCGGGCTCGTGCCCGGTTTGCTGATGCGGGACTCCTGGAGCGAGTTTCAATCCATGGCGGCAATTTCCTGACGGACACGATACCGGAAGGGGCGGATGTGATCTCACTCATCCGGATCGTTCATGACCATGACGACGCCTCGGCCCTCTCGCTTTTGCGGACCGTGCACCGGGCGCTACCGCCCAACGGCACGCTCCTTATCGCAGAGGCGATGTCGGGCGTCAGGGGCGCCGAACCACTCGACGCCTATTATGGATTCTACACCCTCGCCATGGGTCGAGGCGAGCCAAGGACCGTCGCGGAAATCAGCAGATTACTGCGGCAAGCAGGCTTCAGCCACTTTCGTCTTCTGCGCAACCGAATGCCCATCCTAACCAGCATTCTCATCGCCCGGCGGACTTCGAGTTGAGAATAGATAGGATTCACGATGGGAACCACTGTTCGTTCGGGCTCCCTGAGAAGCTTCTCATCAGCAACTCGCTGCCGCGGTAGCTTCAATTTCTCATGCTCAAGAGCCAGTTACACCGGAAAGGAAAGCTTTTTTGCGTGTAATGGTCACCCGTTCTCCTGACCAGGCCAGCGACGGCTTCGCAGCGCCCGCTTCTTAGTGGAAAGACTTAGACACTGCCGGAATCCTGCCAACGAGAAATCCGATGAGTAGACCCGCCGTGGGGAAGTACAGAGAGTCAACCTCTGGTTAAAGATTTCACACGTTTTGCTTTCGCGAACGCCCGGTCGCTGGCCATGAAGTGCGCAAGCATGGGCGCGATGAGTTTGGCGGGTTCAATGGGGGACTGGCCAGTTTCCTGGGAGCTCGGCGTAGGCGGCGAGATCGCGGAGGATTGCGGCGGGCAGCTCGAAAGTGAACTTGATGGGCTTGTCGTCGAGGACGGCGGAGAGTTTTAATTTGGCCATGGTGTCATCGCTTCATTCAACGTTTTGCACTATTCGCGCGATCACGTTCCCTGCGTGAGTTAAGAACCGAAAGAGATTCGATCCAAAGTGAGCTTCTGCCAAGAGGCCTAAGCGTGTCCCATTGTTTATTCTTTTGTCCTAGTGATTATAGGGCGTGAGCACGAGATCACGATTGACGATGACACGGACTGGGAAGCCCGGCCGGATGGTGAGGGTCGGTTGGACATTGATCTCGCGGCGCACGAGCTGCTGGCCTGTTTGGTTCAGCGTATCCGGGCTGCCGCGCCGAAGTGCCTGAATGATATCGCTTTCGGTGCCCGTGGCGCCAACCTCGCTGCCGACGCCAAGGAGGGTCGAGGGCGGCGGCCTTAAAGAGGCTCAGCCAATGATAGTCGACCTCGTCCACGAGCCCGGCGTAGCCTTCACTATCCGCACCAGGTTGGTGCTCAAGGACGATCGATTTGCCATTTGGAAAAATAATCCGGTTCCAAACGAGGAGCACGCGGGACTGGCCGAAAGAGATTTGGCTGTCGTAGCTCCCGATGAGTTTGGCGCCTTGCGGGATCAGCAGAAAGCGGCCCCATGATCTCAATGACTTGAGGGTCTTCAAGCCATCGCGCGATCGCCGGCCCCAGCGCCGTGCGCAGCATGCGGGCGCCGCGCGATACTGCCTCCGAATGAAGTGAATATTGTGCCAATCGCCCCCCGTCCTTCATCAGCGCAGATAAGCACGCGATGAATGAGGACAACTAAAAAGGCCAAGACCTCAGCCGCCGCAACAACGCACATCATGTCGTAGCATCAGAGCGAGCAAAGACAGGCGATCGGCGGTTTGATGTAATTGTGGGGAGATGAAAATCCTAGCAGGCGACGCCAATTATGCAAAATACCAACCCAATAGTGCCGCTGTATGTCAAATCCCAGCCGAGCCCAATTTGATAGGCACTGGCGAAAAATGAAACGCTTTCTTCACAAAAGCGGTCTTAGTGATCAGGCGGCAGCGCCGGGAACCGTGGATGCGTCAAATGAAGATGTCAGCAGCGGCAGGAACATGGATGTTTTGCTGCACCCAGTTTAGCCTCGCTTTATTTGCTTGCGCCAGCGCGACAGCCCGAGAGCCCGCGCCGATACCGAACGTGCCGCCGTGGGCGGCTGAAAAAATCCTGTCTGCGGAACCAGGTCGCAAGGCGTGCTTTCAGAGAGCGTATGACGCTAAGCATCTGCAAACCCATCCTCAGCAAAAGGTCACGGAGTTGCTCTTTTTTCTGCGTGTTTCCGGCTACGACTCCAGCGGAAATTATGTTTTCGATAAGCCAGACCATATTCTCTACAACTTCGCCATTTCGATAAGGCGACGCAATGACAAGCATTTCCTGCGCACCGGCGGCGACTGCCTCGGAACTGATGTTCGGCAATGCGTTGTTGATTGTGACGGTGGCGGCGTCATCATCGAAAAGCTGCCAAGCGGCGACGGATTGTCTCTTCGTCTCGACGAAGGCGGAATTGCATTTGGCGGTGACTGCGACACCAAGACTGGCGTTTGGGTGAAACCGGGCACTGACCACAAGGCGTTTCATTTAGAGGCGGCGCCTTTGGAGGCTTGCCGGTTGCTAGAAAAGGAGCAGATGAATCCCTGGCCATAGCGGATGCGGTTTGACTTCAAAAGCCGGTGGGTCTGGTTTTGAATCTGCCGCCAGCAGAAGATTGGGAGCGATCAGGTCAACAATCGACAGCAAGGCTTGGCTTTTCGCCCCACCTGCGACAACATGGGAAGCCGGCTCGGCAACCAATCCGTCTTCGTGCGTTCCAAAACGGCGCGGCGCCAATTCAAAACTCGAAACTCGCTTAAGGCCTCAGAAGCAACTTTTATAAAAATTCACCAAATCGTTGACATTGATCCCCCTTCTCTTTTTGGGGGCATAGGAATGGCTGGGAGGCAAATCTAAGATCGATCCCAGTCAATCAAATGCACATTACGTTAGGGCGCGATGAAACACCTCATCTACATGGCCGTTCTCCTGATGGCGACGACATCGCTTCGTATCGCTCACGCCGGCGGGCAGGAGATTCGTACATGCGAGTTTAAAGTGAAAGCTCGTTGTGAATCTGGCGACGCCAGCGTCACGCTTGCCGACGGCGTAGTGACAAGGGTCGAGGTTTCTGTCTATCGGTGCGGCTTACCTGGTAAGTTAGGCTATTCGTGCACTATCGATTCGTCCCGAAGTGACCGAGACTCCATATGGTCAGAAGATGGGGGCGCGACGCTAATAGACAACGCATCTCCCTTTAACTCGAATGAACCCGACCGTATAAAGGTAACCGCCGGACAATATGTGTCTATCGACTTGGACAAAGCGCAGTCGCTCGGGAGATGCGGCGTCGGAGCGGATCTGCCGCGGGCGATTGCCATTCCGGCGCAAAGAGGAGCATGCCGAGTGCGGCTCGGACCACCCTAATAGCGCAATCGAGCGGCCGCCCATCTCTAACCTTGAACGTCCACTCTCAATGTCCGCCAACGTCCGCTTCGGGTAAAAATGGGTAAGTCTCGCAGCGAGCATATGTTTTCCGGAATTGCTTCTGATAGCTGCCGGAAATCAGCAGTGGCGGCACTTACGTTCTGCGCGGATTTTGTTGAAAAAGTCGCTTGATGGCGTCTAGGCCTCGTGATTCCGTCGAAGGAGATGGGATTGAGGAACGGTCGACATGATGGGATGGCAGGACGGCAGGCAGGCGAAACTATTTTACGAATTTCGCCTCGAGGATCGCGTTCCGGCCGATCATCTGCTGCGCAAGATCGATCGTTTTCGATCTGAGTAACTTGCGACATGAACTGGCGCCTTTTTACAGCAACATGGGTCGACCCTCAATCGATCCAGAGCTGATAATCCGGATGCTGGTTGTGGGCTATTGTTTCGGCATCCGCTCCGAGCGCCAGCTGTGCGAGGAGGTGAATCTCAATCTCGCATACCGTTGGTTCTGCCGTCTCGGTCTGGAAGGCCCTGTTCCGAACCATTCCACATTCTCGAAGAGCCGGCACGGCCGTTTCCGCGACAGCGACATTTTCCGCCATGTGTTCGAGGCTGTGGTGGGCAGGGCTATTACGGAAGGACTGGTTGGGGGTGAAGGATTTGCTGTCGATGCCAGCCTGATCGCAGCCGACGCTAACAAGCAGCGCTCTGTGCCGAGTTCGGAAGATGTGGACTGGGAAGGACTCGCCGTCTCTCGCCGCTCCGTGCGGGAGTATCTCGACACGCTGGATCACGCCGCTTGGGGCGGCGCCAGCGAGGTCGTGCCCAAGTTCATCTCCAAGTCGGACCCGGCAGCGCAGTGGACCGGCGCACATAAGGGCCACGCGTTCTTTGCTTACGCCGACAACTACCTGATTGACCTCAAGGCGGCGATCATCGTCGACGTCGAGGCGACACGAGCCATCCGCCAAGCGGAAGTCGGTGCCGCCAAGACAATGATCGACCGCACCGAAGCCCGCTTCGGATTGAAGCCTCGGCGCCTCAGTGGTGACAGTGCTTACGGCGCAGCGGAAATCCTTGGCTGGATGGTCGAAGAACGAAACATCGAGCCACATGTGGCTTTGTGGGACAAGAGCGAGCGGACCGACGGCACCTTCAGCCGATCTGACTTCACCTTCGATGTTACGGCGAACGCCTATACCTGCCCCGGCGGAAAGCCGCTTCAAAAATACAGGCGGCCATTCGTGAAACCACGGATCGGCGTCACGAAGGACAATACGCTCATCTACAATGCCAGCCAGCACGATTGCGCCGCTTGCAGCTTTAAGGCCAAATGTTGCCCAGGACAGCCGCGGCGCAAGATTGCTCGGAGCATCCATGAAGCGGCGCGCGATGTAGTCCGCAACCTTAGAAACACGCCAGCCTATCTACAGTCTCGCCGCGAGCGGAAGAAGGTCGAGATGCTCTTTGCTCATCTCAAGCGCATCCTCAAGCTCAATCGCTTGCGTCTGCGCGGGCCCTTCGGAGCACGGGATGAGTTCTTACTCGCCGCAATCGCTCAAAACCTTCGGAAATTGGCGAAAGTGGCTCCAGGCCAAGTGATCAACAAGACAGTTTGCATGTCAGTATAGAACGGGGCGAAGAACAAGCTAAGATAGCAGACGGAGACCACCGAGGGTCCAACCTGACATTTGCGCGTCCTCGCGCAAAAGAGCGCAGACTCGCGCCCCAAAACGGACTTTTTCAACGAAATCGGCGCAACTGCCTCAGTCAGCTAATGACTGCTTTTCCTTAACGCTCGCATTCGCAAGCTGAATGGTCACGAGCTGGGAGTCTGAGTTTAACAGGTTGATACCGATGTTTAATGTTACGATTCGACTGCGGTTGACGAATGCGGGTTAGGAGATTTTTTCATTCCTCTATCCTACGAAGCACGGACTTCGAACGATAACCAGTGATCAACTCGCTCGCTGAAAATTTGGTCAAATTTTGCGGCACGACCTCGATGGGTCAGAATCCTACTATATTAGTCAGGAAAATCCTTGTCTAGTTCTTGGTCGTAACCGCGGCACCATGCCCCTGTTTGCTCTCAGTCAATGCTCGATCGATATGTTGGATCGCTTCTTGGGAGCCGCAGCACAGCCGGTGTCATCCGCATGAGCGCCGCCAGTTACTTTCGGGGCGCAAGAGTGGCATCCGCAGGTGGCCGCGGCCTGGTGTCGTTGGGATACCAGTATTTGACATGACAAGCCTCGCAGGCCTGATCGAGCTTGCCGCCAGCTTCGAACAGTCGCGCGACATCGCGGGCCTCGACAGCGGCCAGCGCCTCCTTGGCGGCAAGGCGCAAGGCTCGGGCGCGCTCGGCAAAACCCGGGCGATCGGCCGCGATCTTGCGGGCGATCTCCTCCGGACGGAGAATGCCCGCCACATGCGCATCCTCGAGCTTCCCTCCGGTTTGAGCAACCCGTCGGCCCGGCGTCAACAGAAGATTCGGTGCCTCCGCCAGGGAGACGGCATAGCGACGAACCGTCTTCCAGTCGTCTTCGGTCCGCGGCTGCCGGTCTTCCGTCCCCGAAGCGCTGGTCGTGCTGGAGACTGACGCCCACAGCGCATCCGCCGAGGGATCGATTATGCTCTGCATGATGTCCTGAATCGTCGCTACCGTTTCCAACCCGTCATTGGCGCTGGGCGGGACGGCCGGCACGCTGGTCGCAGCTGCGGCTCCAGCCAGAATCACAGCCGCCGCCAATATTCTCTTCAACATCGCCTGGCTCCCTCCCAACATGCTCAGATGAAGCCAATAATCCGGCCGGAGATTCCGACGCCGAACCAGAGCAGAAGCGAGACGATCGCCACCGCCTTGCCGGCAAGGGGTCTCTCCGCCGCTCGCCGGCTCACGGTCCTGAATAGGCTCGCCTGGAACAGGACGGCCGCGGTCAGCAAGAGCATCTTGAGCTGAAAGAATTCATTGGAATAGTAACGGACCGGTCCCGACAGAAAGATCAGCGTTCCACTCAGGACGGCGGCTGCGAGGCCAGTCCCAAATAGAATGTTTCCGGCGCCGATGATCCGCGCTGGCGCCTGCCCCATCAGAGCAAGACCGAGAAGTCGCAGGTTGATGAGCGTCACCGAGGCCAGCAGAAGCACGAAGCCGGCAATGTGGATGAGCTGAAACGTGGCCCCCACCAGATAATTCGACTTACGCAACGCGATCCCGAAGGATGTGTCCTGCACCCAATGCAGTATTCCGAGAATAGTCATATGGGGGTCTGGCTCCGCAGTGGTGCTGATTTAAGGTCAGGCGGGCTACCCGAGATAAGGAATGAGACGGCCCGCCATCATGACCACGGACCAAAGAAAGAGTGAAGTCCAGCCAGCGGCCCTGACCTCGACCGGAGGAACAGGACGAGTTGCCCAATCCGCCGCGCCCGGGGCCACTCCGAGCTCGAACCATAGGAAGTTGGCGCCGGCGAGAAGAATGAAAACGAACTTCACCGGAAAAGCCGGGTTTGGAAGCAGCTTGATGGATAATGCCCAGAACAGTAGAAAGCCGGACGCGAAGGTCAGGACGAATCCTCCAAAAATGAAGGGGCGCAGCTGGCTCATGACATAAAGAAGGGGCTCGTCCCGCAACAACACGCCAGCCAAACGGAGATCCACGATCGCCAGCAGGCCGACGGAAAAGGCCAGCCCTAACAGATGGACACCCTCGACCACAGGGAATGCATATTGCGATTCGCGCAGGGCAGTTCCGAAGTCGGAATCATAGAGAAATTGTGCGAAATCATAAAGAGCGGACATGATCGACCCTTTTGGCGCGGCCTCGCGCCGATCGATGCGAAGAAGATAGCGAAATCGAGCCTTCGGCGCACATGAGCCAGGCGAAGGCCACGTCCCGACAGGCGTCAATAAGGCTTTGTCTTGTCCCCGTGATACAGGTTCTCGACGTCTCGCTCGCCTTCCTGACACTCGTTAAACCAGAGCTCGTAATTCGGATCCTCCGCATGCGCGCGAGAGAATTGCGACGCGAGGGTCCAGGGCCTGGCGTAGACGTTCGGATCTTCGTAGCGTTGCTCGAGCCGGAAGTTGTTGGGGCCCGTGAAGATATATTTCTCGACGATGTGCACTCTGTCGCTGGAGAAGTCGCCCTCGTTACTCAGCCGGTGTTTGGCGTTGTCGTTGGCGACGTCGACAACCAGCGTCGTCCCCTCCCAATGCCCGCGGGAATCGGCCATCCACAACTTGATCCGCTCCGGAATATGCGGCCTGTCGTCGAGGGGAATGATCCGGCTGGTATGATTCTGGTCATCAAGGAAGACGACGAAGCCCGGATACTGCCGGATCTCGAAATCCTGAGTCCAAAAGATTGTCCGGGTGACGCCGCCTGGAACGCAGCGCGCCTGCGGATCGATATGCTCCGGCTGTGTCCAATTGAAGACCGCGGCCTCGAGCGCCTGCTGCTTGGCCCGCGCCCAGGGCTGATAAGGTACTTGGCGGTCTGGCGGATCGACGACGCGGGACTGGTTCAAATCATTGGCTGCTTTGCGCTGCTCGTACGCGGCCTGATCCTGGACGCCAACCCCGCGCCGCGGCCGCACCAGCGAATAGGTTCCGGCGATCTCAGGCTTGTAGAAACCCTGAACGTCCGGCTGTCCGTCAGGAAGCCGCTTTGGCTGCCATTCCTCCGCGAAAGCCGCGCCGGAAAGCGCGAGGACGACGCCGGCGAACAGAACGAAAATCCGATGCTCATTCATGCCATCGCCTCCAGGCTACGGGTAGAAGTGTTCATAATTGAACGTGTAACATTCATATTCGAGCAGCTGAAAATTCTTCTCGACATGGCGGTAGAGGACGAGATCGACCGTCCAGGGCCGCGTGAAGACCTTGGGATCCTCGATCGTGGCCTCGTAGCGGATATGGTCGGAATCGATGAAGCTGTAATGCTCGACGACGTGCAGCGCGTCGCTGTGAAAATTGCCGGAATGGTCGAGCCACGTCTGGTCGTTGAAATCGACTACATCGACCACGAGTGTATCTCCTTCCCAATGGCCACGAGAGTCGCCGAGCCACCAGTCGATGTGACCCGAAGGATGCTTGGTGTCGTTCGTGTAGACCGTGCGGGCCGTGTGCGCATACTCATAAAGAAGAGTGAGATGCGTATCGGCCTGGAAGATCTGAAAGGGATAGGGGGAATAGGTGGCGCGCGGGATGCCCGGAAGATAGCACTTGTTGCGCGGATCGAGGATTTCACGTTTCTCGAAATTCTCCTTTCGCTTCTCCGCCGCCCAAGGCTGGTAGGGAATTTCGCCACCGACGACCACTCCAAGCCCCGCGGGCGCGTCCTTGCGCGCGTTGTGCGGCTCGAGGTCCCAATCCGCCGTGCTGAGGCTCTGCCACAGCCCAGAAAAATCCGGCTTACCGCTGGCGGCGCGCGGAACCACGCTTCCAGTCTCGGCATGCGCCGCGCCTGCGGCCGCAAACGGTGAGAGAACCGTGATGCAGCTCAGCACGGTTCCGATTGCAAGACTTGCGGGGCGCGATTTAGAGGCGGCTGTTTCAACAGAAAAATGATGGGTCATTAGCCACTCAACGATTGGCGGAGGTGCCGGATGGATCATGGGTTCCGCGGGCGGTTCGCTGCCTCGCCCGGATTTCCGGTGCCTTCACTGCCAGCGAAGAAATCGCGCCCATCGGGCAACTTCACCGTGCTTCCGGCGATGACTTCCTTGCCATTCTTGGCACGATAGCCGGTAACCGTTATTACGGCGCCAACCGGAAAATCGTCCTTACGAAAGCCTCGGCGCAGCAACGCATTTGGCGCGCCAAACTCGACGGCCCAATTGACGACCTTGCCGGCGGCGTCAGTGACGTCGACATAGACCCAGCTGTGCGGATTGGTCCATTCGATTTTGGTCAGCTTGCCGTCAATGGTGATCGGCTGATCGATGTCATATTCGGCGGCGAAGGCATGGTGCGCAGCCACGGACGACGCCGTCCCCATCAACGCAGCGGCGCCAAAAATTCCGGCAAGCAAGTATCTCATAGACATTGCGTCACTCTCTCCCTGACCCGCGCACCACAAGAAGGTAACGGCTCGCTGTGGTAACCCACCCACAACGGTCGGAAGGAGAATAAAAAATGCCGGTCTAAAGTCAATCGATAAAATCGATCGAATAGATAGATTTTTAAATCTCTTGCTTTTGAAATGGGACCCGCTAATCGGGACATTTGGAGGGTCGGCGCTCGCTACCGCCTGATCCATGGCAGATTCAAGGAGCAGGCTGCGACGCACGGACAATAGTTCTGGGTGTTTCCTGCACTGGGCCAGCGCCGCGCAGACGAAACAGAGTGCGAGGCGATCTGTGGGACTTCGCGGGGCAGCCAGACTACCGGCTCGTCCACGCGCTTTTCGTGGATAACGCCGATCTGGCACTGGTATTATTCGATGCGGCGGACCTCCGCGACCCGCTCCGCGGCGTGAACTTCTGGCTGAAGCAACTCCAAGCGGGTCAAAGTCGCTGCCCTATCATTTTGGTAGCTGCTCAGGCGGACCGCGGGACCAGTTCGCTGACACCGGAAGAACTAAGCGCGTTTTGTCAAAAGCAAGGCATCACAGGTCCGATCGCGACCAGTTCCTTGACGGGCCTAGGCTTTGACAATCTGGTCGAGCGCATGAAGTCCATGATCCCATGGGACGACAAGCCTGCGACGGTTACGACCGCGACTTTCAAACAGATCAAAGACTACGTGCTCGGCCTTAAATAATTGTCAAGCCTGAGGAACTCCGTCGCCGCTTGGAGGCTACGGATGCCGGCTGGCATTTCACCGACGCCGAAATGCTAACCGCTGTCGGCCATCTGGAAAACTACGGTTACGTTAAACGCCTGAGAACCTCGAAGGGCGAGCAGCGAGTTCTGCCAGCCGGAGCGGCTCAATAATTTGGCGTCATCGTTCGTGTTGGAGGCGCGGCGGAATCCCAGGGGTCTGGGTGCGCTCGAGGAAAAAAGGTTGCTGGCTGGCGGCTATGATTTTCCGGAACTAAAGCACCTGCACGGCGGCGAGCGCGATGTGCTCCTGGACGCAGCGGCGCTGCTTTCCTTGGAGCACAATGTCTCTTTTCGTGAAACCGACCCGCTTCGCTTGGAGCCATATCTGGTCTTCCCCGAGCTGATCAATCTGAAGAAGCCGTTAGAAGAGGAGGCGGCGGTCGAAGATGGCGTCGCCTATACGGTAAGCGGTCCCACGGAAAACGTGTTCGCATCGCTGGTCGTGCTGCTGGGCTACACGTGTACCTTCACACGCATAGCCCAGTGGAATAATAACGCCCGTTACGAACTGGGCGACGGCTTGACGTGCGGATTCAAGCAGGAGGCCGAGCGCGACGGCGAATTGGATTTTGTGCTTTGCTTCGGTGCCAACGTTGGCCTCCCCGTGCGAACACTCTTTCAAGGATTGTTTGAGAGTTTTCTGGCGCGATGAAACCTGACGGTGATGCGATACGAACCGGTGCCCTGCAGCAATGTGACCTGCGGTCATTTGCTGGAAAGGTCGGTCGTGCGCCAACGGTTGAAGGAGGGAAAGACCTTCGCTTTCTGCAATGATTGTAGAGAGAAGCTAACGCTGCCCGCGATGGTGGAGCGGATCCAGTTGGGCCTCAGTCTCTCTATTGATCAGGCTAGAAGTCATCGAAAACGCCGTTATTCCATCAGTGCTTTCGGCCGAAGCCAATCTTGCAAAGTGCACCCAAAAGAATTCTTCTTATCTTCCGCATGGGCTTAGGGGAAATTGATTTTCATGGGTCGCTAGGGTCGCTAGGTTCCATCATAGGCCACAGAAATTGGTCAGATTTTTCCCAATTTGAAATTTCTAAGTACCCAGCCAAGCCTTATCGAACGTTGCACCATTCAGCTCGCCAGTTCGGCACGCGTTTCGACCACGTGCTTGGTTAAGCCGCCGCATGTCAACCTCTTCAGGTGTGACGCTGAGTTTATTCACGAGGGCGAGTGATTTTACCATTCACCGCCGCTGGAAAGCGGTTCCGGATGTGGGATGAGCCACGGATGCGGGTCTTGCAAAGGTGTGCAGGGATGGGTTTTCCGTGCCATTTCGTTTCACCAGCGCAGCGAGGGCCGCTATCAGCAGAGCAGCCAAAATCGCAGTAACGGCTTGCCAGAATTTTAGGGGGTTGCGTTGATAGAGCGGCTGACGTTGGGGGCTTTCCTTAGGCCGGCCGCGGTCCTCGCCATGCTCCAGCTCGAAGATAAACTCAAGAACGTCCTTGTATCGGTCTTCGTGGCGTAGGGTAAAGGTGCGCGCAAGGGCGCGATCGAGCCAAGCGGGGAGATCCGGCCGAAGCTTTGTCAGCGGAACAGGCTTTCCGAAGCGAGGACGGCAAAAAGGCTCGACTTCGCCGTAGGGATAAGGGCCACCGCTGAACATCCTATAGATTGCGACACCCAAGGCAAATTGGTCCGATTTCTCGTCGCCCTCCGCGCCTGAGAGGAGTTCAGGAGCCATGTAACTCGGGGTACCGGGTGGAGAAGCCGTGGGTGTGTCTTCGAGATGCGGCAGCCGCGCAACCCCAAGGTCAATTAGCTTCAATCCCCCATCCGGTTGCAGAATGACATTCTCGGGCTTGATGTCGCGATGAATGATACAAGCCCGATGAAGTGAAGTGTGTTAGCTAAAACTTAACCTGACAGACAGTGTCCTGGCCCCACGGCGAATCGCAAGCCGAGGCGGGGCGCGGAGCGGTTCGGGGTTACGCAGCGCCCCTGCCTCGGCGTCTCATGAGG
>Ga0187783_10001641_pt1 | contig 16565 bp, 17 predicted proteins | sample 1015_SJ02_MP02_2_FD_132471 | JGI IMG/M metagenome (GOLD analysis project Ga0187783, IMG submission 132471) | Tropical peat soil microbial communities from peatlands in Department of Meta, Colombia - 1015_SJ02_MP02_20_MG | ecosystem: Environmental > Terrestrial > Soil > Wetlands > Peat | place... | reverse complement strand
TAGCTGACTTTGAACGTCGGCGAGTCCTCTGGTCGGCGCTTGCGCCGATCGTAGAGGCGGGTGGTGGCAATGTTGGCGTGCCCCAGCCACTCCTGGACTTTGGCGATATCCGCTTCGTGCTCGAGCGCATTCGTCGCTGCGGTCGCCCGTAGCGCATGCGCGCCAATCGCCACCCCAAGTTGCTTGGCGTATCCACGGACCAGCTTGTAAATCCCGTCTCCGGACAACGTCCGCGCGAGCTCGCCCGTGCGGTTGTTTCGAATAGGGCGGAAGAGGGCGCCTGACTGCTCCTGCGCGTGACCGCAAGCTCGAAGGTAGTTGGCCAACAGGGCGCGCGTTCCTGGGTGCAGCGGGAGATTGCGCACTCTGGCCCCCTTCCCGTGCACGCGCAGATGCGGCACGCCCCCGCGCCGATGTACGTCCTGTACCCTGAGTCGCGAGAGCTCTTCGCGCTTGAGGCCGTGATAGAGCAACAAGGAGAGTAGAGCGCGATCGCGTAGACTCTTAAGGTCCTCGCCGGCGGGCAGTTTGAGTAGATGCCGCGCCTGAGCTCTGCCGAGCGCCAGAGTTTTGCCCTCGTAACTTGCGATCCTCGGCCGCCGGACGCCTCTTACGGGGTTGTGCGTCACCGCGTTTGCCTCAGACAGATACTCAAAGAGCGACGAGAGCGCAGCGAGCTTGCGGCGGATCGACGCACCCGCCAGCTGGCGTCGATCAAGGTCCTTATGCCAAGCGACTATGTGCGCGCGAGTGACAAAGCGCAGTCCTTCGGGCGCTGCAATCCCCACAAACGCCATGAACTCCTTCACGTCATTGCGATACGCGCGCCGGGTGTTCAGGTTACCGATGTTGGCGAACCACTGGGTCGCCTTCGGCACCTTGTTGAGGTTGTGAAACTCCGCATCCGTAAGCGCCCGTCCGATCGAGGAGGCGGGCACCAAGTCGCGAATACCCATGCCGTGAGTCTACGATTGCGGCGCTAGCACGTCCACGATGCGCGCAATTTCCAGGCGAGCGTCTGGGCGATCGATGCGGACCCAGCAAGCTTCTACGCAGGTGAGTGTCCAGACTGTACTGGTCTGCCGCGTACCAGCCCGCACGGACATTGGGATCAGCTCCGGCCGCACACCCGTGAAGGGATTCCCATGGTTCCAGGAGAAGTTCGAGGCGTTGATCTTGACGTCCCGTGCACGCAGCAGCTCGATGATCGCGCGCTCGATCTGCTGCATGCCGTTTAGGAGCCGCTGATAGGAGTCGACGTGGCTCACCGTGGAAGACTCCAATGCGCCGGCTAGTCGTGATAAAATATGTTATCAAGATTAGGAGAAGCATGTAGCCGATCGCCTGATTCAGAAGTCGAACAAAGAGCTCAGTGGGAGGGGACGCCATGTCAAACCAACTGGTTGGAGTGCTCATCAGCCTTGTGATCGGTGCTGCCGGCGGCTACGTGGTCGGCGCCTGGTTCAAGAAGGTTAGTCTCGGTGTCGCGTGGAACGTCATCGTTGGTGTTATCGGTGGCGGCATCGCGGGGCCGCTATTACACGCTGGACTGGGTACGAGCGGAGGCACGGGAATACTTAGCTACGTCGCCGGTTCTGCTGTTGGAAGCGTCGTTCTAGTGGCACTCGTCGGACTATTCTTCAAGCCTCCGGAGGAGGCTCGTTGAATGCTTGAGCGGCCCCAACTTCACCATTGCGGTAGCTTCTCAGGTCGCGCACCTGCCGAGGACGCTCGCTCAATTGTGTGAAGCTGTCTGAATTTGAACGGCGGTGAGCCGGCGTCGCAGAATGAGTGAAAGTGTGCCTGCGCGCGACCTTGAAGCGCCGCTGGTGCTCTTCCTCTGTCGCGGAAACTCGGCGACCTCGATAATGGCCGAGGCGCTTCTTCGCCACCTGGCAAAGGGACAGGTGCGGGCAGCGAGCGCGGGGAGCGTCCCGATTGGACTTGTGAGCCCTTATGTCCTTGAATGCCTGAGGGAACATCGAATCGCGACGGCCGGCCTGCGGAGCAAGTCGTGGGACGAGTTCTTCGGCGTTGACCGACCGCCAGTTCACATGCTCATCAACCTGGGCGATCGTGACGCCTGCGCCGCAAACGCTAGTTGGAGACACGACCCCGTCCCCACTGTGAAAGCGCACTGGCCCACACCGGATGCTGAGGTCGTATTCGGCACTGCGACCGATAAGCGGCTCGCGTTCGAGGAAGTCTTCGTGCTGCTCGAGGCACGGATTCGGCGTTTTCTCGCGCTCCCGTTAGATCGTCTCAGCGACCCAGCACTATCGCAGAGGCTCGCGCGGATTGGTGAGGTTTAAAGCGATCAGAATCGACCCCGCGCGATCACGGCTCTCTGCTCGTCATCCCGCTTCAATTCTCACAGCCTTCATGCGTCCCGAGGCACCGCTCTTGATAGAGACAGCAGCCTTCACGCAGTGAAACTGTTCTGCAATTAGGGCGATGAGCTCCAGATTTGCCCTGCCCTCGATCGCAGGAGCTTTGACGTGCGCCACCCAGCTGCCGTCGGCTGACTGTCTCAGCAGAGAGCTACGTGAATTGGGCTTGACCCTGACCCGGATGATTGTTGTGGACACTGGTGTCGACGCGGTTGGCTGCTTACGAGAGGGACTACTGCCGGGAGCCGCTGCCGAAGCGGGGAGCGACCCTCAGGATCGTGGAGCGCGACGTCGGGAACTCCCTCGCCCAGCACCGCGGTCGCCTTCTGAGGTTTCCTGTCCCGGTTTCCACGGCCGCCCGAGTCTTTGCTCGATGTAGCCGCGGATCAATCGTCGTACGACCTGGGACGGGGTGAGATCCTCCTCGGCGCACAGGCGCTCGAATACTGTCTTCTTGCGCGGATCGATCAGGATCGTGAGACGCGCGGTGCGCTCCTCGAGCTTCACTACCTTCTCGCCCTTCATCTACGTAAAAGTCTCGGCAAAGAATTAGCGGCATTCTGCATGCACAGATGATTATAATCCAGCGCGTATCTGAGTAGCACTATCGTGACTGCCGCGCTCCAATCGCCGCTCGACGCCTGCCTGACGCTGCTTGCCCTCTGGGGTGTGATCGGTCTCGCCGGGCTCTTGCGGCCGACAAGTTTGAGGTACGTCGGGCGCACGCTCTTTCCGCTCGGCGCTCTGTGCGGCGCAGGACTCGCGGTGGTAGCCTTCTTGAGCTTGAGTGCGCCACCCGAGCGCGCGGTCCTGATCGTGGGTCTTCCAGACCTCCCGATGCACCTGCGGCGCGACGCGCTCTCAAGCGTGTTTCTCCTTCTGCTCGGGGCGGCCTCAGCGGGCATTTCGATGTTCGCCGCAGGTTACTTCCGCCGCGGTCACGGCACCTCGGCGGGCCTGCTGTGCCTGCAGTACCACCTCTTTCTCGCGAGTATGGGTTTTGTGCTCCTCGCCGACGATGCCTACGCCTTCATGGTGGCGTGGGAAACGATGGCGTTGTCGTCGTACTTTCTCGTTACCACGCAACATAGTCTTGGCGAGATCCGCCGCGCGGGATTCCTGTACCTCCTGATGGCCCACGTTGGTGCGCTTGCGATCCTGCTCGCCTTCGGCGTCATGCAGGGCGGCAGCTGGCAGTTCACTTTTGAGGCCATGCGGCACGCTCACCTGGCGCCACCCTGGGCCGCGGTGGCGTTCCTGCTTGCCCTGTTCGGCTTCGGTGCCAAGGCGGGTCTCGTGCCGCTGCATGTGTGGCTGCCCGAAGCGCACCCCGCAGCGCCCTCTCCTGTCTCCGCTTTGATGAGCGGTGTGATGCTGAAGACTGCAGTGTACGGGGTGCTGCGCGTCAGCTTCGATCTGCTCGGCGGGCCACAGTGGTGGTGGGGTGTCGTGGCCCTCGCCGTGGGCTTATTCAGCGCCCTCTATGGAGTGGTATTCGCCGCCGCACAGACCGACATGAAGCGCTTGCTCGCCTGGTCGTCGATCGAGAACGTCGGCATCATCTTCACGGGGTTGGGTCTCGCGATCGTGTTCCACGGCGTCGGCATGTCGGGGCTCGCTGCACTCGCCCTCATCGCAGTCCTCTACCACGCGCTCAACCACTCGTTCATGAAGAGTCTGCTCTTCTGCGGTACGGGTGCGGTGCTCCATTCGACCGGCGAGCGCAACCTGGGGCGCCTCGGCGGCCTCATCCACCGCATGCCCTGGGTAGCATGGCTCAGCCTCATCGGTGCGCTGGCGCTCGCCGGGTTGCCGCCTCTGAACGGCTTCGTCTCCGAGTGGCTGCTGCTGCAGGCGTTCCTGTTTGCCCATCAGGTGCCGCAGACCTTCGTCAACATGCTGCTGCCGCTCGGCGCCGCGCTGGTGGCGCTCGCGGCGGCCCTCGCCGCGTATGTCATGGTCAAGTTCTTCGGCGTGATCTTCCTCGGGCAGCCGCGCGAGGCGGGACTCGCGCGCGCGCACGATGCGGGTGCTCTCGAGCGCATCGGACTCGTTTGGCTCGCGCTCGGGTGTATTGCGCTCGGCCTGTTTCCGACGCAAGTGGTTCGCGCTCTGCGCACCGTAGTTAAACAGTTCAGCGGCGTCGACTTGCCTGACGCGACCGCTCCGTGGTGGCTGCTCGAGCCCCTTCCCGGTCGACAGGCTTCATATTCAGCTCTCGGGCTCCTTGTGGCCGTGTCCGCGGTCGTGCTGCTCACTGTCCTGGGCGTACGGCTCTTCTATCATCAGCGGGTTCGGCGAGCGGCCGCCTGGGATTGCGGATTCGCCAGGCTCGGTGCGCGTATGCAGGACAGTGCAGAAGGCTTTGGACAGCCGATCCGTCACATCTTCGAGCCTTTCTTTGCGCTCAAGCGCGAGCTGCCTTCACCGTTCGATCGCGCGCCGCTCTACCGTGTCGTAATCGGCGATCGGATTTGGCAGCGCCTTTATGCGCCGCTTGGGTCGGTGGTGCAACGCGTGGCCGATGCCTTCGCCTGGCTACAGCAGGGGCGCATCGCGACCTATCTCCTGTACAGCTTCGTGACCCTGGTCGCGCTACTCGCCGTTGTGCTATGAGGCCGATCGAGATCCTGACGCAGTTGCTCGAGCTCTTCGCGGCCCTCGCGGCGGCGCCGCTGTTCGTCGGCTGGGTCAACCAGTGCCGCGCGTGGTTGCAAAACCGCAGCGCCCCGAGCATCTGGCTCCCGTACCACGGCATCCGGAAACTCTTTCACAAGGATGCCGTCATCGCCGAGAGCGCATCGTCGCTCTTTCGCTTGGCACCGTACGTCGTGTTCGGCGCGATGGTCGTCGTCGCGGGCGTCATTCCTTCAATGGGAACACGGCTGCCGTTTACCCGGGCAGCCGATGCCATTGCGCTGGTCGGACTCCTCGCAACGGCTCGTGTCTTTATGTCCTTGGCGGCGATGGATATCGGCACGGCCTTCGGCTCGCTGGGTGCACGACGCGAAATGATGGTCGGTTTTCTTGCCGAGCCCGCGCTGCTGATGGTGATTTTTGTCGCCTCCCTGATTTCGGCGACTACGGCGCTGCCGGCGATCGCCGAGCACCTCGCGACACAAACGCTCGGCCTGTACCCCAGCCTCGCTTTCACAGCCGTGGCCTTCCTCATGGTGCTGCTCGCCGAGAATGCCCGCATCCCGGTCGACAACCCCGCCACGCATCTCGAGCTGACGATGATTCACGAGGCGATGCTGCTCGAGTACTCGGCGCGGCACCTTGCGCTCATGGAGTGGGCGGCGGCGCTGAAGCTATTCAACTATGCCTGTATCGGCTTCGCGCTTTTCATTCCCTGGGGCGTATCGACTCGCGGAAGTGCTCCGGCGGCACTCTTCGCCTCGATACCCGTACTCGCCGTGAAGCTCGCGGTGGCAGGAGCGCTCCTCGCACTGCTGGAGACCGTGTCGGCGAAGCTTCGCGTCTTTCGCGCGCCAGAGTTCCTCGCCACAGCCTTCCTTTTCGCGGTACTGGGGCTCCTCGTGCACCTGCTGCTGAGAGTCTGACCATGGCCGGTGTTCCCTTCGATCTCCAGCTCCTCAACCTGTGTGCCGCACTGCTGCTGCTGCTGTCCTTCGCGATGCTCACCCAGCGTCGCATCGTGAACCTGGTGAAGCTCCTCGCGGTGCAGGGATCGGTGCTCTTTATCGCAACGCTCCTCATTGCTTGGCGCACGCGGCAGACACACCTCTATCTCTCCGCCGCCCTGACGCTCGGCCTCAAGGTCGTGCTGCTGCCGTACCTGCTGCATCGGCTGATCCGACGCCTCGAGGTCTACTGGGACGCCGAGCCCCTCCTCAATATCTCCGGCACCATGCTGGTCGGGGTGCTCATTGTCGTCTTCTCATTCGGGCTCGCCCAGCCGATCTCCGCTCTCGCGAGCACCGCGACGCGCAACGCGATCGGTATCGCGGTGGCCGTGGTACTCCTCTCGTTCCTGACCATGATCACGCGTCGCAAGGCGATGTCGCAGGTCGTGGGGTTCCTATCGATGGAGAATGGTCTTTTCTTCGGCGCCATGAGCGCCACCTACGGCATGCCGATGGTGGTCGAGTTCGGCGTCGCGCTGGACGTGCTGGTTGCGGTGCTGGTGCTCGGCATCTTCTTCTTCCAGATCCGCGAGCAGTTCGACAGCCTCGATCTCCATCATCTCGAGTCGCTTCGCGAGGATGCCACCTCGGGGAGGCGCGAGTAGCATGGAATTCGTGCTGCTCATCGCAGCTCCTGTTGCCGGCGCCGCCGTGCTCGCCGTGTTTGGCGCGAGGCGGTTTGCCCCGGAGCTCAATGTCGCCTTCAGCCTGGTGACGTTTCTCGCGGCCTGCGCTCTTACGGTGCACGTCATCGGTACGGGTAACTTGACCTTCGCGCGCGAGCAGTTCTTCATCGATCCATTCAACGTGTTTCTCGTGACGCTGACCGCACTCGTGGGTCTCACGACCGCGATCTTCTCGCGTCCCTACATGCGCGTTGAGACAGAGCATGGACGGGTGCGCGCGCCTCAGCTGCGCCTCTACCACAGCATGTATCAGCTCTTCATGACGACCATGCTGGTCGCACTCACCACTAACAACATGGGTCTCCTTTGGGTTGCAATGGAAGCCGCGACCCTCTCAACGGTGCTGCTGGTGACGCTCTACCGTACCGGACCGAGCCTCGAGGCGGGCTGGAAGTACTTCGTTCTCTGTGGTGTCGGCATCGCGCAGGCGCTCTTTGGCACGATTCTTTTGTACTTTGCCGCTGAGCACGTTCTCGGCGCCGAGGGTGTGAGTGCGCTGCTCTGGACTCACTTGAATGGCGTCAAGGGATCACTCGAGCCCAAGGTACTGAGTCTCGCATTCGTGTTCCTGCTGGTCGGCTACGGAACCAAGGTGGGGCTGGCGCCGCTCCACAACTGGCTGCCCGATGCGCATGCAGAAGGGCCGACGCCGATTTCCGCCGTGCTTTCGGGACTGCTGCTGAATGTTGCGCTCTACGCCGTTGTACGCTGCAAGGTGCTCGTCGAGGGGTCCCTCCATTCATCTCTCCCCTCAAAGATGCTCATGGGTTTTGGGCTCTTGTCGGTCGTGCTGGCGGCGTTCTTTCTCTGGCGCCAACGAGACATCAAGCGACTCTTTGCCTACTCCTCGATCGAGCACATGGGCATCATCACTTTCGCCTTCGGTATGGGCGGTGCGGTGGCGAACTTCGCCGCGTTGCTGCACATGACGGTGCACTCGCTCACGAAATCCGCCATCTTCTTTGCCGCCGGACACGCTGCGCAGAAATCAGGCTCCCAGCTCATGGACAATATCCGCGGGCTCATCACCTTGAGCCCTACGATTGGCTGGGGCCTTATGATGGGGTCTCTCGCGATCCTCGGCCTGCCGCCTTTCGGAGTGTTCGCGAGCGAGTTCCTGATTCTCACCACCGCCATGCGCGAGCAACCCTGGGCAACGCCCATTCTGCTTATGGCGCTCGGAGTCGCCTTCGCTGCGATCTTCGGTCGGGTCCAGCCGATGGTTTTTGGGGAGACGACCGCACGGCGTCTGCCGCATCCGCCAGCTCTCGTGCCGGTGTTTCTGCACTTGGGTCTAGTCCTCGCCCTCGGCCTCTACATTCCGCCTTATCTTGCCGAGTGGTACCGCGCAGCGGCGCGCCTCATCGGCGGAGGCTGAGATGACGCGCAACTGGTGTGCAGAGAGCGCCGAGCAGCCCGGCGCGCCCGGCGTGCGCGCGCTCAGCGCCTCGTCCGATGACTGGACCCGAGCGGCGCAAGCGCTCGCCGCCGGTGGAGCGCGGCTTCTCGCCATGTGGGCGAGTCACGACGAGCGTGCACGGGTAACGGTCCACGCAGTTTTTCTCATGGACTCGGGCGCGCTGCTTCTCAATCTGCCGATCGCCGATCCCGCTGCAAGGTATCCGGGGCTCGAGCCGTACTTCCCCTGCGCCTCGCGCATGCAGCGAGCGATGGCGGATCTTTCCGGTGTGCGCTCCTCGGACCCGGATACCCGGGCCTGGTTGCGTCACAACGCCTGGCCACCGGATTTCCATCCTCTCAGGGATCCCGCCAAAGGGTGGACCGATCATGAGGCCGGCATCGACGTCTACCCCTTCGTGCCGGTCGAGGGCGACGGCGTACACGAGATACCTGTGGGCCCCGTGCATGCCGGCATCATCGAGCCTGGACATTTCCGCTTCTCGGTCGTCGGGGAAAAGGTGCTGCGGCTCGAGGAGCGTCTCGGCTACGTGCACAAGGGCATCGAGCGGCGCTTCACGGAGCTGAATGTCCTCGACGGCCATCGCCTTGCGGCGCGCGTGTCGGGCGATTCCGCAGTGGCCTTCTCCTGGGCCTACTGCCAGGCGCTCGAAGGAATCGCCGGCGTTGCGATCCCGCCGCGCGCGGCGTGGCTGCGCGCGCTCTGCCTCGAGCTCGAGCGCATCGCGAATCATCTCGGCGATCTGGGAGCGCTGGGGAACGATGCCGGGTTTGCCTTCGGGCTTGCGCAGTTCTCGCGCCTCAAGGAGGAACTGCTGCGCGCCTGCAATGAAGCCCTTGGCGAGCGCTATCTGATGAACGTCCTCGTGCCCGGTGGGACGCACGCTGACCTTGGAGCCATCGAGGCGCGGGAACTTGAATCCACGGTCGTGGCGATCGCGAAGGAGGTTTCGGGGCTCCGCACGATCTACGACGAGCACGAAGGCGTGCGAGATCGATTCACCGGCGCCGGCATTCTGACGCCGGATCTCGCGACTCGACTCGGCCTCGTGGGGCTCGCCGGCCGCGCGAGCGGCCAGGCTTTCGACCTACGGTGCGATCTTCCCTGCGCGCCTTACACGGAAGTCGAGGTGATCAAGGTCGGCCGCAGCGCAGGCGACGTCGCCTCAAGGGTGGCCGTGCGATTTGACGAGCTGCAGGAATCCGCGCGTCTCATCCAGCGTCTTATCGCAGGGCTGCCCTCCGGTGCTTATCAGGACGCTGTGCCCGTGCCTCCCGCAGGAGCCGTGGGTGTCGGCCTCATCGAAGGCTGGCGGGGTCCGGTGCTCGTCGCCCTCGAAGCTGGCGAGGCTGGAACGATCGCCCGCTGCCATCCGCACGATCCCTCCTGGCAGAGCTGGCCGGTACTCGAGCACGCGATCATCGGCAACATTGTTCCCGATTTCCCGCTGATCAATAAGTCGTTCAACCTGTCCTATAGCGGGCACGATCTGTAGAAGGGAACCTCGATGCTCAAGACCTTGCGACAGATCTCCGCAGTGGGAATTGTGACCGAACCGCCTCCCCGCACGGACGATTCACTGCGGCTGCGTGAGGCGCTTCAGCAACGCATTCTCAACGTGCTCGGTCGCGCGCTTTGCATCCGCGCGGTGGACGCAGGTTCGTGCAACGGATGCGAGCTCGAGATACATGCTCTTAACAATCCTCTGTACAACATCGAGGGACTCGGCATTCGCTTCGTCGCGAGCCCCCGACACGCCGACCTGCTCCTCGTGACTGGCCCGGTCTCCAGGCATATGGAGGTCGCGTTGCGCCGCACGTACGAGGCGGCACCGGATCCGAAGCTCGTGGTAGCGGTGGGTGACTGCGGTTGCACGGGCGGCATTTTTGGCGAGAGCTACGCGAGCCGCGGGCGTGTCTCCAATGTCATTCCGGTGGATGTGGCGATCCCGGGCTGTCCGCCAAATCCAACACGGATCCTCAGCGGTATTCTTACGGTGCTCGAGACCGCGCGTGCCGCGGCCAAGCCGGCCCGAGCGTGAGTCAAATGCCTCTGCCCGCGATGGACAGCCTCCTTCAGGCTCAAGGTTCCTTGCCTATACTCGTCGTGGATTCCGACCAGCCGGTAGCGGACCGCTTAGCGGATTCCTTGAGACAGTTCGGCTTTCACGCGGACGTCGCAACGAGTTGCTGGAGCGCGCAGGCGGCGATGCACACGTGTGCGTACGGCACGCTTGTAGTTGTTGCTGATCTCAGCCGGTCGTCCGATCTGCAGTGTCTCACCAGTCTGCGTATCGAAGCACCTCGTACCTGGATCATCGTAATCAGTTTGTACACCTATCCCGACGCACGCCAAGTTGTGTTCGGCTGCGGTGCGGATTCTTTGTTGATCGCTCCATTCTCGCTAGCAGAGTTGACAGCTCGATTGTCCGGCTTTGCTCGCCGATCGCGGCCAGTGTGACCGCGGCCGTTAGGTACGCTAGAGAGATGACCAGCCGCTCGGCTGCACGTTTAAAACAACGGCCGCGCTGGACTACTCCCTAAAGCCGCGGGGAGCCCTCGCTGGTCGATCACGGCTCGAACGTCGGTTGACAGCGCTTGTGATTGTGGGCGACGGACGGGCATGTCTGTCAGTGGAGGCGCTTTCGAGGAAGTGCGCTTCCCGAGTATCTGGTGAACTTTCGTGGTGAGAGTCGACTGTGTGAAGGGTTTAATGATGAGCTCGACGCCAGGATCGAGTCGTCCATGATGGATGATCGAATTGCGCGCGTACCCGAGCCACTCCTGGACTCAGCACATTCCACGGCGGATCGTTCACAATGCATCGATGCTGAGTTCACACTACTTGGCGATTCGCATGCTGCACGTCGGCTGCGTTGCGTTCTCCGGCGCGTTGTTTACGGCCCGGGGTCTGATGCGAATCGCCAATGTGGCGGCCGCCAATCATTGGGCCCTTCGCTGGTTATCCTACACCGTGGATACGGGGCTCCTCGGCGCTGCAATACTGCTCACACTCATCGTGCATCAATATCCGCTGGTCAATGGATGGTTGACGACCAAAGTGGTTCTGCTTGCGCTCTACATCGCGTTAGGAACTTTTGCCTTGAAACGTGCACGCACGCGTCTGGGTCGCTCTGTCGCGTTTCTTGCAGCGATTGTGACGTATACATATATCGTCGGCGTTGCAGTCACTCATGACCCAAGAGGGTGGCTCACCTCGCTTCGATGAGCTTCCGGATTCGGAGTTGCCAGGCTTTCAGACAGCGTTTTCCCAAGCCGCTCGAAGACTTGCGCTAGGTCTACCCAGGTTTCCCATCGACTCGCGCTTTGCACAGGATGGGTCCATACACCACGACAAACAGCAGGAACGCGGCTGTCCATAGGAATGCCGCCCAGGCGATGACCATCGGGTAGGCGATCTTAAGAACGGCGAGTCCGAACACCCTGATGAGCGCGGCTCCGACGAGCAGCAGGTACGAGGCGATCGTCATCGGATGAACCACCAAGGGCCTGCCCGTATGACCCAATGCCGCGCGTGTCATCACTGCCAGGATCATTGTCGTGAGGGCGCCGATCGTTAGGGCATGAAGCCAGAAGGCCGCGAACGCAGCCCCATTGAGCAAGGCCACGGCTTTCAATGCCAGGCCTACGGGTAGCCAAACATAGGCGACGTGAAGGATCCAGACAATCGGCTGCCGCAGCGTTTTGAGTCCGCCCCACTGGGTCAGACGCAAGCCTTGAAGCACCGCGGCCATCGCCGCTACCCCTCCGCTCAACTGGCTGTCAGGAGCGAGGAGATCCGTCAAGGTCACCGCGACCATGCTCGCCACGGCCGCGATCGTCAAAGCGGGCCGGGATCCCACACTCCTCTGAACTCCCAATGGGCGTAAGGCCGTCGCAGTAAAAGCCGGCACAATGCGCCCACCGATGATCGTCACGAGCACCAACATGACATCGATCCCGATCAGCATCGCATGTAGCGCCAGAGGCGAATCGTGCCGGATGAGCGCGACATGGAAGACCAGGTTTGTGAGCCACAATAACGTGAGGACGATCAGTAAGGGGCTATTGCGATTTTGAGACCGCAGCAAGGGGCGGGCGACTAATGCCGCAAGCACCGGCAAGAAGCTCAAATCTACCGCGGCCGTAAGGACTCTGGGCCAGTACGATGAGGTGGCGATCATCAAGCGTGCTGCGACCCACAGTGCCGATAGGAGCATCAGAGGTCGACCGGCGAAGCCTTTCTGTCCCGTCCAGCTCGGAACAGCAGTAAGCAGGAATCCCGCCACGGCACTCACGATGAAGCCATAAAGCATCTCGTGCGCGTGCCAAAGCGTGGGTGGCCAACCGGTCGTCAAGGCAATGCCGAACACAAAATCCAAGACCCACACCGGTATCAGCAGCAATGCGGCAAGACCAGCAAAAAGAAAGTGAGGCCGGAAGCCGTATGCGAAAAGCGATTTCATCGCGCGCTCATGCTGGGTCTGGCCCCGGGAATATTCGGCTGGCTCTGTGGCGGCTGTCGTACGCATTTGTTCGTATGGTCAAAGATGCATCGAGCATGCATCTTCAGACTAAGCGGTACTGAAGCCAAGCGCGAGCCGACCTTGCAATTGAAGAGTTTCACCGACTACAGCCTGCGTGTACTGATGTACCTGGCCGCGCGCGCCGGTGTGCACACCACAATCGCGGAAATTGCGGAAGCTTTTGCCATATCGGAGAGTCATTTGAGCAAGGTCGTCCATCATCTGGGCAAGCAAGGGCTGCTGAGCACCGCCCGCGGCCGGGGTGGCGGGATCGAGCTCGGACGTCCCGCGGCGAGCATCAATATTGGGGCCGTCGTTCGGTCCACCGAAGCAAATGCGAAATTGGTCGAGTGCTTCGATCCCGGAACGAATCGCTGTGTCATCACGCCGGTGTGCAGGCTCCGCAGCGTGTTGAGCGAAGGGCTCGATGCCCTCTACACGACGCTTGATAACTACACCTTGGAAGACATCACCCAAAACGGACAGCGGCTTAGGAGGTTGTTGGGACCGAGCCATGCTGAACGCTGATGTCGTTGCTGTCTTGGGAGAAACGCGGATGACAAGAGTCGCAGGAAACCGGTTTGTGATCCTCATTGGCACACTCGGCGTCTGCCTCACGGCGGCAGGCGCACCCAGGTCCCAAAACACGGCCCCGGGCGACTTTGGACCACCCCAAGGCGAGCCCATTTACGCGCAACTGACCAGCCCGCCGTCGGTTCCGCCGCCGATTCACCGCAATCATCCTGCGAAAGTGATCGTGGAGCTGGAAGTGCGCGAGGTGGAGAAGGAGATTTCCGAGGGAGTCACCTACACCTTCTGGACCTTCGGCGGGACGACGCCAGGGAGTTTCATCCGCGTACGCCAGGGTGACACCGTGGAGTTTCACCTGAGGAACCATCCCGACAACAAAATGCCACACAACATCGATCTGCACGGCGTCACCGGCCCGGGCGGTGGCGCGGCTTCGAGCTTTACCGCGCCGGGCCACGAGTCGCAGTTCACCTTCAAGGCGCTCAACCAGGGAATCTACGTGTATCACTGTGCCACTGCGCCGGTCGGCATGCACATCGCCAACGGCATGTACGGCCTGATGCTGGTGGAACCGCCGGAAGGCATGAAGCCCGTGGATCATGAGTACTACGTAATGCAGGGCGATTTCTATACCGTGGGTAAGTATCGCGAGCGGGGTCATCAAGAGTTCGACATGCAGCGGGCGATCGATGAAAGGCCCACCTACGTGCTCTTCAACGGCTCAGAAGGCTCCCTGGTGGGCGAGCGTGCACTCAAGGCCAAAGTCGGCGATCGGGTGCGCCTGTTCGTCGGCAACGGCGGCCCGAACCTGGTGAGCAGCTTCCACGTCATCGGGGCGATCTTCGACCGCGTGCGCTACGAGGGTGGCTTACACGAGCAGGAGAACGTGCAGACCACGCTCATCCCGGCCGGCGGTGCCGCGATCGTTGAGTTCCACGTTCGGGTTCCGGGCAGCTACGTGCTGGTCGACCACTCGATCCTGCGCGCCTTCAACAAGGGGGCGCTCGCAATCCTCAAGGCCGATGGCGAGGAGAACAAAGCCATCTACTCCGGCAAGGAGGTCGATTCGGTCTATCTCGGCGACAAAGCGGCGAACCTGGCGGCGGTCACCGAGGCACGGGCCGCGGAGGCTAGCGGCACGCTCACCAAAGAGCAGCAGGTCAAAGCAGGAGAGTCGCGCTTTACCGGTACCTGTTCCGTCTGCCATCAGCCGAACGGTGAAGGGCTCCCCAACGTATTTCCTCCCCTCGCTCGCTCGGACTTCCTCATGGCCGATAAGCAGCGCGCCATCGGCATTGTGCTCAACGGACTCTCCGGCAAGGTCACCGTCAACGGGAGTGTGTTCAACTCCGTGATGCCGCCGATGAGCCAGCTCAACGACGACGAGTTGGCCAACATTCTCACCTATGTGCGCAATACGTGGGGTAACAGTGGCGAGGCCGTTAGCGCGAATGAAGTGAAGCAGCTGCGCGCCGCGACGAAGCGGCCCGAAGGTGCGGCGAACTGACATGTTGGCACGCGCCCTATTGGTGGGTGCGGTGGTGCTGTGCGCGGGCGCCGCCGTTCCCGAAAACGATCCTTTCCTCCCGGTGGCGGGTGCGCAATTGCGCTCGGCTCTGCCGAGCGGCAAACAGGACAGGGTGGCGGTGCACGGATTCCTACTGCAACGCCATCCGGTCACGAATGCAGAGTTCCTGACATTCGTCAGGACGCATCCGCAGTGGCAGCGCGGTGCGGCGCCCAAGATCTTTGCGGATGCCGACTACCTCAGTCACTGGGCGGGCCCACTCGATCCCGGACCCGGCGCTGCACCGAATCAGCCGGTCACTCGCGTCAGCTGGTTTGCGGCGGCGGCCTACTGCGAAGCTCAGCAGGCACGACTGCCGAGTTGGTACGAGTGGGAGCTGGCGGCGGCCGCGAGCTCGACCAACCGCGACGCCAGAGCGGATGCGACCTGGCGGCAGCAGATCCTTGACTGGTATGCGCGACCGACGGACATCCTGCCTTCCGTCGAGCGAGGGCCCGCGAACCTCTACGGCCTCTACGACATTCACAGCCTCGTATGGGAATGGGTACAGGATTTTGATTCCCTGCTTCCGGCCGATGCCGACCCCGAGCGCTTTTGCGGCAGCGGTGCAGAGAACCTGCAACAGAAGGAAAACTATGCGGTCCTCATGCGGATTGCGCTGCTCGGCAGCCTGCGCGCCGCGGATACAGGCCATACGATCGGCTTCCGCTGCGCTCGCGATGCCGAGGGTGAGCTGTGAATTGGCTGCACCGAGCGATCGTCGGCGCGCTGGCCTGCATGAGCCTGTCGTCAGTGTGCGGAGCTGCGGACGTGCCGACCGATTCGCTCTATCAGCTGCGCGTACCGCTCGCCACTCAAGACGGGGCTTCCGCGAGCTTTGATCTCTACGAGGGGCATCCCACGATCATCAGCATGTTTTATGGAAGCTGCCCCGCCTACTGCCCGATGCTGATCACCGCGGTGCAGGTGTATGAATCGCATCTTGACGCCGCCTTTCGAGCGCGCCTGCGCGTTTTGCTTGTGAGTTTCGATGCTGCGCACGACACACCGCAACGGCTCGGTGAATTGTCTCGCCTGCACCGCGTCGATCCGGAACGCTGGACTTTTGCTAGCGCCAAGGAGCCGGATGCCCGCCGAATCGCCGCCCTGCTCGGCGTTCGTTACCGCAAGCTTGTGGATGGCAGCTTCGACCACTCACAGGTGGTCACTCTGGTGGATAGTCAGGGCAGGGTAGTGGCAAGCACCGCGAAATTAATTGGCGATTCAGCATTCGAAACCCAGCTTCGGGCAATTGCCACCTCCGATCCGCAATAAGTCCGAGCCCGCTGTCGAGCCATCGGATGTCGAAGTCACCTGCGCGATGTGCGGCTCGGCGCAGGTATTGGATTTTCGATGTCAAGGTATGAGGGGCCGCAGCACCGACCCCTCGGCAGTGCCGCGGCGCCTGACCGATCGCGTCACTGGACCTTGATCGTGGTGGGCTTCTTGGCCTCGGCCTTCCTCTTCGGCACGTGGATTGTCAACACGCCGTCCTTCGACTCCGCGCGGATCGCCGCTGCGTCGATCCCATCCGGGAGCGAGAAGCTGCGCGAGAAGCTGCGCGAGAAGCTGCCGTAGAAGCTCTCGATCTTGTGAAATTTCTCCTCCTTCTGTTCCTCTTGCTGTCGCCGTTCGCCACTTAGCGTGAGCATGCCGTCCTCGACCGTCACGGTCACGTCTTCCTTCTTGACCGCCGGGAGGGAGGCGCGGATCGGATACTCCTGCCCCGTCTCGCTGATGTCCACGGTCGGTGCCCACTCGACGCCGGCCTCGGCACTTCCAGATAACCGCGGCCATCG
>Ga0187783_10001640_pt1 | contig 16566 bp, 13 predicted proteins | sample 1015_SJ02_MP02_2_FD_132471 | JGI IMG/M metagenome (GOLD analysis project Ga0187783, IMG submission 132471) | Tropical peat soil microbial communities from peatlands in Department of Meta, Colombia - 1015_SJ02_MP02_20_MG | ecosystem: Environmental > Terrestrial > Soil > Wetlands > Peat | place... | reverse complement strand
GAGGTTCTCATGCAACGCCACTTCGTCGAAGCCGGCCGTGCGCAGCATCCCGGCGATGGCATTGGCGTCGTTGCCCGGATTCGGGAGTTAGCTGACCTTCTGATAAGCACCGTTGCCGATCACCAGTGCCACACGCTTTTCGGCCTGCGCACCGCTGGACCAAAATAGCAAAAGAACGAGAGCAAGGGCCGCCCACGCCATATCCGCCGGCCTCCCCGAATGCAGCCAATAAAGTATAGCATCTCGTACTAGCGCTGTGAATTTTCACCAGTGAAATGCGTGGGCGCGGGGTCGATGGCAGCCCGACCACGGCGGAGTATCCAGAACTTGTCTTTGTGCCTGTCTTACTTCAAGCGGTGGTAAGGCAACTGTGTTAAGGTGGAGTACAGCTTCCATATGAGGCTAGGCAGGCCCCGCCATGCACCAGAGCATCCGTTTTTGCACAGCGCCAGACGGTGTGAAGCTTGCTTATGCCGTCAGTGGCGTGGGACCGCCGCTGGTTATGTCGGCAACCTGGCTCACGCATCTTGAACACCAATGGCGGAACCCAGCGTGGCAGCCCTGGCTTGAAGCCTTTTCGCGTCAGCACCAACTGCTGCGCTATGACGCCCGTGGCTGCGGTCTCTCGGATTGGCAGGCGGACGACCTTTCATTTGAGGCCTGGGTTCGGGATTTCGAATGCGTTATAGACGCTGCGTCCTTTCAACGATTTGATCTGCTTGCAAAGTGCTGGGGTGGTCCGGTCGCCATCGAATACGCGGCGCGGCATCCCGAACGGGTCAATCGGCTAGTGCTCTACGGGACAAACGCTCTGGGGCGTTTGCACTGGAATGCTCAGCCAAATGAGGTTGAAAAGACACGCCTGATGCTTGAGCTCACGCGCGTTGGCTGGGGCCAAGAGAACCACGCTTTTCTTCAGGTCTGGGCTTCGCTGTACCAACCAAGCGGTGGGCTGGATTTGCGCTCTTGGTGCGACCATCAATGCGCTGCAACCTCAGCCACAACCGCCGTTCGCTTGCTGAAGGCAGGCTGGAATGTGGACGTGAGAGAGGCCGCTCGCAAAATTGCGTGTCCGGTTTTGATCCTGCATCCTGAGCGTGACGCCGTGATTCCGATCGAGCAAGGGCGCTTACTAGCAGGCCTCATCCCCGACTGCCGATTCGTTCAGCTCGATAGCGAAAATCACATGCCAATCGCGAATGAGCCGGCGTGGTCACGCTTGGTCGATGAGGTCGACACCTTTCTTGCCGAGCCGCTCAAGACCGCTCCCGAGCACCCCGCCTTGCAGCTGGGCGGCCTAACCCAGCGCGAACGAGCGGTACTTGATGGGATCGCTGAGGGCCTCGATAACGCGGAAATCGCGACTTCGCTTGGGTTGTCGGAGAAGACGGTGCGCAACCATATCACACGTCTCTTTGACAAGATCGGTGTCGAACACCGTTACCAAGCAATCGTCCGGGCCCGCGACGCGGGCCTTGGGAAGAAGAATAGACCGGGCAGTTCGGAGTGATCCGGGACATGGGTCCCTGTTATTTCACCGCCGGTCAACGCCGTGCGCGGGCATTCGCCTCAAGACAACCCCTCCCGACCGCTCCAAGCTGCCGGCAGGTCGTGCACTCACGCACGCCCAAGCCGACGCCATGCCCGCACGCCATGGGCCCAAAAGTTCCGTGGGTGCAAAGCTTCGTCCGGACGACAAGATCTATTGCGTCCACGTGGCACCCGACGAAGAAGCCGTGAGGGTCCATGCACAGAAAGGTGGGTTCCCCGCGAACGTCATTGTCGACCCAGCGACGGCCGAATCAGCTACCGCATAACACGTTGTTCCGAGTCGGCTCGGGGTCAAGGCCGGTCATCTGCGCCGGGCTTCTGACGCGTAGATTTCTGGGAAACAAAATCCCCGGACGGAATGCGGCACCCGCCACATCCTCGGTGCGAAAACGTCAGTCAACGAGACGTTTGCTTTCGCAGCTCCGCGACATCCTTGGCAGTGACATTGGAGGGCTGGCTGCCGAAGCGCGCGGTAACGAAGTTGGTCACGGCGGCGATCTCGATGTCGGAATACATGCCGCCGAAGGCTGGCATCGACACAAGGCTATGCGGGGTCGACCGGCTCGTGCCCGAGATGACGATCTGAGCAACATTGGTGGCGGTGCGATCATTAACGGCACGGGTACCGGCCATCGTCGCGTAGGGTATAATCGCACTGACCCCAGTCCAATCGTGGCAACCGACGCAGGCTCCCTCAAATACTCGCTTGCCAACGATGTTTGACGTCGCCATGCCTTTTTTTGCCGAAGCCGATGCGGCCGGCGCAATAGTTGCGGGTAGATCGGGCGAAGCTATCGCCGGTATACTGCGCAGGTAAGTCATTAGCGCGCGAATATCCGTCCGCGACATCTTGCTGAAGCTGTGGTCGACAGCCTCACCCATCGGCCCCGCCGCTGTGCCGTGGCGCAATGAGAGGCCGGTCGACAGATAAGCCAACAGATCGTCGTCACTCCAGCCGCCAATGCCTGAGCCCTTATCGGATGTGATATTGAAGGCATACCAACCGGCTGCGACGGCACCGGCAAATTTGCGACTATTGTCAAGGGCAAAAGCGAGATTGCGCGGCGTGTGACACTCACCGCAGTGCGCTAGTGCCTCGGCGAGATAGGCCCCTCTGTTCCATTCCGGGCTTTGCGCCAAGTTGGGCGCGAAGCGGCTGTTTGCATTGAATAATAGCGACCAGAAGCGCATCGACCACCGCTGATTGAACGGGAAGGTCAGCGTATCCGGGCGATTGGGAGCGTGTACCGGAGCGAGACTGAAGAGATAGGCCTTAATCGCCAAGGCGTCAGCATCGGTCATGTGAGTATAGGAAGTAAACGGCATCGCCGGATAAAGGCGCGTTCCGTCTCGGCGTATTCCACGCCGCACGGCGTTGAGAAAATCCTGGTCGCTGTAATTTCCGATCCCCGTCCCCTTGTCCGCGGTAATGTTCGTCGAATACAAGGTTCCGAAGGGCAGCGGGAACGCGAGCCCACCAGCATATTTCTCGCGGCCCGGAGCGGAATGACAAACCATACAGTCGGCGGCGCGCGCAAGGTACTCGCCGCGTTTCACTAGGTCAGCGCTTGCGAGGTCGGCGGGAACACCGGTTGGATCAGCGGCGCGGTAATCCGAGAGCGCCACTCTCGCGCCGTGTGCAAACGCCATCGGTCCCGGGCCGATCACGCTCCAGGCAAATGCAGCCAGAGCTATAACGGCAAAGACCGCGACGGCGATGACAATGTTGCGTGTGGCCGCATTGCGCATGGTGCTCACGCTCTTTTGCCGGCGGCAAGGGCAGCGCGATCGATCGGCAGCCGCCGCAAAGCGATGCCGGTTGCCGCAAAAATCGCATTGCGCAGCGCGGGTGGACCTGCGGTAGCGCCGGTTTCGCCGATGCCGCCAGGCTGCTCGTTACTTTTGATTACGTGAACATCAATCTTCGGCACCTCGTCGATGCGCAGCATGCGGTAATCGTTGAAGTTGGACTGACGCACGCGCCCGTTTTCGATGGTGATTTCACCGTAGAGTGCGGCGGTTAGGCCGAAGATCAGACCACCCTGCAATTGTGCAATGATCGTGTCGGGATTGACCGCGACGCCGGTGTCTACCGCCGATGTCACACGGCGCAAAAACACCTCGCCCTGGTCGCCAACCTCCGCCTCGACGACCGTCGCGATGTAGCTTCCGAATGAAGGCTGCACGCTCACGCCGCGCCCGACCCGTGCCGGTAACGGCTTCCCCCAATCAGATTTCTCCGCAACGAGGTCGAGCGCGGCCCTCAGACGAGGCGAATTGCCGAGCATGCGGTGGCGGAAGGCGATTGGGTCCATCCCCGCCTTGCCTGCCAGCTCATCGATGAAGCACTCGATGGCGAAGACATTGTTATTTGGCCCGACACCGCGCCAGAAGCCCGTAGGCACGGCCGGCGGCTCGGCGCGCACGAATTCGACCTGCAGGTTGGGAATGTCGTAGGGGATGTCAACGGCACTATCGACCGCATCGATGTCAATTCCGTTGGTGAACGCTGGCGGCAGCCAGCGCGCCATGATGGAGGAACCGGTCACGCGATATTTCCAGGCAATGATGCGTCCACCCGACAGACTAGCGGAAATCGTATCGCGATAAGCCGGCCGATAGATGTCGTGCTGAATATCCTCCTCGCGTGTCCACACAACCTTTACCGGTCCATCAACGTGCCGGGCGATGCGCACTGCGCTCGCCACCATGTCGGCTTCGAGCCTGCGGCCAAAGCCGCCACCGATCAGGTGGTTGTGAACAGTGACTTTATCGACGGGCAGACCCGCGGCCTCCGCCGCGGCCGATTGGCAGCGTGTCATGACCTGCGTGCCGGTCCATACTTCGCAGGCGCCTGGCGTGACATGAACCGTGCAGTTCATTGGTTCCATCGGGGCGTGTGCCAGGAACGGCAGCTCGAAGGCAGCCTCGAACTTATCTCCCTGTGATAGGGCTTTCGCGACGTTGCCTGTAGATTTCGCGACGGCGCCATCTTTCTTGCTAGCAGCGCGCAAGTCCTCCCAGATGTCACGCGAGCTCACTTGCGCGTTGGCGCCGTTGCTCCAAGTAACGACGAGTGCGTCAAGCCCTTTCTTGGCGGCCCACATGTGATCGCCGACAACCGCGACCAGATCGTCCAGCACGACGACTTTCTGCATGCCGGGGATGGTCTTGGCAGCGCTATCGTCGACGCCTTCGACTTTGCCGCCAAACACGGGGCAAGCTGCAAGGGTTGCGAACTTCATCCCGGGAAGCATCGCGTCAATCGCGTAGACGGCCTTACCATTGGTCTTGTTAGGTGTGTCGAAGCGCTTGAGTGGTTTGCCGATCAGCGTGAAGTTCTTCGGATCCTTGAGCGGCGGGTTCGGCGGGACAGGAAAATCGCTCGCGGCATTCACGAGTTCGCCGTAAGGGAGTGTGCGGCCGCTCGCAGCGTGAATGACCTTGCCGTCCGACGTCGAGCAGGCTGCGGCATCGACCTGCCATTGCTGCGCCGCCGCTTGCACCAGCATCGTCCGCGCCGCCGCGCCGGCAGTGCGCAGGGGTTTCCAGAATGCGCGCACGGAATTGGAATTGCCCGTGACTTGAATTTTGAACGTCGGATTGGCGTAGAGCGTATCGTTGGGGGGCGCATGTTTCAGCTCTACCTGCGTGTAATCGGCATCAAGCTCTTCGGCGAGGATCATTGCGACCGCGGTATAGATGCCTTGGCCCATCTCCACTTGAGGCATCACGAAGGTCGTCTTGCCTGAGTGAGCGATGCGAATGAATGCATTGGGTGCAAACTGGCCGTCCGAGCTGTCGGGTTCTTGCTCGGGCTCATTCACGCTCGTCGCCTGCACCGGAAGATGGAAAGCGAGCAAGAAACCGCCCGCCAAACCACCTTTTAAGAGAGCGCGACGCGAGGCACTACGTGTAAGATCTCTGATCAATTGCATGCCTGCCTCCTACGTCCGACCCGCGCCTGCGGCGCGCTTGATCGCCTCACGGATGCGCACGTAGGTGCCGCAGCGGCAAATATTTCCGGCCATCGCCGCATCGATATCCGCGTCATCGGGTTCGGGAGTGCTGGCGAGCAGTGCCGTCGCAGACATAATCTGGCCGGACTGGCAATAGCCACACTGGATGACTTCCAGTTCGAGCCAGGCCTTCTGCACCTTCGCGCCGATCTCGGTAGCGCCAACACCTTCAATCGTTGTGACGGCTCGATTGCCGATCGCGCCTACGGAAAGCAGGCACGAACGCACCGGTTTACCGTCGATGTGCACTGTGCACGCTCCACATAGCGCCATGCCACACCCGAATTTCGTGCCGGTCATTCCAAGCACATCCCGCAGCACCCAGAGCAACGGTGTGTCATCCGGCGCATTGAAATCTAGGTCTTCACCGTTGATCCTCAATGTTGTCATCGCCAGCCTCCAGGATTCCGGTTGCTGCTCCGCGACAGAAGCCGAGCACGCAAAATGCAAGTTTGTGCTCGGTCTCGAAGCCGCCTCGGCATCTCGGTAGTCGTGCCTCAGCCATTCACGTATCGCGCCGGGATCAGGCGAACGTCGTACCCGAGTGGCTGGCTCGCGATGTGGTACGAGCTAAGAGCCGGATTGTACGCTGACGAGGAGCGAGGCAAGGTCGGCGATCCGGCGTATATGCCGGCTGCGCGATACTTTGATGCGCGAGACGATGGTGCGGCGCTGGTCGAGGCCTATGGGGTGGAAGGTGTATTTACGAAGCGACGGATCGCATCAGCTGACAGCGCGAGAAGTCACCCAGTTCCATCGCTTTGGGTTGAAGCCAATCACCTTCGTATTAAATAACGCGAGGGCCCGCACGTCCTTGTGCGGAAGCTTCTTGGCCAACGCCGTGCGTACGTCCTTCATCTCGACATTGTGCGGAAAAGAACATGTTGTATGACGGTTTTGCTCGTACCTTCCTCCTATTGCACCACAATTCTTCTTTGAAGTGACACCAAACGACTATGCTGAGGGTAGCTTTCGTCTATCCGGTAGATTCAGGAAAAGACATTCCGCGGAATACCGAGGTATGCCGTCGCAAGCGTTCGTCGGAGAACTTAGGCACGACCGTGGCGGCCAGAATGGACAGCGCGAGCGGAGCTTTTCGCTGCGAGCCTGGGTGCCCCGTGAAACCGCGGCATCCCACCCCCGCTGCACCCCACCGAGAGTCGCGAATGGGCCTCGTGAGATCTTACCCGACAGGGTTAAAACCTGGAAGGCAAAGTAGGCCACATGGCGAAAGTGGTAGTCGTCAGTTTGCTGTCGAAACTCAGACGCGCCGGTCACAGCTGTGATTGCCTCGCGATCGCCTTCAGGGGCGGTCGTGATAGCGCATCAGCCGCACATGCCCCGTCCTCAGCCACGCTCGGGCGATCGCTAGCAAATTGCGGTGGCCCATGCCGGTCGAGTCAAGGCGATGTTGATGATCGGACGTTGCGGCCGCGGCCGCCCCAGCAGAACGATAACCCCAGCACATTGTCGGGCGCGCGGCTCACACCTGCGCGGCCATGCCATCTGTGGCCGGGTCGGCGCCGCCGTCCCAGCCGTTCTCCGTGATACGGATCGCGTGCACCCAGGCGAACGTGTAGGCCTGTGGCCAGCGCCGCGTGACGTACCCCTTCACCACGAGGTCTCGCTCAGTCGAGCGTAGAATGCGATTCGACAGCTCGATGACATCCGAGGTCGCCGAGAAGCGCGGCGCCGACACCGCCTGCTGGGCATCCATGCCGAAGTCGATCACGTTGAGCATGACCTGCAGATTGCCCATGGTGATCTGCGTAGCGCCCGGTGCGCCGAGCACCAGCAGCGGCTCGTCTGGCGCCCCTGCCGTGCCGGGTTTAAACACGATGGTCGGCGACAGGGCAGAGAAGCGCGCCTTGCCAGGTGCCAGCGAACCGGCCCGCCCTGGTCGCGGGTCGAAGACGGCCATGGCGCCGTTGTACATGAAGCCGAGGCCGTCGGTGACAACGCCTGAGGGCTGGCCAAGCGTATGGGTCATGGTCACGCACGTGCCATACTCGTCGACCACACAAATCTGCGTCGTGTGTTTGCTCTCCTGACCGCCGGCGTTAAGGCGCGGCACGTGGGCTTTCACGCCGTGGCGGATGGCGTCGGCCTTCGCAGAGGCGTAGGCCTTCGAAATCAGTTCGGCGACCGGCACATCGACGAAGCGCGGGTCGCCGACCTTGGCGTCCTTGTCGGCTGTGGCGATCTTCATGGCCTCGGCGACGACGTGCACGTATTGGGGCGAGTTGTGGCCGAGCCCCCGCAAGTCGAACTGCTCGAGAATGTTGAGCATCTCGAGCAGCATGATGCCGCCGCCGGGCGGGTTGTTGGTGGCGATACGATGGCCGCGGTAGGTGCCCCACAGGGGCGAATTGTCCTCGGGCGCGCAAGTCACGAGGTCGGCCTCGGTCAACAGTCCGCCGTTGGCCCGCATGTCGGCGACGATCCGGCGCGCGATCTCGCCCTGGTAGAAGTCGTCGACGCCGTGTTGCGCGATGCAGTTGAGCGTGGCGCCCATGTCGGGGTTGCGCAGCACATCGCCGACCTCGAGCACGCGGCCGTCGCGCTTCACGTAGATCTTGCGTGTCGCCGGCAGCGATGTGAGCATCGAGATGTTGGCCTCGCGGCCTCGCGTAGGTGGTGCGTTCCAGAAGCTTGCCATGTGCGGACGGACCTGGAAGCCTTCCTCGCAATAGGCGATGGCCGGCTGCAGGAGATCGCTCAGAGGCCGCGTGCCGAACCGCTTCAGTGCCACATCGAGAGCAGCGAGTGTGCGTGGCGTGGTGATGGCGCCGTAACCGAGCTCGTTGACGCGGCCTTTGAGGACAAAGCCCCAACCATCCTCGGCTTCATGCAACACCAGGTGCTGCCACATGTCGGGGCGCACACCGAGCGGTGAGCGCCCGTGAAAGTCGAGTGTTGTGTGCACGTCACGGTTTGGCATGTAGACGTGCAACGTGCCGAATCCGGCGATGCCGCACATCTGCGGGTCGACGACCGTTTGCACCAGCGCGGCCGCGATCGCAGCGTCGACAGCGTTACCGCCGGCCTTTAGGCACTCGAGGCCAGCCTCCACCGCCTCGGGTTGCGGCGCTGTCACCATGCCGTGGGTCATGCCCAGGCCTCCGTGGTGTTTGTTGCGACATCGAAGAGAGTGACGCAGCGCGGGCTGATCGGCAATGGCAGGTTGGGCCAGCCGGCCGCGCATGACGCGGCTGTTTGCACACCTGTCGGTGTAGATAGCATTTTTTGCGCGAGCCGTTTCAACCCAGCGAGGCCCGAGCGTCGGTGATCTCTTCGACCTCAACCGCCCGCCCGTGCGGCTACTTGTAGGGAGGCTGTTCAAGAATATCCGGCGGCTTGGGGCAGAACGTTAGGGGCGCGATATGCTCGTGTGCACTTATGGCATCGCGGGGTCGGTCGATGCGGTACCGCGGCCAAGGACAGCTATGGGTACCCTGCGTGCGCACCAGTTTTTCCGGTCTCGGACCATGGTCCGTAGTTCTACGATTCCTAAAGTGTCCTGCGCGGACCGATACCATGGCGCTCAGTGCCGGAACCACGAAATCGGCATCTCTGGATCGCCTGAACCCCGAGCGCTTTTCGCCATCTCAAAGGAAGTGCCAGGCATTTATGTCTTTGTCGCACACATGGGCGTGCTCCTTACTCGGAGCGGGACCGCCACGCAAGGCGCCAAATGAACGGTGCAACAGGGAAACGAGAAGCGAAATTGCGGCGCGCATCAATCCCTCCTTTCTTCAAGCGGCGGGCTGCCGACAAGGGACTTGGCCTGAACCGAGATCCGGGGTCGCCAGCGCCTTCGCCTTGCCAAATCGCGCTCGCAGAGCAGCCGCGGGAAGATGCGTCGCACCGGATGCAGCAATCGCCATGTTGCTGGGATGGCTGCAAAGCCGAGATTCGCGCTCGGGTCGGGCCGCGACGGGACCGTGGCGAGCGCCTCGCGCAGGCGCACGAGGTTGAGGGGCAACATCAACCGGACCCAGCCCAGCGCAATGCCCATAGGCGATGAAGGCCAGGTTACTGGCAATTGCGAACACGCGCAGAAGCACCATCGACTTCGCGCAGAAGGTGGCGAGCACCAGGGCGGCTGCCACATAACCAAGCTCGTCTACTGCCGTCATCGTTGTAGGCCGTTGCCGAGCGTCACCGGGACATCGATCTCAGGAATGTGCAGCGACTGCAGATGCAATTCGCGATCCAGCTGGTGCTCATCCGGCGCGAATCCGATGCCGACGTGATCTCGGTACCGCGGCTAAGGCCGAGCTCAACCGCGATCTCGATGCTGGACATTAAGGCCAGGGCCGCCTTAAGGTCCTTGTTTAAGGGTGTTAAAAATCGGCGGGTCTACGCGAATTCTGTCGAATCCGATGGGTGGCGAGGAGATCAGCGTCGGTCGCTTCCGGCTCGACGTTGGCCGGCGCGAATTGCTGCGCGATGGCAAGCCCGTGCGGCTTCCCGGCCGCGCGCACGATATACTGTGCGTGCTTGCCACGGCAAAAGGCGAAGTCGTCGGCAAGGACGAGCTGATGGCGCGGCTGTGGCCTGACCGCATCGTCGAAGAGGGCAACATCCACGTTCACGTTTCGGCGCTGCGCAAGGCGCTAGACGAGCAGGGCTAGGGCCACAGCTACATCACCGTCGCCGGCCGCGGCTACCGGCTGGCGAGTTTGAGGGAGTCCCCGTTCGCACCGACCCTGCCACTACCTGACAAGCCTTCGATCGCGGTGATGCCGTTTGTCGATTTGAGTGTCGACCCCGTGCGAGAATATTTCGCCGATGGCATGGTCGAGGAGATCATCACTGCGCTCAACCGCATCCGCTGGCTCTTCGTCATCGCGCGCAGTTCCACCGCCACCTACAAGGGCCAGCCGCTACATCCGAAACTGATTGGCCGCGAGCTTGGCGTGCGTTACGTGCTCGAAGGTTCGATCAGGAAGGACGGCGGCCGGCTAAGGATCGCGTCGCACCTGATCGATGCACTCGCCGGAGCGCAGCTTTGGGCCGACAGGTTGGACGCATCGATCGAAGATGTTTTCGCGCTGCCGTCGCCGGAGGCATCGAGCCGGCATTGGTGGCTGCCGAGATCGCCCGCTCGGCTGGCAGCCAGATCGACGATGTCGAGTTCCTCGCCGATCTGCAATGGCCGAGGTGGGCTATACCCGCAAACCCGATGTCGATCCGTAGGTGCTCCACTGTACTTTCCGGGATTACCCCAATTGCCACGAACTGTTGGATTACCCGTTTCTTCAGCTTGTGGGAGCCACCCGCCAACGCTGAAACAGGAGATGCAATGCGAATGCTCCGGCTCGGCCTCTTTTGCCTGATTGTTACGCTGACGGGAACGTCTTCAGGGCGCGCGGAAAACCTGGAATGTTCTTGCCTCTGCTCAAACGGCGTCTACGCGCTTTGTATTATCGATCACGGTGACGACATGTTAGGGAGTCTGCTGCAGGTTGAGACGGTTAACGGTATCGTCGCCCTGGGCAAACACCTCTTCCTCTTTTCGCAGTGCCGCAATCCTTCTGATATTCAGTGCCCTACAACGCACTCGCGCAAGGTGTGCGGAAATACATCAGGCAGGATGGTCTCCAGGGGTTCAGGAATCGGGGCGAGCGGCGTCGTTGGCTCGGCCTCGGTGATAGGCGTTGAGGATCGCACTCCTGAGGTGTTCACTTGCCCATAAGGGTTGTTACCGTCGGCAACGACAATCGCCTTCCTTACGACATGATGCGGCAACCCGGTTTTGCTCGGATCCTTCCCAACTGCGCGACCGTCGAATCGGGCGTCGTCACCACAACAACGTGTTTGTCGCGGTGGCGGACACCACTTACGTCGCAGCGTCGTTGGCTTAAGTGCCGGACTAGATGCCGCTGTGCTGCACGACGGTACCCGGACTTTTCCTTGGTATATAGCGGGTAATTGGCCGATACTGGGCCGGTGATCGTGCGGTCTAGCTTGGCTAGTGGATGTCGTCGCCCTTCACCATCTCGAACAGCTTATGGTTATCGCTGTAGTCGACATGCACGCCGACAATGACCGGACCGGGCGTATCGAACGCCTTTTTTATCACCGGTGCGATATCGTCGGCCCTGTTGATCATCAGACCCTTTGCGCCAAACGCCTCAGCGTACTTGATGTAGTCGATCGGGCCAAAATCAGTGCCGGAGGTGCGGCCGTATTTGAGCTTTTCCTGCGTCGCCACCATGTCGTAGGCGCCGTCGATCCACACCATGTGGACTAGATTGGCTTTGAGTCGGACAGCCGTCTCCAGCTCCATGGCGGAATACAGGAAGCCTCCGTCGCCGGAGATCGACAGGATTTTCTCCGAAGGCCGAACCAGCGTGGCCGCGATGCCCCACGGCAACCCAACCCCGAGCGTCTGCTGACCATTCGTGATGAGGACCTGGCGGGCCCGGAAGCTGTACAGATGTCGGGCGATCCACAGTTGGAACGATCCTATGTCGATGCACGCGGTCACGTCCGGACCGAGGAACTGCTTCAACTCGTGGATCAGGCGGAGCGGATGAATGGGCGTTCCATTGCGCTTGGCGGACTCCTCGGCAAGGTGGTTGCGCTCCGCATTGATTGCATCGAGCATACTCGCAGACAGCGCCGACTTCGCGGGGCGACGTATCTGCGGCGTTAACGCATTCAAGGTTTGGGCGATGTCACCGGTGAGTTCGACATAGGGCCGGTAGGAGTTGTCGAGATCGGCGGGCAGAACATCGATATGAATGATCTTGCGCCTGTTATTCGCATTCCATTCGGGGGGCCAGTACTCTACCGGATCATAACCAACAGCGATCACTAGGTCTGCGGAATCGAGTAGACGGTCCGCGGGCTGATTTGCAATTTGCCCAACGCGGCCGCCGAAGTTATCGAACATCAGCGCGCCAACCGCTCCAGCCGCCTGGAACGTGCCGACGACAGCGAGGTGGCCCTTCGCCAGAAACGACTGAAGCGCCTGCGCGTTCGCGGGCCGGCTCGAAAGCATTCCAACGAGGACCACCGGATTGTCAGCTGCGTTGATTAAACGAGCCGCCTCGTTGATTGCCGCGCCGTCGGCCGGGCCAAGGCCCGAGAAGGCTGGCGGCGGCAGGGGTTCAAGCGCGCATGGAGCCGCCATGACGTCCATGGGCAGGTTGACAAAGGCCGCGCCAGGACGCCCACCCTCCGCCGCCCGGAAAGCGTTCCCCATCACCTCGTTCACCTGCGCGGGCGTTTCCACCGAGACGCTATACTTGGTGACAGGCTTCAAAATCGACACGGCGTCCATCGTCTGATGGACCTGCTTGAGGGCCTGGTTGGTAGCGACGGATCCTCCTAGCGCCACTACCGGGTCCCCTTCGGAGTTGGCGGTTGCCAGCCCCGTCGTGAGGTTGGACACGCCGGGGCCTGATGTCGCGATCGCGACGCCGGCCTTGCCGGTCATGCGGCCGATGCCGCTGGCGATGAACGCCGCGTTCTGCTCGTGGCGACAGACCACCGTATTAATCCGCGAATCGACCAGGGCATCAAACACATCGAAGATCTTGCCCCCGGGTACCCCGAAGACGTGAGTGACACCATGCGCTTCCAGGGAGCGGACGACCAGTTGAGCCCCGGTCTGCGTCTTCGAATTGCCGCGCATGTGCACCTCCTAGTGGGCTTGTTCGGCGTAGGCCAATTCCTGAGCCGTGTTCTTGCTGAGGTCGGCCTTAAGGAAGGCTTTCGATTCCGGAAGCGCGAGGTGAAAGCTCGTCAGCGCCTCGACTCTGAGCCGAAGCGTATCGGCCTCAACATCGAGCAGGTGCCCGCCGTGCTGACGGTCGGCGGAAAGAAAATGGAAATGGTAGCCGGCCACGCTGAAGGCGCTGGAGAAACCGGGTGACCACAAGCCGACCAACGTGCCGTCAATATCGACAAAGGTGAATTCGCTTTGCGCTTTGGCGGCCTCGGCCAACCGGGTTCCCGGTTGCGGCGGATTCACGGCGCGGGTCCACACTCGTTTGAAGCGGCCGTCGAGTCGCAAGGCGTAGAAAATATTGCCGGACCGGCGGAACCCGTCACAGCGCATTTCGAGGTCCTTGAAACTACCCACCGATCCAATGGAGATGTCCGTATTAGGCTCGAACCAGGTGACGACGGCAAATGGGGCGCCGGCGCCTGGGGGTGCCTCCGACACGCGACCCGAGCCCCGAACCTGAAAAGCGCGACCATCGATGACGACCATCTCGCCGTCCAGATTGGCGAAGGTCCCCAGGCCGAAGTTTCCGTGTTCAAGGATGGTTTGGACGCCTACCTCGCGGTCGTAGACGCCGGCAACGAGAGCGCCCGAGGTTGAGATCTGGAAGAGGGTATGGATAGGTTTCTCCAGATACTGCGAGAGGGCCGCCGTGACGAGTGATGAAGTGTCCCGGCCGGTTCGCGACACTACTGCGTCCAGTTCAGCCTTCAATGATGTTGGAATGTCCGCGGAGATCTGAGGCACCTGACGCTCCTCTGTGGCCTGAGAGCAAGTTGAACGCGCGCGCCGTTTGCCTCCCTGCGGTTTGGTCCAGCGCCTTACGCCGGCGCCAGCGCTGACGCCTCGAAAAAGTTCCGAGCTCGTGCCTTCTGCGCGAGCGTCGCTTTCTGCGGATTGCCTCGCTATATTTGTAATTGTCGCGATTTTTGTTGCCCCTCGGCCTGCGCCGAAAGCGATGACTTCAGAGCATCAACCGCTCAGCCGGAAGTAAGGAACCGAACGTGTTGCGATTCAATCCGGACAACTCTGGAAACACGCAGGGAGCGATCCCGTATAATGCCTCGAGCACGGCTTAAAGTGAGCGCGCTTATCGAATCACGGCGGCCCGCGTCTGCGCTTTCTCACTTACAACCCCCGCTGGTGCGCGCCAGAACTTCAATTGATCCGGTCTCCGACTCGAGTCGTAAGCTGGGGCAATGCAGCGTTCCCTCGAACCTGTTTTTTCTTGGTTGCGGGTAGTGACTCGGTCCACACATCGCATCGGCATTGCTGGATCGCGATGCATCGACACGTGTGACGGCGCACTCTGTCATCCTCTGCCGGTCAGGCAGGGTTGAAATCGTCTCAGCTCGACCCACATCAGCTGTCGAACTCGCCACGATCGAGCAAGGGATAAGCGCCGACAATAAACACGGCCCAGTAATTTCGGCCGATCACGTTTCGGCGCCGCCGTTCACCTGGATCATCTGGCCGCTGATGAAGGCTCCCGCATCCGATGCAAGGAGGCCGACGACGGCAGCAACTTCGTCGGGTGCGCCTAGTCGGCCGACCGGGACGCGTGCCGACATCGGCGTGATGTGGGCAGCGATGACCGGGTCTTGCGCCTCGCCCATAATCGGCCCTGGAGAGACGATGTTGACGGTGATCCCGATCGGACCGAACTCCTTTGCGAGCGCCTTGGTGAGACCCCAGGCGGCGTGCTTCGACGCCGAGACGTGGGCGCGACCATTGTAACCGTGTATCGCATTCATCCCGGCGAAGTTGACGATGCGCCCCCATTTATGGGCAACCATGCCCGGCAGGAAACGACGTGACAGCCAGTAGGCGGCATCGAAATTGACGGCCATGGCGTAACGCCAGGCGTCCTCGGTCATCTCAAGGAACTTGCCGTCCTCGCGGATGGCAGCGTTGTTGATCAGGATATCAATGGTGCCGAACGCATTGAGCGCGGTATCGGCGATCGCCATGCAGGCCTCTCGCCTGCCGACGTCGCCCATGGCGACGATGGCCTTGGTCCCTAGTGCCTCGACTTCTTTCGCCACCCTATCGGCCGCCATTCGGTCCTTCGAGCCATTGACAACGATATTGCAGCCGGCTCTGGCAAGGATAAGCGCGCAGGCGCGACCGATGTTTTTGTTCGATCCTGTGATCAGAGCCGCGTGCTTAGCATTGGACATTGGCCTTTTCCCTTTAGCTTGAACGCGCAGCCGCCTCGCCGCGCTGCGCTCGAACGCCGGCATTGTCTGCAGAGGCCCGGTCCCTTAAATTCCCGACGGAGCCGCTCCAGCGCTGCCTAGCAAGGACAGGAGCACGGCGTTGAACCGGGTTTTGGATCCACCCGATTTTGTCGTCTGAGCTGCTAAGCGGGCATAGCAGCATTGGACGCCCATTGCCGCGCATATTTCACAAAAGCAAGCGTCTCGGCGACTGCTTGAGGGTCGGCAGGCCCCAGCGAGACTGATGGCTTCGCGTTAGCGCTCGATGCGATTAGCGAACGCCAACGTTCGTCGAGCGTCGCGAACGCCCATTGAGCAGCCGACTTCTTGGACGTGACCACCCCTCTCTCAATAGTGTGTAGCATCCGGCAGTAAAGTACGACGACGAATGCCTGCATCCAGTGGGTGCTCAGTGCACTGTGATCGTGCAGCAACTTCGCTGCCAAGCGGGTTATGGTCTCACGCATCTCACTGCGCAGCGCCTCGGGCGAAACCTCGTCGATCAAATCATGCGGATTCGGACCCATTAGGATTATCGCTCTCTCCCGCGTTACCCAGCGAACGGCGCGGGTGTTGTCATGCTCCGAGCGCACCAGCACTCGCGCTCCATGATCGAGAAAGAGTAGCGGATAGACGCGCGGCGATGTTCCCCCGGTTCCCGGGTCGACCCAGGTGTACGGGCGCGACGGTGTCTCAGGTGGATCGCGCGGAACATCAGTCCAGCATCGCAGCACGGGTGCAGGAAAGTAAGACCCTTCCAGCCGATGCCCCCATGGTTTGGGAAAGTTGTGAATGAAGGCGTGCAAAGCATTGAGCTCTGGCACCGCCGTTTCGGGAATATCGTGGTTGACTGCGATCAGGAAGTCCACATCGCTCCTCTCATCGAAGCCACCGAGTGCGAACGATCCCTGCAGATACGCGCCAATGAAATTGTCGGCGAGCAACTCTCTTGCTCGGGCAACGAAATAGCAGAGAACCTCATTGAGTGCGGGATAAGGCGTTGGAGACCCGTTCATGCCTAGGATTGTCGCCCTTG
>Ga0187783_10001639_pt1 | contig 16568 bp, 15 predicted proteins | sample 1015_SJ02_MP02_2_FD_132471 | JGI IMG/M metagenome (GOLD analysis project Ga0187783, IMG submission 132471) | Tropical peat soil microbial communities from peatlands in Department of Meta, Colombia - 1015_SJ02_MP02_20_MG | ecosystem: Environmental > Terrestrial > Soil > Wetlands > Peat | place... | reverse complement strand
TCAGTTGTCCCCGCTGCACCTTTACGGTGCGCGAGCCGAGCGTATGGTCGAGCGCGTACCACTGCGATCAGCATGGCGACGTGCTGCCGCTACGGTCCGGGCTCAGCGTGTCCAAGGACGGGCTCGACGCCGTGCTCCAGGGCACCTGGGTGCCGGTCTGGCTGCCGTGGCCGCTGCCCCAGGGCTGGATCGTCACCGGCTTTGCCGGTGCCGGGGACGAGCGAACCGGTATCCGGAGCTGCGCGGTCGCGCTGTCCGGACCGAACCCGGTAGGCGGGCCAGCCGAGATGTTGCTGGTCTCGGAGGAGCCGGGGGTTGGCCTCGGGGCCAGGTTCGCGGGCCTGCATGGCCCCGATCCCGGCGCGCAGTTCGCGACCGGGCCGCCGGCCGCGGTGGTCGAGTACGCCCATCACGAGTTTCCGCTGTGGAGTGTCGACACGATCGAGCGCGCCGCTTTCGCCGGCGAGGTGAGCGGGAACTGGCTGTGGCTGGTGCTCTGGCCCGAGACGGCTGGCTTGCTTATGCTCGAGCCGCTGGAGCTGCGGGACCTGCGCGATCCCGGCCAGTACCTCGACCTGCCGTTTGGAGCCCGGTCCCCGTTGCTTCCCGGCTAGTCTCGGCTCGTGGTGCGCGCAGATCTGCACAGCCACAGCAGCGTTTCCGACGGCACCGAGCCGCCTGCAGCGGTGATCCAGCGTGGCGCGGAGGCGGGCCTCGATGTCCTCGCGCTGACCGACCACGACACCGTGGCAGGCCACCGCGAGGCTATCCGGGCGCTGCCGCCCGGCATGACGCTGCTTCCCGGCGCCGAGCTGTCGTGCCGCCTCGAGGGCCATAGCGTGCACCTGCTGGCGTACCTGTTCGATGCCGACAACGACGCGCTGGCCGGGGAGTTGGCTGAGATCAGGGAGAGCAGGCTGTTCCGCGCTAAGGCCATGGTCGACAAGCTGGCCGCGCTGGACGTGCCGGTCACCTGGGAACAGGTGAGCGAGATCGCCGGCGGCGGGGTGGTCGGCAGGCCGCACATCGCCAGGGCCATGATCGACGCAGGCGTGGTCGCCAGCCTCGAGGAGGCGTTCACGCCGGACTGGCTTGGACCTGGTGGGCCCGCGTACGTGTACAGATACGCGCTCGACCCGGTCCGGGCCATCCGGCTGGTCCGCGCGGCCGGCGGGGTCACCGTGCTGGCCCACCCGCGTGGCCGCGGCCGCGGCTGGCAGCTGCCCGATGCCGTCATCGCCGACCTCGGCAGGGCTGGGCTGACCGGCATCGAGGTGAACCATCCGCAGCACGATGAGGGGGAACGGGGCCGGCTCCGCGAGCTCGCGCGCACACTGGGGCTGATAGCTTCGGGCGGCAGCGACGACCACGGCGCCCTGACCGGTTTTCGGCTCGGCTCGGAGCTGGCACCCGACGGCAGCTATGAGGCGCTGATTGAGCAGGCAACCGGCGCGCAGCCGGTCACCGGGTCGTAGGGAAGGCAGTAGCTATGAGCAGTTCAGACGGCGCCCGGATCGAGCTGGTGCCCGGCGGGCCGGCCAACACCTGGATCGTGGGCGACGACGACGAGGTCATCGTGATCGACCCGGGCACGGCCGCGCCGGTGCTGGCCGCGGTCGGTGAGCGCGAGATTCTCGCGGTGATCTGCACCCATGGCCATCAGGGTCACGCTGGCGCGGCTCCCGAGGTCGCGAGCCGCGATGAATCGCCGATCGCGCTGCATCCGCTGGATCGCCGGGACTGGCGTGACCTGCACGCGACCGACCCGGACATCGAGATGGAGGACGACGGCCAGTTCGGCGTCGCCGGCGTCACCCTCGAGGTCGTGCACGCTCCCGGCCACAGCCGCGGCTCGGTCCTGCTGTACTGCGACGCGCTCGACGCCGCCTTCACCGGCGACGTGGTCTGCGACCGCGGCCCGGTGCCACACGAGGACGAGTTCCCGGACTGGACCAAGCAGATGGACGCGATCGGCGCCAGGGTGCTGACCCTGCCGACCCAGACGAGGTTGCTGACGGGACATGGCGCGGAACTCACCGTCGCGAACGCGGACAAGAAGTTCAGCTCCTGGTACTCCACCGGGCCCCGGCTGCCCGACGAGGAGCAGTCCTAGCCGGCGGCGGCGCGGCTGCTGTCGACTGTCAGTGGCCGGCGCGAGCATGGGCAGATGGAACAGCTCAGCCTCGAGGGCATGCCGCGGCGGCTGTATGCCTGCACGCCCACTCGGCTGAGCACGTGGCTCGACTGCCCGCGCCGGTATCGGATGACCTACCTGGACCGGCCGGCTCCGCCCAAGGGACCGCCGTGGGCGCACAACAGCCTCGGCGCTAGCGTGCACAACGCGCTGGCTGGGTGGTGGCGCCTGCCGCGGGCGGACCGGACGGTGGCAGCCGCGGGTGACCTGCTCGACCGGGGCTGGCTGGAGGACGGCTTCGCTGACCCGGGCCAGTCGCAGGCGCATCGCTCCCGGTCCCGCCGGCAAGTCGAGCACTACGTCGCCGCGCTCGACCCGGCGACCGAGCCGACCGGAGTGGAACGCATGGTGGGGACGCGCACCGAGCTCATCGCGGTGTCCGGCCGGATCGACCGGCTGGACGATCGCCGGACCAGCTCCGGCGGCGACGTCGGCCTGCCGTCCGAGCTCGTGGTTGTCGACTACAAAACGGGACGGCATCAGCCGACGGTCGACGACGCCCGGTCCTCGCTGGCGCTCGCGCTGTACGCGCTCGCTGCCGGACGCGTGCTGCGACGCGCGTGCCGACGAGTCGAGCTGCACCACGTGCCGACCGGGACGGTAGCAGCGTGGGAGCACACGCCGGAGTCGCTCGACCGGCAGCTGCGCCGTGCTGAGCTGATCGCGGCCGAGTGCGCCGACGCCGACGAGCGGTATCACGCGGCCGCGGCCGGCGGCGCCGCGGCTGACGACGCGCTCTCGCCGCGTCCCGGCCCTGGCTGTGCCTGGTGCGACTACCGGGCGCGATGCCCAGAGGGCAGTGCGGCGGCCCCGCAGCGACGTCCCTGGGACGGGCTAGGTCCCGCCGACGAGGAGCCAGCGCAATTCGCCGGGCAGCCAGGTCGTGCCCTCAGTCAGCTCGCCTGAGCCGTCCGGGTGCCGTCGACATCCCGGCGGGACCGGCCGCAGGTGTGCACGGTCGGCTGGCGACCCTCGGCGGCGTTCCAGAACTTCGTCAGCGCGGCGGCCGTCGTGACCGGCGCCTCGATGGCAGGTGAGTGGGCTGCGCCGGGAATGCAGGTTCGCTCGGCGCCCAGCCGGTGCGCCATACCGTCCTGCTCCGCGGGCGGCCAGGCGTCGTCGTTCTCGCCGTAGACCACCGCGGCCGGCAACCCCGCCGCGACCACGTCGGCGAGCTCGGCCGTGCGGTCCGGGCAGGTCAGCAGGTATCTGGCCAGCACGATGAGACTCACCGGGCAAGTTCGCAGGGCCCGCTCCCGCAAGAAGGCGATGACGTGATCGTCGACGCCGTCGGCTCGCGCCTGCGGTTCGTGCTCCTCGTGCCAGGCGCGCCGCACGAGTTCGGACAGCACGGCCACGTCATCGGGCCCTGAGCCGGTCGGGTCAAGTCGGGCCAGCAGGTCGCGCAGCGCCGCCGCGCGCTCTCCGGCGATGCTCGCCGGGCCAGAGCCGAGCAGCGTCAGCGACAGCAGGGCTTCCGGCCGCGAAAGCGCCGCCTCCCGCGCGATGAGGCCGCCCAGCGAGTGGCCAACCAGGTGCACCGCGCCCGCCTCGCCAGCCACCGCGGCGGCCATAGCTAGCACGTCCGCGGCGAGTGCCGCCGGGGCGTAACCCGCTCGATCCGCTGCGTGCGGGCTCTGGTACTGACCGCGCAGGTCGACAGCCACCACCGCACGGCCCGCCGCTGCCAGCGGCTCGAGCACCGGCAGGAAGTTCTCCTTGCTGCCGGTGTAGCCGTGGATGAGCAGTGCCGGGTTGCGGTGCGCAACCCCCCTGGCCGGCTGAGCCTCCAGCATCGCGAACCTGCCGCGCCCGGTGGTCAGCCAGCCGGAGCGGACGCGCTCGGGCAACTGCAACGACCTGAGAGTGCTCACGGGGTGGCAGCCTACCGACAATTGGCTGGAAGATAACAGGCTAATAACAGAGGGTTCCCTGAGATTGGCCTTGCGCTAGTCGGCGGGCACGGTGGGAGCCTGGCCGGGTCCGCGCCCTGTCCGTCCGCTGCGCCGTCGCCGCGGCCGCCTCCTGGTGGCGTCGCCACCTGCGTCTGCGGTAGGGCTTGTTGCGCCAACAGTGTCTACCGCGACCGCGTCGGTCCCGGCGACCGTGGTCTGGCTGACCGGCCTGCCACTTCTCGTCCGCTGCCGGGTCCGCTCGGTATGGGCAGCTGTGCCGCGCTTGCCGGTGCCGGCCTGCTCTCGCTCGGGCCCGCCGGTCGCCGGTCGCCGACCGCGGGTCTTCGAGCGGGTCTTGCCGGTCTCGCCGATGTCTTCCAGCGTCTCGGCCTCGAGCCCGAGCCGGCCTCGCTGCCCACGGGGCAGCACGCCAGTTGCGCCCGCTGGAATGTTGAGGGCCGCGAACAAGTGCGCTGAGGTGGAGTATGTCTCCACGGGCTCATCGAAGCCCAGCTGCAGCGTGTCGTTGATCGTCTTCCAGCGCGACAGGTCGGCCCAGTCAACGAACGTGACCGCCACGCCGTCTCGGCCGGCCCGACCGGTGCGGCCAATCCGGTGCAGGTAGGCCTTCTCGTCTTCCGGGCACTCGTAGTTGATGACGTGCGTGACATCGTCAACGTCGAGGCCGCGAGCTGCTACGTCGGTGGCCACGAGCACATCGACCTTGCCGGACCTGAAGGCGCGCATCGCTCGCTCGCGCTGGCTCTGGCCGAGGTCACCGTGCACCGCTGCCGCCGCGAAGCCTTTGCCCGTGAGCGCGGTGGCGACCTGGTCCGCGGACCGCTTCGTCCGGCTGAACACGATGGTCAGGCCGCGGCCCTCGGCCTGCAGGATGCGGGCGAGTACCTCGATCTTGTCAAGCTGATGAGCGCGGAACACGTGCTGCTCGGTCGTGGGCACGTGTGCGGGCTCATCGTGCTGCTCGGCCCTGATATGTGTCGGGCGGCTCAGGTGCCGCCGCGCCAGCGTCACGATCTCACCGGGCATCGTGGCGGAGAACAGCATCGTCTGCCTGGCCGGCGGCGTGAGCTGCAGGATGCGCTCGACGTCGGGCAGGAAGCCGAGGTCCAGCATCTTGTCCGCCTCGTCCAGCACGAGCTGGGCGACCGACGAGAGCCGCAGATGATTCTGCCGAGCCAGGTCGAGCAGCCGACCGGGGGTGCCCACCACCACGTCAACGCTGGCCAGCGCCTCAATCTGAGGCTCGTACGCCCGGCCGCCGTACAGCGTCACCACGTTCGTGCCCACCTGAGCACCGGCGGCGCGCAGGTCGTCAGCGACCTGGATGGCCAGCTCCCTGGTCGGAACCACGACCAGCGCTCGCGGCGCGTTGGCCTCCCTGGTGCCGACGCGCAGCCGCTCCAGGATCGGGATGCCGAACGCGAGTGTCTTACCAGTGCCAGTCCTGGCCTGGCCGATCAGGTCGTGACCGTCAAGCGCGATGGGCAGCGTCAGCGCCTGAATGGGGAAAGTGGTCGTGATGCCGTGCGCCTCCAGGGCGGCGCAGATGGGCTCAGCGATGCCGAAGTCTCGAAATGTCTTGGCGGTGCTGGCGAGGCTCGTGTCGTCCGGGCCGACCGGCGGCAAATCGGCCGCAGGGCTGGACTCGATGCTCGGTGTGTAGGTGCTCAGGGGTCAGGCCTCCAGTAGGGCCGACGTCGGCTGGCAGTCACCAGGTCCAGCGCCGTCGGCAGGCATATAACTTCTCCAGCGGGCACAGCACCGCGTGCGGGAGAAGGGGCAGCGGTTCGTGTTGGGGCACGTCGCCCCAGACAGTCCGCACGCCCGACACAGGTACTAACAACGGCCGGGGGCATCCGCATTCCAACTGCGAATCGGTTACCAGCTTAGCAACCGGGTGGCCATCTGCCAGGGCACCGGGCCGGCGCGTCGGCCTCGCGGCGGCGGGGCCAGCTGATCGTGTTGTTACGCTGCCCAGGTGAGCAGCGGTGCGCAGCACGGGCCGGCCGAGCCCGATGGCGTGATCGACTTGCTCGGGCTGCTTGCCTACGCATCGCTGACCGCGTTCTTCCGGCTCACCGATGACGCCGCGCTGGCCCTCGCGCTCTCGGACAAGACCGCGCTGGCCGAGATGGCTGTCGCCGAGTTCGGGCACTACCAGTTGCTGCGCGCCAGGCTGGAAGAATCCTCGGCCGACCCAGAGGCGGCCATGCAGCCGTTCGTCGCTCCAGTCGATGCCTTCCATGCGCGGACAGCACCGTCGGACTGGCTCGAGGGCCTGGTGAAGGCGTACGTCGGTGACGGGATCGCGGCCGACTTCTATCGAGCGGTTGCGCACGTGCTCGAGCCGAAGACCAGAGACCTTGTGCTCGCGGTGCTGGCCGATACTGGTCACGCCGAGTTTGCTACCGCCCGGGTGCGCGCCGCCATCGAGGCCGATCCACGGGTGGCCGGGCGGCTGGCGCTGTGGGCTCGGCGGCTCGTCGGCGAGGCGCTCGGGCAGGCGCAGCGCGTTGCGGCGGAACGGGAGCCGCTCGCGCGGCTGCTGGTGGGCAGCGACGCAGACCAGCTCGGCAACATCGGCCGGATGTTTGCCCGGCTCACCGACGAGCACGCCGCGCGGATGGCGGCGCTCGGCCTGGCTAGCTCCTAGCCCTACAGGATGTTGCCGAAGCCGACCCGGCGCGGCTCGGTACCGCCGAGCTCGACGTAGCCGATCTTGTCGGCAGGCACGAGCACCCTGCCGCCCTTGACGTTGGTCAGGACGAAGACACCCGTCTGCGCCGCCACCGCTGCCGCCAGGGCGCTCTCCACCTCCTCGGGGGTAGAGGCCGTTTCGATCAGCAGCTCACGCGGCACGGACGGAATCCCGATCCTGACTTCCACTGCTCTCCTCGATGCAAGGGGCCGATCACGAGCCAGCGGGCTCGGCCGTCATGGGCCAGTCACTGATGCCGCGCCACGCCAGTCGGGCGATGAGCATCTCGGCGGCATCCTTGGGAATCTCCTGGCCGGTCCGGAGCCAGTACCGGGCGCTCACCTGCGCCATCCCGACGAGCGCCATGCCGAGCAAGTGGGCCTCGGAGTCGCTCACGCCGGCGTCTTCGCGGATGAACCGACTGACCATGTCCGCGCAGTCGTACATCATCTTGTCCAGGCGGCCCCGGACCGCTGGCTCGTTGCTGAGATCCGACTCGAACACCAAGCGGAATGCCTCCCCCGTGCCGGCGACGAAGTCGTAGAACGCCTTGAAGGACGCCAGCACACGCTGGGAATTGTCGGTCGTGGAGGACAACGCCTCGCTCATCATGTGGATGAGTTCGGCTGAGCTTTCGTCCAGCAACGCGAGGTAGAGCTCGAGCTTGCCAGGGAAATGCTGGTACAGAACCGGCTTGCTGACGCCGGCTCGCTCGGCGATCTCGTCCATGGCGGCGGCGTGATAGCCCTGCGCGACAAAGACGTCACGGGCAGCCCCCAGCAACTGCAGCCGGCGGGCTGGGCGCGGCAGTCGCGCGCTACCGGGCTTGGCCTGTGGCGAAACGGTCAACGATGGCTCCGGATGGGTGGTATCGGTCAGGATGCGACCGGGGCGCGGCCCTGGTCCGCACTGTCAATGCCGCGGGGCAGCTGCGCCGCCAATCTGGCAATTCTACGACCGGTATCGTGCGCACGCGGCGCGACCGCCGCTCGGGTGGCGCGATGGGTCAGCGATATTCGTCCTCATCGGAGTCCAGTTCCTGATCCTGCTCGGCGGCGTCGGCCTCGTTGGCCTCGAGCGGTGCTTCCGTCGGCCCAGCCTGCCCGTTGTCGTCGTCGGGCTCGACGACCGCATCCTGCTTCTGCTCCGCCGAGTCGGCGTCTGGTGCTTCAAGGCCCATGTCGCTCATTTCGGTGCCTCCCCGCAAAAATCGTCACTCGAACATATTGCCGAAGGTCAGAATGCGGTCAACACTGCTGGTAAGGCGGTGCTTACCGGGCAAACCCTGGTTGTATCAGTACCCGAGGAGCCAAGACAGTCCCGCGTAGGTGCGTCAGTATTGCCAGCAGGGCATAGCCAGCAGGGCGGCGCTGGGTAGGGAGAGTGGCATGCGCAGCATGTGGAAGGGGGCAGTGTCTTTCGGGCTGGTCATGATCCCGGTCAAGCTCTACACCGCCACCGAGACGAAGGACATCGCGTTCCGGCAGGTCCACCGGGAGGACGGCGGCCGGATCAGGTTCCGGAGGTTCTGCACCCTCGACGACACCGAAGTGCCGTACGAGGACGTCGCCAAGGGGTACGAGCTGCCAGACGGCGACATCGTGATCCTGACCGACGAAGACATGGCCGAGCTGCCGCTGCCGACCACAAGGAGCATCGAGGTCGTGCAGTTCTGCCCGGCCGAGCAACTCGATCCCATCCTGCTGAACCGCAGCTACTACCTCGAGCCAGAGGCGGCGGGCGAACGCGCCTACGGGCTGCTGCGCGAGGCGCTCGAGCAATCCGGCCGGGTCGCCATCGCGAAGGTCGCGCTGCGGCAGCGCGAGTCGCTCGCGAGCCTGCGGGCGCGCGACGGCGTCCTGGTCCTGGAGACGCTGCTCTGGCCGGATGAGGTGCGCGAGCCCGACTTCGGCTTCCTCAACGACAAGATCGAGGTACGGCCGCAGGAACTGCGGATGGCCAGCTCGCTGATCGAGTCGATGACGCTGGACTTCGACCCGGACGAGTACCACGACAGCTACCGCGAAGCGCTGCAGGAGGTTGTCGCGGCCAAGGTAGAGGGCCGGCAGATCGTGCCGCGGCCGGAACCTGAAGCCGGCGAAGAGCCGTCGAGTCTCGCCGACGCGCTCCGAGCCAGCCTCGAGGCCGCCAAGCGCGGCCGGCTTGGCGCGGTCCCCGACCTGGCCGCCGAGGAGGCTGCGCCAGCGCCGGCCAAGGGGCGCACTCGAAAGCCCGCGGCTGCCGCCGACGATGCCGCTGGCGGCGCCAAGAAGGGCAAGGCGGCCCCGAAGAAGAGCGCCAAGGCTGCCTCCGACACAGAGCCGGGTGAGGAGAAGCCCGCGCAGCGGCGGACGCGCCGGGCAAGCTAGGCCATTTCGGTCGCAGCTGCTCGCCGCACGTTTCCGATAACGGGCTGCGGGGTTACTAGCACGCTGCCAGCAATAGGCCAGACTATGTACTGGCAGGTAGCCTGGTTCGTTATGACCGATCCGAGTGTCCCTGCCGAGAATGATGCCGTCAAGGACGCATCGGCTACCGGGATTGCCAGTACGGCGCCGAGCAGTCCCGCGGGCGCCGCGCCGGTGCTGCCGTGGCCGGGCGAGCTCGTCCGGCTGGACGTCGGCGACGTGTTCGTGCGCCGCGGGCCGGTCGCGCCAGAATCCGAGCGCGCCCTGTTCGTGCACGGGCTCGGCGGCTCGGCGCTGAACTGGACCGACCTGATGGGTCTGCTCAGCAAGCCAGCCGCGGCGACCGGCGCCCAACCCGACGTGCCGCCGTTCGCGGGCGAAGCGCTCGACCTGCCGGGATTCGGGTTCTCGCCGCCACCGAAGAACGGGGACTACTCGCTGGACGCCAGGGTCCACGCGGTCATCTCGCTGCTCGACAGTCGCTCCGGAGGGCCGGTGCACCTCATCGGCAACTCGCTCGGCGGCGCCATTAGCACCAGGGTGGCAGCACGCCGCCCCGATCTCGTCCGGACGCTGACGCTGATCTCACCCGCGCTGCCTGACCTGCGGCCGCGGCCGCTGCCGATGCGGCTCGCCGTCGTCGCGATGCCAGGCGTCGGCCGATGGCTGCTGACGAGGCTGCAGAGCCTCCCGCCCGAGCAGCGCGCCGATACCTCGATCGCGGAGCTCTTCGTCGATCCGGGCAGGCAGCTGCCGGAACGGCGGGCTCAGGCGATAGCCGAGGTGATGCGCCGAGACACGCTCGGCTATGCGGTCGACGCGCTGCACGGCTCGGCGCGGTCGCTGCTCACCGAGTACACCAGGCCCGGACCCGGCTCGCTGTGGGCCGACGCCGCTCGGGTGACCGCGCCCACCTTGCTCATCCACGGCAGCCACGATCGGCTGGTGAATCCCGGCATGTCCGGCCGGGCCGCCCGCACGTTCCCGAACTGCCGGATCATCGTGCTGCCCCGGGTCGGACACGTGGCCATGATGGAGCGACCGGACGTAACGGCGGCCGAGATCCGCGAGTTCCTGCGGCAGACCGCGGCGTGGTGCCCCGCTGACCGGGCGGCGCTCGGCGCCGTCGGCCGCTGACGCCGCTGATGCTGATCGCGGCTGCGCACCTCATTACGGCGGAGGGCGGGAACGAGCCCGTTCCCGCTGCGGGCTTTGTCGAAGTAGCCCACGGCGCGATCACCGCCGTGGGATCCGGACCGCCGCCGCGCCCGGCCGACGTCACGCTGGACGTTGGCTACTTGCTACCGGGATTTGTGGACCTCCAGGTCAACGGCTATTTCGGCGCGGAGTTCCAGACCGCGGATGCGGATAGCTGGACGGCGGTGGCGGGCCGACTGCCCGCGACCGGGACGACGTCCTTCGCGCCGACGCTGATCACCGCCCCCATCGACCGTCTCGCCGCGACGCTGCGAGAGGCGCGCGACATCGTCGCTGCGCTGCCGCCGCGCGGCGCGCGGGTGCTCGGCCTGCACGTCGAGGGCCCGTTCATCGCGCGGCAGCGTCGCGGCGCGCATAATCCGGCGTGGATCACCGAGCCGACGCCGGCTGCGGTCGGCACGCTTGTCGATGCGGGCGGCGAGCTGCTGCGGCTGGTGACGCTCGCGCCCGAGCTGCCGGGCGCGCTCGCCGCGATCGACTACCTGACCGATGCTGGCGTGCTCGTCAGCGTCGGGCACAGTGACGCCACTGCCGAGCAGGTCGCGCTGGCGGCGGACCACGGCGCGCGGATGGTGACGCACCTCTTCAACGCCCAGCGGCCGCTTGGTCACCGGGAGCCAGGCGTCGTCGGGCAGGCGCTCACCGACGGGCGGCTGACCAGCGGCCTGATCGCGGACCTGCACCACGTCGCCGCGGCGGTGTGCGGCCTCGCGTTCCGCGCCGCCCCCGGCCGGATCGCGCTGGTTACCGACGCCGCAGCCCCGGCCGGCATGCCTGCCGGGGAGTACCTGCTCGGTGGCGAGCCGGTGCTGCTGCCGCCTGGCGACGGCGCGCCCCCGGTGCGCGCTGACGGAACGCTGGCGGGCTCGGCGCTGCGGATGGATGTTGCCGTCGGCAACGCGGTGGCGTGCGGCGTGTCGTTGCCGGCTGCGGTGGCCGCTGCCACCAGGATTCCCGCCGACTTGATCGGTCGGCCCGACCTAGGCAGGCTCGCGGTGGGCGCGGCCGCGGACCTGGTCTGGCTTGGCCCGGAATTGCGCACCCGAGCGACGTGGGTGGCGGGCGAGCTCGTGGATCCGACGAACGAGAACTAACAGGAAACTTTCCTATAAGATAGTTTGCGGTATCGGGGAGCGGATGTGGCTGGGAACGAGGTCGGCTTGTCGCTGATGCGCTTGGAAATCGGGCAGCAGCCCGCCGCGCTCCGGGCCACGATCGACGCGCTGCTGCCCCGCCGGGCCGAGGTGACCGCGCTGGCGGCGGGCACCAGGTCGGTGCTGTTCATTGCCAGGGGCACGTCGGACAACGCCGCCGTGTACGGCAGCTACCTCATTCAGGCGCACGTCGGCCTGCTGACCGCGCTGGCCGCGCCGTCGATCGCGACGACCTACCGGGCGCGGATCGACCTGCACGGTGTGCTCGCCGTCGCGCTGTCCCAGTCCGGGCGAACCGAGGAAATCGTCGAGACGCTCGAGTGGGCCCGGGCGGGTGGGGCGCAGACGCTCGCGATCACCAACGGCGGCGAGGAGTCGCCGCTGGCGCAGGCGGCCTCCGTCGCGCTGTGCACGGAGGCTGGCGTCGAGCGGGCGGTGCCCGCGACCAAGACGTTCACCACGCAACTGGCCGCGCTGGCGGTGCTGGCCCTCGCGCTCGGCGCGCCGCTGGATGCGGGGGAGTTGCGTGCGGTGCCCGACGCGGTCGAGGCGTTGCTGGGGGGACCGGGCGACGTGGAACCGATCGTCAGTGCGCTCGCCAAGGTCCGCGGGGTAGTCGTGTCCGGTCGCGGGCTGGCCTACGCAGCCGCGCTCGAGCTGGCGATCAAGCTGAAGGAAGCGTGTTACCTGCACGCGATGGGGCTGTCTTACGCGGACCTGCTGCACGGGCCGATCGCGGTGGTGGATGCAGAGACGCCCGCCATCCTGGTCGCGGCGGACGCCGGTCCGACGCTGGCCGGCACCGTCGACCTGGCGCAGCGGGTCACCGGAGCGGGGGCGCTCGCGTTCGGAATCGGTGGCGGCGCGGCCCTCGCGCGAGCGTGCGCGGCGGCGTTGCCAGGGCCTGCCCTGCCGGAGTGGCTGGCCCCGATCGGCCTGATCGTGCCCGGTCAGCTCGTCACCGAGGCGCTGGCGCGCCGGCTCGGCATCAACCCCGACAGCCCGCGTGGCCTCAGCAAGGTCACCCAGACGGACTAGGGCCGGCGCTCGTTACGAGGCACCCACGCGGCGCGCCGCGACGACTCGACGTGCCATTTCGCGCTGTTCGAGCAGAACTGCCCTGATCGGGTCGGCTGGCGGCGTGCTCCCGAGCGCGTCGTCGGTGGCCGCAAGCGTGGCGTCATCGGCCAGCGTCGCTGGGTAGAGCGCCCGGGCCAGCCGCTGTGCGCCCCTGGCATCGTGACTGTCTCGGAGCGCCGGCAGCGCCTCGGTGAAATACCGCGCGCGGAACTGGGTCGTCAGCTGTTCCTGGCCGGGCACCCAGAAGCCCTCGGCGATAGCGCGCGCCAGCCGCGGCGGCTGGCCGGGCGTGAGCGCGGCGGCCCACGCTGTTTCCTTGGCGACCAACCTTGGCCGCCGGGCGGCGCAGCCGGCCACGACCGTGCCGCCGCTCACCGGGTCCGCGGCCGCGTAGTCGGCCAGGTCTTCGTCGCCGACCAGATCGCGGGCGGCCAGGGTGGTCAGGATCCGGGCTCGCAGCTCGAGATCGAGCACCAGCTCCTGGGGCAGCGACCGGGCACCGAGCCAGAACCGGAGCAGGTCGAGCTGAGCCGGGCTGTCGGCGGCGGTCGCGAAGCCGCGGGCGAGCAGCCGCTGTCGTCGGCTACCCGGCCGACCCCGCTCGGCGGCGGCGAGGGCCGCCGCGGCTAGCTGGCGACGCGCACCGGCCCGGTCGTCATCGTTGGTGAAGAAATCCGCGATCGTGGTCGCCCGGTCGAGCAGCGGGTCAAGACCGGCCGCCGGGCCGCCCGAGCTGATCCGGCGCGACACGAGAGCGCTGAACTCGGCCGCGTCCAGCTCTGCGTGCTGGACCATGTCGCAGGCCATGGTCCAGCACACCGATTCGGCCAGCGGGTCGGACACGTCCATCGCCGTCGTCACGAGCGCGTGCCAGGAAACCGGGTCGAACCGGGTGGCCGCGAACGTCAGGTCGGCGTCGTTGAGGATGAAAGCGGCGGGCCTCGGCTTGCCGATCAGCTCGGGCACGTGGGTCCACCCGCCGCGCACCGTGACGGTGATGCGCTGACGCCGCGTCAGCCGGCCCCCGGCCACGTCGTAGCAGCCGATCGACAGCCGGTGGGTCCGCAGCGGGCCACCGTGGCCGGTCGCCGGCGGCCGCTGCACGATGGCCAGCGACGTGATGATGCCATCCGGGTCGACGATGATCTCCGGCCGCAGCACGTTGACGCCAGGCTGCTCGAGCCATTCGGCCGACCAGGCCGACAGATCCCGCTCGCTGGCCGCAGACCAGGACTCGGTGAGGTCAGCGAGCGTCGCGCTCGCCCGCGCGTGCCGCGTCAGGTAGTCGTGCAGCCCCGCGTGTACCGAGTCGGCGCCGACGAGCCCGCCGAGCTGACGGATGACGCTTGTTCCCTTGGCATACGTTATTGCCGTCGGCCTGGTCAGCGCGTCCGCGGCGGTGGCCACCGGCGACGACACCGGCTGCGTGCTCGGCAGGCCGTCGGCCTGGTACGCCCCGGCCTGGCCCATCATGCCGAACTCGGCCCAGGCGTGCTGCTGGCCAAGCACCGCCGTCGCCGCCGTGTAGCTGAGGTAGGACGCGATAGCCTCGGCCAGCCAGAGGTCATCCCACCACCGGTTCTGCACCAGGCCGCCGAACCATAGGTGTGCGACCTCGTGGGCCAGCACGACTCCGACGAAGTCGTCGTCTGGATCCGCCGCCCGCTGCAGCAGCGTCTCGCTGACATACATCACCCCTGGCATCTGCATCGCCGCCGCGGCCAGCTCGGGCACGAACGCGATGTCGAGCTTGCGGCCCGGGCACGGCACTGAGAGCAGCTGCTCGTAGTACCGCAGCGACGCCGCAACGATCGCCGCGATCCTGGCCAGCCCCGGGGCCGCGGCGAGCACGCCGCGGCAGTGCACCGCCACCGTCGTCTCGGCTGCGTCAGGGCCCGCTGGATCGACCGTCGCACCGGGCACACCGACCCGCTCGACCGTGACGTACGGGCCGACGGCGAACGTGAAGTCGAACGGCGTGAGGTCTGACACTGTCCCGAACCGCCAGACGCCGGCGGCGGCCTCCTCCGGCCGGTGCAACGGCTCGCCGTTGGCGACGCAAGCCCATCCGGCGGGCAACGTCACGATCAGGTTCAGCGCCGCTCGCAGATCGGGCTGATCGAAGCAGCAAAAGATCCTCGGCGCCGCGGTCGGGTAGCAGTTGGCCAGGACATAACGCTGACCGTCGGCAGGGTCGGTGTAGCGGGTCAGGCCCTGGCCGCTGGTGGTGATCGCGACGGTCGACTCGACGGTCAGGAAGTTGCGGGCGGCCAGATGGGCGAGCCACAGTCGGCCGTCCGACACCGCGGCCGGGTCGAGCGGCTCGCCGTTGAGCACGGCCGAGTGGATCACGACGGGGTCAAGGTCGGCGAACGCGGTCGCGCCAAGCTCGTGACACGTGAAGACGATTTCGGTGCGGCAGTGGGCGGTGTCACCGGGAGCGGTCAGGTCCAGGAAGACCGCGTAGGACTCGACCGTGATCAGCCTGGCCCGGGCTGCGGCCTCCGCCGCGGTGGTGGCGGTAGGCACTAGCCGAAGACCCGGTGCACCTTGTACTGGGCGGCCTGCGCACGCGGCCGGATCACCATGAGGTCCACGTTGAAGTGCGGCGGCCTGGTGACGGACCACACGACCGCGTCCGCCACGTCGACGTCCGTCAGCGGCTCGGCAACACCTGCGTAGACAGCGGCCGCCTTGTCGGCGTCACCGTGATACCGGTTGAGCGCGAACTCGGCCGTCTTGACCATGCCAGGCGCGATCTCGATCACCCGGATGGGCTGGTCGTACAGTTCGAGCCGCAGGGTCTCAGCGATCGCGTGCGTGCCGTGCTTGGCGACGACATAGCCGCCGCCGCCTTCGTAGCTGATCAGCCCGGCGGTGGAACCCATCAGCACGATGGTGCCAGCCCCACTCGCGATCAGCAGCGGCAGCAGCGCCTGCGTGGCATGCAGCGTACCGAGCACGTTCACGTCGTACATGGCCTGCCAGTCGGCAGCGGAGCTGGCGGCCACCGTGTCGGCACCGATCGCCCCGCCGGCGTTGCACAGCAGCACGTCGCAGCGGTTAAGCCTGGCCGCCAGCGCGTCGACGGCGGGCTTGTGGGTGACGTCAAGCTCGTGGATCTCCGCGCTGCCGCCGCTGTCGGCGATCTGGGCCGCGACTGTTTCGAGCCGGTCCGGCCGGCGCGCGGTGAGCACCACGTGGTACCCGGCGGCGGCGAGGCCGACCGCAGAGGCCGCCCCGATCCCGCTGCTCGCGCCGGTGATGACCGCTACCCGATCCGTCGCCACATCGTTCATGACCGAGATTATGGTCTAATCGGCGGTCGACCGGTCGGGCCAGCACAGCGCGAACGACCGGTGGACCGGCGTCAGTCAGGATCCGGCACCGGCCGGCTGCCGGCCGCGGGCTGAGTCGCTCGGGTTACCGGAGTCTCGGTGCTGGTGACAGCTGCGGCGGCGTCGGTCGCGACCGTCTGCACGAGCGAGATGCCTGCCTGCTCGCTGGCATTGTCAGCCGACAGCACGGCGATCAGCAGTTGCTGACCGTCGTGCACGACCTCGCCGATGCTGTTGATTTCCCACAGGGTGGGGTTGGGCAGCCAGCCGTTCTTCACCATAAAAGGCGTCCCTGGATCTGCCGCGGCCGGGACTCCCCACTGCTGATCCGATTCGACCTGACTCATCAGGCCCTGGATATAGCTCTGCGACTCCGGCGATAGCGGTGACGGGCTGGTGAAGACCGTGCGCAGCAGCTGGATCTGATCGGCCGCGGTGGTGGTCGTCAGGCCCCAGTAGCCGTCGGTCCCGACCGTGGTCTGGCTGAGCCCGAAGACCTGGTTCGCGTCGTCGATGGCCTGAGGACCGCCAACCTCCGCATACAAGTCGCTGGCCGCGTCGT
>Ga0187783_10001638_pt1 | contig 16575 bp, 10 predicted proteins | sample 1015_SJ02_MP02_2_FD_132471 | JGI IMG/M metagenome (GOLD analysis project Ga0187783, IMG submission 132471) | Tropical peat soil microbial communities from peatlands in Department of Meta, Colombia - 1015_SJ02_MP02_20_MG | ecosystem: Environmental > Terrestrial > Soil > Wetlands > Peat | place... | reverse complement strand
GCCGGGGGCGCGGCACGGACGTGCCGGCGCTCATCGCTGGCACCCCGCGCAGGACCGGCCGTGAGCCATGAAGCTGCTCCTTCCCGCTCACTGCGGACACAAGAAGGCTAGCGGCAACTGCGAGTACACGAACGAAGCCAGCGACAACTGGCCTTCATCGCGGTCGGGAAGTGCGGCCGCGTCAGCCACTGTTCGCGCTGGTCTGCGGCAGTGCAGAGGCGATCGCGGGGGGCTCGAGCGGGAAGTGGCACGCGACGAGCTGGCCGGCCCCGAGAGCCGGACGAAGCGGCGGTTCCTGCTGCGCGCAGATGTCTTCCGCGAGCGCGCACCTGGTCCGGAACCGGCACCCTGACGGCGGGCTGGTGGCCAGCGGCAGGACCGCCGCCGGGCGCACCGCCGGTCCGGCGGCAGCGGCCTGGCCGGTTATCGCCGGGACGGCAGCGATGAGCCCCGCCGTGTACGGGTGCGCCGGCGCGCTGCAGACGGCCTCGGCCGGACCCACCTCCACCAGTTTGCCGAGGTACATCACCCCGATCGTGTCGGCCATGTACCGCACGACCGACAGATCGTGCGAGATGAACAGGTAACTGAGCTCGTACTGGCGCTGCAGCTTGCGCATCAGGTTGAGGATCTGGGCCTGCACCGACACGTCCAGGGCGGACACCGGCTCGTCGGCGACGATCAGGGCGGGCCGCTGGATCAGCGCCCTGGCCAGCGCCAGCCGCTGCCGCTGACCGCCGGAAAAGTCCCGCGGGAAGCTGCTGGCCGCCTCCGGCGGCAGCCCCACCTCGTCCAGGATCCTGGCCACGTGACGGCGGTGGCCGCGGCGGCGCACGGTCTTCTGGATCGCCAGCGGCTCGCTCAGGATCGAGCGGACCCGCATCCGCGGGTCGAGGGACGCGAACGCGTCCTGGAACATCAGCTCGATGCCCGGCCGGCGGGAGCGCAGCTCGCGCCTGGCCAGCCTGGTCAGGTCGGTGCCCCGGAACTCGATGGCGCCCGCATCGGCCCGCTCGAGACCCACCAGCAGCCGGGCCACGGTGGTCTTACCGCAGCCGGACTCGCCGACCAGGCCAAGGGTCTCCCCCGCGGTCAGCTCGAAGCTCACGCCGGCCACCGCGCTCACCGTGCCGATGCGCCGGCTGACGAGGCCGCTGGTCACCGGGTAGTCCTTGACCAGGCCGGAGACCCGAAGCAGCGGCGCCGGCCCGGACCCGGACCTGGCCGGGGTCGGCCGAGCCGGGCTTTCGGCCGCCGCGCCCTGGCCCGCCGTCCAGGCGCTGACGCGGCGGGTACCCGCCGCCTTACCGCCGGTGAGCCCGCCGACCGGGAAGAAGCAGGCGTACAGGTGACCCGGATGCTCGCCGTCCAGGATGGGCTCGTGGCTGGCGCACCAGTCCCTGGCGTACCGGCAGCGCGGCGCGAAGCTGCAGCCGGCCGGCCGCTCGGTGAGCGCAGGCGGCCGTCCGGGGATGCTGTAGATGGTGCGGGCGTGCGGGCCGACCAGCTCCGGCAGCGCATCCAGCAGCGCCTCGGTGTACGGGTGCTGCGGACCGGCGAAGACCGCATCCGTGGCGGCCTGCTCGATGATTCGCCCGCCGTACATGACCGCTACCCGCTCGGTATGACCCGCGATCACGCCGAGGTCGTGGGTCACCAGGATGACCGCCATGCCGAGCTGCGTGCGCAGGTCGTCGATGAGCTCGAGGATGTCCCGCTGGATGGTCACGTCGAGCGCCGTGGTCGGCTCGTCGGCGATGAGCAGCCGTGGCCCGCACGCGAGCGCGGCCGCGATCATCGCCCGCTGCCGCATCCCGCCCGACAGCTGATGCGGGTACAGCCCGGCTGCGCGCTCGGGGTCGGGCATCGCGACCATGCCCAGCAGCTCGATCGCGCGCGCGGCGGCAGCGCCCCGCCCCGCGCCCGCGTGCACGACCGCGGACTCGCTGATCTGCCTGCCGATCGTCATGGTCGGGTCGAGACAGCCGGCCGGGTCCTGGAACACCATGCCGATGTCCCGGCCCCGCACGGTCTGCATATCCCGCTCCGACAGCTGCGTGAGCTCAGCCCCCGCGAGCACCACGGATCCGCCGGTGATGACGCCCCCGCGTGGCAGCAGCCGCATGATCGACCGCACGGTCATCGTCTTGCCGCAGCCCGACTCCCCCACCAGGCCAACGCATTCGCCGGCGCCGACCTCGAGGCTGACGCCGTCGACGGCGCGCACGGTCGAGCCCCGGCGGCTGATCTCGGTGCACAGGCTGGAGACCCGCAGCACCGGTTCCGGGCGCCGCCGCGTGCCAAACTGGTCACTCATCATGGGCGAGCCCGTCCCGCAGGCCGTCGCCCAGCATCGTGAGCGCGACCACGACGACGACGATCGCCAGCCCTGGCATCAGGATCTGCCACCAGTAGCCATCGTCGATCGTCTGGGTCGCGGCGCCGAGCATGTCGCCCCAGTCGACCGACGGGTACGGCACGCCGAGCCCAAGCCAGCTCAGCGCGGCCAGCACCAGGATCGCGCCGGCGATCTGGAAGGTCACGTTGACCACGATCGTGCTCATGGCGTTCGGCGCGATGTGCCGCACGATGGCGCGCAGCCCGCCGCCGCCCATCACGCGGGCGGCCTGGACGTATTCCCTGGTCCGCAGCGTTAGCGCTTCGGCGCGCACCAGCCGCGCCGTGCTCAGCCAGGACGTGCCGGCGATGACCAGGATGAACATAGCCGCCGACGGCTGGTACAGCGAGCGGATGACCAGCAGCAGCACGATCACGGGGATCGCGATGCCGGCGTCCACGATGCGCATCATGACGGCGTCGACCACGCCGCCGACGTAGCCGGCGATGGCGCCCCACAGCGAGCCGAGCAGGGCCGCGAGGACGCCCGCGGCGGCACCGACCTCGAGCGAGACCTGACCGCCCGTCATGAGCCGGCCCAGCTCGTCGGAGCCGTCGCCGTCGGTGCCCAGCGGGTGGCCAGCCCGCGGGGACAGGTTCGCCTGGGACAGGAAGACGTGTGTCTGATCGGTGTGGTAGAGGGCCGGGCCCGCGAAGCAGAACGCGATCATCGCGACGAGCAGCAGGCCGCCGACGGTGGCGAGCGGATTCGCCCGCAGCACGGACAGCACCCCGAGCGCCCGGCCAGCCGCGGCTGCCCGCAGCTCCGCCCCGGAGGGCTGCGCGACCGCCGGCCCCGCGTGACGGCCGCGGCTGCCGCGGGCCGGAGCGCCCGCCGGCGCGTCGGCCGCTCCCGGCGCGAGGCGTGGCCGGTCCGGGCCGACTCCCTGGGTAACCGGCAGGGCAGCCGCGAACGAGGCCGGCGGTGGCGGCGCAGGCTCGGGTATCGCTGGGTTCGCCGTCACGGCTGTACGTACCTCACCCGCGGATCGAGCAGGGCATAGGCGATGTCGGCGAGCAGCGATCCGATCGCGGCTGCTACCCCGATGATCAGCGTGAAGCCCAGCGTCACCGGGGCGTCCTGGCGGAGCGCGGCCTGCCAGATCTGCCACCCCATGCCCTGAATGTTAAACAGGCCCTCGACCAGGACCGCGCCGCCGACGATCTGCGGCAGGCTGAGGCCGAGCAGCGTCACGACCGGCACCAGGGAGTTGCGCAGCACGTGCGCCGCCAGCACGCGGCGCTCGCCCGCCCCCCGCGCCCTGGCGGCCTCGACGTACTCCTGCGCCAGGCTGTCTAGCGCCGAGGAACGCATGTACCGGGCGAAGATGGCGACGGTCATCAGAGTCAGCGTGAGCACCGGCAGCGTCAGGTCCCGCAGGTCCGTCGCGAACGCCACGATGCCCACCGCCTGCGGGCCCTCGGCTCCGAATGCGTGCAGGTCCACGCCGAGGAACAGGATCAGCACCGCGCCGAGCACGAACGTGGGGGTGCCGTAGCACAGGTAGGTGACGAGGCGCAGCACGTTGTCGGTGGCGGTGTTGCGGCGCACGGCCTGCAGCAGCCCGACCGGAACCGCGATCAGCACCGCGATCAGCGTCGAGAGGCCGGTCAGCACCACGGTCCGCGGCAGGCTGGCCGCCAGCAGCGAGCCGACGCTGACGTTCAGTCGGTCGGAGAAGCCGAGGTTGCCGTGCAGGACCCGGCCTAGCCAGGTCAGGTACGCCAGCAGGAATTGCCGGTGCGCCGCCCCGGTGCCCAGCACGGCGGTCATCGCATTGCCCGGCGCGAGGCTGAGCAGACCGAACACGATCAGCGTCACGAGCACCACGACCGCGACGGCCTGCAGCCCACGGCGGGCCAGGTACGCGGTCACTACCGAAGCCCGGCGGCGCTGGCGCGGCAGCGGCCGCGGGATGCCCGCCCGCCGAGACGGGGCGCAACTCTCACAACCACGCCCCTAGTAGGTCGTGGCTGGCGCTCTCGCGCCCTATCACGGTCGGAGACCTCCGTTGATCGGCTGCGAAGGTCACTGCTTGTAGAACCACATTTCCGGGGTGATCATCAGGGCGCTGTTCTGCGGGCCGATGTCCAGACCGTTGATCGTCTCCACCAGCGTCGGTGCGTTCGGCATGTACACCACGGGCAGCTGCGCCGACAGGTAGTTCTCCCACGTGTACATCTCGGCGTCGAACTGGCTGGGCGTCCGGGCTTGCAGCGTGTCGGCGATCAGCGCGTTGTTCCTCGGGTTGTTGTAGTCGCCAGCGTTGTTCGCCGACCCGTTCAGGAACAGCGTCTCGCCCGTCGGCAGGTAGTCGGGAGCGTAGGTCCAGCCGCCCCACTCGGCCAGCTCCCAGCTGTGATCGGTGGGATCGAACGCGGTTCCGGTCACCGTGTTGAACGGCTCGGGATCCAGGTTGATCTGCATCCCGGCCAGCGAGGCGTTGGACGCCAGCTCGCGCGCCGACGACTCCATGTAGTCGATCCCGGTCGCGTACATGAGCGTGAATGTCAGCGAGGTCCCGGCGGGCACGCCCGCCCCGCACTCGGCCGGACCGCTGCCGGGGTGGCCGCAGATGAGCGGCTGCCCGGCCCCGTTGGAGACCCAGCCGTGGCTCGTCAGGAGCTTCGTAGCGGCCGGGATATTGAGCGTCCACGGATCGCCCTCGCCGGCGATCTGCGGCGAGACGTAGTTGGTCGGCGGGTACGTGGCGACGGGCCCGGTGACCACCTTGCCGTAGCCGTGCATCGGGCCGTTGATGACGCCTTCCTGATCGACCAGATCCTGGAAGGCCTGCCGGAAGTAGAGCTGGCTGAAGATCGGACCCACAGTGGGGTTGGCGAAGTTGTAGGGGAAGTAGCTGATCTCCCACGGGTACACGGCGGTCAGCGAGTAATCGGACAGCGTGTCGGGGTTAGGTCCGCTGTTCGCGCCGGGCGCCGGGACCGGAGCGTCCACGGTCGGCAGGTAGCCCACGTCGATGGTCTGGGCGCCGACCGGATCCTGCAGCACGTTGTACTCGGACGACTCGGTGGTGAACGGGACCTCGATGAACTCGGTGATGTGGTGCGGGGCGACCGGGCCCGAGTACTGGGTGTTGAACAGCATCGTCAGGTTGCCCTGGCTGTCCAGGCTCTTGACCCGCCACGGACCGTCGACGACCTGCCAGATCTTCGACGTGCCGTAGCTGGAGATGTCCTCGGCCTGGGCGTTCAGGTAGGTGTACACGGCGTTGCAGCTCGCCAGGTCGCTGACGCAGTTGCTCGGCCCGGACGCCGTCCGGTCCCACGCCATCGGCATGGGCGTGATCTGGCTCAGCTCGTTGTTGGTGAACCAGGATTCGGAGTACTGCGGGGTGGTGATGTCCATGGTGACGACGTACTTGCTGACCGCACGAACGTTCGTCACATCGCCGGGCAGGCCATCAGGCGTGGTGGCGACCCAGGAATTCGTCGCCGAGTTGGCCTCCGCGAACATCATGTTCATCCAGAACACGACGTCGTCGGCGTCGACCGGCTCGCCGTTGGACCACTTGTAGGTGGGCTTGAGCCTGATGGTAACCGTTTGCCCCTGGTAGGTGGGCGGGTAGGCGAGGCTGAGGTCGGTGTTCAGGTACGGGGTCAAGCCGGTGCCGAACCAGTACAGCGGCCGGTACATCAGGTACTCGAAGTCGTTGACGTTGTAGACGCTGAACTGGGCAGCCTGCGCGACCGAGATGAAGGGAAACGCGTAACTCGCCTCCGAGGTCGGCGCCATCGCGTAGGTCACGGTGCTCGTGTTGACCTGGCTGGCCGCGGAGCCGCCGGAGGCCGCCCCGGACGCTGGCCCGCACGCGGCCACGAGCGCGGCGATCCCGGCGGCGACACAGCCTGCCGCCAGCATCCGACGGCCGGGTGCGCGGCGGCGCGGTGCGTCGCTCCGCTCGCGGGCCTGCCACGGCGCAAGTCCTGCTCGCATGGGGAAACCGCCATCCTTCTCGCGTCGCGGGGCACCGGCAGCTGTGCCCCCCAGTCCCATAGACATTCCAAATACGTGATTATGACCTATATGCCACCGAACTGGCGCCCGCCCCGCTCCGGCGCGACGGACGCCGGCCGGGTGGGTCGCGCAGCCGAGGGTCGCGGCACGCCACCGGGCGACCGCTACCACGCCTGCCGGCGAGCGTCCTGGCTGCGCGCCGCCGCCCGGGCCGCGGCAGCCAGGCATGGCTGAGTAGGACGCTACCGGACTAATGCTCCCTTCGCCGGGCAGACGGGCGGAAGGGCCGCTCTTTGTCCCGGTAGAATCCGGCGCAACCCACCCGGACGCCAAGAATCGGACGTCACGATGGCGAGGCGCGGTATGTCGGGACCCGAGATCTGCGAAGCTAGAGGAATGACCCCGGAGAGCAGACGCCGAGAGCCGGCCGGAGGCGGGGGTCAGCACGCCGGGCGTGACGGCGGCGGCGCCGGATCCCCGCCGGAGCGGTCGGGCGGCCCGAACTGGTCGGCCGACCCACCGCCTAACGCCCTCTTTGCGGAGATGCTGCGGGCCGCCAGGGAACTCCTTGCCGTCCGCAGCCCGCTGGACGCTGAGCTCATGGTCAGCGAGCTGCTCGGCACCTGGTGGGGGCAGGCGGGCGGTCGCGCGGGCATCCGGCGGCGCGCCGAGGTCGACGCCCTCATCGGCGAGGGCCTGATCAGGTACGCGGCGCGGCAGGGCAGCCCGGCAGCGCTTGCGCTGCTGTCCGGGATTGCCTGCCTGGGCAGCGCCCGGCAGGCGCTGCAAGCGGAACGCGCCGCGCTCGCCCTGATGGACGAGGGGGTAGCCCGCCCCGCCTGGGCCGAGCACGTCGGCGCGGTCGAGGCCGAGGAGTGCTACCTCAACTCCGACGGCTTCGGTGACCGCGACGAAGTGGTCTGCGTCTTCAGCTACGCCGGGCAGGAACAGCACGCGCTCGTGGTCGTCGTCGACTACAACGCGGGCGGCCACGCCCGCGACGGCTGGGTGACCTCGCAGGTGGCCAAGCTGCTCGACTATTGCAGGGACGCGAGCGGCGGCCAGGGCGACGGCGCGTCCACCGTCAGGCCAAAGAGCGGGACCGGCACGGCCGGCGGCGGGACCGCCGCCGGCGGCGCCGCACCCAGCATCTTCCGGCAGATCGGCCCGGCCGACGCCCGGCGGATCCTGGCGACCGCCCTGGCGGCGACCGAGGCAGCGACGGAGCCCGCGGTGAGCGCGTCGTTCCCCTCCTACCACGCCTTCATCCGAGCCCGCGTCCGGACCCTGCCGCCGACGCAAACCCAGCCGGTGGCGCCGGGCACCGCCGTGGGCGTGCCCGGCAAACGCCAGCCGTGGCGCAAGGACCAGCGCGCGGCGCTCGTTGCCCAGTTCCTCGCATCCGACGACGCCGAGGAAGTATCGGACCGGCAGGCCGCCAGCAGGTGCGCGGACCACATCGTGGACTACGGCTGCGACCGGGACTTCGGCCGGCCGCTGCGGGTGAGCCCGGCCAAGTCCGAGACCTTCCTGCTCGACTGGCTGCCCCGCAAGGTCGTGCTGTCGCACGCCGAGCAGGAGGCCATGCCGCACGTGCTGCTGGCCTGGATACGCTGGGCCGGCGGCAAGTCCGGGCTGCCCAGCTCGGCGGTGCGCCTCACGCTCGACGCGGTGTTCGACGCCATGCGCACGTTCCCGGCCGTCTACCGGGACCCGGCCTCGTTCGGCCTCGAACCCGACATGGTCGGCCGGCTCCTGCCCGACGGCGACCTCGAGGCGCTAGCCCGGCGGGTCTTCGCGTTCCCGCTGCTGCGCGGCAGCTATTGCGGCACCGACCTGTCGAAGCTCAAGCCGGGCGTGCCCGCGGATCGCCGCACGCTGCTCGCCGCCGACCACGACGACGGCAACGGACCGACCAGCGCCGCGCACATGGATCGGCACCTCGCGCTCGCCGACCGGCTGTGGCGCGGCGACCCGCCCGAACTGTGGGACGCCGCGCAGCGGCTGCTCGACCGCGGCACGAACCGGCACGAGGTCTTGCACCTGCTCATCGACGCGATCGCGGCGGCCGGGCCGCGGGACAGCGACATCGCCGCGGCGCTCGCCCGGCTGCCGGCCAGGGAATCAGGCCGGCCGGCCCGATGACGCGGCGGTGGCGATGACCGAGCCGACCCGGTTCGTCGACCTCAACGCCGACCTCGGCGAGAGCTTCGGCGCCTGGCGGCTCGGCGACGACGACGCCCTGCTCTCGATCGTCACCAGCGCGAACATAGCCTGCGGCTTCCACGCCGGGGACCCGCTGACGATCCGCCGCGCGTGCGCGGGCGCCGTCGCGCGCGGGGTGGCAATCGGCGCCCAGGTGTCGTACCGGGACCTGCCCGGCTTCGGCCGCCGGGAGATGACGGTGCCGCCCGAGGAGCTGGCGGCCGAGATCCTCTACCAGATCGCCGCGCTCGACGGAATCGCCAGGTCAGCGGGCGGCCGGGTCAGCTATGTCAAGCCGCACGGCGCGCTCTATAGCCGTGCCGCTCGGGATCCGGAGCAGGCCGCCGCCATCACCGCGGCGGTCGTCGGCTACGACCCCGGCCTGGCGCTGCTCACGCTGCCCGGCTCGGCGACCGAGGCGGCCGCGGCCGAGGTCCGGCTCCGGACCGTGACCGAGGCCTTCGCCGACCGCGGCTACGCCGACGACGGCAGCCTGGTGCCGCGGGGCCAGCCCGGCGCCCTGGTCACCGATCCCGCTGTCATCGCGGCCCGGGCGGTGGCGATGGTGACCGACGGCGTCGTGGCGAGCGTCAGCGGTCACCTGGTGGAGCTGAGCCCGCGATCGGTCTGCGTGCACGGCGATACGCCCGGAGCGGTGCGGATCGCCACGGCGGTCAGGGAGGGGCTGACGCGCGCGGGCGTGACGCTCGCACCATTCGCGTGACCACGATCCGACCAGCCGGCGATGCGGGCCTGCTGCTCGAGATCACGGCGGGCGGCAGCGACCTGGACGGGAACGGGGCCGCCCGGATCGCAGCCGCCATCAGGGCCGCGGCCCTGCCGGGCGTGATCGACGTCGTGCCCGGCGCCTGCACCGTCTTCGTCGGCTATGCGCCCGGCAGGGCGGACGCAGCCAGTCTGGCCAGCCGACTACGGCAGGTGGCCAGCACGCCCGCGGCTCCCCTGCCCACCGCGAACCAGCCCGACCTGGTGATCCCAACCATCTACGACGGACCCGACCTGGACGAAGTGGCCGCCGTCACCGGACTCAGTGACATCGAGGTCATCGCCCGGCACGCTGCGGCCCGCTACCGAGTCGGCTGGCTGGGTTTCTCGCCTGGCTTCGGCTACCTCACGGGACTGGATCCGGTGCTAGCGGCGGTGCCGCGGCGGGCCAGCCCGCGCGTGTCGGTGCCGGCCGGCTCGGTTGCCATCGCCGGCGGCCTCGCCGCCGTGTACCCGGCTGCGTCCCCCGGCGGCTGGCGGCTGATCGGCCGCACCAACCGGGTGCTGTGGGATCCCGGTCGCGACCCCCCGGCGCTGTTGTCACCGGGCAGGCACGTCCGGTTCCGCATGGTCGAGCGGCTCCCGCGGCCGCCAGCCGCCCCGGACCTCATGCCTAGCCAGGCGGGCGACCGGGCCATCGAGGTGCTGCAGCCGGGCCCGCTCACGACCGTTCAGGATCTCGGTCGGCCCGGTCTGGCGCACCTCGGGGTCCCGCACAGCGGTGCCGCCGACCAGGTAAGCCTGCGCTCGGCCAACCGGCTCGTCGGCAACCCGGACAGCGCGGCCTGCCTGGAGGTGACGCTGGGCAGGCTCTCGGTCCGGTTCCACGGCGCGGCCGTCGCCGCGGTGACCGGGGCGCCGGTGCCGCTGACGGTGGTTGCCGAGCGCGAGCCCGGCGACGGCAGCGTCCCCGTGCACGGCGACGGACCACCCGACGCCGCGGCGCCCCGGCCCGGCACCGCGTTCGCCGTTCCGGCCGGATCCGTGCTGCGGCTGGGCTCGCCGACCGGCGGGCTGCGCAGCTACCTGGCCGTGGCCGGCGGCATCGACGTGCCGCCGGTGCTTGGCAGCCGGTCCGCCGACCGACTTTCTGGCCTGGGGCCGCAGCCGGTGCGGCCCGGCGACTGGCTGCGAGTGGGACGGCCCCGTTCCCCCCGAGAAGAACCGCGGGACGACGGGCCGGGCACCTCGGAGGCGGCCGCTGGCACCGGCCCGGTCACGCTGCGCGTCCTCGCCGGGCCGCGCGACGACTGGTTCGCCGCCACCGCACCGGAATCCCTGGCGGCCGGCGAGTACGAGGTCACGGCCGCGAGCGATCGCACCGGGCTGCGCCTCGCCGGGCCGCCGCTGGCTCGCTCGGCCGGGCGGCCGGGCGAGCTCCCGAGCGAGGGTGTCGCGACCGGGTCACTGCAGGTCACGCACGACGGTCTGCCGATCCTGCTCCTGGCCGACCATCCGACGACCGGCGGCTACCCGGTCATCGCCGTCGTGCTGTCCGCCGACCTCGGCCTCGCCGCGCAACTGCGGCCCGGCCAGCGGGTGCGGTTCACGGTCCGCGCCGCCGGCCCGCTCTAGCCGGTGCCTACCCGGCCAGCTCGCGGTAGGCCGACTGCAGGTCGGTGGCGAGCAGCGTCGTCAGCTCCGCGGCGGTGGCCGACTCACCCTGCAGCGAGACCCGGACGTCGCGGGACGCGCAGGCCCGCTCGAACAGCGACCGGGCGAACCGGCCGTTGCCGAGCGCGTCGATCCGGCCGCGCTCGACCGCCTGGATGAAGATCGAGTCGAGTACTGGCAGCGCGCTGGCGTCGAAGCGGTCGCCGGCCTGCGCCGCGATCGACCGGGTGATCTCGGCTAGCTGGGCCGCGGAGTAGCTCGGGAACGCGATCCTGGTGCTGAAGCGCGAGGCCAGGCCGGGATTACTGCGCAGCAGGCGATCCATGTCGGCGGTGTAGCCCGCCAGCACGATCACCAGCCGGTCCCGCTCGTCCTCGGCGCGCTTCAGCAGCGTGGCCACGGCCTCGGAACCGAACGCGTCGCCGCCCGAGTACGCCTGGTTGTGCAGCGAGTACGCCTCGTCGATGAACAGCACGCCGCCGAGTGCCGAGTCGATCAGCCGGGACGTCTTGATGGCCGTGGCGCCGAGATGCTCACCCACCAGATCGGCCCGGTGCGCCTCGATCACCTCGGGCCGGACCAGCAGCCCGAGCGCGGCGAAGATCCGGCCGAGGATACGAGCGACCGTGGTCTTGCCGGTGCCGGGCGGCCCCGCGAACACGAAGTGCCGGGACGGCGGCTGGCTGGCCAGGCCCTGGCGGCCCCGGAGCCGGGCGACCTCCAGCTGCGCGACGATCTCGTGCACCTGGCGCTTGACCGGCTCCAGCCCGACGAGCGCATCCAGCTCGGCCAGCGCGCCCTCGACCGTCGGCGTGTCGGCGTAGCCGCGGAACCGGCTCGTCAGCTCCGCGTATGCCCGCGTCAGGTCCTCGGCGCGCAGGGTGACAAGCTCGCCCGGCGCGGGCTCGCCGCCATCCGCCATCACCCGCACGTCTCGCTGCTGCCCCGCCCTGGTCAGCAGGGTACGCACGAAGCGGCCGTTGCCCAGCTCGTCCGCCAGCCGCCGCCGGCCAACCTCCCCGAGTACCTCGCGCAGCACCGCGTGGGCGCCGGAGTCCAGCAGCTCGCCCTTATCCTGCACGGCCTTTTCCGCCAGTGCCTGCAGCTCGCCCGCCGAGTACGTCGGGAACTTGACCCGGATGCCGAACCGGGAGTTGAGGCCGGGGTTGGCAGCCAGGAACGACTCCATCTGCCGCTCGTAGCCGGCCAGGATGATAATCAGGCGTTCCCGGTCGTCCTCAGCCCGCTTGACGAGCACCTGCACGGCCTCGCTGCCGAACCGGTCGCCCTGCCCGTCGCCGTCGTTCACCAGGCTGTACGCCTCGTCGATGAACAGCACCCGGCCGAGCGCGGAGTCGATCAGCCCGTTGGTCTTGATCGCGGTTGCGCCGAGGTACTCACCGACCAGGTCGGCCCGTTGCGCCTCCACCACCGAGGCGGAGTCCAGCAGGCCGAACGCGTAGAAGACCTTCGCGATCACTCTGGCCACGGCGGTCTTGCCGGTGCCCGGCGGGCCGAGGAAAACGAGGTGCTGCATCGGCTTTTCGGCCGCGTGCCCGGCGACAGCGCGACGCCGGGCGGCCTCGACCGACGCGGTGATGGAGCGGACCTGGTCCTTGACCGCGTCCAGCCCGATCATCGCGGTGAGCTCGGCCATGGCCTCGTCCACGGTGATGTGCGCCCATTCGGCGTCCGGCTGCGCTGCGTCCGACGGCGCGCGCGGCAGGCCGCCTGACCAGCCCTGGTCGGGGCCGCGCCGGCTCCCGGCCAGCTGCGCGGCCCGCGCCACCGGCGCGGCCCGGCGGCCTGGCCGGCCGGTCATCGCGGTGCCGTTCGGCGGCGGGACCGGGACGGCCGGAGCGGCGGGTCCGGCCGCCGGTGACCCCGCCATGACCGACCCGGCAGCGGCCAGCGCGTACGGCGCGGCAAGCCCGACACCGCCGGCCAGGCCGCCGTACTGCCTGCTGTCCTGGACCGCCTTGACGAACCGCCAGCCAAGCACGACGAGCGCGATCGGCCACGCCATGGCCGGGCCGAGCAGCGGGTCGCGGTGCCAGATCCGGAGCGCGACGACACCGACCGGCAGCGCCCACACCAGCGTCCAGGCCACCGTGCGGCACGGCACCGGCCAGCGGCCGAGCACGCCGAGGTGGGCCGCCGCGACCACCGCCACGGGCAGCAGCAGGAGCAGGTACCTGGGCTCAGCCGCGCCGGAGGCGAGCGCAGCCACTGCCGCGACGCCCCACAGCGCCGCGCACGCGGAGGCCAGCACGGACCGACGACCCGTCCACAGGGCGTACGGCGCGTAGCCGAGCGCGACGAGCAGGCCGGCCGAGACGAGCGGCGCCGCGAATACCACGACGAGCGCGATGACTGCGATCTTGACGGGCAGCGGGGCGGCGGCGGCGATCCGGCGAATGCGGCCGAGCCAGCCCGCTACGGCCCCAGGGCCGGGCGGGGCAGGCTGCTGGATCGGTGACCCCATCGTGCTCCCTCGCGCCAAGGACTTTATAGCGCACTTCGGTCGCCAGTATCGGGACCGACGCACCGGGGATGACCTGCGAAAATCCGACGCCCGTACGGCCAGGGCGCCCGCAGGCGCGCCGCCCTCGCGCTGGCCGGCGGCGTGTCCTCGGCCGGCCCCGCCGCCGTGCCCGGTGAGCGATGACGGCGAGCTGACCGCCAGCTCCTCGCGCCGGCCAGACCCTTCGGGTCGGCGGGATACCTGGCCGACCCAAACGCCCGTCGGCGGCCCGTGCTAGAACGCAGCCATGAAGACTCTCAGCTTTCCGGCCACCCTCGCGCTCATCAATGACCGATCGGCGGCGCTGCGGTCTGCCGCCGTGGCGGCAGGGCTGGACGCACGCGTGCCGGGCTGCCCCGACTGGTCGGTCGCCGATCTGGTCGCGCACCTGGGCGAGGTACAGCTGTTCTGGGCCGCGGACGTCGCCGCGGGTCCGGCCAGCGACCCGCCCGCCAAGGAGGTCGTGGGTGACACCCAGCCGCAGGGCGACCTGATGACCTGGTCGGCCGAGGCGACCTCGAGGCTGGTCGTGGCGCTGACCGAGGCCGGTCCCGACCGGATGTGCTGGACCTGGTGGGAGGAGACCGCGGTCGCGCCCAACACCGCCGGCGCCGTGGCGCGCCACCAGGTGCAGGAGGCCGGCGTGCACGCGTTCGACGCCCAGCAGGCGAGCGGCCGCGCCGAGCCGCTGCCGCAGGCCGTGGCCGCCGACGGGGTCAGCGAGTACCTGACGGTGGAGCTGCCGACCAACGGTCCCTGGCCGTACGAGCCCGGCACGGTCGTCCTGGACACCGGCGCGGGCGGAAGCTGGCTGATCGACCTCGGCCCGGAGGGAGTTCACGTCCTCGAGGGCGGCACGCACGGACACGTGAAGCGGACCGCGACGGTCACCGCCGACCCGAGCGACATGGTCCTCGCGTTCTACCGCCGCGACATCGGGCACCCGCTGCACATCGACGGCGATCCCGACCTCGTCCCGCAGCTGCTCGCCTGGCCAAACCTGGACTGACCGTGGCGGCCGAACCCGACGACGACGCCGGCGAGCCGGGGTAGTCGACGGCCGGGCCGTCCGCCAAAGCCGCTGGCGCACCCACGGCCGGCATGGGCCAGCAAGTGCGCGCATATCCTGGAGCCCCGCTCGGCGGTCTTAGCCGGGTGTCCGGCCCGGCGGTTCGGCGGGGCGCGGGATCGCGGGGCAGCGGCACGATGACGTGCCTGGTCGAGGCGGATGGGAAGCTGTGCACCGACTTGCCGAGCTCATCGCGCCGTCACGGCTTGGCCGCAGCTTCCGCTGGCTGCTGGCTTCGTCGTGGGTGACCAATCTCGGCGACGGGATCACGCTCGCGGCCGGCCCCCTGCTGGTAGCGTCCCAGACGCACAACCCGCTGACGGTGGCGATGGCCGCGTTCCTGCTGCGGCTGCCGTGGCTGCTGTTCGGCCTGTACGCCGGCGTGGTCGCCGACCGGTTCAACCGGCGCGTGATCGTCATCGTCACCGGGGTGCTGCGGATGGCGATCCTGCTGCTCCTGGCGGCATCGATCCTCACGCACCGCGTCGACATCGCGGTGGTCCTGGCCGCCCTGTTCCTGTTCGGGGTGATCGAGACCTTCGGCGACACCACGACCACCACGCTGCTGCCCATGCTCGTCGGCAAGCCGGATCTGGGTATCGCGAACTCCCGTGCCATGACGGGCCTGGTCGTGTGGAACCAGCTCGCCGGTCCGCCGGTCGGCGCCGCGCTGTTCGCGGCCGGGATGGCGCTGCCGTTCATCAGCCAGAGCGTGTGCGTGCTCGCGGGCGTGCTGCTGATCTCAAAGGTGCGGCTGCCGGCGCACGGCGGGCGTGCTCAGCGCGCTCGGGTGCGCGACGACATCCGCGAGGGGTGGCGCTGGCTGTGGGAGCACGCCGCGGTGCGGACGCTGGCGATCACGATCTTCACGTTCAACGTCACCTTCGGGGCCGCCTGGTCGGTGCTGGTGCTGTACGCGCGCGAGCGGCTGGGCATGGGCGCACTCGGCTTCGGGCTGATCACCACCGCGATGGCGGTGGGCGGCCTGCTGGGCGGCGCGTCCTACGGCTGGCTGGAACGGCACCTGCGACTCGGCGTCATCATGCGCGGCGGCCTGATCATCGAGACGCTGACCCACCTCGCGCTGGCGCTGACCCGCTGGGCGTGGTTCGCGCTGATCGTCTTCGTGATCTTCGGCGCGCACGCCTTCATCTGGGGAACGACATCGACGAGCGTGCGGCAGCGAGCCGTACCCGCCCATTTCCAGGGCCGGGTCGGCAGCGTCTACCTCACCGGCATGGTCGGCGGCATCGTGATCGGATCCGTGCTGGGCGGGCTGGTCGCGTCAGTGTGGGGCGTCACCGCGCCGTTCTGGTTCGCCTTCGGCGGGTCGGCCATCATCCTCGCGGTGATCTGGCGCTCGCTCCTGAACATCGCCCATGCCGACGAGCACGTCCGAGCGAGCGAGCCTGCCCCGGCAGCCTGAGCACGGGACGGCGTCCGGTGGCGCACTGAGGTGCCTCCGGAGGGGGAAGATGCGGTTAGCCTCACGCCGCTCGCGAATCAGCCCCGCCGTCGTCAGCACGCCGAGATGACGCGAGACTGACGGCCCGCTGATCGGGAATCTCCGGGCAATCTCGCCTGCCGACAACTCACCCGCCCGGAGCTCCTCCAGGATCTGCCGACGCCCTCCTGAACTGGGAAGTCCTGGCGGCGCTCGGTTTAGTGGCCGCAGTGCACTTATTCGGAGGGTGCAGTATTCCCCGAGCCTGGGTGCAGGCCCCCAGGGGACCCCTCACGAAGCTGAGCTGTCAATCGTCCACAGGGCGGGCAGGTTGCATCACATGCGACCAGCAGCCATGACAACTGCTCAGGAGGGTACAGCCGTTCGGCCGCACCCGTCCTGAACTGGGAATTCTTCTCTTGGAGTGCCCAGAATTAGCTGCAGCCGCTGGTGGAGCCGCAACCCTCGCAGACGTAGCAACTTCCGGCGGGACGCATCTTCGTGCCGCAGGTCAGGCACAACGGCGCGTCGGCGACGCGGCCCTGCTGCGACTCGAT
>Ga0187783_10001637_pt1 | contig 16580 bp, 17 predicted proteins | sample 1015_SJ02_MP02_2_FD_132471 | JGI IMG/M metagenome (GOLD analysis project Ga0187783, IMG submission 132471) | Tropical peat soil microbial communities from peatlands in Department of Meta, Colombia - 1015_SJ02_MP02_20_MG | ecosystem: Environmental > Terrestrial > Soil > Wetlands > Peat | place... | reverse complement strand
GGATCTGGAACCGGTACTGCGTCCGGGTGACCGGCTTACCCATGGCGCGCGACGGCGACCGGTCATCCCGTACCAGCTCGACGTCCCAGTTCCCGGCCTCCACGTTGAACTGGATCCAGTTCACGGTCGGCACGCGGCCGACGAACTCGTACTCGTTCTCCTCGAGGTGGAACAGGATTCCGTCGCCGATCACGTAGCCGTCGTAGCTGCACGGCACGAACTGCTTAGCCCGGTTCAGGTCGAAGTTCTTGAAGGTGTTCACCCCGAGATAGGACAGCAGCTTGAGAGCGTCCGGCCCCTTGATGAACAGGTTCGCCATGTGGTGCGACTGGTCGTACAGCACGACCGTCTTGACCCAGGCCTGCTGCTCGTGCTGCCAGTTGCTGAACTCGGTAGGGACTACCGGGTAGACATACGCGCCTTCCTGGGAGCTGCGCAGCAGCTCGACCGGGTTGACTGTCTGGAGCAAATCTTCCAAGCTCTGACGCTTCACGGTTACCCGCCTTCTCTGCTTTCCACGTGTTACCAGGCCAGCCGGAATCCCTGGGCCGCGCCGCACGCCTATGATCCACCGTCGTCCGGCCGTTGTCGCCGCCGATCCCAGCCCGCGGAAGGGCATTCTGACCACCTGAACCGGCCCTCGGGGCGGGGGTCAGGCCGCTGGCCCGGTAACTCCGGAAACCAGCGACGCGGTGGCCGTGCTCGTCGACGTGACGGTGTCGATCCCGATAATCGAGAGGATCTTGGTAGGGGTCGTGATCGTCACCGTGACCGCAATGGCGTCGTCCCCGGCCGCCGTCACGGTGCCGGATACGCCTGCCGCGGTGAGATAGGCCCGCGCGGCCGTGATCGCCTCGGCCTGGTCAACGACAACGCTCGCTCCGCTGTACGCCGCGGACTGATCGACCTCGCCGGCCCCGGCGCGTGCCGCTTCCTCTGCGTAGGTGGCGGCGTTCTCGTAGTTGTCGAGCTTCGTGCCCGCGTCCGCGACCAGCCCGGCGAAGGCCAGCAAGGCCGGAAACAGGATCGCGACGAACAGGGTCAGCGCCCCGCGGTCGTGCCGCCACCACCGCGCGCGACGCCTCGGCTGGGTTTCCGCCATGGCCCGGATCACCTCGCCCGGTAGGGGTCGAGCGGCGACGTGACCGTGGCAGTGAGCGTGTCACTGCCGGGCAGTCCCGGCACGATGATCGAGGAGAGCGACACCACGCACGTCACCGTCGCGGATACGGCGGCTGGCTCGCCGACCGGGGCCTGGAAGCCGGGCAGCTCGCCGACACCGTTGACGTCGACCGTGACCCGCGGATCGCAGCGCAGGCCGTCCTGCGCCAGCGCAGCCTGCGCGCTCGCCTGAGCAGCCGCGATGGCGTCGGCGGGGTCCAGTTGTAGCGAAGCCTGCCGCGCCGCGTCCTGCGCGGCGTCGGATACCGCGTTCTGCGCCGTCGAGGTGCGACCGAAGGCGATCACCAGGCCGATGAGGAACAGGAGCGCCGGTGCCAGGATGACCAGTTCCAGCGCGGCGTTACCGGCCTCGTGCTCGGGTTGGCGCGCGCCACGCACCGCTCTCCTCCTTTCGCCTCCGCCCCGATCCGCTCGTCCGCCACGGGCTAGGGCACGAACTGCTCGATGGGCTGCTGCACCGTCTCGCTGACCGAGTCCGGCAGGCCGGGCAGCACCGACCAGGCCTGACCAGCCACCGTCACCTGGACGGTGGTCCCGGTCCTGGTCGCGACCGCCTGCTGGCCGGCCAGCAGGCCCGAGCCGTCCTGGGCGATCAGCGCCAGCGCCGCGGTGGCGCCCGCGCCGTTCGTCGAGTCGTATTCACACGCCACGTCGGCGCCCCGGCGGGCGGCTGCCAGCGCGACAGTGTGCGCCATGTAGTACAGCGACGCCTGGACAATGACCAGGATGGCGAGCAGGATCGCCGGGAAGACGATGACGTAACTGAGCGTCAGCGCCCCGGTGTCGCTGCGGTCCGGCAAGCGCACGACTCAGGGCAGCTGGTTGGTGTACTTCGTGACCTCGGTGGCGAAGAACGCCACGGCACCGACCGCGGCCAGCGCGATGGCCGCCGCGATGATGATCCATTCCAGCGTTAGCGCACCCGACTCCGGGCCGTTGTCTGAGGCGCCCCCGACGCGTCCCTGCAAGCGGCCAACCAGGTAGCGGAGCGCCGCCCACGCGGTGTCGAACATGACAGGTTCCTCCAACTCGGTTTGGTGAAGACGGCTACGTGCCGCCATGGAACGAGCGGTACAGGATCGGGAAGGCGAGCAGCAGGATGAAGCCGATCGCCAGCATGGCGATCGGCACGACCATGGTGGTGCTCTGCGACGCCGCCTTGGCCCGAGTCGCCGCTCGGGCCTCGGAACGCATGGACTCGGCCAGCGCGCCGAGCGTGTCCGTGACTCGGCCGCCCTCCTCGCCTGCCACGCCGGCGATGTCGGCGAGGCTTGCCAGCTCGACGACGCCGGTCTCCGCCCCGAGGTCGGCCAGGCCTTGCCAGGGCGGTCGACCGACGGCGCGCGCCGCGTCCAGCGCGAGCGCGATCCGCTCGAAGGTCCAGCCGCCGCCGATCTGAGCGGCTGACTCCAGCGCCTCGGTCGGCCCCGCTCCGGCGCGCCGCTCCAGGCTGACCAGATCGAGGTAACTGCTCAGCGCGTGCCGGAAGTCGGTTCGCTTCTCTGCTGCGTTGACCCTGGTGACGAGGTCCGGCGCACAGAACAACGCGACACCGAGCCCGAGACCTGCGACCACGGGGATCGACCACGGCAGCCGCACGCCCGCCAGCGCGCCGAACGCGTAGCCGAGCGTCGGCAGGGCAACCCCGATGAGCCCGCACGTGATCTTGCTGGCTAGCCAGCCTGCCGGTTCCTGACCGAGCAGGGCCAGGTCGGTGACCGGTATGGGCAGCCACGGCGCGGCTGTCCGCAGCCGCCGCCCCAGCCGTTCCCTGACGGTCCGGCTGTCCCCGGCCGACCGCGGCGCCGACTCGTCGCGGTCGGCGGCGAGCCTGACCAGCGCGGCGTCGAGCCTGGTGCCTGCTGGCACGAGCTCCCGCAGCAGGACGAAGCAGCCGAGCCCGACGAGCACGCCAGCGGCCACGATGGCGGTGTTCACCGTGTCGCCCTGGCGTGACGCAAGGTCGGGGATGCCGTGGCAGCCGTCGACCTGGGCGGGCTGCCAGCGAGGAATCGGGCCGGCGCGTCGATGTTCCCGAGCCGCTGCAGCCACGACAGGCCCGCGAGGTAGAGCAGTGCGATCACGGCCAGCACCAGCTGACCGAGGGGCGTGCCGAAGGGCGCCGAGAACGACCGGTTCAGCACGCAGAACACCGTGAACGTGATGACGACGCCGACGATCCACCTGAGCGTGGTGCGGTGCTCGGCGCGCTCGGCATCGATGTCCCGCCGGCTCGCGACATCGCTGGCGAGCTGTTCCGCCAGGGTTCGGAGCACCTCGCCGACCGCGCCACCCCGACGGCCGGTGGCGATGATGAGCGCCGCGGCGATCCGATCGCCGGCCGGGTCGTCGATCTCGTCGGCAAAGGCGCGTAGCACGGCGTCCGAACCGCTGCGCGCAGCCAGGCCGCGGGCGAGCCCGGTGACCGGCGCGGCGATGACCTCCGGCGCCGAACGGGCGCTCACCTCGAGCGCGTCCGCCAGGCCCCGGCTGGCGCTGAGCAGGTCAGCCAGCCGCCTGGCCCACTGCTCCAGCCCTTCCAGCACGGCCGTGCGACGCCGGGAGGCTCGGGCCGAGCTGAGCCTCGGCAGCAGGAACGTGGCCGCGGCTGTGGCTAGCCCGAGCACGGGCCACCCGCTGACCAGCAGCGCGATCAGTCCCACGACGATGGCGATCAGGGCGCGGCGCTGGGTGGCGGGCGAGACCCTGCGCAAAACCGACCGCGGCGGGATCCCCGGCCGCTGCCGGTACCAGACAATCTGGTGACAACCGAGCACCAGGCCACTCGCGATCAGCGCGCCACCGAGGGCGACGATGATGGTCATCGCCAGGCTCCCGCCGTCGCGCCGTTCTGCTCCACGAGCGCGGGACTCAATGCGCCGCGCTGCAGCATGGCCGCGAGCCCGGGCGATGGGGTATGAGCCGTCACGGCCCGGCCGGTCACGGGGTGCGGCAGGAACAGCCGGTTCACGGCCGGGCGCTCGGTGTCGCCTGGCGGCAGTACTTCCAGCACCTCCGACACGTAGCGGACCGTGCGCTTGCCGTCGTAGCCCCGGCGGACGTGCACGATCAGGTCCACGGCCATGCCGACGAGGAGGTGGATTGCCCGCTCGGCGAGGACCAGGCCGCCGCGCAGCCCGAGGATGAGGATCCGGTCGAACGCCTCGGCCGGAGAGTTCGCGTGCAAAGTGCACATCGAGCCCTCCTGGCCGGAGTTCATCGCCTCGAGCATCGGCATGATCTCGTCGCGCCTGACCTCGCCGACGAGAATGCGCCGCGGGTTGTGCCGCAGCGCGTGCGCGATCATGTCGTGCAGCGTGATGCCACCGGCGCCCTCGGAATTAGCCTCCCTGGCCTCGAACGCGACGACGTCGGGATGCCGCGGCATCGTGTGCAGGAACAGCTCGTACTCGCTCTCGAGCGTGGCGATCCGCTCGTCCGGCGGGATCTCACTGGCCAGCGCGCGCAGCAGCGTGGTCTTGCCGGCGTTGACCCCGCCGGTGACGATGATGTTGCACCGCCCCTTGACGGCGGCGGCCAGGAACGTCGCCAGCCTCCGGTCGATGGTGCCGAGCTCGATGAGCCCGGGGAGCGTGATGTCGACCTGCCCGTGCCGCCGCAGCGACGCGCAGGGTCGTGGCGTGACCGCCATCGTGGCCGTGAGCCGGGTACCGGTGGTCATCGCTACGCTGACCAGCGGCGATGCCGCAGAGAAGTCACGTGCGGTCTGACCGCCACGGTTGGCCCAGGTACGGATCATGGTGACCAGCGCGTCGTCGGTCGGCGCGATCGGCCCGACGGCCACCCGTTCCCCGGTGGCGTACGTGACCCACACCTGGTCACACCCGTTGACGTCCACGTTCTCGACGTGCGGGTCGCGGAGGTACGACGTCAGCGGGCCCATGTCGTAGCGCTGGTCGTAGACCGCCTGCGCGAGCGCCTCGGCATCCCCCGGGTCCGTGACCTGACCAGACCGCCTGGCTCGATCATCGGCCCAGCTCCGGCAGGCCGTCCTGATCACCGGGATCGCCGCCGCAGCGTCCGCGTCGTCGGGCAGCCGACCCGCAGCTCGCTGCAGGACGTCCGGGACGGCGCTCATCAACTCGGCCGAGGTCATCGTCCGGGCCCGCTGCGCGCCCATGCCCGCCGTCGCGAGTGCGGTGTCCGGTGTTTCCGGGTCCGGCCGCGCGGGCGTGCCGTCCGGCCAGCCGGGCGGCGAGGGCGGCCACGGCAGGCCGGTCATGCCCGGCCTGGCCCGGCGGCTAGCGTGGCCGCGCTATCGGCCCCGCCCAAGGTACCGGGCACCGGCCGGCCGGTCCTGGCCAGCCCGCGTGCCGCCCCGGCCGCCGCCCGCAACAGCGGGCTGGAGTCGATGCCGCGGCGAGCCCCGGTGCCGTCCGAGAGAAGCTGCGCGACCCTGCGGTCGTCTGGCAGGGTCGCGAGCAACGGGACCCCGAGCGCGCGGGAGATCTCGTCGGGGACGACCGGACCCTGGCCGGTAACCAGCAGGCTGACGCGGTCGTCCGCCAGGATGCCGCTGAGCTGCGCGAGCATCTCGATCCTGGGCCGCGCGGCCGCTGCCTGCCGCAGCGTCGGCCGTAGCACCAGCACGATCTGAGCGGCGACGCGCAGCACGTGTTCCTGGCCCGGAGCACCGTCGAGCCGCCCGCAGTCGGCCAGCACGTCGACGCGCTGGGCGGCGAGCGCCGCAGCCAGAAGATGCCACGTCATGTTCAGGGTGGCAGCGTGCCGGGGGTCGGCCAGGCCCGGCAGCACTCCTCGGGTGCCCGTTTCGTCAAGGGGGACGAGCTGTGCTGCTACCGCCGCTGCCGCCGCTTCGACGGTCGTCGCCTCGTAGGCCACATTCAGCAGCCCGCGGTCCCCCGGCACGTGCCCGGCAAAGAAGCCCGCGAGCACATCGCCGCCCGACGGGTCGGTTTCCGCGACGAGCACCGGACCCTGCCAGGTCATTGCCAGCGCGAGCGCGGCGGTCGTGACGCCGGGCGCCCCGCCGGCCGACACCAGCGCGCAGACCGTCATGGCGCCGCCTGCTTCGTGACGACTAGGCCGAGCTGCCCCGTGGAGTCCTGCTGCAGGATGGCCGCGCCAGCGCCGGCGGGCGCGAGCACGTCGACGACGACGTCGCCGTCCTGGTTGGGCGTGGCGTCGACGGCCTGGACCACGCCCGCGACCGGCGACGTCAGGCTGTCGTTGGGCGTGGCTCCCGAGTCGTTCTCGCCGATGACGCCGGGCGTGGCGACGAGCGTCACGTGATCGCCGGGCGCTACCCCGCTGGCGAGCAGCGCAGCTGGCCGCAGGCTCACCGCCACGAGTACCTGGCCGGGTGCCGGCGGCAGGCTGCTGACCAGATCGGAGGCGACCAGCAGCATGCCCGGACGCAGCGCCGTGCCGGCAACCAGCCCGATTACCTGGTTCCGCTGTCGGGCCGGAATGTCGGAGACGCCGGTCGCGGCGATGCTCGCCGTACCCAGGTCGGCCGTCGTGAGAGCGCCGCCGGCGGCGACGTCGCGGGTCACGACGAGCACCGGAACCTGGCGGTTGACTTGCTGGTACATCGCCACGCTGACGAGGATGCCGATGCCGACCAGCAGGGCGGCCGCCACGATCATCATCGGGCGGCGCCGCCGCGGGAGTCGGACGAGCGGGGCCGGCCTGCCCAGTCCGTCGCCGACCTGCCATCCGACCATATCCCGCTCCGGAAAGTAGACCGTGCCGAAAGGGCCCTGCTCGTGCTTATCGCTCGCGTCGCCCGTCGCGGCCGCCGTCCTGATACCCATGCCGTGCTCCCGACTCAGCCATCCCGTATGGGCTGCCTGGCTTGCGCCACCGCCTCGCGCCGGATGCGTGCAGCGGCCCTGCTGCGGCGCGCCGGCAATAAACGGGACTATAGGGCGCCGATATCGAGCAATTCGGCGACAAGCGTCAGCGGAATGTGAGTCATAGGTGAGCTGGCAAGTCACGACGTGTACCCGAACTCGCCGTAGTTACTTATAGTGCCTGTGGTTAATTGAGTTACGCGATGAACACGGCGAATTGTTGCGTAAAAGGTTTATGGAATGACGCGGCGCGGCTTACGGTGGCCGGTAATGCGGTTCCGGCGGGCGAGAGTGACGGCGCGTGGACTTCAGGATCCTCGGTCCGGTCGAGGTGGTCGGTGACGACGGTGAGCCGGTCGTGCTCGCGCAACGCCTCCAGCGGCGGCTCGTGGCAGAGCTGCTGCTGCACGCCCGCCAGCCCCGCGCCCGGTCCGAGCTGATCGTGGCGCTGTGGGGCGACCGCCCGCCGTCGGGGGACGGTGGCAGCGCGCTGCGCTCGCTGGTCCACGCCACCAGGCGCGCGCTCGGGCGGTACGGAGACCGGCTCGGCACCTCGCCCTCCGGGTATGCGTTCCTCGTCGCCGACGGCGAGTCCGATCTGGCGGCATTCCGCGATCTCGCGGGCCGCGGGCGGGCCGCGCTCGACGACGGCGATGCGGTGTTGGCGGCGCGCCTGCTAGCCGAGGCGCTGGGACTATGGCGGCAGCCGCAGCTCGCCGACCTGGCAACGACCGTTGCACAGGCCCGGCTGCTCGATCAGTTCCGCGCGGCCAGGGCCGATCTCATCGACGCGCGCCTGGCGCTCGGTCAGCACCGGGGCGCCTTGCCCGATCTCCGGGCGATGGTGGCGGAGGACCCACTCCACGAGCACAGCTGGGCGCAGCTCATGACGGCCTTGTACGTCACCGGATCGCGCGCCGAGGCGCTCGCGTGCTACCGCGACATCCGCAAGATGCTGGCCCTCGGGCACGGCATCGACCCTGGGCCTGAGCTTCTGGACCTGCACGCGCGCATCCTCAGGGACGACCCTGCCCTGCTCTTCCGTCCGCGGGGGACACCCGCTGGCGGGCGCCAGGCTCTGCCGACGGTAACCTAGTCGCATTCATGCAAGGACGTTCATATGAAGATTCCCACCTATGACTGTCTGCCGGGCGGAAGCGCTGCCGTGAGCCTCGTCGCCGAGCCTGCCGCGAGCGCGGTCGCGGACGCCCTGTTTGCCTTGTCCACGCCGACCCGGGTGCAGATCGTGGCCTGCCTGCTCGATGGGCCGCTGGCCGTCGTCGACATCACCGGACGGCTTGGCATGGAGCAGTCGGCGGTGTCCCACCAGCTGCGGGTGCTGCGAGAGGCCGGCCTGGTTACCGCCGAGCGGCGCGGCAAACGCCGCGTGTACGCCATCGCCACCGACGCCGTGCGGGAACTGCTGACCGCCGCACAGCACCTGGCCGTCCTCAGCCAGCCGGCCGCTAACACGCGGCGCGCTTGACTCTCCCGTTACCGGAGAGCCGAGGCTCGTCGCATGACGAACCTCAGCACGCCGCAATCTCCCTCGGCGCCCAGCTCTCCGGTGGCGCCGCCGCCAGCGGCCGCCGGGCTCCGGGCCGGCCGGTCCCCGCTGCCGGTGCTCATGTGCGGCACCTTCATGATCGTGCTCGACTTCTTCATCGTGAATGTCGCGCTGCCGTCCATACAATCCCGACTGCACGCGACCGCGGGTGCCACCGAGTGGGTGGTTGCGGGCTACGGCCTGACGTTCGCGGTGTTCCTCATCACGGCCGGACGGCTCGGCGACAGGTACGGCCGGCGGAAAGTCTTCTGCGCCGGGCTGGTGCTGTTCGTACTCGCGTCCGCGCTCTGCGGCCTCGCGCCGAACGCCGGAGTGCTGGTAGCGGCCCGGCTGGCGCAGGGCATGGGCGGCGCCCTCATCAGCCCTACCGTGCTGGCGATCATCGGAGTCGCCTACCCCGGTCCGGCCAGGGTGCGGGCGATCACCGTGTACGGCATGGTGATGGGCCTGGCTGCCGCTGGCGGCCAGCTTCTCGGCGGGCTCGCGATCGCGCTGAACCCACTGGACCTGGGCTGGCGGATCGTGTTCCTGGTCAACGTGCCGGTCGGCCTCGTCACGCTGGCCTTCACCCGCCGGCAGATCGCCGAGTCCCGTGCAGCGCACGGCGTCGCGCTCGACCTGCCGGGCATGGCGCTGGTCACGCTCGCGCTGACCGCGCTGGTGCTGCCGCTCGTGAACGGCACGCAGCTGCACTGGCCGACCTGGACGTGGGTGTCCCTGGCCCTGGTGCCCGTGCTGGCCTGCGTGCTGGCTGGGACCGCAGCACGCGCCGCGCGCCGTGGCGGTGCACCGCTGCTCGATCCGGCGCTGTTCCGCAGCCGCGCGCTGCTCGCCGGGCTCGCCACTCAGCTCGCGTTCTGGTGCGGCCAGGCCTCGTTCTTCCTGGTGCTCGCCCTGTACCTGCAGCTCGGCCTCGGCCTGACCGCTCTGCAGGCGGGCCTGATCTTCTCGGTGCTGGCGGTCTCCTATCTCGGGGCATCGCTGCGGGCCCCGGCCCTGACGCTGCGTTACGGCCGATCGCTGATCACCACCGGCGCGGTCGCGCTTGCGGCGGGCGAGGGCGTGCTGCTGCTCACGGCCGGACTGCTGCACGGCGACGGAGCAGTGGCGGCGCTTTGGCTGCTGCCCGGCCTGATTCCGGCCGGAGCCGGCATGGGGCTAGCGATCACTCCGCTCACGACGATCGTGCTGGCGCACGTGGACCCGCCGCGGGCCGGCGCGCTGGCTGGGACGCTGTCGACGATGCAGCAGGTCGGCAACGCCGTGGGCGTCGCGGTGACCGGAGTCATCTTCTTCGGCTCGGTGCACGCGGGCTACGCCTGGGCGTTCCGACTGAGCATGGTCCAGCTGGCCGGGCTGCTGCTCGCCGTCGCGGTACTATCCCGGCTGCTGCCGGCGAAGCTGGCCCGGCCATGACCGGGCCGGCTGCTGGGCCGCCCGGCCCCCTGGAGCTGGCCGGGTCGAGAATCTCAGCCATGCGCGTGCGACTGGCGATCGGTGACTTCTCTCGGATGACCCATCTGAGCGTGAAGGCGCTGCGCCACTACCACGACGTCGGGCTACTCGAACCGGCTGAGATCGACCCGTCGTCCGGCTACCGCTTCTATGAGCCGTCCCAGCTGTCCGTGGCGCAGGTGATCCGCCGGTTCCGTGACCTGGGCATGCCGCTCGACGAGATCCGGGCCATGCTGGCCGCCCCGGACATCGCCGCCAGGAACCAGCTGATTGTCGCGCACCTGCAGCGGATGGAGTCCCAGCTCGCCGTCACCCAGGCCGCGGTATCCTCCCTGCGATCCTTGCTCGAGCGGCCGGCCTCGCCGCTCGCGGTCGAGCACCGCTCCGTGGTCCCGATACGCGCGCTGGCCATTACCGAGCGGGTAACCGAGCCCGACCTCACGGCCTGGTGGCTGGGCGCGTTCACCGAACTGGACGCCGCGCTGCAGGCGGCCGCCGTCGTCCCGGCAGGCCCGCGCGGGGCGCTGTACCCGGCCGAGCTGTTCGAGCAGGAGGTCGGCGAGGTCGTCGCGTTCGTTCCGGTCCCTGCGAACGTCGTCGGGACCAGCCGGGCCCGGATGATCGAGATCCCCGCGGCCGAGCTCGCGGTGGCCGTGCATCACGGCGCATTCGCGGACCTGGACCAGACGTACACCGCAGTCGGCATGTACGTCGCAGAGCGCGAGATCGGCGTCGACGGGCCGATCCGCGAGCTGTACCTGGTGACGCCGTTCGAGACTAGCGACGAGTCCGAGCACGTCACCGAGGTTTGCTGGCCGGTGTTCCGGACCGCTCCGGCGGGTTAGAGTGCGCTGTGCGTTGCCAGGGTCGGAGCGCGAGAAGGAGACCGCCGTGACCGTGACCGCCGAGACTCGCGCAGCGCTGCGCGACCAGGCAGCTGCCGTGCTGCACGGCAATGACGCGGGAAGCTGGACGAAGGCGTCACCGCACCTGTACCCGCACCAGTGGAGCTGGGACAGCGCGTTCATCGCGATCGGCTGGGCACACCTGGACGTCGGGCGGGCCATGGTGGAACTCGAGCAGCTTTTCGCGGCGCAGTGGTCGACGGGCATGGTGCCGCACATCGTCTTCCGGGCGGGCCCCGATCAGCCATATTTTCCCGGACCGGAGTGGTGGGACAGCGCCAGCGTGCCGGCCGCGCCACGGCCGCCGATCCGGACAACGGGGATCTGCCAGCCACCGGTGCACGCGCTGGCCCTGCAGCGGATCTGGCAGCTGACTCCGGCAGCGCGGCAGCCGGAGATCCGGGCGCGCGTACAGGCGCTCTACCCGAAGGTGGTCGCGTGGCACCGCTATCTCGCGACCCACCGTGACCCCGAGGGGTCCGGGCTCGTCACCGCTTACCACCCCTGGGAGGGAACGGACAACTCGCCACGCTGGGACCGAGCGCTCGAGCGCATCGAGGTGGCTAAGCCCGGGCCGTACACGCGGCTCGACACCAAGGAGGTGGGAGACGCATCGCAGCGGCCCACCGACTGGGACTACGACCGCTACCTATGGCTCGTAGAACAGCTCCGGAAGTACCAGTACGACGACGCGGAGATCTACCGCCACTACCCGTTCCTGATCAAGGACGTCTTCTTCAGCGCCGTCCTGGTCGCGGCGAACGGTGCGCTGCTCGAGCTCGGCGACGTGGCCGGCGCCAGTGATGGCGATCGCGCACAGCTGACCGGCTGGCTGGACCGCGGCCGGGAGGCTCTGGTGCGCAGCTTCGACGCCGAGTCCGGCCTGTGCGTGGACTACGACGTCCGGGCGCGGGAGGAGATCCGGCTGCGGACATTCGCGGGCTTCGCGCCGCTCTTCGCGGCGACCACCGTCGCCGCGGAGCGCGCCGTCCAGCTACGGGTGCTCGACTCCACGGACTTCTGCGGCCACCCGGACTTCCGCTGGCGACTGCTGCCGAGCACGAGTCCCGCCGAGCCGGCGTTCGAGCCGCGCAACTACTGGCGCGGCCCGGTCTGGCCGGTGATCAACTGGCTGCTCTGGCGATCCCTGAACCTGCTCGGCAGCCCCGGCAGGGCTGACGCGCTGCGCCGTGACTCGCTCGATCAGATCGCCACGACCGGCCAGTTTGCCGAGTACTACGAGCCGTTTACCGGAGCGGCGCTCGGCTCGCCGCAGCAGTCCTGGACGGCGGCGGTGGCGCTGGACTGGTCGGCCGCTGACCAGAGCGGTCAACTCATGCCATGACCGCAGGCGCAGCGTCCCCCGCCACCACGCCGCTGGAAACCGGTCGCGAGCACGCCGCCGGGGCGAGGATGCTGCTGACATGCCCGTCGTAGACCTCGTCTTCCTCGTCGGCTGGGTGGTCTTCTGGATCTACTGGCTCGTCGCCTCGGTGTCGGCTAAAGCCGGCCAAACCGGGTGGGGGCAGTTTGCCGGGTTCCGCATCGCGATCGTGCTGATCGTCTTGCTCGTGGTCCGGGCCCGGGTGCTGAAGGGGCACGCCGTCACGACCGACCCGTTGCTGCAGGGCATTGGCCTGGCCATCTTCGTGCTGGGGCTGGCGCTCGCCGTCTGGGCCAGGATCTACATCGGCCGCAACTGGGGAATGCCGATGAGCAGGAAGGACGAGCCCGAACTGGTGACCAGCGGTCCCTACCGCGCGGTCCGGCACCCCATCTACTCGGGCATTATCCTCGCCATGATCGGCACGACGATCGGGGTCAGCTTGTACTGGGTGGTCGCCGTCGTGCTGCTAGCGGCCTATTTCTCTTACAGCGCGGTGATGGAAGAGCGCTACATGGCCCGGCAGTTTCCCGACGCCTATCCCGGCTATCAGCGGTCAACCAAGATGCTGATCCCGTTCGTCCTCTGAGTCGGGGTGCCGCCTCGCGCTACGCCGGGTATGCCATCCCACTAACCAGGGGGTGCGCATGCCGGAGTCGGGCAGACAGCGCGTAGTGATCGTGGGAGCGGGGTTCGCAGGCTTCAACGCCGCGCGCACCCTGGCCCGCCTCGTGCGCGACAGGGCCGAGATCGTCGTCCTCAACTCGACCGATTACTTCTTGTACCTGCCGCTGATGCCGCAGGTAGGCGGCGGCCTGCTCGAGCCGAGGCACCTCTGCGTGTCGCTGGCCCGCAGGCTGCGGATGGTCCGGTTCGTGCTCGGCACGGTGCAGCACGTCGACCCCCGGCAGCGGGTCGTGAGCTGGGCCAGCCCGGACGGCGGGGCCGGCGAGTGTCACTACGACCGGCTGATCCTGACCGCCGGGAGCGTGAACAAGCTGCTGCCGATCCCCGGTGTGGCCGAGTACGCGCACGGCTTCCGCACCATCGCCGAGGCGACCTACCTGCGCGACCATGTGACGCGGCAGCTCGAGCTGGCGGAGGCCGCCACGGATCCGGCCGAGCGCGCCGCTCGCTGCACTTTCGTCGTGGTCGGGGCCGGCTACACCGGGACAGAGGTCACCGCCCAGGGCCAGCTGCTCACCTCCCGCCTGGCGCGCAGGATGCCGGGCCTGGCCGGGCAGCCGATCAGGTGGATGCTGCTGGACACCGCTCCCCGGCTGCTGCCCGACCTCGATCCCCGGCTATCCAAGACCGCCGAGCGCGTGCTGAGGCGCCGCGGCGTGGAGATCCGCACCAGCCAGTCGGTCACCACCGCCATGACCGACCTGGTTCAGCTGTCCACCGGAGAGAAGGTGTCCACCCGGTCGCTGATCTGGTGCGTCGGGGTCCGCGCGGACCCTCTGGTTGACGGCCTGGACCTCGAAACGAACAGGGGCCGGCTGGTGGTCAGCGAGTTCATGGCCGTGCCCGGAGCGGCTGATGTCTATGCCTGTGGCGACTGCGCGGCGGTGCCCGATCTGACTCGCCCCGGCCAGGTCTGCGGCATGACTGCCCAGCACGCGGAGCGGCAGGGCAAGCACGTCGCCAAGAACGTCGCGGCGTCGCTCGGAATCGGTACCGGGAGCCCTTACAAGCACCACGACCTGGGGTTTCTGGTCGACCTCGGCAGAACGGCCGCCGCCGTGAACCCGCTCTCTATTCCGCTGTCCGGGCCGGTCGCCGGCGCCCTGACGCGCGGCTACCACCTGGAGAGCATGTCGGGCAACCGACTGCGCGTGCTCGCCGACTGGACGCTGAACGCGCTCACCCCTCCGGAAGCCACCTCGCTGGGACTGATCAGCGCCGAGTCCGTTCCGCTCGACGTCACGAAGCCCCGTGGCTGACCCGCCGCTGGCCCGGTAATCGGTTCAGTCGGTGCCGGTCAGTCGGCAGCGTCGCGGCTGCTCCCGGTGCTGGGGCGGCCGGACCGCACCGGCTCCTCTGGCTGACACCAGCTGTCGCACGACATCCTGGACGAGCCCGGCGTGATCGCCCTGCCGAAGGCGCGACGCACGACGACAAAGGCGACGAGCACGATGCCTGCGGTGAGACCGGCAACGTACGCGCTCGCATCGACCGGACCGATCGCCACCGAGATGAGGCCCGTCAGCACGGCGGGCAGGCCCAGCCCCAGGTAGGCGACGGCGAAGAAGGTGGACATCACGGCCGCTCGGTGCTGCGGATCGGCGAGCCGGTTCAGCTCGCTCAGGCCGCCACGGAAGATAAGCCCGATGCCGACACCCCCGGCGACCGTGCCGAGCACGAACAGCCATAGTGCCTTGCTGAACAGCGCGGCCTCGAGCGCCACGAGGCACACCAACAGCAGCGGCACGCCGGCGCTCGCGCTCCGGCGAGCCGGAAGCCCGGCGGAGACCGCCTGGCTGATCGCCGCGGTTATGAAGATCAGGAACGATGCGCCGCCGATCAGGGCGAGGTTGTGCACGCCCAGCACGCCGTGCAGGAACGTCGGCACCAGGCTGCTGAACAACCCGAGCACCGCAAACGCGGCGAAAACCCCGAGACTGGCACCCAGCATGACCGCGGCCATGCCGTGTGGTGCGGCCAGCCGCGGGCGCACCCTGATATGGCGGTCAGGATGGCGGACCGTCTCGGGAACCTGCGCGAGGGCGGCCAGCGCGAGCGCGCACGCACCCAGGTAGGCCCAGAACACACTGTGCAGCGGCATCGCAACGTACTCGGCGAAGACACCGGCGCACAGCGGCCCGAGCCCCAGGCCGGTCATGTTGGCGCCTGACGCCACGACCGCCGCGGCCTGACGATCACCGCGCGGCTGCAGCTCGACGAGGCCAGCCGTGGCAGTGCCGGTGGCAAAGCCGGCAGCCGTGCCGCTCACGACGCGGGCGACGATGAGCAGCCCGATACCGGTGGCCGCGAGAAACAAGCCGGTGCTGACGGCCGCGCAGATCACGGCTGCCACCAGCACCCTCCGGCGGCCGATGTGGTCGCTCAGGTCGCCGAGCAGTACCAGGACGAGCAGCGTCCCCAGGACGTACGCGGCGAATACGACGGTGACTCCGAGCGGGCCGAAGCCCATCTGCTTCTCATACAGCACGTAGAGCGGCACGGGTAGCGTCCCGCCAAGCATCATGATCACCAGCACGGTGGCCGTGAGCCAGTAGCCGCGTCGGCTGGCGGACGGCTGGATGCCGTCGGCCTCAGGCTGGGTCACGGCGCGCGGATCGCATGTGGCAAACCTCCTCGGCGGTCGCCCACCACGGTGACATTGCGCGCTGCCGCGCGTGATCACCCTCGTCGGGTGAGCCTCACGAGCAAGCCGCACCGGCAGCTCAGCCGTCGCCATGCGGGCCGGTTGCCTTGACTGGTCAGGCAGCGACAGAATAGACTGACGGTCAGTGATTACTGACATAGATTCCGCTCTGGACGCACTCGGGAACCCAACCCGGCGGCGGATCATCAGTCGCCTAGCCGCGGGGCCACTCGATGTCGGCGGCGTCGCCGCGGGCCTGCCGGTTGGGCGCACGGGCGTGTCGATGCACTTGCGAGTGCTCAAGGATGCCGGGCTGGTGGGCGATCGCGCGGTCGGCAACCGGCGGCTCTATCACCTCGAGCCCGACGCGCTTCGACAGCTGCGGGACCACCTCGAGTGGTACTGGGAGAGGTCACTTGAGTCGTTTCAGCGTGCGGCCGAGGCCAGAGCGAGGGAGCAGGGCATGACTGCCGAGCAGGAGGTCGTGGTCGCGAAGTCGGTGCGAGTGGACGCGCCGCTCGCGGTCGCGTTCGAGGTCTTCACCGGCCAGCAGTGGTGGCCGGTGGACACACATCACCTAGCCGAGCCGCACGGCAGCGAGGTCGTACTCGAGCCGTTCACCGGCGGCCGCTGGTACGAGCGCGCCGCCGACGGCACCGAGACCGACTGGGGCACGGTGCTGGCGTGGCAGCCGCCGTACCGGCTGTTGCTGACGTGGCAGGTAACCCCCCGCTGGACGTACGACCACGACCCCGCCCGCTGTGCCGAGATCGAGGTCACCTTCACCCCCGAGAGCCCGCATGCAACCCGGGTCGACCTCATTCACCGCCATCTCGAGCGCTACGGGCCGCAGGCCGAGCGGATGCGCCGGATCCTCGAGGAGAAGGGCGGCGGTCCGCTCGCCTGCTTCGCGAAGCAT
>Ga0187783_10001636_pt1 | contig 16582 bp, 15 predicted proteins | sample 1015_SJ02_MP02_2_FD_132471 | JGI IMG/M metagenome (GOLD analysis project Ga0187783, IMG submission 132471) | Tropical peat soil microbial communities from peatlands in Department of Meta, Colombia - 1015_SJ02_MP02_20_MG | ecosystem: Environmental > Terrestrial > Soil > Wetlands > Peat | place... | reverse complement strand
GTTCTTGATCTTGGTCCCGATGATCTGCAGCTCCATGCCCTTCTGCAGCTTGCCGGAGAAGACCCGGCCGGTCGCGATCTCGCCGGCGTTCGGGTCCATGGTGATGTCGGTGACCATGAACGCCGTCGGGCCCGCGGCATCCGTCGCGAGCATCGCCTGACCGATCGGCGAGCCGATGTCGCCCCGCCAGATGTTCGGGATGCGGTACTGCTGCGCGACGCGCGGGCTGGGAAGGTGCTTGACCACCATGTCGAAGATCACGTCGTTGATCTTCGCGCGCTGCGCGATATCCTTCGACCGGCCGCTCGTGACGTACTCGATGATGTCGGGAAACTTCACGCCGGTCCGCTGCATGTACGGCACGCTGATCGCCCAGTTCTCATAGCCGGAGCCGAAGGCGACGGACCCGTCGCGCGGGTCGACGCTCCAGGCGTCGACGAACTCCTCGGGGGCCATGCGCCGTATCAGCTCGTTGACCTCGGAGATGATCGTCGCGAAGCGCCGCTGCAGTGATTCCGGCGTCAGCTGGAGCTCCTTGATCGCTCGGTCGACCTTGTTGATGAACAGGACCGGCTTGACCTTCTCGCGGAGCGCCTGGCGCAGCACCGTCTCGGTCTGTGCCATGACGCCCTCGACCGCGCAGACGACGACGACCGCCCCGTCGACCGCGCGCATCGCGCGCGTGACGTCCCCGCCGAAGTCGACGTGGCCCGGCGTGTCGATGAGGTTGATCAGGTAGTTCGATTTCTCGTACTCGTGGACGATCGAGACGTCGGCGTTGTTGATCGTGAGGAGGCGCGCCTGCTCTTGCTCGTCGAAGTTGAGCAGCAACTGCTTTCCGGCGAGCTCGTTCGAGATCATGCCGGCGGCGGCGAGGAGGTTGTCGCTGAGGGTCGTCTTACCGTGATGGATGTGAGCGACGATCCCGATGTTGCGGATCTTGTCGACCTGGTGCATCATCTCGGGGATGGCCTTCGCCAACTCCGCCCGGATATGCGTCACGGTGCTGTCCCTCCTTGCGGCCTCAGCGGGCCGACTGGGCGACGCGTTCGACCTCTTCCTTGCGACCCACGGCGAAGCTCGACAGGTTGCCCTTCGCGGCCAGCGCGATCTCGTCCGCGAGGCAGGTGTGGATCGGCTTCGTGGACTTGCGCGAGGCCTGGATCGCGCCGAGGGCGAGGTTGCGAATCGCCACGTTCAGCCGCCGGGCGGGCGAGGCATCCACCGCCCGCGGGACGCTGATCCCGCCGAACTGGAGCCGCGTGACCTCCTCGCGCGGCGCGGCGTTCTCGACCGCGTCGACCAGGAGCTGCAGTGGGTTCGCCCCCTCTCGCTTCGCGAGCTCGTCGAACGCGCTGCGCACCGTCGCGAGCGCCTTCGACTTCTTGCCGGTGAACTTGCCGCCCTTCATCAGGTGGTTCGCCAGCCGCTCGACCAGGTGCATGCGCGTCTTGAGGAACGGCTTCCCCGAGAGACGCCCCTCCGTGTGGGGCGCGTAGACCGCGTGCAGATACAGGTACGGCACGAGCCCGGGGTCGTGGACCTCGACCCCCTCGAACGGGTACTTGCCGAACAGCGGGGGCACGGGGAACGGGGGCGGAGCCGCTGGCTGGGGACGCTGGACGATAGGACCGACGTCCTCGCCGGTCGGCTCGGCCGGGGGGATCGGCACCGGATCGCCGCTCATCGGGCCGGCTTCTCCTTGCGGCCGCGTACGAGCTCATCGAGCGAGACGCCGTTGACCTGGATCACCTTGTAGCGCACCCCGGGGATGTCGCCGTACGACCGCCCCATGCGGCCGCCGATGCCCTCGACGAGGACCTCGTCGTGCTCGTCGATGAAGTTGATCGCCCCGTCGCCGACGGCGAACGCCGTGACCTGGCGCCCGTTCTTGATCAGCTGGACCTTGATGCACTTGCGGATCGCGGAGTTCGGTTGCTTGGCCTCGACGCCGACCTTCTCGATCACGATCCCGCGGGCCTGCGGAGCTCCCTCGAGCGGATCGGAGCGCTCCTTGAGGTGGAGCGTGCGCCGCTTGTAGTACCGGTCGGACCAGCGTCGCCGCTGGCGGAGGGCGGCGAGTCGCCCGGCGGTGTTGAGGCCCGACGGCGGCGGCATAATCGGCGGAGAGGCCGAGCCACAGGGTACCCCTATTTAAGGTGCGTCCCGGCGAGCGAGCGCGTAAGTGCCGCCGGCCGTCTCGCGCCGCGATGATGGGCACGTACGCCGGTGGACCGCGGACGAGACCGCCTGCCGGATGGCGTCGGCGGTGGCGCGCGCTCTCCCGGGAGATCGCGACGTGCCAGAAGTGCCCGCTGGGGCGTTCGCGCACCCATGCGGTGGTTTACCGCGGAGGGCTCGCCCCCCGGATCGTGTTCGTCGGGGAAGCGCCCGGGGCCGCGGAGGATGCGACGGGTCTCCCGTTCGTGGGACGGTCCGGGCGACGGCTCGATGAGGCGATCCGATCCCTGGGACTGGCGGCGGGCGACTTCGGCGTCCTCAACCTCATCAAGTGCCGCCCGCCCGCCAATCGGTTCGAGCCGCGAGCGGCGAGCGCTTGCCGGCCGTACCTCGAGCGACAGCTCGACCTGCTCGCGCCCGAGCGGCTCGTGACCCTCGGCGCCCACGCGCTCCGGGTGCTGGACCCCTCCGCTCCGGCGATGCTGCAGGCCGCCGGCCGACCCCGCACCGCCGGACGTGGGCCAATCTTCCCGATGATCCACCCCGCGGCCGCGCTGCGCTCGCGACAGCTCGCCGCGCGCTGGGGCGCCGACGTCGAGCGTCTCGGGCGCTGGCTGCGCGAGACGCCCGCGCAACCCGTTTAACTCGTCCCGGGCTCGCCGGAGCGTGCGAGCGGTCGAGCTGTTTTTCCTCGAAGGTTCGTACCAGGCCGTCGACGACGGCGTCGTCGTCGAGCTGTTCGGCCGCACGCGCGAGGGCGAGTCGATGGTCGCTCGCTACTACGGGTTCCGGCCGTACTTCATTCTGGCGGAGCCGACCGACGACGACCGCGCGCGCCTCGCCGCCGACCCGGAGATCGTCGGCGTCGAGGGTCTCACCACCTGGGTCGGTGGGCGGGACCGCGCGGCGATCCGGGTGACCCTGCACCGTCCGTGGCTGGTGCCCGAGTACCGGGACCGGTACCGTCGCAAGGGCGACGACGCCAGCGTCCTCGCCTGCGACATCCCCTTCGTTCACCGCTTCCTCTACGACCGGCGCCTCGGGCTCACGCTCGCGTTCGACGCCGAGGACGAGCCCGAGGAGATCCGGGCGCGCTACACGGTCCCCTGCGTCGTGCGGGTCGTCACGGACCGGCGGGAGATCGGACCGGCCGAGCCGTTCCGCCCGTCGCTGCGCGTCCTCTCCTTCGACATCGAGAACGCGATCCGTGAGCGCACGATCTTCACGATCTGCGGGGTCGCGGACGGCGCCGATCGGCCCCGTCGGACGTTCCGCATCGGTCAGATCGAGGAGCGCGCCATCCTCGAGGAGTTCGTTCGGATCGTCCGGGAGGAGGACCCGGACGTGATCACGGGGTACAACATCGGCGGCTACGACCTACCGCTGCTGGTCGAGCGCGCCGAGGCGCTGGGCCTGCCGCCGCTGGCGCTCGGCCGGGAGAAGGGCGAGCCGCGCAGCTCGAACGATCGCCTCTGGAAGATCACCGGCCGCATCGTCGCGGACGCCTGGTGGTCCGCCCGTCGGGACCTGCGCCCGAAGCAGGAGAGCCTCCAGTACGTCGCGCGGGTCCTGCTGAACGACACGAAGCTCGACGTCGACCGCCGCAACATCTCCGAGGAGTGGCGGCGCGACCCCGGGCGCGTCATGGAGTACTGCGAGCACGACGCGGACCTCGCCCTGCGCATCCTCGCCAGGCTGCGCGCGATGGAGAAGGCCGCCGACCTGGCGACCGTCGCCCGGCTGCCGCTCGAGGAGGGGCTGAACGGCCGGACGTCGCTGTTCATCGACGCGATGCTGATCCCGGCGGCCGACGCCCGCTCCGTCGGGGTGCCGCCAACGCACCGCCTCGGCCGGGACGCTCCGATCGAGGGCGGCTACGTCCACGCGATCCGCGCCGGGCTCTATCCGTGGGTCGTGGTGCTCGACTTCAAGTCGATGTACCCGTCGATCATCATCTCCCACAACCTCTGCTTCACCACGCTCTCGCCCGAGGGCACGACGGTCGCTCCGTCCGGCGCCCGGTTCCTCTCGGCGGAGGTCCGTCCTGGCATCATCCCGGGGATCCTCGCCGGCCTGCTCGCCGACCGCGAGCGGTTCCGCCAGCTCGGCCGGTCGGCCGAAACCCCCGAGCTGGGGGCGTACTACGACGGGCTTCAGAACGCGGTCAAGATCCTGATGAACTCGTTCTACGGCGTCCTCGCGTCCAGCTTCTACCGGTTCACGAACAAGGACATCGGCTCGGCGATCACGTCGTTCGCGCGTGCGGCGATCACCTCGATCATCGGCGAGCTCGAGGCCGACGGGCACGAGGTCGTCTACTCCGACACCGACAGCGTGTTCGTCCGCTCGCCGGTGGCGTCCCTCGAGGGCGCGAAGGAGTTCGGCGAGGCGGTCGCGCGGCGGTTCACGCGCGAGGGCGTCACCTTCGAGTTCCAGTCGGTCTACGAGGCGCTGTTCTCGCACGGCGCGAAGAAGCGGTACGTCGGCCACGCCGTGTGGCCCCGGGACGAGGTGGTCATCCGGGGCTACGAGACGCGACGATCCGACGCCTTCGACTACCAGTCCGATGCGCTGCTCGAGGTCTTCGACCTCGTGCTCAAGGGCGACACCGACGCGGCGGTCCGGCGATCGCGCGAGCTCGTCCAGGCCGTTCGCGAGCGCGCGGTGCCGCCCGAGCGGCTCGTGATCGCCCGCTCGGTCCGTGCCGAGGGCGAGTACAACGCCGCGACCCGGGACGCGCTCCCCTTCCTCCGCGTGTTCCGGCAGCTGCAGCAGGAGGGCTATGACGTGATCCCCGGGATGCGCGTGGCCTGGATCGTCACCGACTCGCGCAAGAGCCCGCAGGAGGTCGAGCCCTGGATCGAGGGGCGCCCGTTCGCCAAGCAGCCGGACTGGGAGTACTATGCCGACCGCGTCGCGCAGACGCTCGCACGAGTGACCGAGGTCTTCGACTGGGACGCCGCATCGCTCCTGCGCGGCAGTCACCAGCGCCGGCTCGGATCGCCGGATCCCGCGACGGAGCCCGCCGAGCCGGGAGCACCGGCGACGCTCGACACGCCCGCCAGCGACGTCGGGCGCGCGGGGCGACGACGGACCACCAACCGCCAGCTCAGTGACTGGACCTAGCCCGGCGGCGAGCCCGCGGCCGCTCGAGAGGGCGCGGCGGTCTCCGCGCGCAGCGCGAGGATCGCGCCCCCGACCGCGACCGGGATTCCCACGAGACCGAGGGCCGGGATCGGGATCGATAGGATGCCCCAGCTCAGGATCCCCGCGAACACGGGGATACCGGTCATCAACAGGGGGGGCACGACGTATCCGGCCCGGTGGATCGCGTCGAAGTAGAGCAGCGGCGCGACGAAGAAGCTCGTCAGGCCCGTGACGACGAGCAGCAGCAGCGGGGTCGGATCGACGAGCGCGAGCCCCGCCGTTCCGCCGGGGAGCAGCGGACTGATCGCGACCCCGACGATTCCGGCGGCCAGCATCGACTGCGCGACGACCGCGCTCAGGGAAGTGCGCTCCCCCTCGCGCGCGGACCCGAGAAAGTAGCCGGCGACGGTGAGCGGGATGGTGATCACGAGCAGGTAGCCCCAGCCCCGGACCGCCGCGACGCTGCCGCTGCCGACGATCGCCAACGCTCCCCCGAGGGCGCACAGGATCATGCCGGTCCACAGCACGATCGATCCGAGGCGGTCGCGGTACTCCAGGAACGCCGCGGCGACGAAGATCGGGGTGATCACCACGTCCCCGATCAACGACAGCAGCGAGACGTCGACCGGGCCGATGAGGTAGGTCCCCGCGAGCACCGAGAGCTGCATGCCGAGAAGCAGGCCCACCCTCAGCCAGGCCGCCGGACTGCGCCAGAGGGCGAGGAAGGCCGCGCCGTCGCCGCGGATCCCCGTCCAGGCGGCGTAGGCGACCCCGCCGAACAGGAACGGGTAGACGAACACCGCCGACGGGTTCGACCGCGGGGTCGCGGCGAGGACGAGGATGTAGTACAGCGCCCACAGGAACGCGGCGAGCAGGGGGAAGCCGACGGCCGAGCCCAGGTACGCTCGGCCGGCGGGCACGCCGCGCGCTAGGGAGGATGCGGGATAATCGTTTGGCCGCGCGCGCGCCGCCCGCTGCTCGCTAGTCGTAGCCTTCGAACGAGAGACCGCGGCTCGGGACCCGGACGCCGCGACCCCGCTCCACGTGGCCGATGACGACCGCGTCCGGCGCGCCGGCGCGCGCTATCCGGCGGCGCGTCTCGGCAAGATGCGTCGGCGCGACCGCGAGGACGAAGCCGATCCCCATGTTGAAGGTCCGGAACATCTCGGCGTCGGCGATCTCGCCGAGCCGCTGGAGCCAGTCGAAGAGCGGGGGCGGCGGGGGCCAGCGCTCCAGCACGAAGGCCACCCGCGCGTGCAGGCGCACGAGGTTGCGGACCCCGCCGCCGCTCAGATGCGCGAGACCGTGCGTCTCGGGCCGCGCGGCGATCGCCTCGGCCGCACCGGTGTAGATCCGGGTCGGCGCGAGCAGCTCCTCACCCAGGGGGACGGCGGCCCCGGGCCGGGGGCGAGCGAGGTCGACCGAACGCTCCTCGAGCAGTCGCCGAACCAGGGTGAAGCCGTTCGCGTGCAGACCGTTCGAGGGGATGCCGAGCAGGGCGTCGCCCGGCCGGATCCGCTCGCCGAGCACGGGCCGACGGCCCCGAGGGAAGAATCCCACCGCGGTGCCCCCGAGATCGATCCCCTGGACGATCGAAGGGACGACCGCGGTCTCGCCGCCGAGCAGGGAGCATCCGGCCGCGCGCAGTCCCCGGTCGAGGCCCCGGCCGAGGGCGGCGAAGACCGCCGGCTCCGGGCGGGCGCACAGGATCGTGTCCACGAGGCCGGCCGGTCGCGCGCCGACCGAAGCGAGGTCGTTGACGTTGGCCCCGACGAGGTCCTCGCCGACCTCCTCCCATCGCCCGAGCCGCTCGGCGAGCTGCACCTTCGTGCCCACCGTGTCGGTGGTCACCGCGAGCGTCTCGCGACCGATCCGAACGAGACCGGCGTAATGGCCCGGGGCCCGGACCGGTCGGCCGTGATCGGGCCGCGCCCGGTACCGGACCTCGGCGAGGAACGCCGCCAGCGCCTGCCCGCGGGCTCCGACGTCCACCCCACTGCGCGCGTACGTCCAGCCGGGCGCGCCGGCGGGGGGATCGTCCACGCCGGGCGAATCCGCACCGAGGAGATAGCGTCCCGGAGCGCAGGCACTCCTTCTTTATCGGGACCGGCGTCCGAGCGGCGATGGCACCCGCTCGGCGGAGACGGGCCGAGGCTCCCGCCGAGACGGTGGGGACCTCGCTGATCCTGGCCGGCCGTGCGCTCGTCCACGGCCGGCTCGAGCCGGTCGAGATCGCGATCGGCGACGACGGGCGCATCGCGTCGGTCGGCAAGGTGCGGACCGGCGCGCCCCGGCGCGACCTCGGGGACGCCGTGATCCTGCCGGCGGCCACCGACCTCCACGTTCACTTTCGCGACCCCGGCGGTCCGCTGGCGGCCGAGAGCTTCGCGACCGGTACGATCGCGGCCGCGATCGGGGGCGTGGGGCTGATCGCGGACATGCCGAACACGCTCCCGCCGGTGACCGACCGCGAGCGACTGGAGGAGAAGGCCGCGCGCGTGCCCGGCCGCGCCGCGATCGACGTGCTCCTCTACGCGGCGGCCTCGGAGTCGGCGGCGATCGAGTCGCTGGGTCGCTTCGCCGGCGGCTTCAAGATGTACCTGAGTCCGACCACGGGGATCGAGCGGGCGCCGCTCCCGGCCGGCCTGCCCGGGCTCTTCGGGCGCGTGGCGGAGACCGGGCTCGCCCTCTCGGTCCATGCAGAGGATCCGGACCGCTTTTCGGCCGGGACGTCCGCCGCGGACCCGGTCGGTTGGAACGCCGTCCGACCGATCGCTGCCGAGCTCGCCGCGATCGATCGGCTCGCGAGCGCACCCCCGTCGCTCCGATGCAACGTCGCGCACATCACGAGCGTCACCGCGCTCCGCCGGGCGGTAGGCGTCGCGGCCGCCTCCGAGGTAACGCCGCACCACCTCCTGCTCTCCGATGCCTCGGGGACCGGCGGCCGCTTCAAGGTCAATCCTCCGTTGCGCGCCGAGCGGGAGCGAGGGGCCCTCTGGACCGCGTTCGCTCAAGGAGAGATCCCGTTCCTCGCCAGCGATCACGCGCCCCACCCGGCCGCGGAGAAGGACGCGCCGTTCGACCGGGCGCCGAGCGGCGTCCCGGGGGTCGAGACGATGCTGCCGCTCCTACTGGAGCGCGTCCGGGCCGGCGCCCTCGACCTCGGCACCCTGGTCCGGGCGGCGATCGATCGGCCGGCGCGCTGGCTCGGTCAACCGATGGGCCGCCTCGCTCCCGGCCACCGGGCGCATCTCGTCGTCGTCGACTTCCGCGCTCGACGCCGGCTCGCCGGAGCGCACCTGCACAGCGCCTGCGGCTGGACGCCGTTCGAGGGGTGGGAAGCGGTCCTTCCCCGCGAACACTACCGCGACGGGGAGCGGATCGTCGAGGCCGGTGAGTACGTCGGGTCGCCGACCGGCCGCGTCGTGCGGCCGGACTATGCGCGGCCCCCGTCGCCGGCGGCGTCGCGCTAGCTACCCGGGGCCGGCCGGAGGGTCGGGATCCGACGCGCGGGCGCGGCGCCGCGGAGGCCAGCCCGGGGTGATGCGGCCGGCGGCGAGCAGCCCCACGTAGCCCGCCCCGGCGACCAGGAGAGCGACGAAGGCGTAGTCGAGCGGCGCGAGGTAGGCCTCGAGGAGGTACCAGTCCGCGCCGAGGGCGACGCCGGCGAAGAGGAGGCCGATCGTCCACGGGGCGGAACCGAGCAGCGTGTAGGCACCGAAGCGGACCGGGCTCATGCGGGCGGTCCCCGCCGGATAGCTCACGTAGCTGCGGACGATCGGCACGACCCGGGCGATCGCGACCGTCGCCTCCCCCCGTTCCGCGAACCACCGGTCGACCCGGTCGAGGTCTTCGGGGCGGATGCGCACCGCGCCGAGGCCCCAGCCGATGAGGCGGGAGCGCCACCACCGGCCGACGGCGTAGGCCGCGAAGGCGCCGACGAGCCCTCCGGCCAGGGCGAGGGCGGTGGCATCGACGAGCGGGTACGTCCCCTCCGCGACCAGGAAGCCGGCGAACGGCAGGATCACCTCGCTCGGGATCGGCGGGATTCCGAAGCTCTCGACCACCATGAGCGCGAAGAGGCCGGGGAGGCCGATCGTGCCGAGGACCAGCGTGATCCCGTCGATCAGGGAGCCGATGAGGGAGAACGTCACGCTCGGTGGACCTCGCGGCCGTCTTCCGCCGGGGCTACGCGGTCGCCGGCGCGTCCCAGATCAGGCGGAACGGCTCGCCGAGCCGGGCGTTCGTCCGCGCGGGGATCCCTTCGAAGTCGAGCGGGTTCTGGCACCCCCCGCACGCGACCGACGGACGACGGCGACCGAGCGCGATCGACAGCGCGATGCCGACCTCGATCTCCCGGGGCGGACGCGGCGCGCCGTGCACGGCGAGGCGCAGCGCGTCCAGCAGCCGCTCCTCCTCCGCCGCACGTGGATCGCTCGGCATCCCGGAAACGACCGGCCGCCGGCTCTTAAGGAGCGGGGGTCGACGAGCTCAGCTCGTGCCACCGGTGTCGCCGCCACCCTCGGGCGGCGTCTTCGGCCGCTTGAGGATCTCGGTGCTGATCTTGTCGAGCTCGGCCATCAGCGAATCGATGTCCGGTTCCTGGGCGCCCTTCGCCGCCGCGCCCGAAGCGGCGCCGGCACCGGCCCCGGCGACCGCGCCCGCGGGCACCGGTGGGGCCGAGCCCACGTCCTCGGCCGTCTCCAGGTACTCCGGCTGGGCCGGCGCCGCTCCGCCCGGCGGGGCCGGTCCGCCAGCGGCGGCCCCGCCACCGGCCGCGCCCGCGTACGGGCGCACGCCGCTCGGGGGGCGGCGACGGCGCATGAGGAAGAGCGCCGCGCCGAGGGCAGCGACCACGACGATCGCGATCACGGCGACCACCCACCACGGGATCGAGGTCCCCGCGATGCACTGGTTGTACTGGCAGTACCCCTGCGCCGGCACGGCCCCGGTGTTGGGGGAGAGCGCCGCCGCGATGATGATCCCCAGCATCGCGAGGCCGAGCGCTATCGGCACCACGCGGGAGGTCGCGTGCGATCGAGCCATAACCTGGACGCCGTCGGGGCGTCCCGAGTCGGGGATGATGGCCGGCCGACTATAAGCCTGTCCCACGAACGTTCTCGGCGCCGGCCGGTCCCGCGGTTATACGACCGCCCAACGTTACGTCCTCGACGGCGCTGCGGGCCGACGTGGGATTCCCGTACGTCCCCGTCTTCCTCGCGCTCCTGCTGGCCTACATGGTCTACTCGCAGTGGGCACGCCTCGACTCGCGCTACCCGATCGCCGCCGCGCTGATGCTGCTCGTCGTCACCGCGGTGATCGACGCGGCGGGGGCGGTCGCCGTCGCGAACACGCTCGCCGAATTCGTCTTCTTCCTGCTCGCCGGCGGGGTCGTCCTGCTGCTGCTCGATCACGCGCGCGAGTCGAGATCGCCCGGACCGGCCTCAGCGGTTGGGACGACGGACGCCCGCGCGCCCGATGCGCCGCAGGGTGGGCAGGGGACGGCCGACGAGCCCCTCGAACGCTCCGAGCAGCAGCCGGTCGCCCTCGTCAATGCTCCGCGTCGCGAGTACGACGAGGACGAATAGACCGGCGATCGCGACCCCGATCACGGGCAGCGACCACAGCGGGTAGTGGACCGGCGCGAGCGAAAGGACCGCCCCGACCGGTACCGCCGTCACGACCAGGGGCACCAAGAAGTGGGGCCGGAACGGGTGGACGTGCGTGAGGACCGCGAGCTCGATGAGGGAGAGCGCCGTGTAGCTCGCGTTGGCGATCGTCCAAGCGATGGCGGCGCCGTTCATGCCGAAGGCCGGGACGAGGACGAACGCGAGACCGACGTCGACGGCGGCCGCGATCCCGGCGTTGTAGGCCAGCAGGCGGGCCTGGCCGAAGGCGACCTGGGCGTTGGCCGCGGGCCCCAGGACCGTCGTCACGAACGCCCCGAGCACGGTGATCTGCAGCGGAAGGGTCGCGTGCGAGTACTGCGCGCCGTAGACGAACTCGAGCGACGGGCCGGGCAGGACGAAGAACAGCAGGAAGAGCGGCAGCGAGAACAGGATCATCCATTTCGTCACGGTCACGTAGGTCAGCTCGATCGTCGAGTTGTCCTTCTGCCGGAGCGCCCGGGCCGCGACCGGCAGGAAGATGTAGGCGGCCGCGCCGATCCCGACCTGGAGCAGGCGCGCGAGGGTGAGGGCGTTGCTGTAGTAGCCGAACTCGGCGGCATGGTAGGCGCCGAGGACGAGCGAGTCGCCGCCCCCGGTCAAGGTTCCCAACAGTCCGACGAAGAACAGCGGGACCGCGAAGTTCATCAGGCGGCCCACCGCCCCGGCGCGCGCGGGCCCGCCGGCAAGAGGTGGCCGAGCCGCTGGAGCGCGTAGCCGACGGCGAGCAGGAGCGCGGCGACGTTCCCGGCGACGTAGGCGACGAGCGCGGCCTCGAACGTGAGCCGGGACGGGAGGATCGCGGCGATGCCGAGGAAGGCGACGAAGAAGCCCGGCGTGAGGATCTGCACGAAGAGGGCGTTCGGCGTGACGTCCTCGTAGCCCTGGAAGATCGCCGCGATGATCCCGATGACGACGGACGTCGCGACCGCCAGCGGGAACAGCTCGAACGTCGGCCCCAGATCGGGAAGCCCGAGATGGCCGGCGAGCTCCGGCCCGAGGAGGAATAGGCCGATCGAGGAGATGGCCGCGGAGGCGACGCTGATCACCACGGAACCTCGGACGATCCCGCGCCGCTCGTCGTCGGAGTGCGCGTAGGGAAGCCCTCGGGCGACGGCGTTCGTGAGCCCGAGCGCGCCGATCGAGCCGACGACCCCGATGATCGTGAGTCCGAGGGAGAACGAGCTCCACTCTTCCGTCGAGATCGTGTGGGTGATGATCACGCGGGCGACGAAGTTGAGCCCGACGTAGCAGAGCGTCGCGATCAGGAGGAAGAGCGTGCCTCGGGTGACGCTCGAGAGGCCGTCGCGGGCCCCGGACGCAGTCGACAATTCCGGTCGCCCGGCCGTCGGTCGGGTCGACCGGCGGTAAATACGTAGCGCTTCGGCGGCACGTTGCTATTAGGGCACGCCGTTAGCGAGGGCGTGACCCTGCCCGGCCCGAACGGGGTCGCGTGGGCCCTCGAGCTGCTCGCCTGGGCCGCGGCCGCCGCGTTCCTCGGCGAGTTCGTGCGCCGGTTCACGGAGCGCTGGGTCGCGATGTGGCGCTCGCTCGGCCTCATCGAACGGCTCCTGCTCGACTTCTATCTCGGCGGGGCGGCGATGTACCTGCTCGCGGCGCTGCCGATCGGGGCCTTCGTCGCGCCGGTCGTCCTGGCGGTGCCGGTCGCGGCGGCGCTCGCGGTCGTCGCCCGGGCGATCCACCGGGGCCGGGGCGGCGGGCGGCCCGACCGGACCTGGGCCAAGCGGATCGGCCTCAGCGGGCCGAGCGCCGTCGCGTTCGCGAGCGCGCTCGCGCTCTTCGCCTACGAGCTCTCGATCGCGCTGCCCGTCGCGACCGGCAACACGTTCGATGCCAGCCTCCTCACGACCTACGTCGCCCTCCTCCTGCAGCACGGATCGATCCCGCTGTCGTTCCGGCCGTACGCCCCTCTCGGCCTGCTCTACCCTCAGGGCACGACCGTCTGGCTCGCCTGGGCCCAGCTGGACTTCGGCCTACCGGCGGCGCGTACGAGCCTGCTCGTGACGCCGCTGTTCCTCGGGCTCGCGCCGCTCGGCGGGTTCGCCTTCGCCCGCCGCGCCTTCGGGACCGAGATCGCCGGCGTGGCGGGTGCGATCTTCCTCGCGTCGGTGGCGTCGTGGACCCGGGTGCTCGTCGGCGGGAGCAATGACTTCGTGTTAGCCTTCCCGCTGGTGCTCCTCCTCGCCGGCGAGGCGGTCCGACCCTCCCCGGCGCCGGAGGATCGGTGGACGGGCGCGCTCGCCTTCGGCCTGCTCGTGGGCTACTCGGCAGCGATGAATCCCGTCGGGGCCCAGTGGCTATTGCTCACGTTCCTCGTCCTCGCCGCGCTCGGCCCTTTCGGCAGCTGGCGAGAGTTCGCGGTGCGCCTGGGGCGATGGGCGATCACGGTCGGCGCGGCGCTCCTCCCGCTCGCGCCCACCTTCTACGTGCTGGCCCAGGGATGGAACAGCCCCGGGCTCACCCTGGGAGCGGCCGGCCCTCCGGCCGGGACCTTTCCGGGCATCAACGGCGCACAGTTCGTCGGCGGGATCGATCCCTACCTGTTCCGCGCGACCGACGTCTGGCTCTCACCCGTCCCGACGCTGCGGCTCGAGCTCGCGATCCTGCTCACGATCGGCCTCGGGCTGCTCGTGGTGGCGGGGAGCCGCTCCGGGCTCGCCCGCTACCTCGCGCCGTTCCGTCGCTTCGCGCTCGTCGCCGCCGTCGTGATCGTCGCGCTGCTCGGGGTGCTGTGGGCGAGCTCCGCCGGCTTCGGACCGGCGGTTCGCTTCGCGGATGTGTCGAGCGCGGCGGAGCTGTCGATCTGGCTGTTCACGCTCTACGGCTTCGTCGCGGCCCTTCCGCTCGTGCTGGCGCTCGAGCGGGCGTTCGCGGCCGATCGGCCGCCGGCACCGCCCCGCTCGGTGGCCCGGCCGGTCCGCCGCTCCGTCCTGCCGCGCGGGGCCATCGCCATCGGGATCGCGGTGATCGTCATCGTGCCGGGCGCGGTGCTCACGACGACCGCCCTGCCCCCCGTCCTCTCCGAGCTCTACACGGACTTCGGGAACGTGAGCGCCGGCGACTTCGCCCTGTTCGGCTACGCCGCCGGGCACCTTCCCGCCGGGGCGCGGGTGGTGATCGCCCCGGGGAGCGCGGCCGGTTTCCTCCCCGGCTACGTTGCGAACGTGGTCCTGCTCTATCCGCTCGTCCCGGGTTGGCAGTGGTCGAACGCGTCGTACCGCCTCGTCGTCAGCCAGCTATCGAATGCCACGCTGAACGGCAGCGGACGGGACGCGCTCGCCTCGCTCGACGCCGGGTTCCTGATCGTCACCGGCGCCAACACGGTCCTCTGGCCGCCGTTCTCTCCGGCGCCCCTGCTGGCGGATCCGACGGCGTTCCCGCTCTGGTTCCAGGACGGGGACGCCTACCTCTTCCAGATCGACCTCGGCTAGGCCGATCGACCGCGCTAGACGAACTCGTCCAGCACGTTCTCGTGGCCCGCAAGGCCGGCCGGCTGCTGGGCGAGCGGGCCGGCCTGGAGCACCGGCTCGAGGTCCTCGTAGGAGGGACGGTCGGTGCGGTAGAACAGCCCGATCGGGATCTTGTCGCCCCACTCGAGCGAACGCTGCCAGGCGGCCACGATGTCGCTCGGGTCGTGGCCAGCGCTCTCGAGCTTGTAGACGCGCTGGCGGAAGAAGTCGAAGGTGTTTAGCTTGTTGTAGGTGACGCACGGGCTGAAGACGTCGACGAACGCGAAGCCCTTGTGCTGGATCCCGCCGGCGACGAGCTCGGTCAACTGCTTGACGTCGCCGGAGAAGCCGCGGGCGACGTAGGTCGCCCCGCTCGCGAGCGCGAGCGAGATCGGGTCGATCGGATGCTCGATCACGCCGGTCGGCGTCGACTTCGTCTTCTGGCCCATCTGCGAGGTCGGGCTCGCCTGGCCGGTCGTGAGCCCGTAGATCTGGTTGTCCATCGTGACGTAGGTGAGGTCGACGTTGCGCCGCATCGCGTGGACGAAGTGACCGGCCCCGATCCCGAAGCCGTCCCCGTCGCCCCCCGTGCCGATGACGGTGAGGCCGTGGTTCGCCCAGCGGATGCCTTCGGCCACCGGGAGGACCCGACCGTGGATGCCGTGGTAGCCGTAGGACGAGAGGAAGTGCGGCAGGTTGGACGAGCAGCCGATCCCCGAGACGATCACCACGTTGTACGACGGGATCCCGAGGCGCTTGAGCGCCGCTTCGACCGCCGCGACGACCCCGAAGTCGCCGCAGCCCGGACACCACGTGGGCTTGGTGTCGGACTTGCCGACCACCGGCAGCGCGGGCCCGGTCGGCACACCGACCGCGCGCGCGGCGCTATCCGCCATGACCGATCACCTCGAGCGCCCGCGCCACGATCTCGTGCGGGTAGAACGGCTCGCCGTCGTACTTGAGGAACCGCTCGGCGAGCTCGACCCCGGTCTCGGCCCGGATCAGGCGGCCGAACTGTCCGGAGTAGTTCGCCTCGACGAGCAGGGTGCGCCGAGACTTCGATAGCTCCGCGCGTACCCGCTCGGGGTCGAGCGGATAGACGGTCGGGAAGTGCAGCAGGTTCGTGGCTCGGCCCTGCGCGGCCAGCATCTCCCGCGCGTCCCGGATCGCGCCGATGGTGGAGCCCCAGGCGACGAACGTCAGGTCGGCGCTCGCCGGCCCTTCCCAGGCCGGCGGCTCGGCGGCCGCGAGGATCCCGTGGAGCTTGCGCATGCGCTTGTCCATCATGCGCTGGCGTTCCGTGACCCAGACCGGGATGCCCGACTTCACGTCGGAGATGAGATGGCCGCGCTCGTCGTGCTCATCGGAGCCCGCGACGAACTGCAGGCCCGGCTGCCCCGGGATCGCGCGGGGCGAGACGCCGCTATCGGTGTACTGGTAGCGGTGGTAGTCATGGCCGTTCGGCTCGACGGTGAAGAGCGAGCGCACGGGCACCGCGGTCGGGATCTCCTCCCGGTCGACCGTCGCCATGTTCTCCGAGAGATGGAGGTCGCTCGCGACGAGGATCGGGGTCTGCCAGTCCTCCGCGAGTTCGAAGGCGCGGATCGCCGCGCGGTAGGCCTCGGCCGGATGGCTCGGTGCGAGGATCGCCCGCGGGAACTCGCTCTGGCCCGCGCCGAGCATGAGGTTGAGATCGCCCTGCTCGGTCTTCGTCGGCAGACCGGTCGACGGACCGGCGCGCTGCGACTCGACGACGACGAGCGGGGTCTCGGTCATCCCGGCCATTCCGAGCGCCTCGACCATGAGCGAGAACCCTCCCCCGCTCGTCGCGGTCATCGCCCGCACTCCGCCGAACGACGCGCCGATCGCCATGTTGATCGCCGCGAGCTCGTCCTCCGCCTGCTTCACGACGACGCCGAGGCTCTGGGCGTGCGCCGCCATCCAGTGCATGATCGAGGACGCGGGCGTCATGGGGTACTGGGCGAGGAACTTGCAACCCGCGGCGGCCGCGCCGAGCGCGATGGCGGCGTTGCCGTTCATCAGGAGCTTCGGGGCCCCCCGGCGCGCGAGCGCGTGCTCGCTCGCCGAGGCATGCGACGCGGCGAACGCGAAGCCGGC
>Ga0187783_10001635_pt1 | contig 16583 bp, 16 predicted proteins | sample 1015_SJ02_MP02_2_FD_132471 | JGI IMG/M metagenome (GOLD analysis project Ga0187783, IMG submission 132471) | Tropical peat soil microbial communities from peatlands in Department of Meta, Colombia - 1015_SJ02_MP02_20_MG | ecosystem: Environmental > Terrestrial > Soil > Wetlands > Peat | place... | reverse complement strand
TGGGCAAATGAGCGACTTAACGACAGCGCATAGAGAATCTTATAATTAATGACGCTGTAATAATAATAAGGGCAAATGAATGGGTCATCGCCCAAGCAGCCGCCAAGCAGAGAATAGTGATAGCTCAGATCGATGGATTGTTGGTCATCGTTTTTTACCAAGCCGATAAGATTATTGGCCGAGGACATAACCGATTTCTTTTTTCCCGACGATGGAATCATAAAGTCCAAGGCCAAAAGGCCTTCCTTATCACTCACCGGAATGCCATTGGTGGCTCTAAAAAGCAGCACATGATTTTTGTGGACCGCATCGATCTCCTGGCGCAATGAATTTAATATCGGCGATTGCTGTTTTTTCATCAGGGCGATTTCGCCAATCAGCGCGGCCTTTAGTTCACTGTCTAACAAGCCCGACCCGCGTTTTTGTAAACGCCGGAGCATCGCTTGCAGGATTTTTTCATTAGCATGTTTATGATCGAAGCTCAGCGAAGGCGTCGGCGATTTTTGGATCTCTTTCATGATCTTGAAGGCAAACTGAGTGATGTTCTGGCGCCCATTAAATCCGCTCGGCGACAGATTCGCTTCATAATTGGCCAGGATGACCAAAAGATCCCATAGAGTCTGGGGTATCCAAGCAATTTCGATATTTGGCGAAACCGATTTTAACAGCTTACGTAGAAAATCTGTTTCCGCCTGAGCGCGATCGGCGATCAGATCGGCTGCTTGCGCAAGGATTTTCTTGTTCACTATTTTCCCTGAGCTGTCAGCCAAAAGATTTGCCGCCGTTGGCCATTCATACCTTTCCACCAAGGCCCCAATCCTTTTGGACTGCGCCGCGGTGAACTTGGTGTTGTATCCGGGCATCTGATAAATCAGATTAAACGAAAACAAGGGCTGTGCCATAGCAAATACAAAAACTGTCTTTTTTATCATGGCTTAGCAATCCAATAATATATATATGATATAGCTATCATTGCATTAAACCTAATGCATAAACTGATCCGCGTGGGGCACGGTTAAAGATTATTCTTCCTGATTGGATAGATATGGGTTTTTGGCGTGGGCAAAGAGTTTTGCTTGATCGATTTTTTGCTCGAAGGTTTTGGTGACAAAATATAGGTGATTTCGCGGGTGATAGAAATTGGCTTTGAGCAGCTTCCTTAGCCGTGGCAGCAATTCAGGTGGGGGCTGGTAGGTACCCGAGGCGTTATCAAATACCAGGAAAATATCTTGGTTTTTAGGATTCTTGTAGATGTAGAACTCGCCCGCGAAATTCACCTCCTCGCGAAGACCGGATAGCGGATAGTGCTTGGTAAAGCGGTTTTTAAACTTTTCTTTTTTTGGATCTGCTGTCGACTCGGTGAAAGAGAGCTTATCATCTAGAACCACGTAGGTATAAGGAAGGCCCTTGGCTAAGGAGTCAAAAAAGATGCGAGGATCAACCTGCCTCGGACCCGGATCGGGCCTGAACAGCCAGCTCCTATAGGTCTTGACTACCTTTCTTACCACCGTTGGTGCTTTGTGCAGTTTCTGCACACGTTTGGCTTTGATAGCTTGATGGACGGGAAAAAAATCCAGAACTCCGACCAAATCCACATGATACACTGCGTTTCTGCCATGATCTCCCATGAGTTTATGAGCCAGCTGGGGGTATTTTGCTGTTTGATAGACGACGTCGTGAAACGCATGCCCTAGCTCGGATAACAGAAATAAAATAATAAAAGATTTTGCAATAACGCTAAAATTATAGCTATTTTTTTTCATGACTCCCCCGATCCCTCGTTATTACCGATAACGAGAAAATTTGGAGGCATGAGAGTTAGAGATCGTACTCGTCGCCGTCTTTTGGCACGGTCACCTGCCAATGGAAGGTCTCTCTCAAGGTTTCGGCAAAAGCCTCGGCGGAAGATTGTTCGCCGTGAGTGACAAAAACCTTGGGATGTTTTATGGGGCTATTTCTCAGCCAATTAACCAGCTCCTCGCGATCCGCATGAGCCGACAGGCCCAAAAGGTTCTCTATCTTTGCTTCGACCGGATAGTAGGTCCCAAGCATCTTTATCTGCGATGCGCCCTCAAGAAGCGCGCGCCCTCGAGTTCCTTCAGCCTGAAACCCCACGACGACAATCACGTTTCTGGGATCGGAGATATATTGCGCCAAATGATGCAAAATCCGGCCACCCGATGCCATGCCGCTCGCCGAGATAATGATTTTTGGCCCTGGCACGTCGTTGATCGCGCGGGATTCCTCGGGCGTTCTAGTGATGATGGCCGTGCCGAACAGCGCCTCGCAGTCTTTGTCGCTCAAACGATGCTCCTGGCGATATGAGCGGTAAAGATCGGTAGCATTAATCGCCATGGGGCTATCAAGAAAAGTCTTAACATCGGGAATCTGCTTCTTTGCCTTTAGCTCGGCTAAGAGATGCAAGACATGTTGAGCACGGCCAACGGCAAAGGCCGGCACCACAACCGCGCCCTTATTTTTCACTGCAGCGTTAATTATCTCTGCCATGCGCGCCAAGAAATCTTCTTCCTCATGAGAGCGATCGCCGTAGGTAGATTCGATCACGAGATAATCGGCATCGGGTAAGGGCTCGGGTGGGCGCATGATAATATCGTGCGGCCGCCCGACGTCGCCGGAAAAAACGATGCGCCGGTTGGCTGCTTCGACCAATATGCACGAGGCGCCCAGGATGTGCCCCGCGCGACTGAAGGTGACTTGCACGTCAGGGTTAATCTTGATCGGCTCATGAAACTCAACCGGCTTGACAAAGCTGAGCGCATCTTCCGCATCTTTGCGTGTGTACAAGGGCAAGGCCGGCTTGTGTTTGCTATAGCCCTTCTTATTGGCATAATTTGCCTCTTCTTCCTGCAGATGGCCGGAATCGGGTAACAGAATTTTTAGCAGTTCAAAGGTCGGTTTGCTGCAGTACACCTCCCCCGAAAACCCGTTTTTGATCAGCCGAGGAATATAGCCCGAGTGGTCAATATGCGCGTGAGTAAGAAAAACCGCCTTAATTTCTGGCGCAGATAACGCATCTTCTTGCCAGTTTCTGAGCCGCAAATTCTTTAGGCCTTGAAAAAGGCCGCAGTCCACCAAGTATTCTTTCTTGTTAATGGTCAACAAGTATTTGGAGCCCGTGACTGTGCCCGCTGCTCCTAAGAATTTGATCCTCATGTCGACCCGAACAGGCCCCTAGCGGCAACTTTCGATAGTAAACTTCCGCTCGCCTGAGCTGCCGCAGGCGCTCGTAGCCTGTATGGTAAAACGGAATTTGCCGCGCTCTCTCGGAAAGCCTTGGATACGGCCGGTGGTCGGCACTAATTCCAAGTCATCTGGAAGCTCTCCCTGCTTAACGCGAAACAGAATAGGCGTGAAGCCAGTAGCCTCAATTTGCTGGTCATAGTAAATGCCGCACTTCGCATCCGGCAGCCTTTTGGTCACAATTTCCGTCGGCCCACACACAATGGTGATAGTGAATGTGGCTTCCGCGGAACACTCATTGCTATCTACCGCCAAAACCCCAAAGCTAAAGACACCTTGCTCTGTTGGCGTTCCGGTGATGGTGCCGTCGGCATTAAGCGTGAGTCCAGGAGGTAGTGCGCCAGATGTCAAGGAAAACGTAAATGGAGGCAAACCACCTGTTACTTCGATGGTTGCCGAATATGGGATCCCAGGGGCACCTTGCGGCAGAGTCGTTGCGACGAAATTTATGAGGCCGCAAGTTATATCAAGGCTATAGGTCACCGTGCCGGTGCAGGGAGTCGGAGTCGAAGTATCACTTACGTCAATAACAATATTATTAAACGTCCCAACTTGTGTTGGAATGCCACTGATGACTCCACTAGGAGAAAGGGATAACCCATTTGGAAGTGGTCCAGATGATGGATCAAAAGAAAACGTGTAGTTTCCATTCCCACCAGTCACTTGGATGGCCTCTGAATACGGGACTCCGAAAGTGCCAGGCGGCAAGTCCGGACCTGACGGCACAAAAGTAAAGGCGCTGCAATTGATGGTGATCTGAAAAGGCGTAGGATCGCTAGGATCGCACGTTCCACCCTGGGCCACCACATCAAAATTCGATACCCCCGCTAGTGTTGGTATTCCGCTGATTAACCCACTAGTGCTTAGCATCAGCCCTTGTGGCGGCGTACCCGATTGAATGGAGAAGCTAAGCGTGGGGGTCGGACCCGCGCTTGCCTCCGCAGAAAGTTGCACCGAATAGGCAGCTCCAACCGTACCGCTAGACAGCGGCGATGTCGTTGTAATGATAATCTCGCATGGTATCCCATAAACGGTGGTACTGAAGCAAAACACCGCAATCAGACTGCAAAACGCCTTTTCAAGCCAAGAACTGCGCCAACTCATATGCCACCCCAGGAATGTCGATCCCGCGTCATCAATAATGTTAAGGCTCAAACCATGATCATAATAACAGTACAACGTATTGTGGCTCAAGAATTCTGCGTGGTGAATTTTTGGTTTTTGGGTGCGATGGGATTGCGAGGCGTGCTGATTCCTTCTACAGCGTTGCTCTGAAAACATTGCAATAAATTAGATGGAGATGAAAATTAGTATGCGACGAATTATTCAACTTAACGTGTTTTTACTTATTTTAGGTTTTGGCACTCATGTTTGGTGTGCGGACCCGAACGAAAATAAAAATAACAAGCCTTTCCCCATGAACTCCAGAAACAGTTCATCCGCGTTGCAGGAGAGGCTTGGCAAAGGCGAGAAAAGAGAAATTTTTCCTCGGGGTTTTTCTAAAAATTCGGCACCGGTAATTAGCCATGAGCAGCTTACGGATATTTTGGGCACAAAAGAGGGCTGCGGCTGGAAAGAAGGTGCCTTAAGAATTCCTATTAGGGAACTAAAGCATCGGTATTTTTACTATTCGAAAACCCTAACAGAGAGTAAAAATATCGCCGTAACGGATCGTGTTAATTGCATAGCTCGCAGAGTGATCAAGCAAGAGGTGGCTGATAAGAATAATCGCTTGACAAATCTGGAAATAGTCTCGTGGGCCTTTGCAGTTTCTTCTAATGAAATGGTCAAGAAGCATCTTTTTTGGATTACTCACTTAAAATCGGAGGGGCTTGAGCTATTGCAACAAGCATCATACGCCCATTTATCCCTCATAAACGAGCAGAGAATAGAAAATTGGGAGCATTTTTTTGCGCGCTATGAAAATTATGATCCCGCGAATGCGAATTCAGTAGAAACTGAGCCGGCCATCTTGTCTAAACCAAAGAAAGTGGGGTTTTCCTTATTCGCTAATATTCTGGACATATTTGGCGACGGTGATGATCCCCATGAGAATGTTGCCGGGCATGATTCTGGCGAGACCATATTCCGCGCATCGTCGGCGGCATCCACGGCAACCACAGGCCTCTTTCGCATTTCTCCCATTATCAAGAGACGTAAGAAGTCCCCCGGCGTTGACGCTTTATCCGACAACAATCTCAGTTGCACAATACAGTTTTCACAGGCAATGCTTGATTATATGGAACAACGCGATTTGAGCCTCCAATTGAGCTTCGCACCACGGAGGAAGTCAAATAGGTCTGACCATAATCTGAGAAACCCCGGGCAAGGATCGGTCTCAGATCCCGAGAGCGGTGGTGACACGGAATGCGAAAACGACGAGGACGCACCTCCATTGTCATCTCCTCGAGTTAACAGCTCATCCGAGCAAGTTTCACGAGAAAGCGAGGTGACGGAAAGGAAAGGCCGCTCAAGTTCTCGTACGTCCACAAAAAAGCTTTCACTGCACCGCAGCACGAGCCCGCGCGATAAAGGCGAAGTGATAAACAAAAGCAACGACCAATAGTCGAGTGTCTCGGATTAGGCTTATTGGAATTGCCTTTCCAAGTTATAAGATACGATTTCATGGGTCGTAGGATCTGAGCTGGTCCTATGACCATTGAGACGTATAACCTTTCCCGTTTCTTTAGAAAAGATGGCGACAAAATCCGCGGTATTAACTGCGCCGGTGGATGGAGTGGTCTCGGTTATAATTCCTATCCCATGAACCGGATCGGTGATGGTGATGACCAGTACGTCTCCAGTAGCGCTTCCTATAAAAATCTCTCCCGGCACTCCGCTATATTCAACAGCTGAGCCGAAATTGACTGTCCCTCGTCCATGGCTGTTAAATGAAACTTGACCATCCAAGGTCAAAGAATGGCCGACCGCTGAAGGACCAGCAACTCCACCTACCGAATCGACACTAAGAACCCAATTTCCAGCAAAATCGCTTAATTTAAGTTTGCAATCACGCGAACCGGATATCGGATCTTGGTCCTTCGTTTGCTCGTCCTCCGATTTCAATGGATTATCATTCTTATTTTCAGCATTGGATGGCATTGCTGCCACCATCAATACCAGCAATCCTAAAACCTTAACGACATAAAGCTTTGCCATATTTGTGTCCCCTCATGCGAGATTTATACGAAACGTACCGCGAAGGCCTAAGACAAGCAAAAATTTGGCGCGAGCTTATTTAACAATATAGTAATTAAAAGAGACTCTTTATGCGTTTAAGAAGGAGATAATTAGATATGAATTTAGCGCTTATGTTTGGCTTACTGGTTCTTTCGGCGTCGTTCTCAGGCTACGCGGATAAGAAAGAATCCAACGCACCTGAGGTGGACTTCCTTGGAAGTGATCTAGCGTCCTTTGCCATTGAGCTCTCCGCCCATGGGAACGGGACGTGCCCTGCTACCAGCCATCCTATATGTAATCCCTTTGTTGTGAACGCTATATTCGATAAAAAGAGCCACATCGCCAACGCCAATGTTTACCGCGCTGAGTTCAAATTCCTGACTTCAAAAACTTCGATAAATCCCAGCGAATCCTACGTAGCGCACACCAACGATCTGGTGGGTGCCTTGCTCGCCTCGCCAGGCAACACAACCTACGACGCGCTCTACAACTGGACAAAATTGACCCTGGTCCCGCAAGCGAACGTCGCGCTCGCAGAGGTTAGCGGCATTCAGCCGAATACGGCTCGTATTGTGATCGCCGAAGCTGATGGAAATGTCATCGTCGACACCGGAAAATCGGCTTGCCTAGATGCGGTGAATAGTTTCGGGCCCGGCTCCGGTAGCGGCAATCTTATTTCAACGGCAGGACCCTGCAATTCGTATCAGAATTGGAACAACCGAGACGTGAACGAAAACCATGGCAGCCGAATCACCATGCGCGAAGCCCAAGATTATACTTGCGGTTTGGGAGTAGAAACGAAATTTAGTTCCAGTGTCGGAACCAACCAAATTTACACCGCCATCAGACTAAATGGTGGAACCGACGGCTCAACCATGGCCTCAACCTATTCGAACAGCCAAGGAACCATCCGCGTCTCGTTCAACGCAACACCATAAGCAGAAAACTGGCGCGCATTAAATTTCCTATTTTTTACTGTGATGGCGCATATTTCAGGCTTTTAGTGCAGCGATGCAATAATTTTTAACGATTCTGTTTTCTTGTCGCTGAATCTCAAACCAAAAGGTAGGATATGCGTCGAGATTTACTTTGCTTACTAACGTTCTGGATAATGATTCATCTTTATGGGCAGCGCGCGATTTCCGCTTCTCGCGATGAGCAAGACGACATAATACTCGACTCGAAATCTCACCATGAAACCTGGCCTTGCCATTGGTGGCCAAAGCAAGAAACCAGGCCTGGCGGCGATCCAATTAATAATCTCTACGCGGTGGGTGGACCTTTGGATAAGCTCGACCAACTGACAGGTCAAACAGCGCGGCAATATGAATACGACCATCATCGGTTACCCGTTGATGAAGGGGATAAGTTTGCCCCGAAGAACCATCATAATCACAATGCAGTGAGAGCAGTCTGTATCCTGCCCGAACCAAAACATGAAGTAGAGATGACAGCTCCAGATGGCAGCGTGGTTAACTTTTCCAAGAACGATATTCAGGGACTTTTGGTCAAGATCGCCTTCCTTTTAATTGAGCCGACGTTATCGGAAGAACGATATTTTTCCCCTCCAGGCTTTAGTGAAAACCGCTGTCCAAAGCGCTTCCATGAAACGTTGATGCAGTGGGCCCAAGATAAAAAACCCTTTGCTTTGAGTTTGCATGGGTGGAGCTTTCCAGTAGATACGATAGAAATTACCGAGTCAAGAATACCACCGCCAGGATTTGATGTGTCAGATCTACTGCCAAATGCTCCGGTATCGTATTACCATGCCAAACTGTCCAGCACGGGGGTTCCCACCGTGAAGCGCGTCTATGAATATTATCTGCAAAGGGCGCGCAATGGTCACGTAGTCAACGGCGATTGGACTGATACACGCTATATCGATAACGACCCATATTTTTGCTTGTGGCAGGTACATGGGGTGAGCAATATTATGGACAAAGCGGCCTGGACACTAAGAGCTCAGCCGAGCAACTACGAAATCGATCTGTGCAACCCGGAAATCGACCCCCAACTAGTTTATAGCATCTACAAGAAGTCGCTCGAGTAATAGAAGTTGGGCCGAAAATTTATTGGTTCCGCGAGCTTCTCGCCAGTAGAACGAGCGGACCCGCACCTTGTTAAAGCCACGCGTGCTTGTTAATGGTAAGCAGGATATCCTCTACCGCGGACCTCATTCTTAGGTTTTTACGGCCAGGAATGAAATAGCGTGCCCTGAGGGTTGAGACTGGAGTTTTTCTGCTGCAGGAGCTAAGACATGCACAGCATCGCGATCTTCGTTTCTGTCGTATTTTTAATCGCCCAGAGCTTATTTGCAGCAGATACCCAATCAATTACCAAAAAAGAAGACGAAATAATTCATCTAAACGTTGGCGGCGTAAAATTCGTCACCAGCATCAGCACGCTGCGCAAATATGAGGGGCTTTTGGCAAAAATGTTCGACCCGAGCATCCCAATGAAGCCATCAAGAACAATCGATGGCGGCTATTTTTTGGACGATAATCCAGAGTTTTTCACCAAACTCCTTGATTTTTTACGCTACGACCAAATTGATTTTGGGGATAATAAGGCAGCTCGAAAATTCTTGCCTTTCGCCAACAAATACTGCCCAGCAATGGCAGATAAAATCGAAACTTGGATAAGCAATAGACGGAAATTGGCAAAGTTGGAATCGTATGAGCTCTTAAATAAGGATGGACAAAAGAACTGGTACCTTGGTGAAACATATCATGGAGAAATTGTTGGCGGTACAGATTATGGAGCAGACCAAGTTACCGTTATTCCTGCCATAATCAATGAATACGAAAATCGAAAAGTGCATAAAGATCTCTGCTACGCCTGGTCCGGCCAAGGTTTTAGCATTTATAACATTCGCGAGCATAATTTGAGGATCGGTGAAACCGTAACCGGTTTTCGAAACTTTAAGCACCTTATGGAAATAGATAAATTTTTGCCGCTTAAATTAATTGATAAGACCGAAAAAGTCGGTCCGTCGCAGCGTTACGTCTGCACTTTTAATGCTCAAGGGGAATACTCGATTTTTAGCGCCACAACGGGCAAAAAGATGCTACCCGACAAATCCTTTACCACCCTTTACGAGTGCGTCAACGCCATGCGCAACGCCATTACCAACCAGGAAATTTGAATCTTTCAGGGAACTAACTCGTTGAGCTTCCGAAAAGCCTTGAGAATCAAGGGCTTGGGCGAAAATTTGGTGGCTCCGCAGGCCTTCCGTGGAACCGGCAAATACTATCTTTGAAAATCAGAGACGCTTGTCGGTGTTTAATCGATCTGTCTTGTTTGGTTGTTGCAAAAAATTAACGGAAACGTACAAAACAAAAATAAACTCTGTACATTGAGAATCTTAAATGTCGACGACATTCACAGAATTCAACAATTTGTTTTTGACTTGCTGCGTACTAGGTTTCAGCTCTTTCGTGTTCGCTTTTACGATTGAAAATGTGTTCTATAATCGTGAAAAGCAGCAAATTGACATTACCGTTTCTGTTGGAGGCGAATGTAAGGAGCATCAGGTTAAGCTGATGCGCTTTGACCTTTCAAAAAAAAATCCTCCAACGCTAATCGTTGTGGCAAAGCATATCGCGGGCATTGATGACAAAAGCAAAGTGAAAACGTTCCATAAACTTTCGTATGATGTCTCAAACTTAATAAAACCAATTTCGATGACTTTTTATGATTATGGGTTCAAATCAATGCAGACTGTGTACGTTGACTAACAAGTTTTTGAGAGAGCCTATCCCTATTTCATCCAAATAACCATGCGTGTCATTAAAACGCTTCGCTGTGCTTTTCATCAAAGCCAATTCAGCTTCAGGGAATTTAATTCGCAATCGCTTCATTCTAAAAGGGCCAAAGAACCAAGGGCACCCGGCGGTTCCAGTAATCGTAAAAAAAATCCTTGGAAATCAAGGAGTTAGGCTGAAAATTTGGTGGCTCCGCAGGACGGACTCGAACCGCCGACCCGGTGATTAACAGTCACCTGCTCTACCGACTGAGCTACTGCGGAATAGGTAGTAACATAGAAAACACTAGTTAGAGCGAGCTGTCAAGCGTGGCGTCTATAAAAATACCGACTCTCGCCGCGCTCACTCTATTGGCCTGTGATGTTTTTTCAGATGCAAAGCGCGGTGGTGCTTGGCTGAATCGCGTTCGATCAAATAGTCGGTTGCTTCATCTTCTATTGTGCTTAGTTCCTTATTGACTTTCTTCGCTTCTTCTTTGTCGGGATCGTCGACGAGGCTAATACAATATTGTGGGTCGACTTCTTCTCTGTCGATGGCCGAGAGGTTTAGGCTCAGCAATTTGCCATTTACTACTGCACTGACCTTAGCTTTGGCCAAAGCGGCATACATTTTTGCCGATATGACAAATTCATCTGACACGGGTTCGATCTTAATAATGAATTTAGTTTGAACGCCATCGCGATTTTCTACATATAATTTTACTGCATCCGGCTTTAGCAAAATGTCATCAAGTAGCGGCGGACTGATTGAGAGATTTTGTCTAAGCGATTTTCTTGTACAAAAATTGATTATAGTAGGATCCTCGAGCTCGATGTCTCGGCCCATGCTCATCGCCTGAAGTATCAAACAATCCATGGCGGGCGCCAAGGCCTCAAGCGCACGAAAAACCACCTTGTTTTGGTACAGATAGTCATTAAAATATTCCGGCCTGTTTTTTTTGTTAAGAATATAGTATTTGCTCGGCACAACTTCCAGGTGAGCCGGATCGAAGGCCGGACTTCCCAGAAGAGTGCCCGTAGCCAATACCATCACCGTCGCTACGGAACAAATACGCATCATTCACCGCCTGATCTGCAGCGCGTGCATCTTCTCGCGAAGGCCTTCTCGCACTTTATCGAGTTTGGTTAATGTGGCATCGTGACGAAGAGCATTCTTGCTGCTCATAAATTTCATGCGATCTTGCATCTGATGCTTAATGGCCTTGGCAAAACCATCCAGGCGCGCGAGATCTTGCTGTAACTGAGCCAATTGCTGCTTATCTTTGCTGAAAGAATCCTTCGTCTGCCTATGTTCCAACGTCCCAACTTGCCGGCTTTTGCCACAGTTTTGCATTATCACGGATGTCCCCCTTTTTCGTAATTGTAATAACGAGGAGGATCGACCTTTGGCTATAGAACTCAGCTTTTCAAGCAGCTTATCAGCTCCGGCACAGCTTTAAACGCGTCGGCCACCAGGCCATAATCGGCTACCTGAAAAATTGGCGCTTCAGGATCTTTGTTGATAGCGACGATAACCCGTGATCCTTTCATGCCCGCGACATGCTGTATGGCGCCAGAAATACCGATGGCAAAATAGAGTTTCGGCGCCACCACCTTTCCGGTTTGGCCAACTTGCCAGTCATTGGGCACCCAGCCTGCATCACAAACCGCTCGGCTTGCGCCAATGGCCGCACCCAGAATATCAGCCAAGGGCTCAATTAATTCCTTAAAACCCTCGGGCCCCTTTACCCCACGGCCACCCGCCACAACGACCGAAGCATCGGTAAGTTCTGGACGCTCCGATTTAACCGCATCAAACGAGACAAACCGCATATTGACCGGGCCCAGGGAAACATCGATAGGAATGGGCTCGGAAGCGTTGCTTCCAATTTCTGCTGGAGCAAATTCGCTTACACGAACCGTAATGACCTTGATGCTCGTCAATAACTCAATTTCGCAATTCAAGTCTCCCGCCCACACAGGCCGAGAAAAGGTGTTTTCGGAAATCACCGCTTGAATATCCGACGCCATCCCCGCGTTAAGTCTTATGGCGACGCGGGGCATCAAGTCTTTACCAGCCACAGTGGCGGAAGCCCAAACGTGCGAAGCCCCGATCTGTTTTGCCACATCAGACATCACCTTGGCATAAGGCTGCGCCAATCTGTGTTCCAATCCTTCGTGTTCGCCAAAATGCACTTTGTCGACGTAGGGGCAAAACTCTCGCGCCAACGCCTTCACATTCTTACCCAAAAGAATGCCATGAAGCTCACCGCCCATTTTTTTAGCTGCTGTTACTGCGGAGAGACTTGATTTCTTTATCCCATTTTGATCGTGCTCAACAAAAATAAGATGCGTTGCCATCTAAAGCTCCGATTGGTTAAAGCACCTTGGCTTCGTTCTTTAGTTTATTTACCAGTTCCGACACATTGCTCACGCGCTGACCGGACTTTCTGCTTGGCGGGTAGCTGAGTTTCTTGATTTTAATTTGTGGCTGATGTTCAATGCCGAGCTCGCTCGAGGACAGAAAATCAAGCGGCTTCTTCTTGGCCTTCATGATATTGGGCAACGATGCGTAGCGCGGCTCATTAAGCCTAAGATCGGTAGTGATAACACATGGCAGGTCAACACTGAGCGTCTCAAGACCGCCATCCGCTTCACGCACCACCACTGCCTCCTGGCCTTTGATCGTAACCGTATTAGCCTGAGTCGCCTGACCCACGCCCCAAAGCTCCGCCACCATTTCCGCTGTTTGATGATTGTCATCGTCGATAGATTGCTTACCCATTAAAACGATGTTGGGTGATTCCCGTTTAATAATCTGATGGATCATTTTGGCGGCGAGCGCTGAATCCATTTCAGAGGAGACATTCGATCCAGTTTCTACCAATATACCGCGGTCCGCTCCCATGGCCATGGCTGCACGCATCTGCGCTTCGGCATCCTTGGTGCCCATCGATAACACCACCACTTCGGCGCTGTCCTTTTCCTTGATGCGCAGCGCTTCTTCCACCGCTATTTGGTCAAATGGGTTCATGATCATGTTGACGCTGTCACGCACAATATCCAGACCATCCGCCGCCAATTTCAACTTGGCTTCATAGTCGGTTACTCGCTTAACCGTAACCAAAATCTTCATAAGCTGCTCCTGACCATCACACATTGCGGGTAGTCTTTCTTGTAACCATTTGGCGCACTCAAGAAATGCCCGACAACCCAATAAAATTCCTTATCTCCCCCTCACGCGTGCGGGAGAGGGATTAAGGAAGAGGGCGTTATCTTTTTTGCGGAGCGTGTGCGTGAGCTTGGAGCTCGGCTTCGAGCTTTTTGAGTTCGGCCGCTTCCTTGTCGCTGGCGTTGGTCTCTCCCGCCTTCTTGACACCCATCTTTTCTTTGAGCGCTTCTAACGCAACATCGGTGTGAACCACGTTCAACTTTTCAAACTGTGCAGAAAGCTCATCAGTTTCAATTTCCCTCGCCATTTCCGTGGTGGCCTGAGCTTCTGCTTCCATCTGATCGATCTTTTGCTCCATCCTTTCGATGGTGTCTATGGCACTAGTTTTGGCCATGCCCGACATGGTGTCGGTTATGGTCCTTTGCGCTTCAGCTCGTCGCGCGCGAGCAATGAGGAGATTCTTTTTGCGTTTGGCATCTTCGATTTTATTGTTCAAACCGGTAAGCGCCACTTTCAACTGTTCAACCGCTTGCTTTTGAGTTTGCCACTGTGTCTCAAAGCCGCTCGCCAATTTGTCATGCTCGGCTTTGCGATCCAAGGCTTGCTTGGCCAAATCATCCTTGCCGGCTCTTACCGCCATCATGGCCTTATCTTCCCATTCTTTGGCTTTAATTCGTTCATCTTCATGCTGTTTAAGCAGGCGCTTTTCATCGGCAATGGCCACTGCGACCTGTTTTTTCGCATTGATCAGCTGCTCCTGCATGTCGAGCAGCATCTGATTGAGCATCTTTTCCGGGTCCTCGGCCTTGCCGATTAAATGATTTAGATTGGACTTAACCACCGTCCAAAATCGCTGCACAATTGCCATAAAAAAATCTCCAAAGCGCTTGTGTCCTAACCATAAACCAAACTGGCGCAAAAAATAGACCCTATTGGGGGTAATCTCGCACCTGGTAAACCGCGGCTCGTATAGAAAATATAACGGCGGCTACGGCCATTAACCCTGCGAAAACCCAAAAGAAATGTTCAAGCTTTAGCTCGGAAAAGCGCGCAAGTAGGGCCACTAATGCATTGCCAAAAGCCACGGTCAAAAGCCAAAATCCCATTACGGTAGATTTCATACGTTTTGGCGCTTGGGAGTAAGCAAACTCAAGCCCCGTAATCGACACCAAAACCTCCGATAGCGTTATCAAGAAATAGGGGATGAGCTGCCACAACACGTGGATCTGTATGCCTGGGTTGTTGTCGATTTCGGCCTGAAGCAAAGCAACCGCAACGAAGCTGGTCGAAGCAAGTGCCATGCCCAAGGACATTTTTCTAAGCGGAGTAAGCACAATGCCAATTTTTCGTGACAAAGGATCCACCACATAAGCCCAAAACGGAATCAACATCATAACCATTACTGGATTAAGCGAAGGGATTTGCGACGGCAAAAGTTCTATCGTGCCTAAAAATGGAAAAAACACATGGCGGTCCATCATCTCTGCTTGACGAATCCACGAAGAGGCATGCTGATCAAAAAGCGCCCAAAAAACGCTGACCATAATAAATACCGAGCCGATTCGCATCACGGCTTTCACGCCTTCCACCGCTTCATCGCCAAATTCCCGCACCGCGTTTTTTGACACTTTATTGAGCTCTGGCATACCGGTTCCGCCACCGCCCACTACCGCTACAGCCTCCGCTTTTCTTATTAAGAGATCGCTAAACCAATCGCGCACCATGAATGTGCTCACTGCCAAAAAACCATCGTCCTTTTGCAGTCGTTGCCGATAAAAGAAAATCATGAAGCCAAGGACCAGACATAGAAGCGAGGTGCTAACCATCACCCACATAGACGAACCTGCGGTAAAAAATAGCGACCCAAAGGTGAGAAAAAGCATGATGGAACTGATGGAGTCCAAGGCACCAAGCGAGCCCGCAGGTTTAGCGGGCACGTGAACAAATTCGCGCCGACCAAGCCAAAAAATTATGGTAGCGATAAACATCAAAATTCCCGGAACAGCAAAGGCGACACGCCAGCCAAACCAGATTTGCAGCAGGGGAATCAACCAAACGGCAAAGAAAGATCCAAAGTTGATCATGAAATAGAAAATCTGATAGACCCTCTCCAAATACGACCAGTTGGATCGGCCGAATTGATCGCCCACATTGGCGGACACGCAAGGTTTGATACCACCTGAGCCTATGGCTATTAGTATGAGCCCACAGGATAGCCCGACAATCGACCCTTCCGTTAAGGAGAGCACTAGATGGCCGAGACAATAAATCCACGATAACCACAAAATAGTATTGTATTTTCCTAAAAACCGATCGGCGATGATAGCGCCGATCATGGGAAAGGCATAAACGCCGGTTTTAAAAAGATGCACGGTGGAAGTGGCCATGTCAGCAGCCATGTCATCGGTCATCGACGACGAGACATATAGCGCCACGCAATAGACATAAAGAATGGCATTCATTCCATAATAGCTAAATCTTTCACAACCTTCGTTACCAACAATGTATTTGATACCTGGCGGCCAATCTGTAAGCTCGTGATCAGGACTTTGGCGATATGGGATTTTTGCCATTTATTTCCCCTGTTTTGCGGTATGATCAAGTCTATTATCTATCAAAGGTTCTGAGTCTGCTTTTCGTTGTTGAAAAAATCTTCACGGTGGCGAGGGTTGTTGTGTCTAGTCTCTATCTAAAACATGTATTGGTGTTGCAGGTGATGTTCTTTGTTTCATTGGCAGCGTTTTCTGGATGCAAAAAAAACCGCTCGGAACCCTTTTCGGATATCAACACTAAAACTGTGGTAATTGATAACCCGATTGGCTCTGCTGAGTTTTCGGTTGAGATAGCCGACACCGAAGCAAAGCGCGCACGTGGCTTAAGCGATAGAACCGTTCTTCTACCGAATCACGGCATGTTGTTTATTTTTGACCAATCTGGTCGTCACGCCTTTTGGATGAAAAATACTCACATCCCTCTCGATCTGATTTTCTTCGACGATAACTTCACTGTTGTTGGCGTGTTCGCCAATGCTGTGCCTTTGAATCTAGCACCCATAGATATGCAAAAAGACTCGCGCTACGTTCTTGAAGTTGCTGCTGGTAGCGCTAAAAAATACGCGATACAAGAAAACGCCAAAGGCCGCCTCGTCTCCGAGTGATGTCATGCTGCAAAAATTTCGCGATTACCAACCGATTATCCATGAAAAGGCTTTTATACACCCGTCGTCGG
>Ga0187783_10001634_pt1 | contig 16585 bp, 14 predicted proteins | sample 1015_SJ02_MP02_2_FD_132471 | JGI IMG/M metagenome (GOLD analysis project Ga0187783, IMG submission 132471) | Tropical peat soil microbial communities from peatlands in Department of Meta, Colombia - 1015_SJ02_MP02_20_MG | ecosystem: Environmental > Terrestrial > Soil > Wetlands > Peat | place... | reverse complement strand
ATTCGTCAACGGGGCATGGATGACCTTCCCGATCAATGTCGCCGCCGGCGGGACGGTCTCGATCACGGTGACCCGCCTGGCTGGCTCCAACGCCGTGTTGTCAGGGATCTTTTTGGAATAGCGCATGTCGACGTGGCCGGAAGCAATCTCGATCTCCCCACCAGCGGTTGACAAGCGCCAGCTGAGGAAGGACAGGGCGAACATTCTCGGCTGCGAGATCGACCGCCTCGACATGACGGACATGCTCGCCCGCTGTCGAGCTGCGATCGAACAACGACGCTATACACAGCACGTCTCGATCAATGCGGCGAAGCTAATTGCGCTTAGGAAGCAGCCCGATCTGCGCGAGATCATCGCGCGATGTCATCTTGTCGGTGCCGACGGCCAGTCCGTTGTTTGGGCATCGAAGCTCCTCGGAGATCCGCTGCCTGAGCGCGTGGCTGGGATTGATCTCATGTATGCGCTCATTTCGATGGCCGAGCGCGAAGGCTATGGCGTCTACATACTTGGTGCTCGCCGCGTTGTGCTCGAGGCGGCTGTCGAGCGGCTACGCAGCTCGCATCCCAGACTGCGCCTGGTCGGCTTTCGCGACGGCTATTTCTCCGACGACGAAGGCGGAGCGGTCGCCGACGCTGTACGCCGGTCAAAAGCTCAGCTCTTGTTCGTCGCCATGAGCTCGCCGCGGAAGGAGAGGTGGCTCAGTCAGTTCGGCGACACACTAGAGGTGCCTTTCGTCATGGGAGTTGGAGGATCCATCGATGTGCTTGCGGGTGAGATACGACGCGCACCGTTCGCCTGGCAGCGAGTTGGACTCGAGTGGCTATATCGCCTTCTCCAAGAGCCGAAGCGCATGTTCCCACGCTATCTTCGGACCAACCCAAAGTTCGTGCTGCTGGTAGCGAGTAACACCGGATTGCGCGCAATCGCGGCTGGCAGGCGCCGCCTCAGGTCTGTCGTCTAGGAGGCTGGCGGGGTGAGCCCCGCCCATGCGACGACGAAACTATGTCGGCCAGAGCAAGCAGCATGTGCGCGTCACTCCAGCGAAAGAACGGCCGCGAATCACGCCACAAGCGATGGCGTTGAAAGGCAAACCCTCCGTCAGCCCGAGACATGTGCGCCAGGGTCCATTCAAGTACCCGACTCGCTGTTGCGCTAGCTCGTGAATCCCGCGGGGTGAGCGTTGATAGCACAGAAATCGCCGTCGCACAGGCATGTATGTCGACCGGATATCTAGCGGTAAGACTGGCGCGTGGCACGCCATCCGCATCGATGAGTCTCCACATGTAGAGATCCAAACCGCGACCCAGGGCATCGTCGACATTGAGTGTGCCCACGTATCGGTTCCAGCGATCGAGATCCAGTAGCAAATAGGCCGTATGAAAGCCGTCGACCCACTCCAAGCCAGGCGCCTCACCATAGCGCCACGAGCCGTCCTGTTGCTGGCGATTCAACGAGTACTTGACTGCGGCTTCGGCGCGGTCGCTCGCCTCAGAACCAGGATCGACGCAGCGGGCGATCATTGAAGCCACTAGCAAGCTTGCGTTGTGTATCGGCACCTGAGAGCCAGCGTAATATGCAAAATAACCCTCATTGCCCTCCTCGACTGCCAACCGCTTGGACGCGTAGCTTGCTGCCAGCCGGGCCGCGTCGACGAGCGATTTGTCGTCGTGTAACGCCGCCGCATCCAGCAGTGCGTGGCCAGCGAACGCGGTAACCACGGCGTTCGGCGTCCCGCACCGGTAGTAGCCCCATCGGGTCTGCACATCGAAGTCATAGCCCCACCCGATTCCGGCTTCGTCTTGAACACTTAGCTCGATCAGGTCGTGGGCGAGCGATAGAGCGAGACTCTTCGCCATCGGATCGACGCCGGCGGCGGCGGTCCTCGCATACGCCATGACGCAAAGTGCCAAACCCTTGGTATGGCGACACGGCTTAACTCCGAGCAAGCGTCGTGCGCCGATCGGTGCTCTCTTGACCCCTTGAATCGCTGCGCGACGAAGGAAAGTCGTCGGCGTCGTCGCGCGCAGCCAGGGTGAGCGCAACCCGTCATAGGGGTCCCAACCCGTGAAGTCCTCTCCCAGCAGCAAGCCAGAGAGTCGTCGATACGCGACAACTGCACGATCAAAGGGAGGATCGTCCTCTGCCGGCGACGCCTCCTGTACGGACATCATGGCGGGTCGCAAATCCATCGCTCGTGCCATTCGCACACTGTGTACAGGTTCCAGAGGTGATAGCTCCAATCACCGCGACCGCTTCGGTGTGCGAGGAACAGCCGGTCGATAGGCTCGACTCTTATCAGGCCGCTACCAACAAGATCTGAGCGGCATATCGCCTCCTGCACCCGTTCACCGAACGGTCCGCGCAGCCACTCCGTCATCGGTGTGCCAAAGCCCTGCTTCGGGCGCTGGAGAATCTCGAGCGGCAGCACATCCTTCATCACTCTGCGGAGCACGTGCTTTCCGGCGCCTTCGCGATACTTCATGCGTTCGGGCAGGGCCATCACGAACTCGACCAGCTCGTGATCGAGGAATGGCTCCCGGGCCTCGACAGAGCTCAGCATGGCGATCCGATCGAGCCGTTGCAGCAGTAGTTCGGACAGTCGCTGCTTGAGCTCAACGTATGTCATTCGCTGAAAGAGATCAACCTCCGTCCGAAGCCGCTCTGCATCGCTCCAGAGCTGCTCCACTAAGCGCAACGAGCTGGAGTACGAGGCAAGATCGGGACCGACCACAGCGTCCTTCAGGTCCCCGCGAAAGCAGATCGAGCCACCCCAATAGGGGATCGAGCTGGAGGCCGCATCCTGAAGCGCCTCGCCGTGACGTGCGCCACGTCCTAGACGCCGCGCCCAACCAGCGCCGGCCCGCCCGATCGGGCGCCTCAGGGCGGAAGGTAGATAGCGCTGGAACGGAACGAAGATCCGTCGGTGATCCACGTAGCCCTTGTACCCGTGGAACAACTCGTCGGCCCCCTCGCCCACCTGAACCACTGGGGTCATGGTTTCGTGGGCGAGCTTCGACACGAAATGCTGCGGGATCGCCGTCCAGTCCGATAGCGGTTCATCCTGATATGCCAGTAGCTCCGGGATAAAACCAGTCATGTCCTCCTCAGCGATCACGATCTCGTGGTGGTCAGTACCGAACCTACTCGCCACCAGCCTTGCCGGGTCGCGCTCGTCATGCTTGGGATGGCCAAGCGGAGCAGTGGTAAACGTGCGAATGGGCTCAGACACAAGTTCAGCCATGAGCGCAACGTTGGTCGATGAGTCCAACCCTCCAGAGAGGAACACCCCAAACGGTACGTCAGCCATCATGCGTCTCGCTACCGAGCGACGCAGCAATTCACGTACCCGCTGCTCAATCTCACCCTCGCTCATCGTTGCTGCTTCCAGCGCGGCGTCTTCGCTGAACGGGGTCCAGTAGATGTCGCTGACCATGTTGCCGTCTGCGTCGATCGTCACACGCTGAGCAGGTGCGACCTTGCGAATGCCCTCGAAAAGCGAATGTGGTGCCGGTGCGAACGCGAAGGTCAGATAGTGATAAAGCGCTTCTCGATCGAGTTCCGGCACAATCGCTGGATGCGCCAAAAGAGCCTTGACTTCGGATGCGAATACCAATCCGTCAGGCCGTCTTACGTAGTAGAGCGGCTTTACCCCGATGCGGTCCCGAGCAAGTAGCAGCACCCTGCGCGTCGCATCCCAGATGGCGAGCGCAAACATGCCGTGAAGCCTCTCAACGCATCGTGGCCCTTCCTCCTCGTACAGATGTACGATGCTCTCGGTATCGGCATGGGAGCGATAAACATGGCCCTTTGCTTCAAGCTCCGCCCTGAGCTCCAGATGGTTATAGGTCTCGCCGTTATATGTGACGATCACCGAGCCATCCTCGTTAGCCATCGGTTGGGCACCGGCTTCCGATCGGTCTACTATCGCGAGGCGCCGATGCCCAAGGGTCACACGCCTCGACGGATCAGACCAGATCCCTTGGCCGTCGGGTCCACGATGTGCTAACCGTGCGCACATCGCCTCCACAGTCTCCGGATCGATCGTAAGCGAGTCCGACCAGCGGAGAACTCCGCATATGCCACACATCAGATGATAATCCTATCCCTGCGCCATCCAGCTGGAGCGCGGCTGGCTAGCGACACGCGGCTCAGTCGACCTGCGAGTAGATCTCCCGCCACGCATCGGCGACGGTCTCGGGGGCCATATGGGCGGCGACGTGCAGGGCTCCGTTGCGACCGAGTCGCTCCCGAAGCTCGACGTCGTCGGCGAGGCGGTGGATTTGTTCTGCAAGCGACTGGGCATCACCCACTATGGCCAAGAGCCCGGTCTCGCCATGAATCACAACATCCTCGATCGATCCAACTGGAGTCGCAATGGCCGGCATTCCATAGGCCATAGCCTCGATGAGCGCCAGTGGAAGTCCCTCGAGGTGTGATGGCAGGCAGAACACGTCGCGTGTGAGATAGAAGGAGGCGAGTTCCTCGGGGGACCGCTGGCCTAGAAATCGCACGACGCCTCCGAGCCCGTACGCCTCCACCTCACGAAGTAGGCGGGCTTCGTCCCCGAGATACTCCTCACGCCCGACGATATCCAAATTACAGTCGATGCCGTCCCGCCTTAGGATAGCTAACGCTTCAAGGAGCTCGTCGCCGCCCTTGCGAGTTCCGAACGTACCTGCGAAAAGCAATCGCAGCGACGCTGCTCGAGAGTTTGTGGACCGCACCTGTAATGTCGTCGTGTCAAAGGGCACCGCATTAGGGACGATGCGGCTCGACACGTCGATTTCAGCGAGCGCCATGTGGGCGGCGGTGCCGACCACGACTACGTCGCTGCTGAGTAGTCCGACAAGACGCGCAGCCAGTCGCCACCACCGCGCGTGGGGCCTCACGATCTGCAGGTGGGCGATGGTACGCTTGCCCGCGCATTTCAGGACCACTAGGTAGGCCACGTCGCGCGACAGTCCCGTAAGCGTCGGCGAGATCATAAAGTGAATCACCTTCGGTGCCCGTCTAGCCCATGGTAAGAAACGGGCAAAGAGACGAAGCTGGTTGCCGAGGACGCGAATACCAAAGCGGCCACCCGCCTGATCCACCGGTCGCTCAAGGTCGAACACGACGTAGCTACAGCCAATGTCAAGCTCATGGCGCAGCAGCCATTCGGCGATTGTTGTCACCCCCCCCAGCTGAGGCGGCAACGGAGAGATGAGACCAACCGGCGTAGCGCCCTTCATATCGCCCGCCGTGCATCGCATCCGTCGATCAGCGCGATAGCCTCGTGCCAATATGCGTGTTCGTCGCTTGCCGCTAGCACACCAGCGCTCGCTCTGATTCCGTCTAGTTCGCGCCTGACCTCGCGCATCTGAAGGTGCTTACGACGAAGTCGCTTGGACGGCACGACATGTGACACGACACCGATCGCTCGCTCCGTCGCAAAATGTAGCCGCTGCGTGATCCTCCAGGCGTAAACTGCGCTTCTACGCCCGTACACGGTCACGGTGTACTGAAGCCAGCCCATCGTCGAGTACGCGATGATGTTCGGGCGCCGATCTCCGAGGTCGCTCGATCTACCCCCCGCGTGGCCAGCATAAAGTGCGGGTGTGACATGCACAGCCCATCCCGACTCACGATACCGTCGAGAAAGATCACGATCCTCGTAGTACAAGAAGTATCTTGGATCGAATCCTCCCGCGTCTAGAAACTCTGTCCGCCTTACAAGTAATGCAGCGCCCGACGCCCAAAGCGTGTCGTGTCCGTGGGTCGCGCGCCGCCGACGCGGAAACTCGCGAGGACGCAGCGGTCTAAGAGTGAGAAGCACCACCTCTTGGATCCACGATCGCTCGACGAAGGCAAAAGGCTCGCCCGTAGGCGTTGGGACAACGAGGCCCAGGTCGACGGCATCCCGCAGCTCCTCGAGTTTGCTCAAGTCTGCCGACTGGATCACGACATCCGGATTGAGGAAGAGGATGTGGCTCCGCTCCGCGCGCGCGGCACCCATATTGCACGCTCGGCCGAATCCGAGATTCTCGGCGAGCCCAATGACCGTTGCACCACGACGTTCAGCGATCGGTCGACTCATGTCATCGGAAGCGTTATCAACGACGAGCTTCTCGGCATCCGGCAGCCATCGCTCAATCGCATCGATACAGGTGTCTACACATGACTCGGAATTATGAGTGATCACAACCACTGAAATCATCGATGTGCAACCCGCCGACATGTGACGTCAGCCCGATTTCCTGCGGCTGAGAGCAAGCTCGGTGAAAAGATCCAGGTAGGCTCGCGCGCAGTCCTTGACGTCGAACCGTTCGACTGCTCTTGCTCGGGCCGCTGTAGCGTGTGCTTGCATGAGCCTGTGGTTCTCAGCATAAGAGACCATCGCTTGCGCTAGTGCATCTATGTCACCCGGATCGACAAGCGTACCCGTCACACCGTCGCTCATCAGCTCCGGAATCGCCCCATTTCGGGTCGCGATCACCGCACAGCCACTGGCCATCGCCTCGAGAGTGCTCATCGAGAACGACTCGACAAAACGATCCGAGGGTACAACGGCGATATCACACGAGCGCCAGAAGCCCGCCGAGTCGTCGACTGCACCGAGGAACTCGACACAATGATCAATGGCCAGGACTTCCGTTAGCGATTCAAGCCGCGGACGCTCGGACCCGTGTCCTGCGATTACAAGCTTAAGGTCGCGTCCATCCCTGGCCCGCGCGACCGCCTCAATAAGGTGATCCGCACCCTTACCGGGTATCAGACGGCCTGCGAAGCCGACGATAAGTGTCCGAGCGGTGGCAGCGGCATCTCCAGCGGGGTGATACACGGCAGGATCGATGCCGTTGTAAATTCGTGTCAACCGGCGAGAATGAGGATATCGGCGCATACGGCTAAGCAAATAGTCGGAGACCGCTACCTCCACGTCGTCGGCCCATGCGCCAGATGCTCGACTGAGGCGCCAAAGCGTTCGTCTGCGTCTGGTCAGATCCCTCAGGCCGAGGGCCACGCCGTGCTCAGTGGCGACGATTGGTGCGCGGTAACCTCCTGCGCGCAGCGCGGCCCCCATGAATCCGCACTCGATTAGGAGCGCCCCATCGGGCCCCGACCACGCGACCTCCCGCGCGTAGCGACGCGGGTGGCGAAGCACGTCACGCCCCCGTTTCAGCCCGATGCTTCGGTGTTCAATGCCGGTGCGCGACAGGCGCGGCTTCAACGTGAGCGGACCCTGCACGAATACCACCGTGACAGTCGCTCCGAGCCCTTTCATGTGCTCAGTGATCGCGACACTCAGGGTCTCAGCGCCACCCATGAAGCCACCCCAGAGGACGACAGCCAACTTGAGGGGTCGCAATGTCCGGTCGCCTGCCACCGCGCGGTACGGCCATCCTACGTGCCGGTTCGACGATAGGTTGTGGCGACGAGACCAATCAGCGGAGCGAGCGGCGCAGCGAACGAAGCGTCGTCACTCATTCAGACCTCGAGCTCTCGATCCTGGATACGCGCCGATCTGGCGACGCCGCAAAGAGAAAGCGCGAGCGCTGTGGATAGAATACCGGTCGCGCTAAAGAGAGTGACAAGCGTCGGAGAACCTGCCACTAGAACGACTAGCCAACCGAACAGCCCCACCATCATCCATGTGGGCCGTCCATCCGGCGTCTTGGCGACCCACCGAGCAACGCTGACCGGGAGCGCGAACAACAGAGCCAGGCCAATCACACCCATGGTCATAACCGCATTCATCAATCCGACATCGCCATCGCGGATTGTTCCACCGGGCAGGCTGAGGAAGTACCTATCCTTTGGATTGAGAAAGCCGAGACCGATAGGCCAGTCGGATCCAAGCACCGCAAACATCTGCTTATAGACCCGTACCCTGTAGCCGAACGTTCCCGACGTTACCGCGATCTCCCCAACGCCTGCGGAAATGCGTTCACCGACGATCTGTGACGGGATGCTGGTGGAGCCAAGACCGGTGGCTGCAAAGAAGAAGATGCCGCCGGCTAGGAGCACAACGGTCAGCCGTTGAATCAGAACGCGTCGCACATCGGCGCCGCGCGTCGATGCAACGACAACCGCAATCACGATCCCGAGCGCGACGCTGAGATAGGCCGCGCGTGTAAGCTGGAGAAGGAACGCGAGCGACGTTAGCGCCGCTACGACGGCTATCCACGGCGTTGCACGTCCTCTCCTGGTTGTCGCCAAAAACGCGATACTGAAGACCGCGACGGTCACCACCAGATCATTCATCGGCGTGTAGAGCCGCAGGACACCACCGAAGCTTACGATCTGCTGAGGATGAACAAAGCTCGCAGCGTCTATCAGGCCCAAGGCTCCGCCCACATACGCCAGGCTGTAGATGCCGGTTCCGACAACGACCACGATTAGGCATTCGCGCCACGCCCGTCTGCTGTCCAACAAGATCCAGGCCGCCGGAATCAAGACCGCCATCGAAAGGAAATCGCGCCCAAAAAAGAGTGCATCGACAGGCGGGACGCCGGCGTACAGTGTGCGGACAAACGTGATCGCCCACCAGGCAGCAAACAGAGCACATACGAGAGTCACTCCGCGCGGCGGCAACGGCCGCGATCGACGATCGGCGAGACATCGCGCAACCGCCATCAAGACGATCGCGGCTACGGCCAGATCGGTTGGCCGGAATTCCCCTCCTCCGGTAGCGATGTTCACGAGCGGAATTCCGTTGAGGGCAGCGAGCCACACCACGCCGACGGTCACCCCGGGGTACAGAGCCGCCAGAGACACCACGAGTGGTCCGCCGACCACCACAGCGAGCAAGATCGTGCTCCCGTGCGCAATCGCCGCGCCAAGAACGACGGCGCTCAACCCCGCCAGCGCGACGACCCGCATCGACGGCCAATGCACGGCCCCCCGTGCGGGAGTGGCCCTCCTCAACGTGGGTGCCACGATGCCTTCGCTACAGGCCTATAGAACATCCGGCTGTCCGGACTTGTCGAGGACGACGTCGCCAAGCAGATCGAGCACCTTGCGTCGTGCCCGCGACGCCGTGACCCCGTGGGTGCTCACTCTGCGTTGGTTCATCCAGCCGCGAACAACGTCCGCCTCGCCCTTTCGTCGATTCCGACGCAGGAAGAACCACATGTTCTTCAGCCAGTCATCGAGGGGCCTGCACCGAGTGTCGCCGAGAATCGGTTGGTGCTCGTCGACAAACACAACAGGATCGCGGAAGCGCCGGGGGTCGGGACTATACGTGATCCGATCGCTGCCCGATACATGATGTCTACCCCATGGCTCATCGAGAAACAACGAATTGTGTGCGAGATGAAAGGTGAGCCAGAAGTGAAAGTCGCAGTTGTAGTAGTCCCGCCGCTTGGTCGCCCACTCTTCCACCACACCACGTCTCACTATCGCATGACAATCCCAGACTGGCCATGACCGTGACGCGTAGTAGTCTGGCGTCACGAGCAACTCGTCGTCAGCTACGGTGACTCGCTGCTTGCCCTCGAACAATGACATCCCGATGACTCCATCAACATCGTCGCGCTCAGAGAGTCGGCGAGTGGCTCGCTCCAGCGTCCATGGAAAGAACTCGTTGTCACTGTCGAGCCCCATCAGAAACTCACCGTCCATTTGATCGAACGCGGTATAGCGAGCTCCCGTACAGCCTCGGTTCTGATCATTGCGTACATATCGGAATCGAGAATCGAACTCGTCAACGACGGGCTTGATGGGAACAGTTGAAGCGTCGTCGACAACGAGGCACAGGAAGTCCTCCAATGTCTGGCTCTCGATACTCCTGAGGGCCCTCCGCAAGACATCCTGCCGATTGTAAACCGGCATCCCGACCGTGACTATCGGCGCCACGTCTCTACCGCGCGCGGACGACTTGGTCTAACCCGGTGTGATGATGCGCCTGTGGACACGGTCATCCCGCCAGCTTTGATTGCGGACTCGACCCAACGGGCATGCGGCCGGCGGCGGGAGTCGAGACGAAATGCTGATCGCCGTCGTGCATCAGGTCCGCGAACGCCCATCCCGACGGTTGTGTCAAGCAACATTTGACCCTTCTCGGCGAAGTAGAAACAGATGGTCAGGCAGGCCGCGCACCTGCTTCAATCCATGACGCTCCGCGAGATCGTCGACGAACTCCCCGACGTCGCGCTCGGTTGCTTCGGGATGCAGCTCGCAGATCAGCTGCCCCACGTGGTCGAGACAGCGCGCATCGGGAAGTGTGGCGAACTCCATTCCCTCGATGTCGACCTTTACGATGTCGATCACGTCAAGCCGCCTGGTCGCTACGAGCTCGTCGAGGGTGATGCCGTCCACGAGCCTGACTGGCGTCTCCTGCGTGTCGGCGACACGCGATTCCCATGATTGCTCGGCGCTCGTGAACGCCACCGGCCCCGACTTGGGACTAATCGCCGCGTTGATGCACGTTGTCAGCGGATCATGTGCAAGGTTGAGGCACAGCTTTGCGAACGTGCGGGGGTCGGGCTCGACCGCGATGATATGGGCATCCGAGTTCTGCGACCTGAGCCAGAGAGCTGTCACACCAATATTTGCGCCCAGGTCGATGATCGTACGCGCCCCGTTTACGTCCAGTGCCGCGTACTCGCCGAGCGACATGATCGACCATATCAGTATCAGCTCCGACCAATCGGATAGCCACACATCGACCGGCGCGTGACCTAGCTGCAGCCGCAGCCTAACCAATCCTTCCGGGAAGAGCGGCACTCGTCTCCGCAGGGGCTCGATGGCGCAGATCAGCCAGGTGGTCGCGACACCGAGACGGCCCCGTCCGAGCCGGCTGACGTCGCGAGCAAGACGCAGCCTGTCACGGATTCGTCTCAACACCGCGGCGTAGTGCCGTAAGCAGACTGGGCCGGATCGGGCGACACATCATCCGTAGCTTAGCGTCCGGCGAGGCGCGATCTTGGATGGCGGGTGACTCGACGTCGTCATCGGCGCAGCAAGCGGCCGCTCTCCTCACTGTCTTTCGGCTCGTCACATAGCTCGTCACATGGTGACGGGTAGGTTGACTGCTCATCCTCGGTCGATCGCCGTCAGGACGCGCGCCGCTACCGCGTCCCAGGTATGCGATGCGGCATGCGCCTGAGCGCGCGCGCTGTAGCCCTTGGCGATCTCGGGAACCGTCATTCGCTGGAGTGCGCCGATTAAGGCCTCTAGATCGTTCGCGGGTACCACCTCGCCGCCCGCGCCGACATTGTAGCGAGTGCCCCCCGTGTCGGTCCCGATAGAAGGGGTACCCGCCGAGGCGGCCTCTAGGAACACGAGTGGCGAGGGATCGAATACCGAAGGGAGAACGAATAGCGTCGACTGCTCGAAGAAGCTTCGTAGTCGGCCCTCGTCACGAATCTCGCCGTGGCACCGAACACCGGGCATGTCGATCCTGGGATGCCTGCCGACGATATCGAGCGAGCTATTCGGTATCTGAGCCCGTGCGAACGCGGCGAGTAGCAAATCGCCTCCCTTTCGAACCCAATCGACGCCAACCCAAAGAAGCTTGGGCCGATCCCAGTCTTTGGGAACGAGTTGACAGACAATATTCGCCCCGAGGCCGACGGACGTGACCTTCTGGGGCGATATTCCATAGTCGTTAATGATAGATGTCCTAACCCAGGGCGTTGAGGTCAGGCAGTGCTGAACGCTTTCGTATATGCCTTTTTGTCGCTGAATCCATCTGTTCTTGGCAGCTCCACTTGGAAGCGGGCTCTGCGCGACAGTCTGATCCTCAAATGTGACGTCAAGACCGTGATATTCGAACGTGCTGCCCATCCCAAGCACTAAATCCGAGCCTGTCCCCGCGAGCACGCGCTCGAGGCGGCGGCTGCGCGCACTCACGAGCTGAGCGTTGTCCGACCCGCTCACGGACGCTCCCGGAATCCTGCTCGCGAACGCAACACCGAGCTTCTCGATCGGCCACGGAAGGTCAGCCGAGACCCGCTCGACCTCCACCCCACACCTCATGAGGCCATCGGCAAGACTCCAAGGAGTACCAGACCAGGTCCACCTGTCTGAGACCGCACCTGGATAAATCAGAGTCATCCTCACCGCCGAACCATGGTAGAGGCTCGGCGACTAGCTCCGCACTGAACAGGCAATCCTTGCTGCGGGAGAGCGAGGCCCGAGCCGACCGATACTCTTGGATTCGGAATGCGCGGCGCGAATGCGGCCCGAGACCAAGACGCGGCCCCGCGACACGGCGCCGCGGCGGAGCTCACGGCCGTTGTGCGGGCCTTTGGCCTGCTCGCCGCAGCCAGCTTGCTTGGCCAGGCAATCGGCTTTTTTGCGTTGGTCTATGTGGCACATCGCGTCGGTGCGAGAGGTGTCGGTCAGTACAACTTCGTATTTGCGATCGTCAGCTTCTTTGGCCTGTTCGGGAATCTGGGCTTGGATACATTCGCCGTCCGAGCGATTGCGTCGAATCGGGATACAAGAGCAATCACAAGTGACGTCGTCGCACTGAAGCTGACGTTTGCGGTCATCGGATACGCCGTTCTCGTAGCCAGCCGCTCTCACCTGACGAATGATCCCGTCGAGCAAAGCCTTGTGCCGATCGTGGGGCTCAACCTGCTTGTATGGGCGTTCACGCTTGATTGGCGGGTTCTCGCGATGCGCCGGTTCGGCACACTCGCATCGTGGCGTCTGGCCGGGCAGGTCGTCTACGGCGCGCTTGTGCCGATCTTCGTGGTGGTTGGTACTGAGGGCGTGCGCGCCTACGCCTGGCTCAACGTGGTCGGTGTTGCCGTGACGATGGTGGGGCTCGTCTTCGCCGTGCTGTTCGACAGGAGGACGATGCCGCCGATGCCGAGCTCGTCACGTATGCGGGCGCGCCTGCTAGCGGGACTTCCTTTCCTGTACGGGCTTGCGATGCTTCAGCTCTATACGAGCGTTGACATCATCATGCTCGGCTCTCTGCGATCGTCACGTCAAGTCGGCATCTACGCAATCGCGAATCGCCTCCCGGGCGCTCTCATCGTGCTCGTCAACGTGTGGCTGAACGCCTTCTTTCCGCATGCGGCCGCAGAAGCCGCAAGCAACCCCCGGAACCTAATGAGCCAAGTCAGCCGACTGGTAACCGCGATGAGCGTCCTCGGAATCGGCCTCGTGGTGGGCGCCATCCTCTGCGCGCAGGAATTGATTACTTGGCTTTTCGGCCGCAGCTTTGCGAGTGCCGGTCCACCCTGCATCGTTCTATCGGGGGCGGCCGCCGTGACTCTGATAGATGTGACGTACGGTACCCTTCTGCAGGCCTCGGACAGCGAGCGTACATTCGGAAGAGCGATCACGTTTGGCGTGATCACGAATGTTGCCGCAAATATCGTGTTGATACCCGCCGCCGGGGCACTGGGAGCCGCCATTTCGACGCTTGTGGCCGAGATCACCCTTGGTGGGATCCTCATTGTGCTGCTAACTAGGCGACTAGGCCCGACTCATCCCGACTGGCATCGTATCGTGCGTGGTCTCGGAGCGTCCTGCCTGATGGCGGCATGCGTGCTCGCAACTCAACAGTTTGGCACCATCGTTGCGGTAACTACCGGCGTCGTGACGTTCTTCGCAGCAGGCTTCGCGTTGGGGGCGCTGGATTTGACGTTGATTAGCCGCCGACCTGGGCGGGCAGCTGGAGCTATGTAAGACCGTCACGAGAAAACACGCGCAACGATGTCGGCGATGCGACTAGCCGATCGACCGTCCCAAAGGGCCGGCGGCTGGCCGATCGTCTTAGGGGCGGCGAGCAAAGTCGGGATATTTGTGATGCTCCGGGGCTGGAGGCCCAGCACCGTATTCGTGCCAGCGCGCACGGTGATCGGCCGCTCTGTGTTGTCGCGTAGTGTAAAGCAGGGGATATTCAGGTACGTGCTCTCCTCCTGTATCCCCCCGGAGTCGGTCAGGACAGCGCGAGCATCGGACTCGAGCGACAGAAAATCGAGATAGCCGAGCGGCTCGACGAGCTGAAGGCACGCCGAGGAGTTCGGGGTTGATAGTGCCTTACGGGTGCGTGGGTGTATCGGGAAGAGCACGGGGAGGTCAGACGCCACGATCTCCAGCGCCGACATCGCATCAGCGAGCAGCGGGCCGTCGACTAGAGCCGGCCGGTGCAGCGTAACTAACAGATAGCCACCGCGCTCGAGGCCAAACTGCGCCGCGGTGTCGCGTTCGCGAAACCGATGTTCCATCGCGACGATGCTGTCGATCATAGTGTTGCCAACGAGATGAACCCTCTCCTCCGGGATTCCCTCTGCGCGGAGATTGTCTACGGCATCCGCTGAGTGGGCGAAGAGGTGCTGTGCGAACACGTCGGCGACGATCCTGTTCACCTCCTCGGGCATCGTGCGATCCCAGCTGCGAAGGCCGGACTCGACGTGCGCAGTGGGAATGCCTAGCTTGACCGACACCAGCGTGGTTGCCAGTGTTGAGTTGACGTCTCCCGCAACGACTACTAAATCGGGCTGCTCCGCGACCAGAACCCGCTCCAGTCGTTCCATGACACGCGCGGTCTGTACGGCATGGCTACCGGGGCCAACCTCGAGCAGGTGGTCTGGCTCGGGGACGTCGAGCTCGTCGAGGAAGACCGCCGACATCAAGCGATCGTAGTGCTGACCCGTGTGGATGATCCTGTGGGCCCCGCTGGGCAGTCGCGAGCGAAGCTCGGCAATCACGGGTGCCATCTTCACGAAGTTCGGCCTTGCACCGATAACGTATGCGATCCTCATTTTCCCTCGATATAGGGCAGTTCACCCAGAGGCGCTCCCCGAGCGGGGTGTCGGATCGACGCTGACTGCGGACGATGTCCGCATACGACCTGCGGGGCGCGTATCCTTAGGACAGACGGCGTTGGACAGCACGGAGGCATCTTGACACGATGAACCCAGAGAACAGCAGCCAAGGCCTTGGCCTCGAGTATACGCTGAGTGTCCTACGGCGCAGGGCGCCGCTGATCGTCCTCTGCGTGGTCCTCGTGGCTGCCTCGGCGTACGTGTTCTCGGAGCGCCAGACCAAGCGATACACGGCGACTGCGGCGTTGGTCTTCGACAACAATCAGCTCAATCAGCAGGTCGCAGGACTGGCCGCCGTCAACAACAACACCCAGCAATCACAGCAGAGCACAAACCTCAAGCTCGTCGAACTGGGGAATACCGCGAGTCGGACAGCATCATTGCTGGGGCGCGGCCTCACTGAGCATCAGGTCAAGGAAGACCTCGACGTGAGCGCCGCGGGAGAATCGAACGTTGTCAACGTCTCAGCCACGGCCACCTCGCCGGTAGTTGCTGCCGATATCGCAAACACCTACGCTAATCAGTTCGTTTCTGGCCAACAAAGCGCCAACCACAAGTACTTCGGCTCCGCGCTCGCGCTCGTAAACAAGCAGCTCGCCGCACTGTCGCCCTCACAGAGGCTTGGGCCCGAGGGACTCGCGCTCCAGGATCGTGCGCAATCTCTGGAGATTCTCGCCGAACTTCAGTCAGCGAGCGTGCAACTCGCCCAAGCGGCCACCGTCCCATCAGCCCCCTCCGCGCCGAAGGTCACTCGAAACACGATCGTCGGCGGACTCGTCGGCCTTCTACTTGGCCTCGGGCTTGCGTTTCTGCTCGAGCGACTCGATCGTCGAATCAAGGAGCCTGATGATTTGGGGAGAATTTTAGAGCTGCCGGTTCTCGCAACGATTCCAGATAACGCCGCGTACTCCCGGCATAACTCCCCGCGTCGCGACAAACGTCCCACGCCTCTGCCTCCGGGAGAGGTCGAGGTCTTTCGCATGCTGAGAGCTCGGTTGCGCTACTTCAACGTCGACCGAGACCTGCGCTTGATACTGGTGACGTCGGCTGCATCGGCCGACGGTAAGACAACGGTCGTGCAAAACCTCGCGGAGGTCGCCGCGTCAATGGGGGGTCGCGTTTTGATCATTGAGGCGGACCTTCGTCGGCCGAGCCTGGCTGCACGACTCAGACTGCACCAGTCACCGGGTCTCTCAGAGGTGCTAATAAATGCAAGCATCGTCGACGAGACGATTCAGGAAGCATCGATGATAGCTACCTCCGGTCCGGCGAACAGAGCGGGAACATTCGCAGTTCTTACGGCCGGCTCACCTCCACCGAATCCCACCGAGCTGATCGAGAGTCGTGCGATGAAGCGGATCCTCGAGTGGGCTGTTACCAAGCACGACCTGGTACTGATAGACACTCCGCCGCTGTCAGTAGTTCCGGACGCAATCCCGTTGCTTCGCCTGGTCGACGGAGTCGTGATCGTGAGCCGGCTCGGCAAGAGTACGCGGGATGAAGCGAGGCGTATGCGCGACGAGCTGACGAGCCTCGGTGCTCCTATGCTCGGCGTCGTAGCGAACGGCCTCAAGACACGGGATGCTCCTAGCTACCGTTACGACTACTACTACACCCCGGACGAGGCGCTGGCCAAGAACGGGGTGGGTGCCGCGGACCGCGTCGAGAAGCGTAGCGAAGCATCCCGCTCGTAGCGGGCCCCGCTATTCCAAAAAGATCCCTGACAACACGGCGTTGGAGCCAGCCAGGCGGGTCACCGTGATCGAGACCGTCCCGCCGGCGGCGACATTGATCGGGAAGGTCATCCATGCCCCGTT
>Ga0187783_10001633_pt1 | contig 16589 bp, 14 predicted proteins | sample 1015_SJ02_MP02_2_FD_132471 | JGI IMG/M metagenome (GOLD analysis project Ga0187783, IMG submission 132471) | Tropical peat soil microbial communities from peatlands in Department of Meta, Colombia - 1015_SJ02_MP02_20_MG | ecosystem: Environmental > Terrestrial > Soil > Wetlands > Peat | place... | reverse complement strand
GCGTCCAGGGCGCTGACCAGCCCGTCCACGTATCGGCCGAGAGCGCCGCGGTCAGCGGGCACCGCGGTCGCGTCAATCAGCACACGAGGCGCCACTGCCGGTCACGTTCCTTCCCTCTGATGTCCTTTTCCCGGCCATCCCGGCCGGTCCTGCAGCTCCGCAGGCGGGGACTTCCGCAGGCAGCCCGCGTCCCGCGGCCTTCTCCTGGGAGACCCATCGGGCGCCACCCGGGCAGCCCTACGCCACCCAGACGGCGTCTCCGCCCGCACCACCGCACCACCGCGCCCGACATGCTCATCCGAGGTCGCAGTGCGCCGGGACGTACGCGCTCACCGAAGGCCCCGCCCTGGATGTCCCGTCAGATCCGAGCGTACGCCCTCGGCGGCACCGGTGCGCCGCGGTGGAGGCGCGTGTTCGGCCTGGCCCGCCGCCGTTCAGCCGGACACCGTCGGCTGTTCAGCTCGGCGAACGGCCCGGCCGGCCGTGCCGCCGCCCTGCGTACGCGGCGCCCCGGGGCTCGGCCCGCCCTGGTCAGCACGAAGGGACCGGCTTGCCCGCCTTGATGGCCTGCAGCTCGCTGATCGCACCCGCGAGGGAGCTGACCTTGACCAGCCGCAGGCCGGCGGGCACAGCACCCGAGGTGTTCGGGCAGTTGGCCGCCGGCGTGAGGAAGATGGTCGCGCCCGCCGCCCTGGCGCCTGCCATCTTCTGCTGGATGCCGCCGATCGGCTCGACCCCGCCAGTCGGCTCGATCTCCCCGGTCCCGGCGATGAACCGGCCGCCGGTCAGGCTGTCCGGCGTCAGCTTGTCCACGATCCCGAGCGCGAACATGAGGCCCGCGCTTGGCCCGCCGATGTCGGCCAAGTTGATCTTGACGCTAAACGGGAACTGATAGACCGGTGGCCCCAGCTCTACCCCGACGACTGGCTCGTTCCCGATGTCCTTGGTAGCCAGCGTCAGGGTTTTCATGACGCCGCCGCGGTCGATGGTCAGGGTGACGGGCGCGCCTGGCCTGCGGTCCCTGATCATGGTGACCACGTCGTGGTGGCAGCCGATGGGCGTGCCGTCGACGGCGGTGATCTTGTCGCCAGGCCGCAGCACCCCGTAGGCGGGGGTCCCCTTCACCGTGGCCACGATCGGATCCTGCGTCGCGTAGCCGATGTTGAGGTAGCACAGGGCAGCCGCGGTGGCGTCTTGCTGGGATCCCAGCATCTCCTCGGAGTCCTGCTGGATTACCTGCTGCTGGGTCTGCCCGGCCGAGTAGATCTCACTGGCCGGGACCACCGCATCGTCCGGCGTCAGCCAGGCGCGCAGGGCGCTGAAGATGTTGAAGTCGGTGCCCGGGCCGCCGGTGTACGAGACGGTCACGAGGTTGAGGTTGCCGGTGGTCGCATAGGTGTGGTGGCCGGTGATCTGGATGAGTTCCTTGCCGTCTGGCCTGCCCAGCGTGTTGAGGGTCGGACCGGGGGTCAGCGCCACGTAGGGCACGGACACCACGGCCGCGATCAGCAGGCCGGCGACGACGCAGCAGCCGGCGATCAGCAAGGTGATCAGCCGATGCGAGGAGCCGGGCGGCCGGTCGGCCCCGAACGCAGGCCTAGGCACCTTCCACCCACTCTGCGGTCCCGTCCGCGAAGAACTGATGCTTCCAGATCGGAACCGTAGCCTTCAGCTCGTCGATCAGGGCCTGGCAGGCGGTCAATGCCACGTCGCGGTGCGCTGCGCCAACGGCTGCGACCACCGCAAGGTCGCCGATCTTCAGGTCCCCGGTGCGGTGCGCGACAGCCAGCGACACGATCGAGTGGCTCGCGGCGATCTTCTCCGCGACTCGGGAGAGCTCGGCCGCCGCGGACGGGTGCGCGCTGTACGACAGCGCGGTCACGTCGCGCCCGTGGTCATGATCGCGCACGGTGCCGATGAACACGACGACTGCGCCCGCGGTCGGATCGGCCGCCGCGGCGCGGATCTCATCAACCGACAGCGGCTCGGAGCGCAGGCCGGTCATCCTGATGACGGTCACGATGCCAAGTTACAGGCACCTGGCGGCCAGCCGACCGGTGCGGCCTCCGGCGGAATACGGCCCGATCCGTTCGGCCCCGACTGCGGCCGCACCTCGCCGCTGCGGCGCCGCTACCGTCAGGATGACCCCTTGCTGCGGCGGCGGACCTGCCGCACGATGGCAGCGGTGCCGATGACGGCCACGGTGGCGCCCGCCGCGGTGATGGTCGCGTCCTTGCGGCCCAGCCTGCGGCCGGCCACGGCGTGGTGCCCGGCCCGCTGGTCGAGCAGCACCTGGAGCGCCGCCGCGTTGTCGTACTCGGGCTGCCAGCCCGCCTCCCGCAAGATCTTGCAGTCCACCACCCACGGGTAGACGACGTAGCGCAGATCGGACACTGGCGCGGGGGTAATTCCGGCCCGGTGCAGCCGCTGGGCGGTCGCGAAGGTTAGCCCCGGCGGCAATTCGATGCGGCGCAGCCCGGCGATCTCCTCCAGCTCGTCCTGCTCGAGCCAGCCGTCGCTGCCGACCGCGAATGCACCGGTCACCCGACCCGCCGCGGCCAGCTCCAGGGCCGAGACAAGGTCATCGACGTGGCAGAACTGCCAGCGCTCCGCGCAGCCCTTGACCGCCAGCAGCCGCGGCGCCTCGAAGTGCCGCGTGATCAGCGTGTCGATGCCGTCGCCGACGAGCGCCGCAGGCCGGACGACGGTCACCTGCAAGCCAAGATGCGCGCGCGGCGAGCGCTGCGCGAGATGCTCGATCTCCAGCATGTCGCCGGCGACGCTGTCGTCGGAGTCCGGCGTCAGCGGCGCATCTTCGGGCAGCGGCACGGCGTTGTCGGGCCGGGCGCCGTACACCATGGCGCTCGTGACGAGTACCACCCGGCTCACGGCGCCGGCTGCGGCGGCGGTCAGCACGGTCTGCGCGCCCCGCACGTTGAAGGCCCGCCTGCTCCGGGCATCGGTGTCCGGCGACACATCGATGTCGGTGTGCACGACGACGTCGACTCCAGCCAGCCGGCCGGCCAGCGCCGGATCCCGGATGTCGACGATGCGCCAGGTCACTCCCTTGACGTCGCCGCGCGTCCCGTCGATGGCCACGACGCGGCCGACCAGGTCCGAACTCGCCAGCCTGGTGGTCAGCGCCAGCCCAAGGCCGTGCGCCGCGCCGGTGATCGCGACCACCGGGAGCGGCTCCGAGCCGACCGGATCGGCGCGGCTCGCCTCGGCCACCTCGGCGCCGCCCGGTTCGTGCCTGCTGCGCGCCGTCGCCCGGCTGGCTGCGCGGTCGTGCTCAGCCGGGGTCGCGGATCCCGCGACTGGGCTGCGCTGACGGCGAACCTGGGCGACTCGGTGGCTCACGGGTGACCGCTCCTGGGATAGCTTGGCGAGTGTGGATGCTTCCATCCTGCCGGATAGGGCAGGCCGATGACTGAGCCTCCCTTCGGCTTCGGGCCTCCCGGCGGCTCGGGCTCAGGCGATAACCCGGGCCGACCCGGTGGTGGCGACCCTGGCGCCGGCGGCCCGCTCGGCCCGTTCGGCGCGGGCGGGCCGATGGGAGACCCGCAGCAGTTTGCCGAGGCACTGCGCCAGTTCGCCGACCTCATGTCCTGGCAGGGCGGACCGGTCAACTGGGAGCTGGCCAAGAACATCGCGCGCCAGGCGGTCGCGCAGAAGGGTGACGCGAGCATCCTCGCGACTGACCGGGCCAAGGTGGTCGAGGCCCTGCGGCTCGCCGACCTGTGGCTCGAGGAGGCAACCGAGCTGCCGAGCGGGATCCGGACCGCGACCGCGTGGAGCAGGTCGGAGTGGGTGGAGGCCACCCTGCCGGTGTGGTCCAAGCTGTGCGATCCCATTGCCGCGCGCGCGGTCACCGCGATGAGCGGCCTGCTCGGCGACGACCCTGCCAGCCTCGCGGGCGGGCTGCCGCCGGAGATGCAGGCTGTTGTCGGCAGCATGGGCGGCCTCGGCGGGCTGACCGAGATGATGCGGCGGATCGGCGGCATGATGGTGGGCGGCCAGGCCGGCGCGGCGGTCGGCGCGCTGGCGCAGGAGGTCGTCAGTTCCACCGACATCGGGATACCGCTGGGCCCGGCAGGGACGGCGGCCCTGCTGCCCGCCGGCGTGGCGGTCTTCGGCGCCGGCCTGTCGGTGGAGCCGGACGAGGTCAGGCTCTTTCTTGCCCTCAGGGAAGCCGCTCACCATCGGCTGTTTGGTCACGTGCCATGGCTGCGAGCGCGGCTGCTCGGCGCGGTCGAGGACTACGCGCGCGGCATCACGGTGGACGCGTCGGCACTGCGGGACGCCATGCCGCAGATCGACCCGACCAATCCCGAGGCGCTGAACGAGGTGCTGTCGGGGACCGCGCTGTTCCAGCCCGAGGACACTCCGGAGCAGAAGGCAGCGCTCGCCCGGCTCGAGACCATGCTCGCGCTGGTCGAGGGCTGGGTGGCGACGGTCGTGGCCGCCGCCGCCGCGGACCGGCTGCCGCAGGCAGCGGCGCTGGCGGAGGCCATCAGGCGGCGCAGGGCCACCGGCGGTCCCGCGGAGCGGACGTTCGCGACGCTGGTCGGCCTGGAACTGCGGCCGCGCAGGCTCCGCGAGGCCGCGGCCATCTGGGAAGGACTCACGGCCGAGCGCGGCATCACCGGCCGCGATGGAATCTGGGCGCACCCCGACCTGCTGCCCACGGCGGACGACTTTGACGATCCCGGCGGCTTCGTCCACGGCCCGCCCGAGCTCGACATCTCCGATTTCGAGACGCCGCCCGAGCCGCGCCCGGACGACGGCGACGCGACGCCTCCTGCGTAGCGCACCCACCGCGCGTGCCCGCCATCGGTGCGCATCGCGACCGTTCACGCCCTTCAGAACCGCCTGGCGCCCTCAGGATTCGATAGTCAGGCCGGGAAATCTGCGTCCACAACGAGTGGACATCATCGCGGCAGGTCGCGAACACGGCCTGGGCATGTCCGGCGGGTAAATTCACACCGGCACGCCGGAAAATCCACAGAGACTCGCCGCATGCTCCCCATGCTGCGCACAGCCTTGTGCACAGGGCGGGCTTGACCGTCCGCGTGCCCGAGCCTAACTTCGCGAGCCAAGGGTCCCCGGGTCCGGGCCGCGCGTTGCTTCTGGGGAAGGGGGGCGAACGGTCCGGCGCCCGGGGACTTGCCGCTCCCGGACTGTCGGCGGCTCATGACAGCCTCGCACCATGAGACCGGCCCTGCGGACAGGACTACTGGCAATCTGGCGGGACAGCGACACGGTGCAGATCGGCGTCGACCCACGCCGCGCGGTCGCCATCACGGGAATGACCAGCGCCGCCGACGTGATCAGGCTGCTGGACGGGAGCCGAGACCGGGATCAGGTCATCGCCGAGGCCGACCGCCGCGGCGTGCCAGCCGCAGCGGCAGAGCAGGTCATGACGGTGCTGGCGGCGGCCGGCGTGCTCGTCGACTATCCCGTGCCGCTGCTCCGGTCGGTGCCCACCGAACTGCGGCAGCAGCTGCTCCCCGTGCTCGCCGTCGCGTCGCTCGGCAGCCAGCACGGCGACGGCGGCGGGCGCCTGCTGGCGCGCCGGTCGGCGACGAGGGTGGCGGTCCGTGGCTGTGGACCGGTGGCGGACCTGCTGACCGACCTGCTGACCCGGTCTGGCCTGCGGGCCGGCCGAGAGCAGCGGGCCGGCGGCACGGATGCCGATCTCGTCGTGCTCGTCGGGCACCAGTCGCCCGCGCAGACCGCGGAGCTGCTCCGCCACCCCGTGCCGCACCTGGCCGTCACCGCGAGCGAGGGCATCGGCGTCGTGGGACCGCTCGTGCGGCCAGGCAGCACGGCCTGCCTGCGCTGCCTTGACCTTGCTCGCGCGGAGCGAGATCCGGCGTGGCCGCTCATCCTCGCTCAGGTCGCCGGGCGCGGCGCGGACCCGGCGGCGTGCGATCCCGTCCTCGCCACGGCCGTCGCCGCGCAGGGCGCCGGCGTCGTCCTCGCGTTCGTCGACGGCGGTCCGGCTGCGGACGCCGCGGCCAACGGGACGCTGGAGCTCCTCGTCCCTGCCTGGCAGTGGCGGCGCCGGAGCTGGCGGCCACATCCGGCCTGCTGCTGCGGCGCCGGTGCGGCTGCGTAACCGCAGCACGCCAGCGGCCCGAGGCGCGCTATGGCCCAGCTGGTGTCAGCGACGCCGACGCGTAGCTGACAATAGACACCGTGAGCGACCTGCCCTACCGCGCCGTGACCCGGACCGCCAAGCTTGCCTCGCTGCCAGTCGGCGTGGCCGGCCGCGCCGCGCTAGGGCTGGGTAAGCGGCTCGGCGGGCGGCCCGCCGAACTAGTGGCCCAGGAGCTGCAGCAGCGAACGGCCGACCAGATCTTCCGCGTGCTTGGCGAGCTGAAGGGCGGCGCGCTCAAGCTCGGTCAGGCGCTGTCCATCTTCGAGGCCGCCTTGCCGCCGGAGATAGCCGGGCCCTACCGGGCGACGCTGACCCGGCTTCAGGAGTCCGCGCCGCCACTGCCCGTCGCGACCGTGCACAGGGTGCTCGCGGCGGATCTCGGGCCGGACTGGCGCGGCCAGTTCAGCGAGTTCGACGACCGGCCGGCCGCCGCGGCCTCCATCGGCCAGGTCCACCGCGCGATCTGGCAGGACGGCAAAAAGGTCGCTGTCAAGATCCAGTATCCGGGCGCGGGTCGGGCCCTCAGCAGCGACTTCGCTCAGCTCAGCCGCGTCGGGCGGCTCTTCGGTGCGCTGATGCCGGGGCTGGACGTCAAGCCGATGCTGGAGGAGCTGCGGGCGAGGGTCGTCGAGGAGCTGGACTACACGCTGGAGGCGCAGGCACAGCAGGCGTTCGCAGACGCGTTCGCCGGCGATCCCGATATCGCGGTGCCCGGCGTCGTCGCGGCTACCGACCACGTGCTCGTGACGGAGTGGATGGAGGGCACGCCGCTGGCGGACGTGATCGCCAGCGGCACGCCGGCTGAGCGGAACGCCGCAGGCATGCTGTTGACCAGGTTCTTGTTCTCTGGTCCGGCACGGGTGCGGATGCTGCACGCGGACCCGCATCCCGGTAACTTCCGGCTGCTACCCGATGGCCGGCTCGGGGTACTCGACTTCGGCGCCGTCGACCGGCTCCCCGACGGTCTGCCGCTGGTCTTCGGCAGGCTGCTCTGGCTCATGCACAACGACGGCGACATCGAGACCGTGGAGCGGGAGCTCCGCGAGCACGGCTTCCTCCGGCCGGGCGTGACCGTCGACCTCGAGGAGTTGCACGCCTTCCTCGCGCCGCTCGCCGAGCCGTCACGCGGCGACAGCTTCGAGTTCAGCAGGGAGTGGATGCGCGGTGAGGCCGCACGCTATTCGGATCTGCGCACGGCGAACGTCGCGCGGCGCCTCAACCTGCCGCCGTCGTATGTCCTGATCCACCGGGTGTCGACCGCGGGCATCGGGGTGCTGTGCCAGCTGTACTGTGCGGGTGAGTTCCGGGCCGAGGTGCTCCGCTGGGTACCTGGCTACGGGCCGGCCAACGAGCCCGCTGAGGTCGCCTAGGCCGCTGGGCCCGGGGAGGCAATCGCCTCCCCGGGCCCGCCCCCGCTGGCCGGCCGGTCGCGGTCGGCCCGACCACCGACCGAGGCTCAGCCGGTCGACTCGAGTTCCCTCAGGTGGGCCCGCAGCCGCGCCGCATGATTCCAGTGGCTGGCGAGCCGCCGGTCGGCTCGCTCGGCCTGCCGGGAGAGCCGGTTGTGCTGCTGTGCCCGGTGGCCGTCGCGCTCGGCTTCGGCCGTCGCGAGCAAATACTGTTGTCGGTCTCGGGCTAGGTCCCCGAGTACGTGCTCCATTGCACTTCTCCTCTTCGTTCCGTCCACCACCATCGGCACCGACCTGGTCAGGCCGCTACCGCGTCCTTTCGCGGGCGCCCGCGCGGCCGCTTCCGCGGGACGATCTCGCCCCGCAGGAACAGCTCGCCGCCCCAGACGCCCCATGGCTCCGCGCGGGCAATAGCCCCGGCGAGGCAGGCCGTCCGCACTGCGCAGCTTCGGCACAGCGACTTGGCCAACTCCACGTCGTCTGGCGACTCCGCAAAGAACAGCTCTGGATCGTCGCTGCACGGCAGCTCGGTGGCCGTGTAGACCTGGCTGCCAAGCGCGGCGACGGCCAGGACCTGCCCCGCCAGCCCCGGCTGGCTCAGTTCCGGGATGGTCAGTTCCTCGCCGCGGATCCCGTCGGCTCGTCCCTCCAGCACGCTGCTGGTGCCGGGCCAATGCATCGGTGCCAACCCCTCTCCACTACTCGTCGAGCTTCTCGCCTGCCTCTGACAATTTGTGGCCTCGCATAACTAAGGCCGCGGACCCTGTGTTGGGTCCGCGGCCTGGAGGGGACTGGCCGGCCTTTGTCAGGCCGGTGGATGTTCCCTCCACGGATGCGGACCCACTCCGCCCCTGGTAACCGGGATCAGAAGGGTCATGGTGTTGTGCTGGACGGTGCTCTGGACGGTGCCGCGATCGGCGGCGCTGAACCGGATCCTGGGACGCCGGACCGCGTCGGCAAGGCCGAGCGCGTAACCGCCCGTGGCCTGACCGGCTCCGCCGGCGATGCCCGCCGGGCAACCGCCGTCGATCGAGGCGTTCACACGCACGACGGCGCCCGGGCCGAATCCGGCCAGCGGTCGAATGGCGCATCCCAGGACGGCGTCTGACGCGGCGGTCTCAGTCGAGAGCGCAGGGTCGTTCGACAGCGCGGTCCGAGTTGGCAGTGCGCCTGCCAGCGTGTTGATCAGCATCGGGCACCTCCTCTCGGGCGCGCTAAACCTGCTTGCGACAACGGAAAGCCTACGTAGGGCGGTGTACCCTGGGCAACTCTTTTTCTAGCTGGTGCGATGGTCGCCGGAGTCGCCGGGCGAGCGCGGCCGCAGCAGTCCCTCCTGCACCACCGACACGACGAGCTCGCCTTGCTGAGTGTAGACCTCGCCCCTGGCGAGGCCCCGTGCGCCGCTCGCCACGGGCGAGTCCTGCACAAACAGCAGCCAGCGATCGACGCGGAACGGCCGGTGGAACCACATGGCGTGGTCAAGGCTGGCGCCGTAGACGATGTCGTTGCCCCAGGACACTCCGTGCGCCAGCAGCACCGTGTCGAGCAGCGTCATGTCCGACGCGTACGTCATCAGGCACACGTGCAGCAGCGGGTCGGCGGGTAGCTCCCCGTCGGCCTTCAGCCACACCACGTTGCGGGACGTGATCAGCGACCGGTTCCGCTCGGCTTCGATCGGCAGCGGCCCGACATGCCGGAGGTCGATGGGGTTCTGCCGGCCTTCGTCATCCGCCGGCAGGCCCAGTCGGCGCAGCCGGTCCGCCGTCGTTTCCACCTCGTCCGGGCCCGGCACGTCCGGCATGGCATCGGAGTGCTGGTAACCGATCTCGGGGAGGTGGAACGACGCCGAGAGCGTGAAGATCGCCTTGCCGTGCTGGATCGCCGTCACCCGCCGGGTGGTGAACGAGCGTCCGTCGCGGAGTCGTTCCACCGTGTACACGAGCGGCACCGCGGTGTCGCCCGGCCGGATGAAGTACGCGTGCAGCGAGTGCACGGAGCGGTCGGCGGGTACGGTGCGACCCGCTGCCACGAGCGCCTGACCGGCGACCTGGCCGCCGAACACCCGTTGCCTGCGCTCGTCCTCCGGGCTGCGGCCACGGAAGATGTCCTGCTCGATCTGCTCCAGGTCGAGGAGGCCGACGACCGCGTCCAGGGCCTTGGTCACGGTGTTGCTCGCTGGGCGCTGGCCGGGCCGCCCGGGCGGTCCGGTCCGGATGACCGCAGATGGCCGACCGAATCGGCGGGGCCGCCGCCTGGCAGCGCGGCTGGCTGCACGCTGGCGCTCGGGCCCGATGGCTCGGCGTGGCTGCCCGCCTCCGCCGCGCATAGCTCCAGCACGGCCGGACCATACCGGTCCAGCTTGACCGCGCCGACGCCGGGGACACCAGCCAGCTCGGCCCGGGTGCCCGGCCGCGCCGCAGCGATCGCCTGCAGGGTTGCGTCCGAGAAGACCACGTAGGCCGGCACGCTCTGCTCCCGCGAGGTGTCCCGCCGCCACTCCCGGAGCCGACGGAACAGCGGGTCGTCGGCCCCCGCGGGCGACTGGCCGGACGCCGGTTCCGCGCCGCCTGGCTGCCCGGCGTAGCCTGCCTCGCCGCGCCTGCCGCCGCTGCGCCTGCCGCCGCGGCCTGCCGGACCGGCGCGGTCCGGCGTGGCGAGGCCGGCGAGGAACCTGGACGGTGCCCGTGTCCGCCGGCCGCCCGGCACCCGGGCGAGCGCCCACGACAGGCAGAGTCGCTCGCGCGCCCTGGTGATGCCGACGTACAGCAGCCGGCGCTCCTCCGCGAGCGCCTCGTCGGTCTGGGCATAGACGATCGGCAGCGTGCCGTCCGTCAGCCCGGGCAGGAACACTGCCTGCCACTCCAGGCCCTTGGCCGAGTGCAGCGACGCCAGCGTCACTCCGGCCATCGCGGGCGCGTGGCCGAGCGCGCCGCGAACGGCGAGCTCCGCTGCCAGCTCGGCCAGGCCGGCCGCCGGACTGGTCGCGAAGAAGTCCGCGGCGAGCTGCGCGAGCGCTGCCAGCGAGTCCCACCGGTCGCGCGCCGTGCCGCGGCCGCCTGGCGGCTGCGGCGTCAGGCCGATAGTGGCGAGGATGGGCCCGACCTCAGCCGCGGGATCATCGGGCGGCACGGCCGACTTCGACGCTGCCCGCAGCAGCGCCACCGCGTGCCTGACCTCCTCCCGGTCGAAGAACCGCTCGGCACCGCGCAGCTGGAACGGCACGCCCGCCTGGGCCAGCGCCTGCTCCAGCCCCTGCGTCTGCGCGTTGGTACGGACCAGCACCGCTATCTCGGCAGCGGGGATGCCAGTCGACATCAGCGTGCGGATCTGCCGCGCCACCGCCGCGGCCTCGGCCGCCTCGTCGGGATACTCGGTGAGCTGCGGAGCCGGGCCGGCCGGCCGCTGCGCGATCAGGGCCGCCGGGCTCTCGGCGGCGCCGGCTGCCACCGCGCGGAGGGTGGCGGGCACGTCTCCGTTCCGCCGCGCGGCATCGGTGACCGCCGCGGTGGTAGCGATCCGGTTAGCCAGCGACACCACCTGGGGGGTCGAGCGGTAGTTGCGGACCAGCCGGATCACCAGGGCCGCCGGGAACTCTGCCGGGAATCCGGTCAGGTAGGCGGGCGTGGCGCCGGTAAACGAGTAGATCGTCTGCCGCGGATCCCCCACCACGCAGATGTTCTCCCGGCCGCCGAGCCACACGTCAAGCAGCAGCTTCTGGAGCGGATTCACGTCCTGGTACTCGTCGACCACGAAGCAGGCGTAGCGATCGTGCACCGAGCGCGCCGCGGCCCGGTACTCCGCGAGGATCGCCGCCGTGAGCTCGAGCACCGACTCGAAGTCCACCAGGTGCCGCTCCGTCCGCAGCTCCTCGTAGGCGGCGTAGATCCGGGCCACGGCCTGCACGTCCAGCGGCGGGCTGCGGTCGGCGCCGACGGTCGCCGCCGGATAGTCGGCGGGCCGGACCTGGGTGACCTTGGCCCACTCGATCTCCGCCGCCACGTCGCGCAGCTCAGCCAGCCCGGCCGAGATGCGCAGCCGCCGCGCGGCCTCGGCGACGAGGCTGATCTTGGACTCCAGCACCTTGGGGGCCGGCCCGCCGACCGTCGACGGCCAGAAGTGCGTGAGCTGGCGGAGCGCCGCCGAGTGAAACGTCCGAGCCTGGACCCTGTCCAGGCCGGCGTCCGGCGCGAGCTGGCCGAGCTGTCGCAGCCGGGCGCGGAGCTCGCCCGCCGCCCGTGTGGTGAACGTCACAGCCAGGATGCGAGCGGGGTCCGCGCGCGCGGTGGCCGCCTGGTAGGCGATCCGGTGCGCGACCGCGCGCGTCTTGCCGGTCCCGGCACCGGCGAGCACGCAGACAGGTCCTGGCAGGGCGAGGGCTACCTCCTGCTGCTCGGGATCGAGCCCCGCGAGCAGCGCCTCGGGATCGCGGTACGGCTGCGCGGCCGGTGCGGCCAGCCCGGCCAGTGGCTGGTCCTGCTGGTCCTGCCGGTCAAGCCCGCCGCGCTGCTCACCCGCCTGCACCGTGCACCTCTCCCGTCACCCGGGCACCCTCACCGCAGGCCATACTTCCGCATGCCACCGACGCATGGCACGCTGGCGGGGAAGAGCGCGTGCGCCTGCAAGCGTTCATAATGTTTGAGCAAGGACGCTGTGCGGATGGGAGAGCTACGGTGGCGCAGCCGCTGACGATGTACACGACCAGCTGGTGCGCGTTCTGTCGCAGGCTCAAGAGCCAGCTGGCAGCCGCGGATATCGAGATCACCGAGGTCAACATCGAAGCGGACCCGGCCGCCGCCGAGTACGTGATGTCGGTAAACGGTGGCTTCCAGACCGTGCCCACGGTCCTGTTCCCTGACGGCAGCGCGATGACGAACCCGTCCCTGGCGGACGTGCGGCAGCGGCTAGGCGAGCTGGCGACGTCGCGATGACCAGCAAGCGAAGCCGGCGCGCGCGAACCCGGACGGCCGAGCCGGCCGGGCTGACCGAGCTCGACGCCACGCCCGCCGCGGGCGGCACGATGAGCAGCGACACCGGCACCGTTGTCACGGGCAGCGTCGTGAACGGGGTTGTCGGCGAGGGCACCACGGTGAGCACGTTCGTACCCGACAGCGCCGTCGTCCGGCGTACCAAGGACGGCTGGCGAGTCGGCAGCGACGATCTCCCGGACCTGACCTGCGCGATGATCCTGGCCGACCTGCTGGCCGCGGAGAACGGCACCGCCGGGGCGCTGCCACCCAAGCCGGGCGACCAGGCGGCGCCGGCCGGCGAGGCTGGCCGGCTGCGCGCGACGATCTCGCAGCTCGAGCACGCCCTTGCGACCAGGATCCGGGTCGAGCAGGCCATCGGCGTGCTGGCGGAGCGGCACCGCATCAAGCCGCGGGAGGCTTTCGAGCAGCTCAGGGATGCCGCGCGCAGTCGCGGCCGCAAGGTGATCGACATCGCCGGCGACGTGGTCGCGAGCGCGACGAACCCGCTGCTGCAGCTCCCCGACGAGCTGTCCCGCCCGCGGTCTGGCTCCCGGCGCGGCATGCGCCAGCCGTCCGGCGCCTGACGGCTGCGCCCAAGCCCGCCCGGCTCCGACGGGGCGACCGCGCGGCACCGATTTCCTACTTGCGGCCTCATCACCACGCTCGCGCTCTATCGGGGCTTATGCGAGCTTCCCGGCGGTCCGCCGCGACGGCCGCGACCAGGCGGCCGACCGCGAGGACCGGCGACCCCGTTCCCCTCATGAGCACGATCACCCTGCGGTTGGCTCTCGTAGTCGCCGGGTAACACACCGAGCGTGGACCGGGTGCGGTCCGGGACGAGGGCGAGGACGTGGCCGGGGACAACGATTCTCCAGGTCGGCTGCTCATCATCGGCGGCGCCGAGGACCGCTGCTGCGGGGCCGGCCTGCTGGAGCGGTTCGTCGAGCTCTGCGGGGGCGAGCAGGCCCGGATCGTGCTGATCACGACGGCCGCGAACGCGCCCGATGAGGTGCTCGCCGAGTACGAGCGCGTGTTCCGCAAGCTCGGCGTTGACCACACCAGCGAACTGCGGCTGCACGGCCGTGGCGACGCGGACAGCGACGACGCCGCAGACCTGCTGGCGGACGCGACCGGGGTGTTCTTCACCGGCGGCGATCAGTCGAAGCTGCGCACCCTGATCGACTCGCGGATCAACGACATCATCAGCGACCGGCTGACCGCCGAGGGGCTGGTAGTGGCCGGCACGAGCGCCGGCGCGACGGCCCTGGGCCGCACGATGATCCTCGGCGGCAACGGCTCCGACGTGTCCGCCTCGGCGGTCCGCACCGGCCCCGGCCTCGGCCTGGTGCCGCAGACGCTCATTGACATGCACTTCGGCGAGCGTGGCCGGCTGCCGCGGTTGCTGAGCGGCGTGGCCATGGCGCCCGAGCACCTGGGCATCGGCCTCGACGAGAACACCGGCGTGCTGGTCGAGAACGGCGGCTTCGAGGTCCTCGGCAGCGGCGTGGCAACGGTCGTGGACGCCGAGGAGGCGACCGTCGTGCACCCGGCTGGCGACTACGACCCGATCACGCTGTTCGGGGTGCGCCTGCACCTGCTGCCCGCGGGCTGCCGGTTCGACTTCGCCACCAGGGCGCCGTCAATCGGGCCCGCGCACGAGCGGTACTGACCGGGCCAGGCCCGCTTCCGGTTCGCGCCGTCATGCCAGCATTCGCAGGTGCGCCGTCCCGTGCCCGACTGGCGCCTCTCGATCACACCCTCCCGACACAGGGAACGGCGGTCAGCCGGGGCGAGTCCAGCTAGCAGCTACCCACCGAAGGAGCGGACGTGCGGTTCATCGAGCTGCGCCACCTGCGAGGACCCAATATCTACACGACCAGCCCCGTCACGGTCGCCCGGCTCGAACTCGACGACCTGACCCGCCGGGAGACGACGGAGTTCGGCGGGTTCGCCGAGCGGCTCACGACACTGCTGCCCGGACTGGCGGGCCACCACTGCGCCGCCGGGCGGCCGGGCGGATTCCTGGACGCGATGGCGCGCGGAACATACTTCGGCCACGTCACCGAGCACGTGGCGCTCGAGCTGTCCGGGCTGGCCGGGCGGCACGTCCATCTCGGTCGCACGATGTGGGCCGGCGCCGACGGCCGCTACGACGTGATGACGCAGTCCCCGCAGGACGAGCCAGCGGACTCGACCGTGCCCGAGGCGCTGCTGCTGCTCGCGATGCAGGTCGTGCACGACGTGCTCGCCGGGGTGACGCCCGACTTCAGGCCGGAGCTTGACCGGATCGCCGCGGTCTGCGAGCGGGAGCGCCTCGGGGTAAGCACCGCCGCCATCGCGGCCGCGGCCCGCCAGCGGGGTATCCCGGTCCGCCGGGTGGGCTCGCGGAGCCTGCTGCGGCTCGGCTACGGGTGCCACCGCCGGCTCACCTGGGCCGCGCTGACCAATCAGGCTTCCGCCGTCGGCGTGGACATCGCGGCCGACAAGCAGCTCGCCAAGCAGCTGCTCGCCGACGCGGGCGTGCCGGTCGCGCCCAGCCTGGTCGCCTGGAGCGCCGGGGAGGCGCAGGCGGCCCTCACCGGCATCGGCGGCCCGGTGGTGATCAAGCCACTCGGCGGCCGGCAGGGCACCAGCATGACCATCGGCGTCCGGACCGCCGCCGAGGCCGAGGCCGCGTACCAGAAGGCGGCTGCGGCGAGCGACGCCGTCCTGGTGGAGGCGCTGGTGCCGGGCACCGACTACCGGCTGCTGGTCATCGACGGGCAGGTCGTCGCGGCCGCCCAGGTACGGCCCGCGTCGGTCATCGGCGACGGCGCCAGCACGATCGGGCAGCTCGTGGCCGCGGCCAACGCCGACCCGCGGCGCGGCGCCGGGCACTCGCGCGAGCTGACGAAGATCACGCTGGACGCCGACGCGATGAGCCACCTCGACTCGCTCGGCCTCGACGACCACTCCGTGCCGGCGGCGGGCCAGGTGGTCAGCCTGCGCCGCAACGCCAACCTGTCGACCGGCGGCACAAGCCGGGACGTCACGGACCTCGTGCACCCCGAGGTGGCCGACATGTGCCGCCGCGCCGCGGCGGCGGCCGGCCTCGACGTGTGCGGCATCGACCTGCGGCTGGCCGACATTACCGCGCCGGTGCATGACCCCGCCGGGCACGGGCCGGCGCAGCCGTGCGCGGTGCTCGAGCTCAACGCCTGCCCCGGCCTGCGCATGCACCTGTCCCCCGCCGAGGGCGCGCCGCGCGACGTCGCCGCGGCGGTGGTCGACAGCCTGTACCCGCCCGGGGTGCCGACCCGCATCCCGATCGTGTCGGTGACCGGCACGAACGGCAAGACCAGCACGACGCGCATGATCAGCCAGGTGCTCGCCCAGGCCGGGCTGCGGGTCGGCATGTCCTGCACGGACGGCGTCTTCGTCGGCGGCGCCCTCGTGTACGAGGCCGACGCCTCCGGCCCGCGGTCGGCCGAGATGGTGCTCGCCGACCCGACCGTCGAGGCGGCCGTGCTGGAGACCGCCCGCGGCGGCATCGTGCGGCGCGGGCTCGGCTACGACGAGGCCGATGTGGCCGTCGTCACCAACATCAGCGCGGACCACGTCGGCGACGACGGCATAGCCGACTTCGGCGAGCTGGTCGGCGTCAAGGCGCTGGTCGCCGAGCAGATCCGGGAGGGTGGCAGCGTCGTGCTGAACGCGGACGACCCGGCGACGGCCGGGCTGGCCGACCGGCCGGCGGTCCGGGCGCGGGCGCCGGTGATCCGGCTGTTCGGCATGACGCCGGGCAACCCCGTGCTGGAGCGGCACCGGGCGGCAGGCGGCTGGTGTTACGAGGTGGTCGACGGCCAGCTGACCGAGACGGACGCGGGCGAGCGGCGGCCGCTGATGGCCGTCGCCGACCTGCCCGGCTCGTTCGGCGGCCGGGCCGCGCACGTCGTGGCCGACGCGCTCGCCGCGGTGGCGGCCTGCCGGGCCCTCGGGGTGACCACCAGGGGCATCGCCCGCGGCCTGGCCGGGTTCGACCCGGCTTTGGACAACCCCGGCCGGGCGTCG
>Ga0187783_10001632_pt1 | contig 16592 bp, 13 predicted proteins | sample 1015_SJ02_MP02_2_FD_132471 | JGI IMG/M metagenome (GOLD analysis project Ga0187783, IMG submission 132471) | Tropical peat soil microbial communities from peatlands in Department of Meta, Colombia - 1015_SJ02_MP02_20_MG | ecosystem: Environmental > Terrestrial > Soil > Wetlands > Peat | place... | reverse complement strand
TGTTCCCGACACGCACCCGCGTCTCCGCCATGGCCATCTCGCAGAATGTCGGGACCACCATTACGGCGCTGCTTCCCGCGCTTTTCGCAGCCGCGGCGCCGCCCGGATCGACAAATGTTCCGCTCACGATCGGGGCACTCACCTTTGCCATAACGATCATCTCGGCGATCGCCGCTATGAGTGCGCGCGAGACGTATCGGATCCACATCAAAGACCTCGGTAATCCGCACGCGATCCCGGTCGACAAGGCCGACTACGATACGATTCGGGCACAAGCGCTCGCCAATGCACGGTGATTGAATGACAAGGTTTGCCGCCTTCCAGCAATGCGCTTTCGTTGATCGTTCATGCCGAACGCCTGCGGCCCGATCAAGTAATGGACACGGATGCGCGATCCAATAATCAGCGGTCGTGTGTGGTGAACTTTCGTGTAGCGACCTTTCAAATGGATCAAATGAATCGGAAAGTCCGATGAGCCGCACTGTCTATGTCATCAATGGCCCAAACTTGAACCTTTTGGGTAAGCGCGAGCCTGATATCTACGGACACGAGTCGCTTGCCGATGTCGAGGCTCAATGCCGAGCATTGGCCGCCGAACTCGCGCTTTCGATTGAGTTTCGCCAAAGCAATGCCGAATCACAAATCATCGACTGGATCCATGAGGCGCGTGAGAGCGCAGCTGCCATCGTAATCAACCCCGGCGCCTTTACCCACACGTCAATCGCGATCATGGATGCCCTCAACGCCTGCAAATGCCCGATCTTTGAGGTGCATATATCCAACGTGCACAAGCGAGAGTCTTTCCGTCATCACTCCTATGTTTCGTTAGCCGCGACAGGAGTGATGGCAGGCTTCGGGACGCACGGTTATTCGCTGGCTCTGCGTCACGCCGCACGGCAACTGGCTTGACCGCAGGAAGAGCTTTCCGGCTAAGCAATGCCGGATGAGATATCGTGGAGGAAACACCAGGTAGCAATACGGCGCGCCGTCTGCTGCGGCGAGAGCGCGTCATACTGAAAAACCGAATCCTGACGGGGCCATTGCGAATCGCTGTCGTCGGCATCCACCGGGCGAGCCGGACTCCGCCGGTTGACCCTGAATGCCAACAAAAGGAGCGGATCTTTTCTTGCCTTTCCGGAGGAGCGTGCGGTGGCGACTGCAGGAACCGGGGAACAAAATGACTTCGCGACACGAGTTTCGTGGGCGCCCGCTTCACTCGCATGCTTGGGGATTGTCTTCGGCGACATTGGCACCAGCCCCCTTTACACGCTTGGCGTCGCGGCTAAGGCAGCAAGTCCAGCTGGCGCGGTTGCCCCAGAGGCAGTGCTCGGTATCGTTTCTCTGATCTTCTGGTCGCTGATCGTTGTCATTTCCATTAAGTACGCGGTCTTGATCATGCGCGCCGACAACCACGGCGAGGGCGGCATCTTGGCGCTCCTGGCATTGATCAGCCCACGGCGTGCCAGGCAAAGCAGGCGACGCGCCATTATGGTGATTATTGGTTTAATCGGCGCAACCTTGCTCTATGGCGATGGGGCTATCACGCCGGCAATTTCCGTTCTCAGCGCCATTGAAGGCATCAAGGTTTATGCCCCACAGCTCGACCGGGTGGTTGTACCGCTCACGGTGACGATCTTAGTTATTCTGTTCCTCATTCAGAGCAAGGGCACGTCGTGGATAGGCGGCATATTTGGTCCGGTCATGCTGATTTGGTTCATTGTAATCGGGTTGCTCGGACTGCTTGGAATTGTACGTTCACCAGCGATCCTGGTGGCGCTGAGCCCGTTGCCGGCTATAACCTATCTGTGGCACGGCGGAGCTTTGGCCTTCATAGTGATCGGTGCGGCGTTTCTCGCGGTTACCGGCGGCGAAGCACTCTACGCCGACATGGGGCATTTTGGCCGGTTTCCGATCCGCGCTGCTTGGTTTGGCGTAGTTCTGCCGGCCCTCACCTTGAATTATTTCGGGCAGGGGGCTTTGCTGCTGACACAGCCGGCCGCAACGGATAACTTGTTCTATCAACTGGCCCCCGAATGGGCCCACTACGGCCTTATCGCCCTCGCCGCCGTCGCAACCATCATTGCATCGCAAGCGATCATCACCGGCGCTTACTCGCTATCGCAACAGGCGATCAATCTCGGCTTCTTGCCGCGCATCAACATAGTGCACACCACCGGCCATGAGATCGGCCAGATCTATATTCCGTTTGTGAATTGGACCTTGGCGATCGCCACTCTCGCGGCCGTCGTCGGCTTCGGTTCGTCCGACGCGCTCGCCGGGGCATATGGGATCGCCGTTTCATTACTGATGGCCATCACCACGCTGATGGCCACCTTTGTTGCGCTCCATTGGAAGCATAATCGATTCCTGGTCTATGCGGTGAACGGCAGCCTTTTTGTCCTAGATTTGGTTTTCTTCGCATCGACGTCGACGAAGTTCGTCGACGGTGGCTGGTTCCCACTGCTTCTTGCCCTCGCTATGGCTTTCACCATGCTGACTTGGCGCAAGGGCGAGGAGATCATGGATTTCGCCCGTCTGAAAGTTCGACAGCCTGTAAGAGACGTGATCGAACAGGTGGAAGCGAACCCGCCATTTCGTATTCCCGGTACGGCAGTTGTCCTCGGTCGCATGACCAAGGGAGTGCCGCTGGCTCTGACCCAAAACCTCAAGCACAATCATGTCCTTCATCAAAGAGTACTGCTGGTGGCCGTTGAGACGACCGAAATGCCGCGTGTGGCGGACGATGATCGCGTAACCGCCACCTGGATTTCCGATGAGTTCACCCGAATTGAGCTGCGCTTCGGTTTCATGGAGCAGCCAGATGTCCCCAAGGGTCTTGGATTGGCAGTGACGGGTGGCCAAATCGAAAAATGTGATCTACAGCGAGTGACTTATTACACTGGTCACGAGACGATCGTTCCGTCGGGCGGCCGCGCCGGTATGGCCCGCTGGCGCGAGGGCATCTTTGCATTTATGCACCACAACGCCCAGCGACCGGGTGCTTATTTCAAAATTCCGAGTGAGCAAGTGATGGAAATCGGCATTGAATTCGAAATCTGACCGCGATTGGGAAATGCCGGACCATGCCCGCGCGACCAGCAAGGCCGCCGCCGACCCTCTATGCACCAAACCGACTTATCATCTCAAAATATATAAACGACTGATGTTGATTCTAGATGATGAACACGATGTCTGGCTCGACGCGCGGTACGTTTCAGGAGGGCGCCTGGCCTCTCTGTAGCAGAATCTAAATACGCCTTCGGCATCACGAACAATAACCGTTCTGACTAACCGTTTTTCTAACACAGAATAAATACTCGGTGCATTCAACAAGCTTGCGCAAACAACTGCCTCTTCGGGTTGAAAATCCACCTCCTCCGCCATGCCTCGCTCTATGTCGATGCCACCGTCCAGTCCCAGTCTTCGGATCAATGCACTGGCAAGTGCGCAAGCTTCCGCGTCCTTGTCGATACACCGGATTCGAAAATTCGGGATCAACTCAGCCAGAACGATGGCAGTCAGCGGCAGAGCGCCGCTGCCAAGAAAAATGACGCAATCGCGAATGGCCGTCCCAAGTAGGTAGACCTCTCCCTCTATTAGACTACGATAGCTATCAAAATATTGAAATGATGCCAAATCAGCATACGTGAGGCCACGCTTGCTCAGAAAATGTCGACACCACCATTTTTCCATCTTGCACTCGGCAATGCCGCACAATACAGGCAGGTTCGCAGCCACCTCCACTAGTTCAGGAGCGTCGGGCAAATCTGCCGCCCAACTCTCCTGGTACACAACGCTCAGAAATCCAACAAACTCATTCAAGCATTTAGTCACAGTTTCATTTTCTGGTGACAATTGATCTTGACGTTGAAGTGTCTGATAAATACTCAAAATAAAATCGATTGCTTGGGAGCGATTGAACATCATCTGGACCCTTGATCGCCTTGGCTTTCATGTCGAAACACAGCTTGCCTCCCGAGTTCCATATCGATGCGGAAATTCTAAACAGTTGTATGTTGCCCAAAGGCCCCTCTCCTCGAAGCAATGCCACCAGGCATGTTCGATAGTCGGCACGCATCGCGATCTGTGGGAAGACGGGCTTTGACCGAAGCGAAGGGATCAATCCTGAGCGCGGTCTGTGCTGTCAGCAAGCGTGAGACTCATGTAAATTGTGTCGAATAGCGCTTCGGCGCCGAACACGGTCGCTTTGAAGAGTTTTCGACCGGTCTCACGAAAGCTGAGACGGCGATAGAGTCGGATGGCTGCTTTCTGAGTTGCTGTGACATGGAGTTCGACATGTGAAAACCCTGATTTGCGAGCACATTCAATTAAGTCGGTCGCTATGAGCCGCCCGATGCCCCGGCCTTGGCACTCTCGATCAACATGGAGCTTGCAAAGTTCAGCGCCCCTCTCGTTCTGTGGAGCGAGGGCGCCCAAGCCCACCACCTTTGCGCCAAAGGCTGCAACGAGCACATCACCGCCTCCCATGCGCCACAGTTTTATTTTCTTGATAAGGCAGCCATGAAAGGACAAATCCTGGATAAACCCATGCGGATTGGACTTGATTGAGCGTTCGTATACCTCGCTCAGACTTTGGAAGTCCTTGGGAGTCGCCGAGCGGATTGTCACGTCAGTCATCATGCGAGCTGACCATACGCCGATAGAATTGACGTATAACAGTCAAGCAATCGACCTAGGTCAGTGATTGAGCAGCGCTCGTTGGCTTGATGCATCCCACCGTCATCGCCGTTATTTTCTGGAAGTCCCAGCTCCACAATCTCCGCTTGTGGAAAAACTGAATGAATAAATCGACCGTCCGTTGTTCCGCCAGTCGCATCAAAAATCGGAGTATTGCCGGTGCTTGCGGTGACACAGCCGGAAACAAGACGTGCGAACCCGGTCGGCGAAGAATAGTATGGCATTGACGCCGTGTCGGTATGACCGATGATGGCTACGTTCGCAAGGCTTGCGCCGTCGGGGTGATTTCTTGCCCAGTCGGGCAAACGTTCAAGCAACTCTTGCAATTGCGCGAGCAAACCATCCGGATTATGCCGCGCTGTAAAGCGAATGTTCCATAGCGCTTGCGCTTGGTTGGGAATGATGGCCGTAGCGCCGAAGTCTCCGGACGCAAGGGCGACGATCTCGAACGCTGTAGGAGGCATTTCCTCTATGGCGTCCTGCCACCGATGCGAACTGAGGATAGAGAGCGCCAACACCAACGCTCGGTTTGGATTGTTGAATAGACTGGGATACGCAGCGTGACCTTGCACCCCTTTCATCTGGATGGTTCCGCAAAGACTTCCTCTACGCCCAATTTTGATGTGGCTTCCCACTTCCCTTGGGGAACTCGGCTCGCCGACGAGGAAGGCTGCTGGCGTCCGACCGCTACCGCGCATCCAGTTCAGAACCTTTTGTGTGCCGTTGATAGCGGCCCATTCTTCGTCGGTGGTGATAATAAGACTTACTCTTGCACGTGACCGTGCTGCATAGTGGCTGCATGCGGCTGCCGCCACGCAAAAAGCAGCGATGGCTCCTTTCATGTCGGTCGAACCGCGACCCCAAAGAGATCCATCCCGGACAATCCCTGAAAATGGATCAGATCTCCAAAGGTCCAAATCTCCGGGAGGAACTACGTCGGTGTGCCCGATGAAACAAAGATGACCCAACGTTTCATCCCCATCCCATTCGGCATAGAGGTTGTCGACCGGATAGCCCCATTTATCGTGGCCGCCTTCGAAGGTAAGCCTATGACAGCGTGCGCCGCCAGATTCCAAGAACGATTGCAAATAACACAGCGACTCCGCCGCTGCAGCGGCCAATGCCGAAGAGACCGGGGTGAGGCTTGGTATTCTGATCAGTCCGCTGGCAAGTGAGAGGCACTGCTGCTCCAGAGTCCGCTTACACCTCACAGCGCGAATACGACGCCACGAAGCGCGACCGTCGCCCTCAGTGCGGTGCATCCGGCATCGACCACTTTTGTCCCCGCTTGCAGCTTTGGAGGCTCCCCGGGCCAACAAAGGCCGCGGCCGGCCCTATACACCACTCGTGACCACTTCGGCCAGCTTGGTCCGCTTCATTAGAACAGTTTTAATTCGAAGGTGTTCGGGAGCATTGTCCTGGTATGATATTTAGATAGCAATGTCATACCTATCCATCTGTTTTTCCAGGCATAATGATTGTTCTATGTCATAACTATCCTCCATGGGTAACCATGATCGCAGAGCATTCACTGTGGACTGTCTATTGCGATCGCCGATGCCAACCGACGAAAAACGCGATGGTTCTGCAAAAAGAATTTGGAAGACGTCGAAACTACGGAGTGGCCTTGCAGCATCAGTCGTAAAATTTCTCCACACCCTCGCAACAAGTTGTGACACCGCCCCATACTTTGGAGTATGATTTCTTGCTCATACGACAAAGCTAACCCTAGAACTTGCGGCCCCGAAGGATGCTCCTGAGGGGCCGCTTTTGCTGGTTTCATGGGAATCGGCGGTCCGGTCCCACGTAGTCGTTCTCGTGACCAAAGAGCCAATGGCACGCTGACCGCACGCTTCAACCATCCCTTGTCTCCTCCGGTCAGACCATGAGATCAGTTACTTTCGGTTTGGACTTTCCGGAGAAGCCGCGCAAGGCCGACGCTCCGCTTTCGACATAAATGGTCTCCGAGCTTAACCATATTCTACGCCGCTGAACGCAGCACCCTCACGGCATGGGCCCGCAATGAAAATTGCGCAGCAGTCGATCGGCGGTCCGGGCGCGCTTCGATGGACGTCAAGCCTGTACCATCGCAACATGTCCGCGTGTCGAGTTGATGCTTCGTGCGACCTGGAAAATTGAACCACGCGCGTGCTATACAGGACGGGTGTAAACCTGCACAGTATCGAAAGCTAAAGATGCGAGGTGAAGCAGACATGTGGATTGCTTTGCTGATAACTCATGCGCTGTTGGCGTTCTTGCTACTTGGTGCGATTACGCACCAGACGCTGAGCGTCTGGGCGCCGGCTCGGTCGAAGCCTGGGACCTTTTTGGCGCGCGTCCGCGCCGTCCCTTCCACTTCTTACGTCAGCGCGATCATCGTGCTCTATATTGCGACGGCGGCAATGGGCGGGATCATCTACACGAACTACCGGATTACGGCGCGGTTCGCACTTGAACAAGGACATTTTTGGAAGACGTTTGGCGCATTCGAGTTGAAAGAACACTTCATCGCAATTGGTCTCGGTCTACTTCCGGCTTATTGGTACTTCTGGACTTCGCCACTCACCGAAGGATCTGCACGCACGCGCACCATGCTCACCACCGTACTGGCATTCGTGGTCTGGTGGGCCTTTCTGGTGGGACACTTGACCAACAACATCCGAGGACTAGGAACATGAGTCTTCAGCGGGCGTTACCGGTTTTCGTAATCTCACTCGCAATTGCTTATCCGATTATTTACGTATTGGCTGTGGAATATAACTGGGCGCTTTTCACATATGGTCCGGCAACCGGACAGCTGGGGCTACTGCGAACCCCGGCAGCAGTCGGCCCGACGATGTATTGGTATGGTTGGATCGCCACGGCGGCTCTCGGGGGCGCCGCGTTGGCGGCGCTAGCCACTCTCGTTCCGGAAGGTATCTCTAGGCGCATCCGGCCAGAGCTTGCGTGGATAGTGCCGATGATCGCGGTGTTTGTCCTCTGCGGCCTTCTTCGAGATTACTTCCTGCGGTAGGATGGGTCCGCTTGGAACCATAAGCCGTAGCGGACGGGGAGAAGTATAATGCGTTGCCTCCTGATTTTTGTTGCCTTTGGCACCGCAACAGTCGCTCTGACTGTTGGGTTGCCGGCGAAGGTGACTGCCGGGGGAGCGATGCTGGGAGATGACGAGCAACAGAATGTCCCTTCTTATTTCGGATTTGCGAAGGACACACATGGTACGTTTCTGAATGGCGTCAAGGTTACTCTGAAGCTAAAAAATATCTCGCTGGTGGCACGGACCGACCCACTTGGAGAATACAAGATCCCCATCACCGCCACCGAGCCCGATGCCGATCTCTCCTGCGATAAGGAGGGCTATCATCAAGCCAACACATTGCGACGCACGCCACGGGCAGCTGACGCGAAAACTCCGGTCGAAATCGATTGCACCCTTGAGCACGAATGACGACCGCACGCGCCAATCTGTCTTATTGCATGCGGGCCGCGGCGATCAGTTTCGCTCTTTCATGTCTGCTGGCTCCATCGAGCGCCTTACGGGCCGGCTCCGAGTCGTCGGGCCTGAGCGGATGGGTCTCATCGGTCGAAGAGGGCCGCATGGGGGGCGTCCTTATCAGTGCACAGAAGGTACGATCTCCCATCAGCGTCACCGTTGTTAGCGACCAGAATGGGCATTTCGCATTTCCTGGAACGAAACTCACGACTGGCCAGTATTCGCTGCGAATCAGAGCAATTGGATACGAACTGGACGGCCCGCTATTCACGGACGTTCCACCATACGGTTCGCCAGAGATTGACGTTAGGCTGCGCAGGGCGGCGGACCTTGCCGCACAGCTGACAAATACCGAATGGCTTATGAGCATGCCTGGCACGGCCGAACAGAAGAGGCCCTTGATCGAATGTATGAGTTGTCACACGCTCGAACGCATTGTGCGGTCAAAATACAGCGCCGATGAATTCGTACCTGTCCTTCGACGTATGGCAAATTATGCGAACAATACCACGATGGAACGCGTGCAATCGCGCGTCGTCGAGCGTCAGGTCTCAGACGAACGCGTACGAAAGCTCGCGCAATATTTGGCCAGTGTAAACCTTAGCGCAGGTCCCACTTGGGCCTATCCCCTCAAGATACTCTCGCGTCCCACTGGCCGCGCGACACGCGCAATCATCACCGAGTACGATTTGCCGCGAAAGACGATCGCGCCACACGACGTACGGACGGACGCGGAAGGGATGATTTGGTACTCGAATTTCGTCGAACCATTCCTGGGGCGGCTCGATCCTACCACCGGCGAGCATACCGAATATGCATATCCGGTTCTAAAGCCTGGTTTTCCGACCGGGGCGCTAGCCATGGAGCCGGACGACGACGGCAACTGGTGGCTGGCGCTGATGTTCCAGGGCGGCCTGGCGAAATTCGACACCAAAACCATGACATTTCACACGTTTCCGATTCCGACTCCGATGAACAGCGACGCTACGCAGCAGTCCATGGTCATGCCCAGGCAATGGCACGTCGACGGCAAAGTGTGGAGCAACGAGGTCAGCAAGCAATCGATCCTGCGGCTCGACGTGGCGACTGGCAATTACGAGAGCATCGACCCATTCGCGCTCATGCCCGAGCGGGCATCACACTCGCCTTATGGTCTCGCCGCCGACGCTGACAACAATCTTTTCTTTATGGACTTCGGCGACCGAAATATCGGCCGAATCGACGGCAAGTCGAGCGAGGTAGTTCTCTATCAAACTCCGACGCCGAATTCGCGGCCGCGACGGACAATGCTCGATCCGTACGGCCATCTATGGTTCGCGGAATTCGCCGCCGACAAGGTAGCCATGTTCGACATCAAGCGCGAGACCTTCCGGGAGTGGGACGTACCAACTCCGCACACCTACCCGTACGACGTTTTCCTCGACAAGAGTGGTGACTTGTGGAGCGGATCGATGTCGAGCGACCGAATATTGCGTCTTTCTCCACAAAGCGGAGAATCAGTCGAATACTTACTGCCCCGACCGACGAACATCCGCAGGGTTTTCGTCGACAACTCGACGACGCCTGTCACATTTTGGACAGGAAACAATCACGGGGCCTCGATTATCAAATTGGAGCCGCTGAATTAGGGATCGCCGACTCCGACTTGATTGATTCGGGTCGGACCGCACTCGCCAATCGTTGCCGGAGGACTGCGATCCGCGTGGCATTATTTAACAAATGCCCCACGATGATCATCTAACAGATGTTAGTCCTCGTGTCTCAAGCATTCCAATCCAAGGCAAGCAGCTTCCACTCTAGAATCGAAATCCCCCCTCTTGCGCGCCAAGCCTTCTGTTTACATCGGATCGCTTCGGCGGCCAATGTGGGGACGGCTCTCGATACGACTGACTATCCGCATTTCGCGAGCGAGAACAATGTTTCATTGCGTGGCCGGGTTGGCGCCGGGCTGCATGATTCCGTGCGAAATCAAGAGGGTGAGCGCGAAAAGCAATCTGCACAGTTCTCGTCTGCACTCTAGGCCAACGCACGCGTACAGTCATCGAACAGTTCATCTACCGACAGCTTTCGCGGAATCAACTTTTGCCGGAAACTGTAATCGATGATGACCTCGAGTGAATGGCGGTTTGCTTCAACTCCGAAACGCCAGGGATCAAGGAGGCCACCCTCCGACGGCGGTACCACACGCCGGCTCTCTCGCAGCATGCGGTAGATTTCCTTTATAACATCGGGACGAGATTCCGAGATCGACGTTCGCACAACCATCATGTGGTTAATCGGCACACCGCCGTGCGTCTGCGCCCACGCACGGGCGACCGTGTCGGCATCGGGGATTAGTGGCTTGAGCCGAGGATGTGGCAGGCTGTCGCCGACAATGGCGGCGTCGAGTTCACCGTCGAGCAGCATTTGTGTCAAGGTTTTGCCTTGTGGCGCACGCACTACGACATCGGGATCCTTAAATTCGGCGAGATGCGCATCCTCGAAGGTAACCCAATGGACTTTTGCAGGATCAACGCCGTAGTCGTCGGCCAATATGCCGCGCACCCAGACGCCCGTCGTTTGTGTGTATGCACGAACACCGATCCTCTTGCCGACGAGATCGGACGCGTTCAAATTCCCGTGGTCCGGATCATACACGATCGTGTGATGTTGGCCACGACCAACTACCGTCGCCGGAATGAGAACATACGGCTTTCCGTAGGTCTTTGCCTGCAGATAGGTGACAACCGCCAATTCGCTGAGGTCGAACTTGGCTTCGCGCACCAGCGGCTTGAACGCCGTGTTCGAGACTTTCACGTCGGCAAAGTCGAGGCCCACGAGGTCGGATTTCACTTCCCCGTTCTTAAGGGCGACGACGTTCGGATAGCTCGCGAGCAGTGCATGCAACTTGATTTTATCGATCCCTGACGTCACTGATCATCTCCTCAATCTACGAGCAACGGTACAGTACCTGGCAGTCCGGGCACAAATCCACTCCTGAGCCAGCCGTGACGCTCCGATTGCTGAGACAGGCCCAGGAAAAAACGTTTCAATGTTGCCTGGCAGCGTCAGGATTCAATGAAGGTGCGCGGCGCGAACTTGGGGCGGATTTTAGCGCAGCGCACGAAGCCGCACAGGTCGGCGGACAACGGTCAAGAATGATGCGCCCGTACGGGAGACGCTGCACGCAATGATCACAATTGCTTCGGCGGACATCTGCGGGCAGACCGCAGACCGGCTAAGTCCCCGATAGGCGGCGACAAGGACCCATCATGGCCGTTGCGGGGTCGAAACTTGGACCATCGTCGCCTTGTCGACGCTGACCGGCAGTTGCTCGAGCGCGACCAGCCGCAGATACAACCGATCGGACTTGCGGCAGGCCCCGGCCCGAAAACGCGTACTGTCGCCGGCCAGGGTGTGCGGACGGAAGTCGATCGCGGTCGGCATCACGGCCCAATCGGGATTCGGCTCGGGCAGCCACCCCGCGTCTTGGAAGACCCGTCTTCGCAGAACAACGCGTTGCCATGCCAACGCAGCATCGCCAGATCCGACTCCAAGCCATTGTCAGTCGCTTCGGGCGTTCCTATGTCTGGCGATCGACGAATGCTGAAGAGCAAAGATTGGCTGCCCCAACACACTCGCACGCTGCCGATTCGGACATCGTATGAGACGGATCATCCGTGCTGCTTGCCTCGTCCCAGTCGCGCTCTTCCATGCTCCCGCGCAAGCGCACCGGTACCCGTCGCGGCCTGTCCGCATCGTCGTTCCGTATGGTCCTGGCAGCATCGCCGACGTGACAATGCGGTTGATCGTATAAAGTCTTAGCACGCATTTTGACCGACGCTTTTTCATTGAAGACGGACCCGGCGCCGGCGGTATCGTTGGCCCTGCAGTGGCCCAAAATTCCGGTGCTCTTTCGAGCCGGACACTTCGATGCTGGCCGAAGCAATCCGACGAGCAATTTTGAGTAGTCCGTCTTACATAAATCCGACTGCGCCGCTCAACGCCCGGCGTGTGGTCAATACGGCATTCAAAAGAGGAGGCAGTCTTGACAAGAGAAGTTGTTCGCGTGGAACCTATCTCCACCTATCTGGAAAGATGGAGGGCTCCGACGTCTGCGGTGACGCGGCACGCTGGCACGGTCTACGTGTCCGGCCTTCCGCCATTCGACCCTGCAACGGGCGAGGTCATCGATGCGCCGGTCGAGCGCCAGACCGAGATTGTTCTTGAGCAGCTCAAGCTCTGTCTCGAGACCGCAGGGTCATCGCTTGATAAAGTGCTCAAGTGTAATGTCTACTGCACATCGGTTGACAAGTTCGCGGCTGTTAATGCGATCTATGCTCGGTATTTTCCGCAGGATCCACCGGCCCGGGTCTTCGTGAATGTGTCGGGGTGGCCTGGCCGCTTCGAGATTGAGATTGATTGTGTTGCGGCAGTGTCATGACCGATCCGGCCGGCAAGCAAGAAGGAGGCGAGCGATGTTCTTGGTCATCTTCGAAGTGCATCCAAGGCAGGGGCAATGGGATGACTATCTCGACAACGCCAAGATGCTACGGCCCGAACTGGAGCGGGTCGACGGATTCATTGACAACGTGCGCTACAGGAGTCTGACCCGCGGGGGGTGGATTCTTTCACTTTCCGTCTGGCGCGACGAGAAAGCGGTCGTCCGATGGCGCACAGCAATGCGGCATCACATGGTACAGCAGAAAGGCCGCTCTGAAATTCTGCTCAACTATCATCTTCGAGTCGGTCAAATCACCCATGACACGAGACTGCCCGAAGGCTACACTCTACAAGAGCAACGGCTCGACGAGACAGAGGTGGGCAAGGCTACGACGGTCACTGTGAGTTATGTTAAGCAACCACCGGAATCGGTGAACCGAGCCAAATCCGACGCTATCGCAAAGTGGTTGGGGCTGACACCCGATGCGCCAGGCCTCGTTACCTGGGACGTCTTTGACGCCATTCTGACGCCGGGCGATACCGTGTTATTGGCTTCATGGAAGGACAAAGCCAATGCGGAGTCCTTCGAGTGCAACGGTTCGCTGCCGGACGGCACACGACTACGCCGTGTCCGTGTAATTCGCGACTACGGTATGTTTGATCGGCGTGAGGCGCCGCAATACTACCCGGATGTCCAGGGTGCGACTACGTTGCATTCGTGAAATGAGCGGACGGGAGGACTCCTGATTTGAGCAGATAGATAACGGACATGCAGATTGCCGTCCCGAGCCTCGTTTGGCGTAAGGCGCAAAGGCGATGTACCTGGCTAGCGCCCATCACTTCATATTTCCTACGTGACGCAAAGGGCTATACAATCTAGCTCCGGTTGCGAGAGGACGCGAAATCAGGCCTGCACACCGTGTGGTACGATTTGTACCCATGTGGCCGGCTGGACAACGTCTGGGGCGCCCTTCGCAGGCTCGCTGGGATTGGTGGCGCTGTTCTCTATCAACTCACAGCGCTCTAAAGGTCGGGAGGCTGCATGGCCAAGCTCACGCAAAGCTACCTTCACGGCGCTTCGACGGTGTCACTCATAGGCGACACGATCGGAGTTCTTTTCGATGAGACGGCGGTGCGCTGGGGCGAGCGGCCGGGGCTGATCGTACGTCAGCAAGGGATCCGATGGACCTATCGTGAGCTCAAAGAGCGTATCGATGCCTTCGCGGCGGGCCTTTTGGCGCTGGGATTATCCCCTGGCGAGCGTGTCGGCATCTGGTCACCCAACAATTCCGAATGGGTTATTACCCAGTTTGCAACCGCCAAGGCCGGGCTTGTCCTTGTCAACATCAACCCCGCCTATCGGATCTTCGAACTGGAATACGCGCTCAACAAGGTGGGCTGTAAGGCACTCGTCAGCGCCGGCCGGTTCAAGACCAGCGACTATGTCGGCATGTTGCGGGAGCTGATGCCCGAGGTCGAACGTAGCGCGCCCGGTCAGTTGCAGGCGGCGCGCGTTCCTGCGCTTAGAACGTTGATTTGCACCGGCGCCGATGAGGCTGCCGGCTTCCTCCGCTTCGAGGACGCGCTCAGCATGGGCGGCGGTCGCCATCGGGAGATGCTCACAGAACTGCAGTCGAAGCTACAGTTCGACGATGCCATCAACATCCAGTTCACCAGCGGCACGACGGGTGCCCCCAAGGGGGCGACCCTCACCCACCACAACATTCTCAACAACGGCTATTTCGTTGGTGAGGCGCAGCGCCTCACCGACAAGGATCTCGTGTGCATTCCGGTGCCGCTCTATCACTGCTTCGGCATGGTGCTGGGTAATCTCGCTTGCGTCACCCACGGGGCCGCCATGGTTTATCCCGGTGAGGGCTTCGACCCGCTGGCAACGCTCGAAACCGTCTCGGCGGAGCGGTGTACGGCCCTCTATGGCGTCCCGACGATGTTTATCGCTGAACTCGAGCATCCACAATTCAAGCATTTCGACCTGACCAGCCTTCGCACCGGGATTATGGCCGGCTCGCCCTGCCCGATCGAGGTCATGCGGCGCTGCGTCAGCGAGATGAACATGCGCGATGTGACAATCGCCTACGGGATGACCGAGACGAGCCCCGTAAGCACCCAGACTTCCTCCGACGATCCCCTTGAGCGCCGGGTGAGCACCGTCGGGCGCGTCCATCCCCACGTCGAGATCAAGATCATCGACGTTGATGGGCGTGTTGTTCCCTCGGGAACACCGGGCGAGCTTTGCACGCGTGGCTATTCAGTGATGCTCGGATATTGGGATGATGCCGACAAGACGGCGCAAGCGATCGACCGCGGCCGGTGGATGCACACCGGCGACCTCGCCACTGTCGACGAAGAGGGCTACGTAAACATCGTTGGGCGAATTAAGGACATGGTCATCCGTGGTGGTGAAAACGTATATCCTCGCGAGATCGAGGAGTTCTTGTTCCGCCATAGCAAGATCGAGGCGGTGCAGGTCATTGGCGTACCGGACCCGAAGTACGGCGAGGAGCTTTGCGCCTGGGTGAAGCTCAAAGCCGGCATGACGTCGACCCCGTCGGAGATACAGGAATTTTGCAAGGGCCAAATCGCAAATTATAAAATCCCGCGCTACATCAAATTCGTCGATAGCTTCCCGATGACGGTCACAGGCAAGGTGCAAAAATTTATTATGCGCGAGCAGACGACCAACGAGCTGGGCCTGGTGGAGCAGCACACCGCTTGACGGTCTTCGACCTCCGCCCGGCGGATTTTACTACGAGTGTCGCTCGCCGCTCCCAGCGGGCAATTCGTGAAGTGCGGGCCCGATGGTCGCTGTGCCGAACCCACACGTGCTTGCTATTCGAAGTGGCGCGAAGGTCAGGTTCAGGCGCCTGCAAAAGCTGCCGACCGAGATCGTCAAGTTCAAGCAATTCGTGTGAGCGGAGTATATTTGCTCGAAAGCAGAGGACGTTCGTGCTATTTAAGACCCTACGCAAGCGGACGGGTACGCGAAATTATGGCGACCGGGAGGCACGGCCGCCAGAAGATTATCGCGCAGGCCTGAACTGCTTGGATGTCGCTCCCAGGTGAGGTCATGACTGTTCCAGCCCAACCAATCATCGAAACTCGACGACACCAAATGTTTCCGGTTTTGGAGTCGGCCGAAATCGAGCGGGTACGTCGCTTTGGTAAAATCCAGTCTTACAGCACAGGAGAGGCGCTCGCGACAGTGGGTACAGTGAGTGCCGGCCTTAGCATCGTCTTGGCCGGAACCGTCGACGTCGCTCAACGTGACGAGTACGGCCGTCATACTGCAATCGTGACTCAGGGGCCTGGCAATTTCCTGGGCGAACTGGCCCAGCTGGCCGGACGGCCTGCTCTCGTAGACGCCTACGCACGCGAATCGGTTGAGGCACTGATTATTCCGCCTGACCATCTGCGGGCTCTTCTGATTGCGGAAGCGGAGCTTGGCGAGCGGATCATGCGTGCCTTGATCCTTCGGCGTATTGGGTTGTTGGAGACTGGGGCCGGCGGGCCGGTGATCGTCGGACGCGCCGGAAATGGCGATGTGCTTCGGCTGGAGGGCTTTCTTCAGCGCAGTGGACATCCTCGCCAGCAGCTTGATCCGGAGACCGATCCAGAAGCCAAGGCATTGATCGATCGCTTTCATGTGGACGTCGGCCAACTGCCGATCGTGCTTTGCCCAGGCGGACAGCTACTCCGCAATCCGAGCGAGGCCGAACTTGCCCGCTGCATCGGCCTGGTAGGGCCAATCGACCCAAACCGCCTCTATGACGTTGTCATTGTGGGGGCCGGTCCGGCAGGCCTTGCCGCCGCGGTTTATGCGGGCTCGGAAGGGCTCTCTGTACTCGTGCTCGACTGCCGTGCATTTGGGGGACAGGCTGGTGCCTCAGCCAGGATTGAGAACTACCTTGGTTTCCCGACCGGCATCAGCGGCATAGCGCTTATGGCTCGGGCGTACAACCAG
>Ga0187783_10001631_pt1 | contig 16593 bp, 15 predicted proteins | sample 1015_SJ02_MP02_2_FD_132471 | JGI IMG/M metagenome (GOLD analysis project Ga0187783, IMG submission 132471) | Tropical peat soil microbial communities from peatlands in Department of Meta, Colombia - 1015_SJ02_MP02_20_MG | ecosystem: Environmental > Terrestrial > Soil > Wetlands > Peat | place... | reverse complement strand
TATCCTGAAGGCGTGGAACGGAAGAGCTTCGCCGACATGCACTGCTCGGTCGCCCAGTGCTTGGAGGTGGTCGGCGAGTGGTGGTCGATGCTGATCCTGCGCGACGTGTTCTTGGGGGTCGCGCGCTTCGATGACTTCCAAGAGCGTCTAGGGATCTCGAGAAACATCTTGAACCAGCGCCTCAACCGCCTCGTGGAAGCGCGCGTTCTCGAAAGAATCCTTTACAGCGAGCACCCTCCCCGCTACGAGTACCGGCTCACCGACAAAGGCCGAGACCTGTGGCCGGTGCTTACGGCCCTGCGCCAGTGGGGTGATCGCTACGCCGCGCCGGAGGGTCCTCCCCTTCAGGCGATCCACAAGGGTTGTGGCGAGATCGCCGAGGCCGTCATGGTCTGCGTCGCTTGCGGAGAGCGAATCAAGGGACGTGATGTCCGAGCCGTGGCAGGGCCGGGCGCGGTGGAACCTCTCGTTGGGTCAACCAAGAGATGACCGTTACCAATCACAGTTACAACCGCTCGTTCAGCGAGGTGAGCGCGCTCACCACGCGCGAGCCTGGTTTGTTCGAAGCGGTCGTCGACCCGCAGTGGACCATCGGCGGCAAACCCAACGGTGGCTACCTTCTCGCAATGCTCGGTAGCGCGGCGGTGTTGGCGAGTAACCACGACCACGTGATCGCCGCAAGCGCTCATTACCTCCACGCCCCAGAACCCGGCCCAGTCATCATCGACACAGACGCCCTTCGGGCAGGTCGGTCCGCCTCGCAAGTCCGTGCACGACTTGAGCAGCAGGGCCAGACGTGCGTCGAAGCACTCGTTACCGTCGCCCATCTCTCGGAAGGGACGACGCCTTATTGGGACCGGGGACTTCCGAGGATGAGCACAGTTGGCTTCGAGGAGAGCGTTCGCCTTCTTCCGGTCCTTCCGAACGGCAAGCGGGTGGCAATCATGGAGCAGGTCGATCTCCGACTCGAACCGCAAGCTCGAGGCTTCACCGTCGGACAGCCGACCGGTCGTGGCGAGCTCAGAGGCTGGCTCGCTCTTCCTTGTAGCGAGACGTTCGATCCGTCGTCGTTGCTGTTTGCCCTCGACGCTTTCCCGCCGGCCACGTTCGACGTCGAGTTCAGCGGCTGGGTGCCGACCTTGGAACTCACCTGTTACATCCGTGCCCTTCCTCGACCCGGACCGGTCCGAGTGCTCCAGCGTGCGCAGCTCATCGACGCCGGACGCGTGGACGAGGCGTGCTTCATTTGGGACAGTGCTGGCCGACTCGTAGCCCAGGGCACGCAACTTGCAGGAATCAGGCTGGGGTGACCACCACAAAGCGGGTCTAGACCAACAACCTCAACCCGTCCCGGTGGAGCAGAACTCAAACGGGTCCTGCAAAAGCCGAGGTACTCGAAGGTTCGAGCACAACGATCGACCTTCGTCAGCTAAGCCCGTTCGAGCCGGTCGCCCTGGAAGCGCAGCGGGATCAGAGTTTGTGGGCCGCCTGCCCTCACTGGGAAGCGCCAGATTGTCCTTTAACTTCTGCGGAAATACTCCTTTTGTATAAGTCACGAGCGGAACGTTCTGGAGTTCCACGGGGGACAAGCCGGCCTCGGTCGGGACCCAGACACATATACCGGAAACCGGGGCTACCTAGCCGAGTTTCCATTTTCGGGGGTGAAGGACCCCGCTCAGACCCAACACCAAAGGCCTATAGACCGTCGGCACGGGGTGCCGTAACCTGGCGAAAGGACTGGGCGTGAGGTCTTGTACAGGTATTCCGCTAGCTGACGAAAAGCGTCGGGCGTCCGTTGGACCGCCATCCCTCGGTGTAAGCGCGGGCGAACTTAGCCAGTCCACGGTTGTCCGTTTACGGGAATCATGAAGCATACGAAACACTCGAAGAACATAGGAGGGTAGAGAGACACTCGAAGAACATAGGAGGGTAGAGAGGTCTGACACGCTAAAGGTGTGGAGACCGCCTTGGCGAACGGAGAAAGCTCCATCCCGTGTCGACGCTTCCCCACTTGAACGCTTGGCAACCCCGGTTCGAAGCCGAGGGCGTGGACGTGAAGGCGGCGATCGAACGTGGACAGATGACGGCGAGCATGAAACTCGAAGACCTCTACGATCAACGTGTCGCCAGAAAGGACGGCGTCGCGACCCTCAGTAGCTCCTGGCGCCGCGGCAGGTTCGTGTGACCGTTGCCGACCCCGTTCTCCGACGGAGTGGCGAACTTTACGCCGCTTCAGGTGTGTCCTAATGGCGGGGCAAACGCCCGACCGCAGGAACGGCTGGGCCGGACTTCAAGTCAGAGGCAACGGTACCGCTGCAGATGCGGTTACCGATCTGCTCAACATCCTTGATTCCATCGAGCTTCCCGTCGTGGTCATACAACGAGACCTGACCATGGTCGCCTTCAATCAGGCTGCGGCGGATACGCTCGGCGTGTCGCCAGTAGATCTAGGGCGAAATCCCAGGGATATTTCGGCCCTTGCCGGCTTACCGGCCCTGGACCGGTGCTGCAGCGACGTCATGGCCAGCGGAGTCGAATCCCGCATCGATATTCGTGACAAGCGAGCGTGGTTTGTCGTTCGTATCTTTCCTTATAGGAGAGGCGATGGCCAAGGTGCGGGTACGGTGCTGACCTTTACGGACGTCACTGCTTTTCGCGCGAGCGTGGATCAGGCCGTATATGAACGCGAATGCACTAGAGCGATCCTCAACACCGTCGCCGATCCTCTCGCAGTGCTGGACGCCGACCAGCGCATCCAGTCTGGCAACCGTTCTTTCTACACGATGTTCGACGTTTCACCCGATGAGGCCCAACGAACCTCGCTCTATGAGCTTGGGAAGGGCGCCTTTAACTCCGAGCCTTTGCACACGCAGCTCCAAGCAGCAGTTGCAGCCTTAAGCATCGAGAAGCTCATAGAGGTACTTGCGGACGGTCACGCCTTCCAGCCCGTTGAAGTGGATCACGTTGTCACGGCCAAAGGCGAACGGACGCTCATCGTCGAATTCCGTCCTTTGTCATTGCCGGGTCATTCCGAGGGAAGAGCTCTAGTCAGGTTCCAGGACATCACGTCCCGCAAGCAAGCTGAAGCTGCCAAGGATCAACGTTCGGAGAAGGAGCTAAGGCGAAGCGAGGCGTTCCTTGCAGAGGGCCAACGACTGAGCTCGACAGGGAGCTTTTCCTGGAAAGTTGTGACGGACGAGATCATGTGGTCGGAGGAGCTGTATCGCATCTACGAGCTCGAAATCGGTTTGCCCGTGACACTCGAAATGATACGCGCTCGTGTCCACCCAGAAGACCTCACCTCTGTAGAGACGATTTTTGAACGGGCACGGGGCGGTATGAACGACTTGGAATGGCAATACCGATTACAGATGCCAGATCGATCAATCAAGTACTTGCACGCAATCGCTCACGCGAGTCGAGACCAAGACGGTCAACTGGAATATATCGCAGCAATTCAGGATGTCACGGCACCTCGACTATCGGAAGAAGCTCTGGCGAGGGCTAGATCGGAGCTTGCAAACGTCTCCCGAATGTCCAGCCTCGGAATGCTCACCGCGTCGATCGCACACGAGGTCAATCAGCCGCTCGCTGGCATCATTACAAACGCTGGTACTTGTCTTCGAATGTTGGATGCAACTCCCCCAAACCTCGAAGGGGCGCGAGAAACGGCTAGGCGAACCATTCGCGACGGGATCCGAGGGTCTGATGTGATCGCACGGCTGCGTGCCCTGTTCAGCAAGGATGAGTTCACGCTCGAGCCGTTGGACCTGAGCGAGGTCACACGCGAGGTGATAGCGCTGACACTGAGTGACCTGCAGAGAACCAGGGTCACCCTTCGATCGGAACTCGCGGAGGACCTCCCGAGCGCAACCGGTGACCGGGTCCAGCTTCAACAGGTCATTCTGAATCTGCTCCGCAATGCCTCGGACGCGATGGCTGACGTGCGTGATCGGCCAAGGCAAATTTTGATCAAGACAGAACGGGACGACGGCGAGTGGGTTCGGTTGAGCGTGCGGGATTCCGGCGTCGGTGTCGATCCCGCGAGCATCAATAAGCTGCTCGAGGCCTTTTACACAACGAAAAGTGACGGCATGGGCATCGGCCTCTCCATCAGCCGCTCGATCATCGAGAGACATCATGGCCGCCTTTGGGCAGAGCAGAACGACGGTCCGGGTGCTACCTTTTCGTTCTCCGTTCCCAGTGAACGATCAAGCGTCCCTGACGCGCTATCGCGGTGAGCTCCGTAAGCGACAAGGCGTCCTTGGTGTCGGTCGTCGACGATGACGAGTCCGTGCGCGAGTCCGTCCCAGACATGCTGCGTGTGTTGGGCTTTGTCGCTGAGGCGTTTCCGTCTGCAGAAGCATTCCTCGCTTCGGAGTTCGTGAGCGAGACAAGATGCCTCGTGCTCGATGTCGTGATGCCCGGAATGTCAGGACCCGACCTTGAAAGCGAACTGATAAGGCGTCGACAGAGAATTCCAATTGTCTTCATTACGGGTCACGGAGGCGGGTCTGTCACTTCACGCCTACTCGAACGCGGTGCCATCGAATGCCTCGTCAAACCGTTCAGCGAGGTAGCACTGTTGGACGCGGTCAGAACGGCTCTTGGTTGGTCGTCTTCAGGGCCTGTTACAGCGACATGAGTTCGGCGGGCCAAGCAGGTGGCGGATCGAAGATTTCAGTGACCTCGCGTGAGACCCCCGTTGTATTCGTTGTTGACGACGATATATCGGTGCGGGAATCGCTCGAACTGCTCATTCTCTCTGCCGGATGGCAGCCCAAGACATTCGGGTCGGCAGAGGAGTTTCTCGAACGTCCGCACATCGAAGGCCCGAGTTGTCTTGTCCTCGATGTGACACTTCCGAACCTAAATGGACTCGAACTTCAGGAGCGCGTGATCGATCGGGCCGATATGCCGATCATCTTCATCACGGGTTATGGCGATGTGCCCACCACCGTGAAAGCGATGAAGGCGGGGGCAGTAGAGTTTCTTACTAAACCGTTCGGCGACCACGTGTTGGAGATTGCCATCGGTCAGGCGATTGAGCGTAGTCGCACACTCCTCGCTCGTGAAGCAGAATTGCGTGTCCTTCGAGATTGCCATGCGTCACTTACGCCTCGCGAACGAGAGACCATGGCGTTGGTCGTCTCCGGGCGCTTGAACAAACAGATCGCAGCCGAGCTCGGTATCAGCGAGATCACAGTAAAGGCGCACAGGGGCCGGGTAATGCGCAAGATGAGGGTCCAGTCCCTAGCTGATCTGGTGAGGGTTGCAGAAGCCCTCGATACTCGCTGTGAACCCATCCGTTAGCACGCATCAGATCCAACACCATGGTCCAATAGATCGGGGTCACATCCGCTCTTATCTTTTCAATTGAGGATCGTATCGACGAGTCCTCGCGGGTACGAGAAAAAGGCGTCAGGTGCGAGCGAAATGCTTGTACGTCAACGAGTCGACGCCTGAAAGGAGCGGTTATGTCGGAAGAACCCACCATCGTGTTGGTGCATGGTGCGTTTGCGGACGCGTCGGGATTCGCTGGATTAATCCGGGAACTGGAAGCCGCCGGTCGCACGGTCGTAGCTATTCCTAATCCGCTACGAGGCCTCGCTTCGGATGCAGAGTCGATTGCCACTCAGGTAAAGGCGATCGATGGACCCGTCGTTCTGGTTGGCCATTCATATGCCGGTGCGCCGATGGGTCAGGCTTCGGCTGAACTCAGTAACGTAAAGGCGCTGGTCTTCCTCGCTGCGCTCGGGTTAGACGTAGGGGAGAGCGTTGCCGGCGTACAGGAGCCGTTTCCGCCACCGTTAGTAGTGAAGACGTCTTACCTCACGCAGTACGACGCGCCGGGTGCTGCTGGCGGCCCCGAGTTGTACATCGAGAAAGACAGGTTCCACGAGACCTTCTGCGCGGACGCCCCTGTAGATGTGGCAGATGTTATGGCCGTTAGTCAGCGGCCAGTAGCAGGAGCTGCACTGCAAGAACCGGCCACTGCCGCCGGCTGGAAAACTATTCCCTCGTGGTACCTCGTCTCCGAGCAGGATAATGGGGTATCTCCCGAGGCCCAAAAATTCATGGCCAATAGGATGAAGGCGACGACAGAAAGCATTGACGGCCCTCACGCCGCTTTTGTTGCCCAGCCGGTCAGGGTCGCGGAGTTCATTCAAAAGGCCTGCTCGAGTGCGTCCAACACAGACGGCGCAGGCACAGCCGGTCGTCATTGGTGGGCCCACCACTCGCGCGTCTAGGTGAGGTAATCGACCTGTATTTGGTGTCGCCCAGGATGCGGATGCATCCGAGCAGTGCCCAGATGCATCCGCATCCGACCCAACCCTCTTCGTGACTTGCGACGCAGAGGCTGTGTAGAAACTCGTTACGGAGCGATCAAATTCATCGAAGGAGGTCGTGCTGTGTCTGATATTTGCATCACGACGTCAGGGAGTGAAGCCGTCACCTGTGATGCGCTGCACCTTGCTTTGATTGTGACTCAACTGCTGGTGGCGTGGCACGCAGGTGTGACTAGTGCTGATAAGGCGATGGATCTTCTCAATCAGGCGCTTGCTGAGATTCGCAATCCGCCAGACACACACATCCACACAGAGAAGAGATCGTTACGGACATCACCGGCCGAAGAGCCTTGGTCATCTGTGCCAACCGCGGTTAGAGCGACACTTGCCTGAGCACCTCCGCGACCGCGGAGCCGTGGGTCTTGGCAGCGGCTCTACAAGTCGACTGTATCGACATAACTGGCGTGTCTCCTTTCCGACTGAACCTATCGACATGATGCACTTTGCGGACCCCTTGATCGAGTTGTTGGGCCAATGAGCCGACACGACCTTCCGATCGGCGACTACGCACTCTTGTCCAACTGCCGATCAGCGGCGCTCGTGAGCAAGGGCGGTTCGGTCGACTGGGTTTGCTTTCCGCGCTTCGACAGGCCGTCGGTGTTCGCCCGTCTCCTCGACGCCACCGCCGGTCACTGGTCGATTCGGCCCGTAGGTGACTTTCAGACGAGCCGGATCTATGTCGAGGACACGATGTTGCTCCAGACGACGTTCCATACAGCGACCGGTGTCGCGACACTGGTCGACGCACTTGCCGTTGGTAGCAATGATCGAGGCCATCAGCTCGGGGCTGGCTCGACCAGCGCACTGCTTCGGCGGGCCAGCGGAGTGGAAGGGGAGGTCGAGCTCGAGTTCGAGTTCGCGCCACGGCCTGAGTACGGACTGATCCAGCCAGTACTGGAGACCGTGGATGGCGGCATTCGCACCAGAGGTGGCGCAGATGTGCTTGCGCTCTCGTCGCCTATCCCAGTAGACGTCGAAGAATTCACGGCAAGCGCTCGCTTCGTCGTAAAACCCGGGCGCGCAGTCTCCTTCGCCCTGCAGCACCGGACTACATCGGAGGAGCGTCCTCGGCTTTGGACCGAGCACGAGATCAATGAGCGCCTCGAAGACACCGCGGAAGCTTGGCGTACATGGTCGGCACTACATCAGGGCTACAACGGTCCGTGGCGCGACGCCGTGCGGACCAGCGGGCGCGTCCTGTATGCGCTGACTTACTTTCCGACCGGCGCGATCGTCGCAGCCCCGACCACTTCTTTGCCAGAGACTGTGGCGGGTTCGCGCAATTGGGACTATCGCTATGCGTGGGTGCGCGACGCGAGTTTCACCCTCCAGGCTCTTTGGGTGGCAGCGTGTCCGGACGAGGTTGACAAGTTCTTCGACTACATGTCGGGCGCGGCTGCGTCCCAAGCGCGACGAGGTGCAGACCTGCAGATCATGTTCGGTGTCGGAGGAGAGCGCGACCTCACGGAACGGGAGCTGCCCCACTTGGAAGGATGGCGTCGCAGTGCCCCTGTCCGCGTCGGGAACGCCGCGTGGAGCCAGCGTCAGCTCGACGTTTACGGGGAGTTGCTCGATGCTGCCTGCCGCCTGCCTGATCAACTCGATCGTCTTGGATCGGCCACTAAACAGTTCCTGGCGGATCTCGCAGATTCCGCAAGCGCGCGCTGGACTGAAAAAGACCAAGGTATCTGGGAGGTTCGCGGGGAGCCGCGCGACTTCCTCTACTCGAAGCTGATGTGCTGGGTGGCGATCGACCGGGCGATCGCGCTGGTCGGCCGCCTCGATGCAGCCGACCGGGTCGCCAGGTGGAAGCCCACACGCGATGAGATCGCTGAGGCGATCATGAACAACGGTTGGAGCGAGAAGGCCGGCGCATTCACCCAGTCGTTCGGGTCGGAAGAACTTGACGCGTCGAACCTAATGATGCCGATCGTCGGTTTCATCCCGGCTGATGACCCTCGGATGAAGGCCACGATCGACGCTATCGCCGAGCGCCTCACGGACGAGCGCGGCCTCGTCTATCGCTATCTGACCCACGATGGTCTAGAAGGCGACGAAGGCACCTTCCTCTTGTGCACCTTTTGGCTGGCCCAGGCCCAGGCGCTCTCTGGCGAGCTCGACAAGGCGAAGTCGACGTTCGCTACCGCGGTCTCTTTCTGTAACGACGTCGGGCTGTTGGCCGAGGAGGTCGATCCCAACACTGGGGAACTGCTTGGTAACTTTCCACAAGCGTTCAGTCACATCGGTCTCGTCAACGCCGCGTATGCGATCTCCGAGGCCGAACGCAGAGCTGAGGACACTGGGGCGCTCAAATGACACGCACGCGGCCCATTCCTTGCCTTCGCCCGATTGTTGAGCGCTACAACTCCCGGCCCCAGCCCTGCTCCATTTCCCCCTTGCGATCCAACACCAAAGTGCAATAGCGCCTCGTGCTGAACGGATGTAGCCTTCTTGAGAAGGCGATCGGACTGGAAGCGAAGGTCGGGGCGGTGGTGACTTCGTCTGTGACGTCCGCTGTGCATGAAGGCAGTCTGCTCTTGAGTAGGGCAGAGCGAGCACAATGCATCGACGACAGTCTTTCGGTCTGGCATCGGCGGGGTGGATTCGACTGTGAGGATTAATACGGTCGTTCAGCTTTGCATTCGAGCTGGTTCCCCTTTTCCTAGTCAGGATCCACGGCGATGAGATCGTCCATCCGGAGCGCTACATCCATTCAAACGACCAGCGCTCTTGGACAGAACCAGGAGCTGCGCTCAAACTGGGGGTAACTGATATGCACAGTGACCACGACCGTCAAAGTGGACAACCCGAGGAAATTTGGCCATGGGATCGAGTTCTGGCGGACGCCACAGCACCCGATCACATCGTGCAGCTGTACCAAGACCCGGCATTTCTCAGTCGCGCTGTTTGCCGGTTCGGTTGTGCTGCTTTGGCCAACGGAGAAGGCTTCCTTATGGCCTCGACGCGTACCCACTGGAACGCCTTTCGCCCCCTCCTCGAAGCCGAGGGGGTGGACGTGGAGGAGGCGCAAGAAAGCGGACAGCTGACAGTCATCGACGCGGATGATTGCCTCTCCAGCTTCATGCGAGACGGGATGCCCGATTCGGATACCTTCCTCGGATTAGCGGCGGACATCGTTCGACAAGCACGCGCTGGAGGACGTTACGAAAGAGTGAGGTGGTGGGGCGAAATGGTCAATGTGTTGTGGGAGCGTGGGAACGTCGAAGCCAGTATGGAACTCGAAGACTTGTTCGATCAGTATGTCGCCAAGGGAGACAACGTAGCGATCTCCTGCTCATTCATGATGGACAACTTCGATAGCGAAACTCATGGGCACATGCTGCCAAGGCTCGGGATGAATCATTCTCACCTAATTCCGGTGGAGGACTACGCTCGCTTGGAGCGCGCCGTTGGCGACGCCCTCCGCGAGGCAGTCGGTCCGGAAGAGGCTCGTATCCTTGAGGGTCGGCTGCTCTCCGGGTATCAGCAGGCTTTCGATATGCCGAGAGCTGAGGCGCTGCTCCTGGCGCTGCGTCAGGTTCGTCCCACCATTGCAGATCCAGTCCTGCAACGGAGCGGAGAACTTTACGCTGGTTCAGCAGCCGTCTCTTCGTGACGCAGCCGGCCAACTTCGAGGGACGGCTAGATCGAAAGTCATCGGAACCAAGATGACCTCGACTCAAAGCAGTTCGCGACCGTGGGTGCCGAAAACCTCATCCACGATCGATGGCGGCGCCGTCTGCAGACGCTCCTCTGCGCGCACGATGAGAACCAGAACATCACGGGGCCTCTTGTGATGATGGTCCCGGCTGTATTTTTCTCTTGTCCTACCGCAGGTCACAGACCAGGGTACTGGCCAGGGTTCTTACAGGCGCGATGAACATCCGCAGGCCGCCAAAACTAAAACTGGGTGTCTCAGTTCACTGGAGGAGCGATGATCATTTTGCATCAAGAAATGCGTGCCAAGCCCGAAAAGTGTGACGAAGTGATGGCAGCGCTCGCAGCGATCATCCCGGGGGCGCGAGCTACAGAGGGTGTCGTTAAGTTGGACATCGCCCGCGACCTACTCGACCTTGACTCGTTCATCGCGACCGGGCTCTACGTGGACGGAGCCGCTCTCGAACGACAGGAGTCGGCTCCAGAGGTGAAAAGGGCCATGGCGATGTTTGCCGACTCGCTGGCCGCTCCACCCGATCGACGGATCTACGACGCGTCGCTCGACTCGACTCTCGTTTAAATTTCGATTGCGGCTGGAGCGAGGCGGCAACGATGTGCAGAAGGGCACCTGTGCCTTGTCGGGTCGCTCAGAGCGAGTCGTGAGAGTTGGGCACCGACGACGTCTGCCAGGTGACCCCCACGCACATCTCGTCGGATGATCCGTCGCCGAACGTCACGAAGTGGGGCGGCGCCTTGCGGAGGATGGGGAGCTCTTGCTCTAGCTCGGGGTTGTAGGTGCAGTGGATCTGTACCCGTTCTCCGCGGCTCACAGCGATGGGCGCCACGTTGTAGGCCTTTTGGTAGTTGAAGTCATAGTTCGGGACGTTGAGAATGGTCTTGGCCTGGGGCGTCCCGGGGTTGAGCACCATCGAGAAGGAAACGCCCAGCAGGTGCATATGGGGCTGGATCCTCACGATGTAGCCGTTCGATCCGATCGACCACGTGCACGTGGCGGTGTCACCAGTGGGCGGGTCGTTCGGGTTCTCACCGCAGATCTCGTCGATACCCTTGGCCATCACGACGCCGTCGGAGCCGAAACGCTGATCCAGGTAGTTCAGCGACGCCTGATAGTTACACAGCGGTCCGGTCACACCGGCTGGGCACGGGATGTTTGGAGGGGCGATCAGGTATTGGGACTGCATCGGTAACAGCGGCGTGGACACGGGCACGGTGTGGAGCACGAGCCCGTTCGTGACCGGCTTGTCGCCGACCAGCAGGTTGTAATGCACCTGCTCGATCACCAGGCTTCCCTTCGGGAGCGCGATACCCGTGCCCTTGGGGAGCACGTCGGCGCCGTGGCCCGGCGCCCACACGGCTAGGAAGGGGGTGCTGAAAAACGTTGCCAGGGACGCGTTGGGAAGCGACGGTGCGCCGAAGCAGGTCCAACCCTTGCCGCCGGTGGCGGCGTTGGCCGCGACGGCCGCGGCCGTCTGGGAGGGGGGCACCAGGGAGAGCACGGCGTGGTGAACCTCGGGGCTGCCAGGTCGGAACTGGCTCGAGATGACGTATGAGTTCCTCGTGATATGCGGGTTCACCAAGGTGCAGTGGTAGTCGTCTGTCGCTCCGATCGCCGCCTTCGGGGTGTACCTGGGCGAGGCCACCGACACCGTCGAGATGACCGAACTGGTCGAGGTGCTGGTCTTGCCTGATGTGTTCGACAACGCCACCGCGCCCAGGACGCCGACCACGATCACCACCGCGATGGCGATTACGACGGCGCGCCGCTTGCGCAAGGCGCTCGCGAGGCCGCGTTGCGGCGGGGTGACGGGCCCATCCTGCGCCCCTTCGGTCGCCCGGTCCGCGCTGTCGGCAGGCTCGGTGTGCTTGATGAGATCGGTCATGGTCCCCGTCCCCCGTCGTCGTCGGTCCACCTGATGCGCCGGGCCCTCCGCGCCCAGGTAGCCGAGTTGTGCCTGCCTGAAGGCTAACCCACCTCCCGCCCACGGACTCGGCCCCGTCGCCCGCCGCCGACGCCAGGTGGCCAGCTCGCCCGCGGAATCGCGTCCTTCTTGGCGCTCGAATCCTCGATCAGGCTGGCGGCGCACGAGATCAGCCGATGCCGATCGGCGGCGGACAGCGGTCGCAGGAAGCTATCCATCCTGTGGGTGCTGAGACAATGGAAAGGCGAAGCGCGTTCATCCAAATCGTTGATTCGGGTCTCACGTCCTTCGGTGAGGAGGAGTGCCATGTCCAGAGAATCCCAGCGCAAAAGGATCCGGCAACCGGTCCGATCGGGCCTTGGCGCCCGGCGCATCGCCTTGGCGTTGTTCATCGGTCTGCCGGTACTGGCGTCGGTCGTGAGTGTTGCCCAGCCGTTCGCCGCTCGCGCCGGCCAGCACTCGGACGCGCGGGCTCCCGGAATCCGCTTGCTCTCTGCGGATAGCTCGGCTCCGTATCTCGAGGCATGGATCTACCCTTCGGCTGCGGGCCAACCCGCCTGCGATACCTCGTCGGAGCTCGCGGCGATGGCGGCCGATCCGATCGGCGTGCTCAAGCCGGAGTACTTCTATGTAAGTGGGAGCGGACGGGTCATCGAAGAGACGGCAGCCGACGGGCTCCCGTGCAACGGTTACAGCTCCGCCAACCTGGCGGAGGTCAGACCGGCGGCCCAACGGATCTACGTCACCGTCTCGGCCAGCTCACCCGGCGTCGCGAAACTGCTCGACAATCCCAAACACATGGCGGCCGGCGAGCAGGTGATCGAAAGTTTCGTGGCGGCCAACGATCTGAACGGCGTCGACCTCGACTTCGAGCCCAACCGGTGGACGCAGACCGTATGGACCAACTACATGAGCTTCGTATCTGCCATCGCGGCGGCGTTCCAACCTTCGGGACTCTCCGTCGAGGTGGACTTGGACGCGTTCACCACGACACCGTGGGACGCCGAACGGTATGCCGATGTCGCCTCTGCCGGTGCGCACCTTGTCGTTATGGCGTATGACGATCAGTACAACGTGGCTTGCTCGCCGATCACCCCGTACAGCTGGCTGGAGGCGGTGACGTCGTACGCGATGAGCCAAGTTCCCCTCAACGACCTCACGATCGGCATTCCCGCCTACGGCTACTACACCTCGAATTGCAAGAAGGTTGCCGATATGACGGACAACGTGGCGTACGTCACGATGGAAGAGGAACCGGGGTTCCCGACAACCCCTTCAGCGGTGGAGGCGCTCCGAGATCCCAATTCGGGAGAGATCCGGTGGACGTCGGGAAACACTCTCTACGACTACGTCGACTCGACGGCGCTAAACGACAAGGCGCAGGTCGTCGAAGGCATGGGTGTCACGGACATCTCCGTCTGGAGTCTCGGAGGCCAGCCCTGGTTCAACGGAAACCCCGGTTGACGCGGTTTGCGGTGCAGACCACCGACCGTCGACGACGCGTCGTACCGTTTGAGGTCACGGGCAATTCGGAGCGAATAAGAGCTCCGTTCCGTGGGGCATTTTTATCGGCGCTGCGGGCCTCGCAACACCAGTGGTTCTCCACGCACCGGCATCTCGACTTCGATGTCGTCACCCACGACACGTACCAAGATCTCGTCGGCGACCGACCCCTCGGCCGACCATCGTGACGGGTCGCCAATAGTCGTGACTCGGAATGTCGTGCGCGCAGGAGTGCCGGAGTTGATGCCCACAGGTGTGACGGTAAGAGATGAGACGGTGGGGTCCCACCGTGCTTGGCTTAGCGCGACCGCCGGGAAGTCCACGCCGATAACCGTTGGTTCAGTGAAACGGTTGCCGGGACCGACATTCGCCAGCCGCCACCATGCGCCTTCGGAGGCCACCTGGGCAGCGGCCATCGTCCCGTTGTATTGACCCCGTGGGTGCGGTTCGTCGAGCTGGAAGCGCCAAGTGAACTCGCCACGGCTGGTGTCCCACGTCGGCTCACAAGTCTCGTCGATCGCTGCCGCCAACGGTTCGATGTACCAGTCGAGGGCCCATTCCTTGGCCAGCCAGAGATTTAGAGCGGAGAATCGGTTGGGTGCTGCGCTGATCGCACCGGTGGTCTTCCACGTTCCCGTCTGGTTTTGTCCCGCTTGGAAAAGACGCCGGGCATCGTCGGGCACTTGAGGCGCGAGGTAGATAGACGGAATCCAGCCCAACATCACGGGCACCTCGTGGTGCACGTCGAGGATGGGGTCGTAATAGAAGGTGACCGTCGTCGGAAGTTCGGCGCCGTCCAGGTGGAGATACTTGGTCCGGCAAGTGTCGTGCCACCAGCTGCGGAATACTTCGTTGTAGTCGGTGCCGCGTAGGAGATCGTGCAGCTTGAGGCCGAGCCCCGCTCCGGCGAGACAGAACGGCCACACCTTGGTGTTCTCGCAGTGGCACCCCGCCGGGGCCTCGATCCACTGCCGGTGCAAGTGTTCGGCGATGGCTGAGTGGAACCACGTGAAAGTGTTCTCGCCGTCCCGGATCATCTCGAAAGGCTGGTTCCACCGCTCGTCGCCGGTGGTGCGAAGGTGAAGACCCAGCATGACGAGAAAGAACCCTTTGAAGAACAGATTCCCGGTGGCGCCGATGGGGTCCATTTGGAGCCCCCACGGCTCGATGCCGTTGGCGGTCCAGCCTGGAACGTCGTAGTTGCCCCACAACTGCTCGGGGATGAGGAAGCGATACAGGTCCGGGTACTCGGCACGTTTGGGGTCGTGGCCGATCTGGGTCAGCCAGTCCTCTGCCGCCCACCATCCCGTGTGCCGGAAAATAAGTTCGTCGAGGATGTGGCCGTAGACCTCGCGCCACGCCGGAGTGACGTCGGCCATCATTGCCACGGCGTAGGTCGAATCGATGAGATCGAAGCGATACCAGCACAGCATCGGGGGGTCGCTGATCGTGTCCCAGTGCTCGTGCGGACGGCCGTCGCGGTCCCAACTGTCGGGGGTCGTGGCCTTGCGGTAGAGGTAGCGCAGCCAGCCGAGGTCGCGATCTGTCAAGTGGCTCGGGGTGGTGCTGGTTGTCGATGCCGTCACGTCAGCCATCCTTCCGTAACTTTTCCAGGGGCGTTGAAACCACTGGCGAAGAGCCCACCGGCATTCGGAAAGTGACCAGTACGCCCAGTCGGATATTTGGGGCGTGCCTTGACCTGGCATTTTGGTATATCAGCATGTGGGGGTGCTCGGTGTTATCTACAATGAACATTTCCGGCACCCACCACGCTCGAACCCTTGAGCCACTTCCCTTGGCTAACGCGAAAACGGTTCGACTGCTAGGCGTGCGGTGGTGCTCCCGCAAGGAGCGCATAGATTTCGACTAACGGTGCTGACTCGTTAAGTGAAGACTCGCCATCCTGGAACAGTCCAGTTCGAGAATCTCGACATTGCTCCCACATCACGTTCCCGTATGCCGTTGCAAGTTCCCTATAGGCAGGGTCTGGTGCGATGTGATCGAGCAAGAACAAGTTTCGAAAGAACACTGCGCTAAAGGCAGCTGGCCTCTCTTCCTGCAGTGCAGAAGAGGTGAAATGAGTGATCGAGGCCGCAGCTGTCGATTTTGCCTGCGACAGGTATTCCTGTTCGCCCGTAATGCCATAAAGAAGCACACCGGCACCGATCATCGAGCCTTGGTTGTACGACCAGATGTCCTTGGAGACGGTCCCATCTGGCGTAATTCGATCAAAGTAAAGGCCGTCTGCACCGAGGAGCGAAGATCGCACCCAGTCGTAAATGCGGATGGACCACTCAAGGGCCGACTGGTCGCCGGTGAGTTCATGGATACGAGCGGCTAACTCGGCCACGGGGCCATTCGAGCAAGCGTTCCGGCTGACGCAAGAGAGGGGCACCTTCCAGCGGACGCCACCTGGGTGGCTCCATGAAGCCTCAGAGGACCAACCAGAGATCACAAATTCATAGAGGCGTTGAGCAAGTGATATAGCCCTCTCATCAAGGAGTAGTTCGTAATGACGCACGAGGGCGAGGGCGAGCCACGTGTTGTCGTCGTAAAACACATCGCCGCCATCGCCCAGCGGCGGTACCACAACCGACTCAAACCCCACTGAACCCATTGCGCTCAGCGCTTTAGCACCAGAACGGTGATAGGCGGCGAGACCGTTGAAAAACAACGGCAGTTCCTTTGTGGCAAAGTGCTGTCGGTCAAGCGACGTCAGGGTGGACGTGGCAGACCAAGCACCCGCAAACGGCCATAGATCCTCGTAGGTACGCAGGATCAACCAGTGTCGCCGTCCGAAGAGGTGACGTCGTGAGTTGTAAAGGCGCCTCGCCATAATCGCCCGAAAACTCGATTCAGCACGACCGACGTTACGGGCTGGGTCCGGTTGATTCTGCAGAACTTACCTCTGTCCTGTGGGTGCCAATAATGTCATCCTCGTCGATGATATTCGTGGATGACGCCGTCCACCCAGGGTCACGTTTCTCCTTATATGTAAGACCTCGAAGGCAACCTGATCGAGCTCATCGTGTGCCCCTCGGATCGTGACCGGACCCACTCGACCCCGAGTAAAGGTGAGGAGAAGTCGCCGGTCTGTCGATCGTGTGTCATGGTCAACCCATGACTACATCGCCGATACACGG
>Ga0187783_10001630_pt1 | contig 16602 bp, 21 predicted proteins | sample 1015_SJ02_MP02_2_FD_132471 | JGI IMG/M metagenome (GOLD analysis project Ga0187783, IMG submission 132471) | Tropical peat soil microbial communities from peatlands in Department of Meta, Colombia - 1015_SJ02_MP02_20_MG | ecosystem: Environmental > Terrestrial > Soil > Wetlands > Peat | place... | reverse complement strand
TTTTCTGTCGATTGGACCAAGGTGGCGCGCCTCGAGAGCAAGCAATTGTTCATTGTCACGACCGCAGACGGATCGGTTTACACAGGTGTGCTCAACTTTCCGGGAACGGAGCAGGGCAAACCGGTCAGAATTGAGGTCTTGGAAACGCCCCGGCAGCAAATGGCTGTCGACCGGGACAAGGTCGTGAGCATGGCTTGGGCTTCGAATAGGTTCTGGCAGCGATTCAACGGCGCCGTGAACACTGGAACTATCTATTCGAAGGGCAATCAGAACGTCCAGTATACGTTGGGCTCGCAGGTGGAATATCTTCAGGAGCGTTGGTCGGCGAGCAGTAGCTGGAGTTCTAACTTGTCAAACAGTAGCGGCGCCCCAACTGCCTCGAGAAACGAGTTCGGCTTCGCGTTCAGCCATCTCTTACCCTGGAACAATTACTTTTACTCAGGACTGAGCGACTTCCTGCAAAGTACGGAACAAGAAATCCAACTGCAGAGTTCGGTCGGCGCGGGAATCGGGCACTTGTGGAAAAAGCCCAACCGGGCGAGATTCTCCCTCCTCGGGGGGCTCGCCTGGCAGAACACCCAATACAATCAATCTACCGTTGGGGCGGGCACACAGAACGCCGCTGCCGCCATAATCGCAAGCGACCTTCAGCTGTTCAAGTTCAACAAAACCACTCTGGACGTCACTGACCTGCTTTTCACGATGCTCAATGAACCGGGCCGCGTCAAGTTGAACATGAATGCGACCTACTACCTCAAAATCACCGGCAACCTTTCCTGGAACGTCTCTTTCTACGGCAACTGGGACAACCAGCCGCCATCCCACCTTGCCGGCAGTGACTACGGCACCAGTTCAGGCTTGAGTTGGACATTCGGCATGAAGTGACGGGCAAGGAGCGGTGTCAAGCTGCGCCGAACGAAAGGCGGGCCGCCAAAACCCCATTTTGCCCCGTCCTTTTGAAAGACGAAGCAGCAACAGCGACGACCCAACATCCGCAGGAAAGAGTGCTGTGGATCACCGCATGATTCTCTTCGGAGAAGAACGATCATGGAAGTTGGCAGCGAGGCGAAAAGCGCGCCGTCGTAGTAGAACCACCCCGACAACAGGCGAAAGTCGCGCCTTTGGGCTGGTTCTGCGTCCGAAGGGCGGGGCAAAGATCCACCCGGCGGACCGCTGTAACATCTGACAGTACTCTCATCCACTTATTCATCGCAAGGTGGCGGCAGGATGGGCCGACACCACGGAGCTACCACTCTTGTTGTTCTCCCCTTGACTCTGATCGCGCTCTACGGGTGTCAGGGCCTGGTTCCACACGACACGAGGAGCCTGTTCATCCCCGAGTTTACGCGGTCCGAGGTTGTTGGCTTTGTGGCCGGTTTTGGAACGACCTTTGCTGCGCTGCCGGATTTGGTGGCGATGCTCAAGCTTCGGTCGTGCGCGGGCATGAAGCCAAGGATGGCGGCGATCATGGGCTCGTTTCAGATCCTTTGGGTTTACTACGGTTTGTTAATTGCTTCGCGACCCGTGATCCTGTGGAACATAGTCGCGGTGTTGGTCAATTTTCTGAGTGTAGGCGCGTACTTCCATTTCGCCCGCAAAGACAGAGCCAAGCACCGCACGGGTGTGCCCGCAACCTAGGCTTCAGCCAATGCCGTGGCCTGGAACGATGATGTCCACCCTGATGACAACGTTGAAAATGTAGCGCAGAGTTCCGCTTCTCAGGAACTGTGCCGTTCTTCTCTTGAAATTGCGGGGCGCGAGGCACCCCGCGGCGACGTATCGGAGGGCGCCCTGACCCGCCCCGACTTGTCGGCGTCCCACTCCCGACTCGGAGCGGGGAAGGTGGGCCATCCCGGAGGTGTAGCAAGTCGGAATACGCTAGACTGCGACCCACGGCCGCAGATACTTCACAGGAGGGACGTAGACGTATGCATGCCCCACTTTATCCTTCGCTTTATCAGATCAACACGCGCGTCTGGCTGACCCAGCTTTCCCGCGAGCTCGGCCGGGCCGCTACACTGGATGACATTCCAGAAGCCGAACTCGACGGCCTCGCCGAAAAGGGCTTTGACTGGGTCTGGTTCCTGAGCGTCTGGCAAACTGGACTGGCCGGACAGCGAGTTTCACGCCAGAATCCGGAGTGGCGCAAGGAGTTTCAGGAGACCTTGCCGGACCTGAAGGAGGAAGACATCGCCGGTTCCGGGTTTGCCATCGCCGGCTACACGGTGTCTCGGGCTCTGGGAGGGGATGCGGCTTTGGCCCGCCTCCGCGAACGGCTCCGGAAACTTGGCCTGCGGTTGATGCTCGATTTTGTCCCCAACCACACAGCTCTGGATCACCCCTGGGTGGAGGATTACCCAGAGTATTACATCCGTGGCACCGAGTTGGACGTGGCCCGGGCCCCCGCCAACTATGCCTGGGTGCACCGCAAGCAGGGAGATTTAGTGCTGGCCCACGGTCGCGATCCTTACTTTCCCGGCTGGCCGGACACCCTTCAGCTCAACTACGGCAACCCACCCACGCAGGAAGCCATGATCAAGGAGCTTCTGAGGATCGCAGGGCAATGTGACGGCGTGCGCTGTGATATGGCCATGCTTGTGCTTCCTGACGTGTTCCAACGGACCTGGGGCATTTCCTCTCAACCCTTCTGGCCGCAGGCGACCCAGCGCGTGCGGGAGAAGGTTCCCGGCTTCTGCTTTATGGCTGAGGTCTACTGGGACCTCGAATGGACGATGCAGCATCAGGGTTTCGATTATGCCTATGACAAACGGCTTTACGATCGCCTCCGTGAGGGCCATGCCAGGCCGGTGCGTGAGCATCTCTACGCCGGGCTAGACTACGAAAACAAACTGGCCCGCTTCCTCGAAAACCACGACGAGCCGCGCGCCGCGGCCACGTTCTCTCCGGAGGTTCAGCGAGCTGCGGCAGCCATTACTTTCCTCTCCCCGGGTTTGCGTTTCTTCCATCAGGGGCAGTTCGAGGGACGGAAGAAACGCATCTCCCCCCATCTTTGCCGCGCTCCGCAAGAACCGGTTGACCAGGAGCTGAACCAGTTCTATGAACGCCTGCTTGCCGTACTGCGCCAACCCGCCGTTCGCGAGGGCCAGTGGCAATTACTCCAATGTACGCCGGCTTGGGACGGAAACTGGACCTGGGACTGCTTCCTGGCGTTCGCCTGGCAGGCTCCTGGTGGAGACAGGTTGCTGGTGACAGTGAACTACGCGCCCAATCAAAGCCAGTGCTACGTCCGGCTGCCGTTCACCGACCTAGGCGGTGGGAAATGGCGGCTTGACGATCGGATCGGCAACGCCACTTACGAACGGGATGGCAACGATTTGCAGTCAGCCGGATTGTACCTCGACGAGCCTCCTTGGAGGGCATCGGTCTTTTTCCTGACGAAAGCTGTGAGGCTCGCCCGCTCGCGTGGCGCGTAGTGTCAGCCTTTGCAGTAGAGCAGAAATCCAGGCGACGTTAAGTCTGAAGGGAATCTATGCGCTGAAGAAGTTCCGGAGGTGCTATGAACCGATTTAAGGGAGCCACTTCCTGTTCTCACATAGAGCCTGATCGCGCTCTCCGGCTGTCAGGACCTGGTTCCACACGACGTGCCAAGCCTGCTCGATCCCAACATTAAGGCAACTCAAGCGGCTGGGCCGCCCGTGCCTTTCGGCTGAGTTGATTCTTGCCCCAGCTCGCCTCCGATTCCGAGCGTCGCCGCAATCGCGGCAGCGGCAACAGCGGCAGGGGGGATCCTGACGAACCATCCTGACTACCCGAATGTGGACTCCATCGCGAAGGCGGCCCCACGACCCTAGTTCAATGCCCCCTGTCAGTTTTGACAGTTATACAACAGCGAGACGGCGGGCTCACTGTTTCGAGGGAAGTTAAGGTAGGCATTCCTTCATTAGGCGGAAGAGGCGGTTCAATCGCTTCGGTCAATCACGATGGAGGGCCCGACCAAGTGGGTGTTGTGGGTCAAATCTACCAATTTCTTGCACGGAACTCCTGATGTTAGCTGAGACTGCGGACTTGTCGGAGTTTGCGTTGCCGAATCCGGCGCCAACGCAGAAGTAAGGTGCTCAGCACGAACAGCCCAGTACCGACGCGGAGGGAGACTTTATGAAGACCCAAGCCAAAGAAGCTTCCCCTCTTTCTCACGTTGAGGTCGCCGAGCAGAGGCGGCTCAACGAGGCACGCGAGCGCGGGATGAATCAGCGAATGGGAGCTTATATTTGTCCCCGCAGGGAAATATCCGATGAAGGTATCCTCATTATCGACGCGATCGGCGAGTGGAATGGTTCCGAAGAACGTGCTTGCCAATCTACGCGCCACACTTGGCAGGTTGGCTAGTGCTTAGCGTGGACAACATGAAGACCAGCCTGTACGGGTGGGAGCCCTTGAACGGCGCTCCCGAACCTGGACCTGATCTCCTGGAAATTGACGTCTTCGATGTCACAAAATCCGTGCGAGCGAAGAAACGCTGCCATGCCGGCCGGCTCGAAACGGCTGGCCCATCGTTCATCCATTTTCTCAAGCTGTTCGGTCCGCTCCTTTACTAATTCTCTCATCTCTTCTGAGAATGCCTCGGGCGGCTCCATGTAGTCGAACACCACTTCCGAGTTCTGGACTGACGCCATGTAGTCCAGAGTGCAGCCGATAGCGTCGTGTGTCAGATATGGCACGACGCCGAGCCAAGTGAAAAACGCGGGCGAGTTCTGCTGAAAGCCCGCGCCGGCAAGCGTCTCTCGCAAATCGCCCTGCTCGAAATCGACTGGCACGAAAATGAGCCATGGCGGAAGTGCGAGTTGCGCTTCCGCCAAGCGCTGGCGTTTCCATGCCTGCGTGGCAGGGTAGTCCACCTCGTAGATACGGATCTGTCGTGCGCCATGAGGACTCCGGAGAGCGAAAGTGTCAAGTCCGGCGCCGAGGATAACGATCTGCCGAATCCCTCTTTCGACAGCTTCTGACAAAGCATCTTCCGCAACCCGGGTTCGTGCGGCGGTGAATAGACGTCCGATGCTGGCCAAGGGGTGTGCGTTCGCAAATTGCAGCACGTCCTTTTCGTCTTCGCCCAGAATTTTCATAGAAAATGGGTCATTGAGGATTGCGCCATGATCGAGCACCTGATGAGCAGCTCGTTGTCGGGCGGGTATCAGGGCTGCGCGGCTGGGCTCATTTGGCTTCATGTTCGAGGTCTCCATTCTCTTCAATAACGAATCGCACGACCTAAACTGAATGTGAGCTCGGGTGATTGTGCCCGGTTAGGCGGGAAATCGGAAATCTTGCTCCTAGTACCCGGCTTGTCTTTTCCTGACGCGCAGTGCTAGCTCGCTGCGTACCCGTCCGTATAGACTACCTTCCACCATGCTCGAAGCGGGAAAGAACCTATTTCTAATTGTCAGTGCACTCTTCCCGATTGTGGATCCGCTCGGCGGCAGTCCCTTCTTTTTGGCCATGACAAATGAATACCCACCAGAAGCACGGAGAGCGCTGTCATGGCGAATCGCTCTGAACAGCTTCGTCCTACTCATTGTGTCGTACTTTGTGGGAACCTACATCCTTGCGTTCTTCGGAATTTCTCTGCCGATCGTGCAGGTGGGCGGCGGGATCGTCTTGGTTGCGATGGGATGGGCGATCCTGTTGCAGCGAGACGAGGGCTGCGATGCCGCTAATCGCAAAAACATTCATCCGCAAGACGCGGTTCGTAAAGCATTTTATCCTTTAACTCTACCGCTCACGGTCGGTCCAGGCTCAATCTCTGTCGCAATCACGTTAGGTGCAAATGCCGCGCACAACCATGCACTCCATCCGTTAACGATTTTGGCGGCGCTCGTCGGCTCGGCACTCATCGCGTTAAGTATTTTTCTTTGTTACGGATTCGCTGACCGACCGGCGCAAGTTCTGGGTCCGACTGGGATGTCCGTGGTGACAAAGCTCTCGTCATTCTTGCTGGTCTGTATCGGTGCCCAGATCGTCTGGAACGGCATCAAAACTCTTCTAGAGTCTGTGACCCTGCACATTGCTCCGTAGGACAACAAGCGCGCCGAGTGCCGGGGCGTATTGCGCGATTGGCGCGTCATCCCATAAGACGCGCGTCTGCAACGCAGCAGGAAAGCGTTGAAGTTGGGTTTCCAGTCGCACGCATCCGGCGGAAAACACTTGCTCCGAGTCCGCGTCGTTGATCCTCGCCGTCGCTCGATGTGGACGCGCCGAGGGGAGCCTGGCGAATGGTGTTCGGAAGTTTGCCGCGATGGGAGGGCAGCGGTGGAGACAAGACAGGCTCGGCGAGTCGGCAGACCACGGCTCAAGCTGTCGGCGAAGGACCGAATTTCGCGCAGGCGTAGGCAGGTCCGCGAAGCAGTATCTCGCCATCGGCTCAGTGTAATCAAATGGCGGCTGGACCTGACAGAAAACAAAGAAGGATTGGTAGGGGCGGTGGGGATCGGACTAAAAGCGACACTGAAAATCCGTAACTTACTGATTCCATTAGACGGCAAAAACGCCAAAAACTGCATATTGGCCTAACCGAGGTACACGCGGGGTACACGGCGTAGCCTCGCGGATCACTGTTGAAGTGGTTGAGGACCAAGCCCGCCTGTTCCAGCGCGGCTTTGATCCGGGTTTGTAGGTTTTGTTTCCGCCGCTCTTGCCGCTCCGTGAGGCCGAAATTGCAGGCGATCTCGTTCAAGCGATTGAGCGAGTTCGCCAGCCTGCAAAGTTCGGCGGCGTCTTGGGCAGCGTCGCGCGGCGTGCGCTTTCCGATGGACACGATGTAGGCAGACAAAGCCGCCTCCTGCGTGTTCGTTTGCATGGGTGTTGCTCCTGAGTTGTGGATTGAAAAACAAAAACCGTGGAAGGAAGGGTGTGCGAGGTTGGCTGCTACCGAAATCGGTCAGGTGACCGTTCAGTTGTGAGGATTGTGGAAAAAAAGGATTGTGGGTTACTGCGTTGGAAGATCAGCGGATGGGCGCCTTTACTCGTACCTCAGAGCCACCATGGGATCGACTTTCATGGCACGGCGCGCCGGGACGTAGCAAGCGGCGAGCGCGACAAGCGTCAGAACGACTGCGACGCAAATGAATGTGAGCGGATCGAGCGAGCTTACGCCGAAAAGGATTTTGCTCATCAAGCGCGTCAATCCCGCCGAGGCAGCGAGGCCAACAGCGACGCCAATTAGCGCGAGGCGCGTTCCGTGGCCGAGTACAATTTTCAGAATGTCGCGGCGCTGCGCTCCGAGGGCGATGCGAATGCCGATCTCGTGCGTGCGCTGGCCAGCGATATAGGAGATTACACCGTAAATTCCGATACTTGCGAGAACGAGGGCTAGTCCGGCGAAGATGGCGAGCAGAATCATAGCGAAGCGCCGAGAGGCCAGTGAGTCCGAAATAACGGAGTCCATCGTTTCGGGTTCATAGAAAACGGCTTTACTGTTGAAGGCGTGAACGGCGCCGCGAATGGCACCAGTGAAGGCATCGGGCGGGCCCTGCGTGCGGACGACATAGCCAGCAGAGCTTTCGGACGCTGTGAGTATGTCGTCGGGAAGCTGAAAGTTCGAAGTATAAAATTGCGGATAAGAAGCATTGATACCGCTTTCGTCAAGGCCGAACTGTTTCACATGGCCGACGATGCCCACGATTTCGAGGGGTTCTTTGATGGTCAACGTGGGATCGATGCGCTTGCCGATGGGGTCCTGATTGCCGAAATATTTTCGAGCGAAGTCCTCATCGATGACACAGACGCCGGGGGAGTTAGCGTCATCCTGCGGGCCAAGGAAGCGTCCGCGAAGAAGCGGAATCTTCATGACGTTCAGATAGCCCGGGCCAGCGATGTACCAGATGGCGTCGGGCGAGCTGTTCTCGTCGGCGGGCTTGGGTTGCCCCTCGATCGTAAACGGCAGGTCATCCGCGCCAGTCATCGGGAGGCGCCAGTTGTCAACGGAGACGGCGGTGAGGCCGGGCACGGAGGCAATCTTGTCGGTCAGCTGCCGGACTCGAGCGCGAAGAGCATTTGCGCTGGTATTGGGAGGCACGGGCGGGAAGCCGACCTCAAACCCGAGCACATTGTGCGGATCGAGTCCCGGATTCACGCTCCAGAGATGCATGAGCGTGCGAATGGTGAGGCCAGCTCCGACGAGGAGCACGACGGCGAGCGCCATTTCGACGATGACGAAGATGTTTTGCGTGCGATAGCGCACGCCGCTCCCGCCGCGGCCGCCTTCTTTGAGGGTCTCGTGCAGATCGGGATGAGAGGTTTTGAGTGCTGGAGCGAGTCCGAAGAGGGCTCCTGCGAGAAGAGAAATGATGAGAGTAAATAGGAGGACGTGTGAGTCGATGCCAACATCGTTGGCGCGCGGCAGCGTGCTGGGAAGAATGGACAGCCCGGCTGTGGTTCCCCAGAAGGCGAGAAGCAAGCCGAGTCCGCCGCCTACGAGCGAGAGAAGGACGCTTTCTGTGAGAAGCTGACGGACAACGCGACCCTGGCTGGCGCCAAGAGCGGCGCGAATGGCAAATTCGCGGGCGCGGCCTGTGGACCGCGCGAGAAGCAAATTGGCGACGTTGACGCAAGCGATGAGCAGAACGAATCCAACGGCGGCGAGCAGGACGAGAAGAAAGGGTTGAATATCCTTGACCATCTCCTCTTTAACCGGCGTCACGGCGGCACCGACGCCTTTGTCTGCTTCCGGATAGGTGGCCGCCAGATTACGCGCGACGCGGTCCATGTCGGAGCGCGCTTGGGCCAGGGTGACGCCGTCCTTGATTCGTCCGACGGCGTAGATTCCGGTATGGACCTTGCGGTCTCGCATCCACGGCTGCTGCGCCGCGCCGAGCGGAACGTAAAGATCGCCCAACTGAAAGTTGATGCAGCAGAAGTAGAAGTTCTGCGGCAGGACGCCGACTACGGTGTAGTCCTTGCCGTCGAGATTCAAAGTTTTGCCGACGATGTCCGGCGAGGAGCCGAATTTCGTTTTCCAGAAGCCACCGCTGAGGATCACGGCAGGCGGGGCATTCAGCTGATCCTCCGCTGGAGAAAAATTGCGGCCAAGAACAGGGGTCACGCCAAGAGTCGGAAAGAAACTTGCGGAAACGTTCACGGCGGAGAAACGCTGGGCATCAGTTTGGCCGATCAGATTGAAGCTCTGAAATGATCTGTAACCCGCGAGGGAGCTAAGCGTGCGATTGTCGCGGACCCAATCCTGAAGATCAGGATAGGAGATGGAGCCTTCGCCATATTGGGGCTCAAAGCTGGTGACGGTGACGAGCTTATCGGGGTGCGGGTAGGGCAGAGGATTCAGGAGCACGCCGTTGACGACGGAGAAGAGCGCGGTGTTCGCGCCTATGCCGAGGGCGAGGGTGAGCACGGCGATGGCGGCGAATCCGGGAGACTTACGCAGCACGCGAAGACCGTAACTCAAGTCCTGCCAGAGCGCCTCAAGAAGAGCCAAGCTAGATCGGTCCCGAAGCTCCTCTTCGATCTGCGCAACGCCTCCGAATTGCTGCTTGGCAGCTCGCAATGCTTCGGCCTTTGTCATCCCTTGGCTGACGAAGCGGTCCGCCAGCATGTGCAAATGAGACTGAAACTCCTCTTCGCTCCCGGCATCGAAATGCTGCCGTCGAAATGACCCAAGCAGCCGCGAAGCGAAAACTCGCATTGCAGTCAGCATGTGACTAGCCTCCGGCTTGCATCTGCAGGATCTTGCCGATGACTCCCGAGAAGCGCTCCCAGTTTTGAGCCTCTCGTGCGAGCTGACGCCGACCAGCATTGGAAATCGAATAGAACCTAGCCCTGCGATTGTTTTCCGATGTACCCCACTCTGATCGTATCCAGCCCTTCTGCGCGAGACGCAAAAGGGATGCATAGACGGTGCCCTCATTGAGTCGAAGTAATTGGTCGCTCAACTGTTCGATCCGACGAGCGATGCCATAGCCGTGCAAGGGCCCCAGAACCTCAAGGGTTTTGAGCACCATGAGATCGAGTGTCCCTTGAAAGACTTCCGATTTGACGTCCGTCATCGACAAGTCTCCTTTGCGATCCGCAAAGGAACAATAACACGCCTCCTTTGCGATGTCCATAGGAGCGGGATGTTTTTGCGAAAGAAATCCGAGTCAGAGAGGCGTTTGCCTCCCTGACTCGGAACTTTTGGTCGATGCGGCAGCCGGTCATTCGGCAGCTTCGGGCAAGAACTCTTCGATGTTCTTGTATCCGTTGTTGCCCTTACCGACTTTCACCAGGCAGGGAAGATCGAGTTCCATTCCAGCTTCGATTTCGCTCGCCGGAATCTCGTAACCACTCGCTTCCAGACGCTCCGCCAGCTCTTCGGGACGGCCGAACACGCGCACCGTCTCGATCAAATGATCCGAACGTATCATCATGGATAGATCATTGAAGGATCGTCGCAGCGATTCTTGACAGGTATATAAGTTCTTATATACTATTAACCGTGACTAGCCCAGGCTCGCAGACGCGGATTCGTTGGCTTGGGGACTCGCAAGATGTCATCCGTGGCTTTTCCAAAGAAGCGCGCCAGAACCTTGGGAACGATTTGCAGCGTCTCGACAGCGGCGAGGAACCCTTGGATTTCGCTCCGATGGGTGCCGTTTTTGCCAGGCGTCTTTGAGCTTCGGGGACCGCGATCCCGAACATTGGTACAGAGTCCTCTACATTCCCTTGGAGGGCTTAATTTATGTGTTGCACTGCTTTACGAAAAAGACCAATCAAACGCCGCCGAAAGAGATTGAAACCGCCGGAAAGCGACTCCAGCTTCTGAGGCAAGAGGCCGCGAGACGGAAGAAAGAGGCCAAGCATGAAAAGTAACGTGTTCGAGCAAATCGGTTTCTCCCCTGAAGAAGCAGCCTCACTGAAGATGAAGTCGGAGCTGCACTCGCAAATCGTGAAGACGATCAAAAAGCGCGGATACACACAAGCGGACTTGCAGAAACGTTTAGACGAGCCACAGCCAAGGGTCAGCGATTTAATGACGGGAAAGATCTCGAAGTTCAGCTTGGAAACGCTGATCAGCTACGCCGAGGCGTTGGGCTTACATCCGCAAATTCTCATCGGAGCACGCTAGGGAACACGCGGCGCGCCGGCGTGATCCTGCGGACCTTTTGGCGGACACGCAAGCTCATTTCCTCTGCGATTATTTCAGCCGCGCGGTCCTCGACCTTCTTGCGCTCCCCTGGACTCAGTTTCCGAATTACGTCATTCACGTTCACGGACATGGTTTACATCCCCTTCCGACAAGCACGTTCAGTTGAACCATCGCCGAGGATATCGGTCGAGAAAGCGGGTTCCACGCAACTGCGGGCTAGAAGTTCGAACGTCGTGCCATGCGAGGTGCGGCCGACGGTTTGGTGCGCTTCCTGCGTGACGCGGCGCGTCTAGGCCGAACTTCAAATTGCACGCCCTCGGTTTCCTGTAGGTACTTGACGATGTCAAACAGATTTTTTGCTTGGGGATTGCCGTGCGGCCCAAGCATCCGCATCAGACTCTTTGCAGAACGATGCGTGATTTCGCTTAGTTTGGGAAACCCCACTGTGGCGTTGATGAAATCGCGAAGGATGATCTTCCCGGTTTCCACATCACCGGAGAGAAAGTTTTCAATCCCCTCACGCAGGAGCGCCTCACGAAAACCGGGATCGCGTCGAACGCGCGCCCGGATCGTCTCTTTGAAATCTCGCGTCAATGCCATTGGCTTTACCTCTCTGTCCCTTTTCGTTGCTTGTAGTCCTGCCATCGGGCGAGTGCTGTCGAGATGTCTGTCTGCTGGCGTTTTTTCGTGCCGCCGCCAAGGAGTATCACCAGCCGCTCGCCATCCTTCCCGAAGTAAATGCGGTATCCCGGACCAAAATCAATCTTGTACTCGTAAACGCCAGCCCCAACGCCCTTCGCGTTGGAAAAATTTCCTTGCTGTATTCGCGCGAGAGCAGCAGCAACTTTCGCGGCTGCTTCTTTGTTCAAACTATCAGACCACGCGGCAAAAGGGCTGTGTCCACGACGGTCCAGGTATTCGCGTATCATGTTCGATGGTAACACAAACGGTACCAATGTCAATTGCCGCGACTCGATCCGTATAAGCTACCATAAGAATCTTGTGCTTGACAATATGTAAGCTATACATTACACTTACGGGAGTTCTGGGAGACCCGCATGCCTGCTCAAGCCCCGGAGAACCTACCCTACCGCCGTCGAAGTTCGATCTGGCTCTTCTATGGCGCTGCAGTGGTTTCCGCAATTGCGATCAGCGCAGTCGGCAAGGTCCCTTCCCTTCGTATTCCGGTCCTCGCCCTCGCTGTTCTGGCAGCAGGGGCCGCGATCCTGTTCCTGCTTCGCTTCCTCCGCTCCAACGATGAGCGCGAGCAACAAATCAACTACCGCGCCCTAACGTTTGCGTTCGCCGGAACGCTGATTTTCTCGCTCGCTATTGGCTATTCGCAGGCTGTCGGCTTTCATTCCGTCTCATGGCTGGGAATCCCGGCATTGATGGTCGTGCTGTGGAGCATCGGCCTCGTTTTGTATTCATGGCGGTACCGATGAAGACCCGCCTGCGTGTGTTACGTGCAGAAGTGGAATGGTCGCAGGCCGAGCTCGCGGCCCGTGTCGGGGTAGCTCGCGGGACCATCAATGCCATTGAAACTGGCAAGTACGATCCGAGCTTGCCGCTGGCATTCAAGATCGCGCGAGCGTTCGGAAAAAATGTCGAAGAGGTGTTCCTGTACGCCGAGGACGAGGATCGCGCGTCCTGCACCTGAGTCCGAAGGCTAAGTGAAAAGGTTCCTATGGAGCGGCCTTACAGCATCTCCGATTTCGCTTTGCCGTCCCGTTGGGATTCAGACTCACATCCCAGTGTAATCGAACGGGCGGGCAGGTCCCGAAGCGACGAAAGAACACGTACTCATACAGACCGCGAAAAAGGTTCCAATTCTGGCGCGTCGCGAGGCTCGGATCGGTCCAGAACAATCTACCGTGGGCGCGACCGTGAGTATTGTCTCCGTGATTCGGAAGTCCATACGTTGACCGATGTGGGCAAGTTTCGCGTGGTTCCGACCGAAGACTTGGCACGATTCGGATACCAGGGCGACCAGGCTCGCATGGAAGCCGACATCAGAAACCTGCGGAAGCATGGCCTAATCGAACAGCGGACAATTGAAGGTCATTCCTCCTATTCGACGAAGGTGCTGACGCTGACGAAAGAGGGCCATCGACTGCTCAAACATGCGCAGTTTGTGTCCAGCCGCCAGGCGACATATCACGGCTTTGCTAAGCCCAAGGAAGCGCGCCACGACGCCGAACTCTATCGACTTTACCAAAAGGTTGCCAAAGAGATCGAACGCTCGGGAGGCAAGGTCCGCCGTGTAATTCTCGACTTGGAGCTGAAGAAGAAGCTCTACCAAGCCATCTCAAGAATGCGGCCTGACAAGGACCCAGCCTATGAGCGCATCGCCATCGCCAACCGGTTTGATTTGAAGGTTGTGAATGACAAGATTCCGATCCCCGACCTACGAATCGAATATGAGGATGAATGCCGAGACGTGCATCGGCTCGATTTAGAAGTAGCCACTCGCGACTACCGACCTCAGGGTCTGGGAGAAAAAGCCAAAGCTGGATTCCACGTTTTTGCTCGGCAGCAGGACCACGACAGACTGCGTCGCGTACTCGATTCACAGGAAATCACCGCAAGGATTTTTGCGTTATGAAATTTCTTCCGATCCACATCGACGCCCTGCACGGCTTTGGCTATACCGAGGAAGAAACACGTTTCCTCTACCTTGTGGCGACGCATTCCGGGTACTTCACTTGCCAGCAGTTCTTGCATTTCATCCAGACGAAGCCAGGCAAGCGCAGCGTGGCATTTGCGCAAAAGGTGATCGAGAAAAAACACGCGAAGACGAAACCGTATCTCCGGCATGGCCGCGTGTTTCACCTTTTCTCACGCAATCTGTATGAAGCCATTGGCAGGGAAAATGTCCGCTTCCGGCGCGTCCATTCAACTCAATACATCCGAATGCGGCTCATCGCCCTGGATTTTGTTCTCCGAGATCAAGACGTAACGTACCTCGAAACTGAAGAGCAGAAGCTCACATTTTTCTGCGACCAAATGGGAATCGCCAAGAAAATCCTTCCCCACAAGCGGTATTCGGGGGCGATCAAAGGGCAGTTCACCGACCGCTATTTTGTGGACAAATTCCCGATGTTCTACAACCCCAGCGTGTCTCTCCCACCTGTGGTCACCTTGAGTTTCATCGATCCGGGCTTTGAGAGCATGGAGAGTTTCATGACATCCAGCTTAGAGCAGCAGACATGCTCCTCAAACTACACAACGCCTTCCCCGGGCGTGGTAATCGACAGCAAGGGGACGATGGTGAAACCGGAACTAGAGGTCCTACCTTCACTCTGGTCATCACTGACCCCGCAGTTGCAGAGCGAGTGTTGGAAAAGCTGGCTGCTCGCAAGGGCCCAAGTGCTCTCGCCTCTCGAGTGAGCCCGGCGCTGGACGAAGACGAAGGGCGAACGGGACGGTAAACTCGCATTTGCCGTGGTCGCGGCGATTTGGTCGACTGCTTTTCGCCAGATACCTGCACGAATCCTATTCGACGAGTTCCTTCACCGATGAGGACGATCCGCGGGCAAGGTCGTTGAGGATAGATCGAGCTTCGCGTACTCCGCCTTGGCCTGCTTCAAGATGGGGATGTCGGGGTCGGCGTCTTTCCAGAGGGTGAGGAAATCCTGATACGCAGCTCGGGCTTTGGCGGTGTCGCCTTGCATCACGTAGGCGCCGGCGAGGCCGAGATGGGCAAGAGCACCTTGTGAATAATTAAGCACAATGCTGCGGTGGTCCAAGATTTTTTGAAACTCTGTGGCCGCTTCCTTTCCCTGCCGCAGCAGCAGGTACGCTTGCCCGCGCAAATACACGGAATACAGGGAATCGGCCTCCCCGAGCTCGTAGGGTGAAACAGTCTGGAGAACCTCGACAGTTTTCCCAGGGTTATTTCTGTTGATTTCGATCGCCGCCCGGATTATGGGCACGGCGATTCTATTGACGATTGTGTTTTGAGGGAATTCTTTCGACAATTGGTCTGCCATCTTCTCGGCTCGAGCGGAGTCCCCTGCACGAGCCATAGCAGCTGCGGCTCGCACCCGCACGTCGCGCGTTGATGACAGAGCAAGCGCGGCAGCTGCTTCTTGGTGGGCGCGCTCGGAATTACCGTACTCTGCGTCGGTCTCGGCAGCGTCTGCTTTATGTACCGCCGCCCTTGCCTTCTCTTCACTGCGTTCCGCTGAATCGACCGCTTGCCGCAGGGATTCACGTGCTTTTCCGATGTGTCCGAAGTATGCCTCAGTGAAGGATTGATCCATGAGAGACAGATCCTCCGCCCCGGGCTTGCCCGCCGACCAGGCCACCTGCTGCGCCATTCCCTCTGCATCATTCTGCAAGAAGTCAAAATAGTACTGAACGCCGTGTAATTGCGGAGAATCGGGGTCCTTTGCTCGCGCCTCTTCGAGGCTAGCCCGGGCTTCCTCTAAGCGATTCAGATTGGAATAAGCAGCGGCGAGTCGCGCATAACTCCCAGCATCTGGGTCGACACGGACGGTCTCGCGGGCCTCCGCAAGGGCTTTGTCATGCTGCCCGAGATCAGCGTACCAGCCAGTTAGTTGGTACGGGGGCAGATCGTCCCGCGGATAGGCTTGTGACCAGAGTTCATACACTTGGCACGCCCTTCTCCGCGTCGCCGGTGACCTGGTCATAGTAGTGAGACTCGATGTAAGACTTCTCCCGCTCGCTCACCCGTTCGCGTAGCTCGTAAGCCTTCCGCATGTTCTCGGCCGCCAGGCCGGTTTCCTCGAGGTTGTCATAGCTCGCCCCGAGTGAGGCATAAGCCATGGCGAAATTCGGGTCGAGAGTGATGGCCCGCTGGAATAATCGAACAGCGTCCGTACTAACTACATTATCGTTCAGGGTCTTTCGTCCAAGGCTGTACGCTTGGAGAGCTTCGAGTGAAGGCGTAGTGGCCTGCTCAAGCGGCGTGGCGAATTTCTGAATCGTGCCGAGTGACTCTCCGACTTTCTCCCGCAGCTTCGTTGCTGCCCCATCGAGCGCCTTGAGCACGTGCTCTTTGCCATTGGCGGTGGTCTGTTCTTGGGTTATCGAGTCGCCTGTCTGGCAATTGACAGCCTTGAGCCCGATGACGTACTGGCTGCCCAGGCTTGCAATTGAACCGCTGAGATATGCCTTGCTTCCCGCACGTTGACAGAGCTCGCGCGCAACTTCAGGCGTCAGCCGGTCGCTCGGAGAGCGCCCCATCAGCTTCAGCGTGTCCTGCACCTTTTGGTCAGAGAGAATATTGAGGAAGGGCGATTGCGCCAGTTGCACCGCCAATCTGACCTGCCCCCAAAATTCGCATGGTGATCATACGACGTTTGCCCGTTTAACTTCAGCGGCGGTGGATGGGTCGCCGTCGCCGGAGCTGTGGGAAAGTGGGAATCCCGCCGCTTCTGCGGGATTTCCAAGCGCGGTGGGAAAGTCGTGGTTCAGACTTTTCCACCGCGTGTCTTTTCCACAGCTCTCTTCCGTCTTCAGCCCTGCGGCAAATTCTGCCGGTGTGCGAT
>Ga0187783_10001629_pt1 | contig 16608 bp, 16 predicted proteins | sample 1015_SJ02_MP02_2_FD_132471 | JGI IMG/M metagenome (GOLD analysis project Ga0187783, IMG submission 132471) | Tropical peat soil microbial communities from peatlands in Department of Meta, Colombia - 1015_SJ02_MP02_20_MG | ecosystem: Environmental > Terrestrial > Soil > Wetlands > Peat | place... | reverse complement strand
GTCGATCGCGCTGAGGTCGGCGTCGCCGTTTGGCAAAGGCGGCGTCCCCACACAGATGAAGATGGCCTCACCGGTCCTGACTGCGTCCGCCGGACTGGCGCGAAAGCTCAGACGATTCAGCTGCCGGGCCTTGGAGATCACCTGTTCAAGGCCGGGCTCGTAGATCGGGATGCCTCCCAGTTCGAGTGTCTTGATCTTCTCTGTGTCACTGTCGGTGCAGACGACCTCGTGTCCGATCTCTGCCAGGCAGGCACCCGTCACCAGGCCTACGTAGCCTGTTCCCATGACCGAAATTCTCAACCGAGTCTCCTGGGGTTACGAGAATGAGGCAATTCCATTCGGTGGACCTATTTTCGTACAACGCCCGGTAGCAGCCAAGAAGATTCTCGGCCGCGTTTCTCACGCAAGGTTATAGATACTCTTTCCTCACACGCAGTTGAGGATCGCTAGCTGGGGCGGCGTCTTCTCGCATATTCTAGCTAAGTACTAGAACCATGGCCCCGCCCGACAATCCGAAGCTGCCCTTACGGCCGGACCATTTGACCGGGCGCACCGAGCAGCAGAACACGGTGTTGCTGAGCGAGGTGCCAGCGGCACCGGTTCTCATGCAGGAGCCTTTCGTGGCTTTGTCGGACGCCGCGCATCGCCTCAGCTCGCAGGCGATGGCGGTGCTCTCACAGCGTTATGACGTCCTGGCCGAAGCGGGTCACGGAAGCATGGGCAGCGTCTACAAAGCTCGCGACCGCGAAACCGGGGAGATCGTGGCCCTGAAGTTGTTGAAGCCGGAGATCGCCTCGGACCAGGCCATGATGGATCGCTTCAAGAACGAGCTGCTGTTTGCCCGCAAGATCACTCACAAGAACGTCTGCAGGGTGCACGAGTTCAACCGGCTGGGCGGGGTTGCTTACACTTCGATGGAGTTCGTCGAGGGTGACAGCCTGCGGTCAGTGCTGAACCGATTTGGTGGGCTTCCGGTCCGCAAAGCGCTCGACTTGGCTCAACAGATTTGCTCCGGCCTCCAGGAAGCGCATGCGCAAGGGATCGTGCACCGCGATCTAAAGCCTGAGAATGTGATGATCGACGCGCAGGGTAACGTCAAGATCATGGACTTCGGCATCGCCCGTTCGATGGAGGCGGGGACGCGGCTTACGGGCTCTATGGTTGGGACGCCGGCCTATATGGCGCCCGAGCAGGTGGCGGGCAAAGCCGTGGATTACCGAACCGACGTCTATTCGCTGGGCCTGATTCTCTACGAGGTTTTCACCGGAACTCCTGCCTTTCAGGCAGAAAATGCCGTGGCGGTTGCACTTAAACAGATGCGAGAGGCCCCCGCCCCACCACACGAGATTGAGCCGACCGTTCCCGTCCCGGTGGAGCGCGCCATCTTAAAGTGTATCGAGAAGGAGCCATCGAAGCGTTTCCAGACTGTCGCCGACCTGAGGAACGCACTGAAGACTCCTTCCAATAGCGCGCCGTCGCTCCCAGCCACAACACAGCACCATTCAAGTCACGGGATGCCGTTTGCTTCGCATCCGCTCTACGGGTCCTCAGCTCTTTCGGTGACACAGCCTAAGCGGCGCACCTCGCTACTGGCATGGGTCTTTGCCGGACTGCTTTTGTGCAGCGCCACATATGGTGGTACGCACTGGAAGGAATTGAAACAGAGAGCCCAGCAGTTCTTAGCTCCACCGCCCCCACCGGCGGCGCCGAAGCCACCTGACTTCGCACTGACGAGCAGCCCTGAGCCGATGGTGACACCGATGGCGCCCTCTGGGGCAGCGCAAGTCGATACCGCACAGTCTGACAGCCCTGCAGCAGCTGTACCTCAAGTCGCCCCTGCAGAGCCTGCTCCGGCGGAGCCAAAGAAAGATGAGAAGGCTGTGCCGCCTGTGGCTCCCGAAGCGAAGCCCGTCAGGCACGTTGTGGCAGGCACAACGGCGGCAGCAGGCGAGAAGGAGGTTTCGCCAACCGATGATCAAGTGGCCTCGCTCCGGGACGTGCCCAAGACCCCGCATAAGGCCTACGGCCAAACAGGGCAGAGCGTCACCTCTGTTTTGAACGAGCACATGGCCAGCTACGTGTGGGTCGGCCGATACGAGCACGAGGACCGAGCGCAAGCCGCTGCTAAAAAGATCGAAGATCTGGGCTTACCTGTGGCCGTCATACCAAGACGCAGTCTGACTGGCGAAGCCTACGTCGTTGTGACGGGTCCTTTCGGCCCCGATCGCGTTACGAGCGTCATCGATTGGCTCAAGACCCAGGGCTTTTTAGGCGTCCGTCCAGTCAACAACCCAACAGCGACGGGGCACCAAAATCCTGACCCTCGATCGGCGGCGCGCCTCGGTCCGGAGGAATAGATGGAACTCGAATACGGGGCGCACAGCGACACTGGGTGCGTGCGGGAGAGGAACGAAGACAGCTATCGGGCCTCTCCTGAAATGAAACTTTTCGTTCTTTCCGACGGAATGGGCGGGCTTGAATGCGGGGAAGTAGCCAGCCGGATCGCGGTGGATACGATCGTTGAGCACTGCCGCCGAGCAGATTTGAATCCCTCCATGCCTCTTACCGGCGGGAGGTTGGAGGGTGTTTCGGAGACGACGAATCGCCTAGCCAGCGCTGTTCGGGTGGCGAACTTGGCCGTTCATTCTGCCGCGCAGGCAGGTGGCCTGGCGAGAGCCATGGGCGCCACAGTGGTTGCAGTGCGGTTCGTTGGCGAACGAATGAGCCTCGCGCACGTCGGCGACAGCCGTGCCTACCGGCTTCGCGGCGATGATTTCGAGCAACTGACACGTGACCACTCCTTTGTGGCCGAGCAGATGCGTCAAGGAAGAATGACCGTGCAGCAAGCAGGGAGCAGTCAGTTGCAAAACGTGCTAGTGCGTGCTCTTGGCGTCGACTCATCGGTAGAAGTGGACGCGAGCGAAGAGCTCGTGCTCGACACAGACACAGTGCTGCTTTGCTCTGATGGGGTGACACGCGAGCTTTCTGATACGCAGATCACGGCGGCGCTGCGGGAAACCGAGGAAGCACAGCAGGCCGCCAACCGCATCGTTGCCCTGGCTAAGCAGGCTGGCGGCGGAGATAACATCACAGCGATCGTGCTGCGATCGGCGGCGAGACCTGTGGGGGCATTTGGACGCTTGGGCAAGTGGTTCAAGGATTCCCCTTAGCCTTGCGAACCAGAGACCTCGTTGGGCGGAAAAGTGCCGGAAGCGACTTAGGAAGAGCAAATGGCATTCCCCAAAGGAGCTGAGATGCCAAAGCTTGTGCTGAAATTTGAAAACTCGGTGTTGAAGGAAGTGCCGGTGGGTAAGAACGAAGTGAGCATCGGCCGATCGCCGGAAAACGGGATCATGATCGACAATCCCGCGGTCTCGCATTTTCATGCCCGCGTCTTCAACGAAGATGGTCGGCTGATGCTTGAAGATTTCGGAAGCCTGAACGGAACATTCGTCAACGGACAGCGCGTCAAGATGGTTACGCTAAAGGCCGGTGATTCGGTCGGGATCGGCAAACACACGATCGTGATCTCGGAATCACGCGATCTGGATGGCTTTGCGACCGGGGACGGGAAGCCCACTCAGGCAGCGCCGAAACTGAACGAGACCGTCATGCTCGATACGAAGGAACGGCGTGAATTCCTTCAAAAGGTCGCAGCCGTCGGCGAAAGTGCGCAGGTAGCTCCGGCGCGCTTGAAGGTGCCGACGTTGGTCGTGCGGAGCGGGAGGACCGATCGGACCGAATACATGCTGAACGATAAGCTCACCGTGATCGGAAGATCCGCCATGGCCACCGTGAAACTGAAGGGCTGGTTCGCGCCGAAAGCGGCGGCGCAGATCAACCGGCGCGACGATCAGTCCTACTATATCGGCGCAGCCGACAAGGTGCCCAGCGTGAACGGGAATCCGATCACCCAGCCCCTTCGACTTTCCCCGGGTGACGTCATTGATGTCGCAGGCATCCGGCTCGAGTTCGTCTACCGCGACTGAGTGGTTTGTTCGCCACAACCCTATCTCGACTGCTCTTCCGTTGCGGGTCCATCGAAGCTCCCTTAGGATAGATCTGGTCCCAACTCGGGTCATCCCGCCGCCTGCCCTTCATTTGGCTGGATTCAAGACCAGAGAACCGACGAGTGGTATCATTCCCCCAGTCAAGCTCCCGGAGAGGAACGAAATGGCCGAACCAACCAGAGAAGAATTGATGGCCCGTATCGCCGAGCTCGAGAAGCAGACCGGGCGGCGGAAGGGCAGTTTGGAATTTCGCGTTGGGGAAAAGGGCGGTGTGAGCGTCTACGGCCTCGGACGTTTTCCCGTGACACTCTACTATGAACAATGGATCCGCCTGATCGACGTAGCAAACGATTTGCGCGCGTTCCTCGAGGAAAACAAAAGTAGGCTTAAGCTGAAGGCGAAAGAATAGACTCGCGGTATGCTAGGTCGAATCAGCCCGCCTTGGTTTTCTCGAGCTCCTCGATTAAGGCAGGAACAATCTCGAAAAGATCACCGACGATGCCGTAGTCGGCGACCTCGAAAATCGGCGCGTTCTGGTCTTTGTTGATCGCGGCGATCGTGCGCGCCCCCTTCATTCCCACGACGTGTTGAATCGCGCCGCTGATGCCGAGAGCGAGATAAAGTTTCGGCGTGACGGTCTGTCCGGAACTGCCGATCTGACGATCCATCGGTAGCCAACCTTCGTCGCAAATGGGTCGCGATGCCGAGACTTCGCCTCCCAGGAGTTTCGCCAGCTTTTCGGCCATGGGAATATTCTCAGGCGCTTTGATGCCGCGACCGACCGACACCAGCACGGGCGCCTGTGTCAAGTCGACAGCCTGCTTTGCCTCACGGAACCGTTCGAGCGGCTTCGTGCGAATCTGCTCGGCCTTCAGTTCTACGCGCACGGGCTGGATCGGTGCGTGACCGCTCGGTCGCCTGGCAGCCAAATCGGCGCGGAACGCCCCGGCTTGAAACGACGCAACCCAGGGGGGTTCACCCTGAAACACAACGTCGGCTGCTGTTCGGCCCTGAAACATTTGACGTACAAAGATCAGTTTCCCATTCTCGTGGCGGTAGCCAATCGCATCCCCGATCATTCCTCTGCTGATGGATGCCGCAAGCTTGGGCGCGAAATCGCGGACCTGGTAGGTGTGGGGCAAGAGCAGAAGATCGGGTTTGGTCTTTTCGATCGTCTGCCGCAACGCAATGGAAAATCCGTCAGGCGTATATTCTTTAAGCAGCGGGTGCTCCATGAGCAGTACTTCGTGGAGCTGGTATCCAGAAAGCTCGTTCGCCAGCGCCTCAACGCCATCACCGATGACGGCGCCCGACAGCGTGGCTCCGACATCTTGCGCTATCTTTTGCGCGGCCACGAGCGTCTCGAAGCTGACGTTGTTCCAGCCCCCGCCGCGTTGCTCGGTGAGCAACAGAATGTTCATGATCTAGATCACTCTGGCTTCGTGCCGCAGCCTTTCGATCAGCTTTGCCGCGGCTTCCTTCGGCGAGCCGGTGATGAATTCGGTTCTCTTCGACTTTTGGGGAACGTAAATCCGCTCGACTTGCTGCGTGCGTAGCTCGACGACACCCAGAGACGTGCGCTCAACGGTCGAAATCTCTTTCTTTTTCGCCGCCATGATGCCCTTCAGCGTGGCATAGCGCGGCTTGTTGATGCCGGACTGAATCGTGAGCACGGCCGGAAGCGGCACTTCGACCCACTGGAACCATCCGGCCTCGAGTTCTCGTTTCAGCTTGAGGCGGGTGTCGGTGGCTTCAATCGCCATAATGATGGTGGCGTGCGGCCACCCCAACAGTTCGGCGAGCAACACGCCGGTCTGGCCAAACCCCTGGTCCTCACTCTGCAATCCGGTCAGAATCAGATCGAAATGGTGAGATTGAATCGCCCGGGCGAAACAACGAGCCGAGGTCAGCGGATCCAACTTGAAAAAATCGGGGTCAGAGATGTGGATGCCACGCTCGGCGCCTTTGGCGAGCGCTTCTTTGATGGTTTGCTTGGCGCGTTCCGGTCCCATGGAGATGGCCACGACCTCGCCCCCGTGCTTTTCCTTGAGGCGCAACGCTTCCTCGAGGGCAAAGCTGTCCGGCTCGTTCATCTCAAATCCAATGTCAGATTCCCGAATCCACGCGCTACCGTTGACAATCGACAGCGGAGCATCTTTGGCCGGAACTTGCTTGACGCAAACCCCGACTTTCATGGTTAACGACCTTCCCAGCGTTTAAAAACAAGCGAAGCGTTCGTCCCGCCGAAGCCGAAGGAGTTTGAGACCGCATACGTTACTTCCGCTCGGCGCGAGTGGTTTGGCACGTAGTCTAGATCGCAGGCCGGATCGGGATGCTCTTGGTTGATCGTCGGCGGGAGAATTTGATCGCGTAGGGCGAGAATGCTGATCCCCGCTTCGAGGCCGCCGGCGCCACCCAGCAGATGTCCGGTCATCGATTTGGTGGAACTGATTGGCACTTTTTGGGCGCGCTCGCCGAAGATGCGCTTCAGTGCCGCCGTCTCGATGCCATCTCCCATCTGTGTGGAAGTGCCGTGCGCATTGACGTAACCGACGTCGTTGGTAGAGATTTTCGCGTCCCGGATCGCCGCCAGCGTGCAACGGTAGCCACCGTCGCCCCCTTCCGGGGGCTGCGTGATATGGTAGGCGTCACCCGACATCCCGTAGCCCACGACTTCGGCGAGGATGGTGGCGTCGCGGCGTTGCGCGAAATCAAGAGATTCCAGAATCAGAATGCCCGCGCCTTCGCCGACGACAAACCCATCCCTGTCGGCGTCAAACGGGCGGCTGGCATGTTCGGGGTCGTCATTGCGAGTCGAAAGCGCACGCAACGCGCCGAATCCGCCAATGCCCATCGGCGTGACCGCGGCCTCCGAGCCTCCCGCGATCATCACTTCGGCATCGCAGCGCTGGATGATCTTGAATGCATCGCCGACGGCGTGAGCCGATGCCGAGCAGGCCGTGGCCGTGGCGGAGTTGGGCCCCTTCGCACCATAGCGGATCGACACGTTTCCGGCCGCTAGATTGACAATGGCGGAGGGAATAAAGAACGGCGATATCTTTCCCGGACCTCCGCTTAAATACTTGGAGTGCTCACGCTCGATCACATCGAATCCACCGATGCCCGACCCGATGTATACGCCGGTCGCGTCGGCGAACTCAGCAGTGATTTCAAGTCCCGCCATGCGTATGGCGAAGTCCGACGCCGCCATGGCGACTTGGATGAACCGGGCCATTTTTTTCAGTTCTTTTCTTTCGATCCAGTTCAAAGGATCGAAATTCTTGATTTCACCGGCGATCTGGCAGTCAAAACCCGTGATGTCAAACGCCGTGACGCGGCCTATGCCGCTCTTTCCTGCCAACAGGTTGCGCCAGACTTCTTCGGTCCCGATACCGCAACAACAGACCAAGCCAATGCCCGTCACGACAACTCGGCGGTTCAAAACGGCTTCTCCTGTTCTGGATGGGACGACCCAGCGGGACTGCTACTTTCCCTTGGAGTGCTTTTCGATGTACTCGATGGCGTCCTTCACCGTCGCGATCTTTTCCGCATCCTCATCCGGTATTTCGATGCCAAACGCTTCCTCGAAGGCCATCACCAGCTCGACCGTGTCAAGCGAGTCGGCGCCGAGGTCATCCACAAATGAAGCGCTGGGAGTCACTTCGCCTTCATCCACACCGAGCTGCTCGACAATGATCTGCTTCACGCGTTCTTCGACGCTGGCCATTCTGCTTGCTCCTCCGATTTCGTGATCTTGGATCTTGGACTGTACGCCAGGGAAGTTGCGCCCCATGTGACCTGCCCATTCTATGCGTGGCTCATGATGGGGTCAACCTGGCAGCGCAAGATCCGCCCTCAGCGAAGCAAGATGCGCTCCGGAACGGCCCTGGTAAGAGTTTGTCGGAACTACCCCATGTGCAGGCCCCCGTTCACCTCCAGTACCTGCCCGGTGATGTAGCCAGCCTCGTCGCTTGCAAGGTACACAATCGCCGTGGCGACATCGCGCTCGGCTCCGAAACGGCCCAGCGGAATGAGCGACTTCATTTTGTCCTTCCGTTCCTGCGGAAGTGGATCGGTCATGGGCGTTTCGATGAAACCGGGCGCAATGGCATTCACCGTGATCGAGCGAGAAGCGACTTCGACGGCAATGGCGCGCGTCAGGCCGATCAACCCGGCCTTGGAAGCGACGTAGTTGGCCTGCCCAGCATTTCCCGTCTCGGCCACCACAGAGCTCAGATTGATGATTCGCCCGGAACGTTGCCGCAGCATCGCGCCAAGCGCCTGTTGGATGCACAGGTGCGCGCCAGTCAGGTTGGTCCGCAGAACGGCGTCCCAATCCTCCAGTTTCATTCGCAGCGCGAGCGTGTCTCGGGTGATCGCGGCGTTGTTCACAAGAATATCGAGTTTCGCGAACTGGGTGAGGACCTGCTGAAACCCCGTCTTGATCTGCGCGGGGTCGGCTACGTCCATCGGCACGGCGAGGGCTCGGCCGCCAGCCGTCTCAATTTCGGCTACGAGCGCTTGGAGCTTCTCGACATGGCGCGCCGCCACCGCCACCTTTGCACCTGCTTCGGCCAGAGCGAGGGAGGTGGCGCGGCCGATTCCTTGGGAGGCGCCGGTGACCAGCGCTGTTTTGTCTTTGAGCGAGAACACGCCCCTAGGTCTCCGCCACTTCGACGCGGGCCTGAGCAATTTTGTCGATCGTCGATCGCAGGCTGGCGGCATCCTCGACGTTGAGACACCGGACCGACCGGTCGATCTGTCGCAGAAGGCCAGAAAGAACCTTTCCGGGCCCAACCTCGACGAAGATATTGACCCCGCGCTCGATCATCTCGCGCACCGATTCATGCCACCGCACCGGCAGCGTCACCTGTCGAAGAAGCGCGTCGCGGGCTTCCTCTCCCGAGGTCACCGCTTCCGCGTCGACGTTGGTGATGAGCGGAAAACGGAGCGGGCCGAAAGTCGCCGCTCGCAGATCAATTTCCAGCCGCTGCTGCGCCGGCGCCAAGAGCGAACAATGAAAGGGCGCCGAAACCGCCAAAATCACGGCCCGCTTGGCGCCCGCTTGCGAAGCAATCTCAACGGCGCGCTTCACAGCTGTGGCGTTCCCGGCGATGACGGTCTGCTCGGGTGAATTGAGGTTTGCGGCACTGACAACCTCGCCTGCCGCAGCTCTCCTGCAAACCTCGGCAATGTCGGTGGGAGAAAGCCCCAGAATCGCCGCCATCGCGCCTTCCCCGGCCCGCACCGCCTCCTGCATGTATCGGCCGCGCTGGCGCACCAGCTTGACGGCCGCAGAGAACTCGACCGAGCCCGCGGCCACCAGCGCCGAATATTCTCCCAGACTGTGTCCGGCCACGAAGTCTGGCGCAATCCCGCGCGCCTCTAACGCACGATAGGCCGCTACCGACACAGTCAGGATTGCGGGCTGGGTGTTCTCGGTCTGCTTCAGAGCCTCTTCGGACCCTTCAAAGCACAAGCTCGATATCGAAAATCCGAGCGCTGTGTCCGCCTCCTCAAAAACGGCCCTCGATTCGGCGAAATGGTGGGCGAGATCCCGGCCCATTCCCGGATACTGCGAGGCCTGGCCAGGAAAGAGGAATGCGACCTTGCTCATGGCTGTCTGGATCCTTCTGGCTTATCCGCGGGAAGGTACTGCGGAAACGGCGGAAAGCTCCTGTTCGATTTTCTCGTTGACGCGGGAACGGCACAGGTCACTGGCAACACGAATGGCGTTCTTGATGGCGTTCGAATTGGAACGACCGTGCCCGATCACGGTGATGCCACGAACTCCTAGAAGAGGGGCGCCGCCCGTTTCAGAATAATCGGTGCGCTTGCGGAAGTCGTCAAACGCGCGCTTCGAAAGAGCGTAGCCAATTTGCGAAGTGAGGCTGCTCTTGATCGCTTTCTTGAGCATGGCGCCGATATGCTCGACAAGGCCTTCACTCAACTTGAGCGCAATATTGCCGATAAAGCCGTCGCACACAACCACATCCACGTTGCCCCGGAAGACGTCGCGTCCCTCCACGTTGCCGACGAAATTCACAGACGAGTGTTTCAAGCGGTTTGCCGCCTCGCGGGTCAGTTCGTTGCCTTTGGCCTCTTCTTCGCCGATCGAGAGCAGGGCGACGCGCGGACGTCTCACACCCCAAATGGCCCGAAAGTAGATCTCTCCCATCACCGCGAACTGTTCGATGTGCTCGGGCTTGGAATCTACGTTCGCTCCCACATCCAGGATGACAGATATCCTTTCCTTCATGTTGGGGAAAGCGGCCGCCAGAGCAGGTCGGTCTACCGAGGGCAACGTTCCGATCACGAATCTCGCAACCGTCATCACTGCGCCCGTATTGCCGGCGCTGACAAGCGCATCGGCCTGGCCGTCCCGCACGAGCCGCGCCGCGACGTGCACCGAGCTATCCTTCTTGCGGCGAAATGCCTGGGAAGGAGAGTCGGACATCGCGATGACCTCCGGCGCATGTACGACTTCGATCGGCAAAGCCCGATGCCTGTGCCGATGCAACTCTTCGCGGATGCCCGCCTCGATGCCGACCAAAAGAACGCGTACGCCCAGCTCGCGAGCTGCGAGGATCGCTCCCTCGACTTCGACGCGAGGGGCATGGTCTCCCCCCATGGCATCTAAGGCGACCGTGGTCATCAAAGCACCGGCTTGAAACGGTTGGTGAGGGAAAGTTAGGCTGTCTTGGCCTCGGTGTCAATTACTTCGCGGCCCTTGTAGTACCCACATTTCGGACATGCCCGGTGGGGCAATTTCCGTTCATGGCAATTCGGGCACTCTCCCAAGGACGAAGCATGAAGGTGATCGTGGGCACGGCGATTGGCTGTGCGCCGCTTCGAGTGGCGTCGTTTCGGATTCGGCATTCCCTCTCCTCGTGACAGGCTCGAACCAAAGCGGCCTGAACGCAACCCACCAGTGTACTGTTTTATTGTTTTTTGAACCAGTCCTGCTTGAGCCGGGCCAGCGGGGCGAGTCGAGGATCGGCGCCGCTCTTTTCGCAGCGACATTCCTCATTGTTCAAATTTGCGCCGCAGTGCGGGCACAGACCTCGACAGTCGCTTGAGCAGATGACCTTCATGGGAAGCGCGAGATTGATCTGTTCAGCCAGGACATCTGCCAGAAAAAGGCCATCGCCCTCAAAGAAGGCGATTTCCGTATCATCCAGATTCAACTGGACTTCGTCGTTCTCTGCGATCGACGTCGTCGACCGATAGTAGAGATCGAAGTCGCGGCTAATTTCCTCGACCACCGTGTCGAGGCACCGCGCACAGACCAATTCGACCCGCGTGTGCAAGTTTCCGCAGACGCGAATCTGGCCATCTACAAACTCGGCTGTGGCCCGAACTTCTAAGGGCTCAATCTGGCGGAATTCTCCGGAGTGAAAATCCAGGGTTCCTGGGGAGTAGCTCTTGCGGATGCGCGCCTTTCGCAGGGCAAGTTCTTTGACATCCAGAAACATTTTGGATTTCCCCCGTGATTGCCAGGCGCGAGTTCATTATATGTCCGCGGCCTCCGATGTCAAGGAAGCCTAGCGCGAACTTCGATCGGCTGACGCGAGACAAGCAATATTCGATATGAGGAGAATCAGCGTTTGACAGGTACCAAAAATTCCTGGCACTGGCGGACCACGAAAGAGTCCGTCATCCCCGCGATGTAATCGCAAACGACCTGGTGCGGGGGCTCGCGCTCTGCCAGCTCCGCATAGTGAGGAGGCATTCGGTCGGGGTGTTCGAGAAAGAGGTCAAACAGCGCGTCGAGGGCGCGAACCGAGCGCTCCCGTTCTTCTGAGAGGGTGGGGTCGGAGTAGAGCCGCAAAGACAGAAATTGCTTCAGATGCGCACTTTGCTGGGCCACCGCCGAGGAGAATCCCACGAGCCTTGTTCGAAAACGGCGAACGTCTTCGACCGTCTTGACGCCAGCACGTTCCGCCTCCTGCTGCGTGTTCTTGATCAGGTCGGTCGCCAGATGATCGAAAACGCGCTTGAGCGCCTCATTGAACTTCAACTTACGGGCACCGTGCGGGTAACGCCGATCGACATCCTGGTAAGCCTCGCAGAACATGGGAACCTCTGCGCAGATCTGTTCCAAATCGAAAATGCGGGCTTCGAAGCCATCATCAAGATCGGCTGTGTTGTACGCGATTTCGTCTACCAGATCGATCAACTGCGCTTCCAGCGGAGGGCGTTCGTCAAGACAGTAATCGCTCAGCTCGGGAAATTCGTGAACCCCATAATCGCGAGAATGTTTGATGATCCCCTCGCGCACCTCAAAGGTGAGGTTTAAGCCCGGAAAATTCAGATACCGCTGCTCGAACTGTTCAACGATCCGCAGGGCGTGGAGGTTATGATCGAAGCGCTCGCCGAACTGGCGCATGCGCCGATCCAGCTGCTTTTCGCCAGCGTGTCCGAAGGGTGGGTGGCCGATGTCGTGAACGAGCGCCAGGGCCTCGGCCAGATCCGTGTTGATATCGAGCGCGCCCGCTACGGTGCGGCCAATCTGGGCGACTTCGAGCGTGTGCGTCAGCCGGTTGCGAAAATGGTCGGAGAAGCGTGTGGTGAAAACCTGGGTCTTTGCTTCCAGTCGGCGAAAGGCGCGCGAATGAATCACCCGGTCCCGGTCCCGCGCGTAATCGTTGCGGTAAGGATGTTGCATCTCCGGGTAGCGTCGCCCCCGCGAACGCCGCACGTCCATGGCGTAGGCTTTGAGCGACATACCAGCCCACCTAGGACTTGCCGGGCAAAAGAGCGAGGGCCTGATCGGCCTCTTGGGCCATCGGCGTGTCGGGGTAGTCAGCTTTGATCTGCCCGTATAGCTTGGCTGCTTCCGCCGGGTTCTTTAGGCTGTAGTGATCGGCGAGGGCGAGCATGGCGACGGCCTTTGGCACCAGTGTGGTCGGCTTGGCGATCAGCTGCTGGTAGAGGTTGACCGACTCCGCCCCCTGCCCGGTGCGGTCATCGAGCCCGGCCAGCTCGAACTTCGCCAAGGCCGCAACCTCCAGGTCGCTGCCCTTCACAAGAGCCTCGAGGCGCCTCTTCGCTTCGTCATTCTGGTCGAGCTTTTCAAGGCTCAAGGCCGAGTAATAGCTGGCAAGCTGGCCGGCCCCAGTGCGCGGATATCGCGCCGCAACTTCAGAGAATTTCTGGTTGGCCTCGGTGAATTTCTTCTTTTCATCGGGGTAGGTGGTTTCACCCGGTGTGAGCGGCACCCCTACGGGCGCCTGAAAGACTTTCATCGCGGCATCAAAGGCGGCGAACGCTTTTACTGTCCGGTGCTGTGAATACGTTCTCCAGCCGAAACTCCCCACAGCGATAACAGCAACCGCCATTACGATATAGCCCGTCAGCCGCCGGTGCGAGAGAACGGCTTCGGCGCCGTGCGCCAGCGTTTCGCGGACTTCATCCTTCTTCAGTTGCTTGCGGGGGATATGCTGCGCCAAGCTCCGCTCCAAACCTCTTCACCAACCGATGCTATCACAGTCGGAACCAGAGGCGAACCGCGACACATGGTTGTGCGATGACAGCGGCCGGGTTTCATCGCTCCGGAGCACTCAAGAAAAAAAAAGGCCTTGTCCCGCGGAGCCGGACAAGGCCCTTATCTTGAGCGCTTCATACCTTCATGACATTTTCCGCTTGAAAGCCTTTCGGGCCCTGACGGACCTCGAATTCCACGAGCTGGCCTTCATTCAGTGACTTATATCCGTCCATCTGGATGGCAGAAAAGTGAACGAAAACATCCTCCCCGGACTGGCGTTGAATGAAACCGTACCCCTTTGCTGCATTGAACCACTTCACCACACCCTGTTCTCGAGCCAACGGTAGCTGCTCCTTCGCGTGATGTCCTGATTCAGGCTCTTGCAGGCGGATTGGAACGAGACCCCTCGCGACTTGGGACTCGCACACCCACACCGAATACAAGGCCGAATCAGCGGCGGGATTCTTGCATAAACCGATTTCGGTGTCTAGAGCGGAGCAGAATGGTTCTTGCGCAACCAGTAGGCGCCGTCCGTACGCAGCCGTCAGGCCTTTTGCCTGCACCACCGCGCGCAAGCGCTCGCCGGCTAGGTGTAGATCAAAGTGCGGCGAAGCATTTCCTCGGTGAGATTTGCAGCCACTTCCGCTGATCGGGCTCCCAGCGGCGGATGGTAGGGGAATGCTGTGCCGCTCCAGTCGAGATACGGTCGGTCCAGGTGAAAGGATACGATGGCCCGGCTTTCTGGAGGAGACACTGCCCGGAATCCTAGAGGTCGCAAGGGAAGCATCGCGAGCGCGGAAACCAGAGCAGCCAATCGACCGAGCAACCCGCGCCTTGTCATCGCAGAAGCTGCCATCGAGCACCTTTGGTTGATCGGCAAAGTCATGCGAATGGCAGCTCACTTTCATGGACCCAGCGACCGTGTACCTGCGCGGTCGCTCGGAAGGGCAGGATCACACGCGCAACGTCACCTTCCTCGAGATGTTGTGCATCGGCGATGATCAGCTCCGAGCGCATCTCTGCATAATTGGAGGCCACGCCCATGATGTAACCTTCGCCTTCCGATCCATTTTTGCGGGGCACGAAGCAGACTTCCTGCAGGCTGTGCGTGTCCCCAGCGAAATACGAGCTCATTCGTCCTGTCGCTAGATCAAAGCGCCCGTAACAATTGTTTACGCGTCCGGCTAGATTTCCTGCCTTCCATTCATTGAAAGGCCTATCTTTGTCCGCATACGCGGTGAACGCATAGCGGTAAGGCAGCGAAAGATATCGATCGTCGACGCGGCCCAGATCGCTTACGTTCATCGGGAACAGCTTCTCTTCGGTGAATCCGTCATCTTTCGAGCTCAGATCAAAGGTATTGCGGCGGATGTAAGCCCGTGCTTTGGACGGATCCCACGGCGAGCCGTCAATCGGCGGAAAGAACGGGAAAGGGTTGGAATCGTAAATCGGGGCCTCGAGAACGACTTTTTCGCCTTCCGTGCGGGCATTCAGCGTGTGAACAGTGGCTCGCTCGGGCCCCTTGAACCAACGGATGTCTTTCGACTCGCCGTCCCGCGGCACGATGCCCACATACGCGGGCTTTGTGCTGTCCCATCCCCAGTGAACTTTTCCCTCCTGCAAACGCTCCATGCTGGTTACGAAGCCAAACACAGGAATGATCACGTGCTTCTGCGTGAGCCCAATGTCGTGCACCATGCTGACATAGGGCACTTGGAACCGCAGCTCGCGTGTCACTTCGCCTTTTTGGTTGATGGTGTAGAGAAACACGTCGTTTGTTACAAGTCCTGTGGCTTCGTAGCCGTAGCAAATCATTTCGCCTGTGACCGGATCGACCTTGGGGTGGGCGGTGAACGTGAGGCTCTTGTATTTCCCGTGAAAATCCCATGGGCCGATTGTTTCCAGCGTGTTGCAGTCGATCTGGTACGGTAGGCTATCTTCCTTGAGCGTAAAAAGCTTCCCGGCGAAAGCCAGCGGAGTCGTGTTCTGGACGGAACGATCCAGCCCTCTCACGCTGGGATCATCGGTAAATGGATTTCGGTAGACTCCGAACAACTGCTTGTGCGCGGCGCGGTCGGCTTGAAATCGGGGCGTTTTCACCCAGCGCCCTCTGTAATCGACGATGCCGTTTTTGAATCGGAACATGTTGATATAACCATCCATACTGAACGGGGAATCGTTCTGTGAGATAGGTGGATAGAACCAGTCTCCACCGAGCCGCACGAACGCGCCGTTGAGTTCGCTCGGAACCTTACCGACTACTTCGCAGTCGTACACATCGGCCTCAAAACGAGTGGGCGCAAAGAAGCCCTTCATCGTGGGCTGATTGGAAAAATCAACCATGGCGTCGCTCCTTTGTGTTTTCTACTTTACCCACGGCGACGGCATATCATACGGCACGGTGATGAACACGGCCTCGGCGTGCCGGATCTTGCCATCCACGATCTTGAACATTTCCAGTAGACAAAACGAGTGAGGTGACTTCATGGGCGATTCATGCTTCACCCCATCGGTCGTCGTGTACGTTCCTAATCGTCCCGTATGGTCGATAAAGCCGGCGGCGAGCACCAGACCTTTCTCTTCATCAACCAGCGGAAAGCGCCGATCACGGAGGCGATCGTCCCATCGGTAGTTGCCCAGCTTGAAGCCAGCCTCACACGAGATCTTGCCGTAGCTCGACAAGCTCGAATTGGCCTGGGGGTCAGGATGCGGATCATTCGCTGTCCAGACGCCATTCTCGCGCCTGCTGCAATCGTCGGCGAATTGCGTGAAGAGAGTGCCATCATTTAATTGCAACGTGTTGAAGTACCCATCGGCCAGTGAAATCATGCGCTCCCGTGGCCGCCGATGCGCCACTGCCACGTCTTCCAGCAAAACAGGGACGGGCTTCAGCGTGCCTGGATCGCCAAACGGCCCTGGTCCGTAGCCCTTGCGATCGACAATGGTTTCCACCTCGGTGATGGCTCTGTCCTCGATTTTCATCCGTAAGGCGAAGAAGGCTTGGTTTCCGCGTTCATCAACGACGCCAAAATAGGCAACCTGTCCGGACTTGGGATCGGCCGCGCGAAGGTCGTCTGCGCCCCGGCCCGTAAGGGTGCCCCACAACCCATC
>Ga0187783_10001628_pt1 | contig 16611 bp, 13 predicted proteins | sample 1015_SJ02_MP02_2_FD_132471 | JGI IMG/M metagenome (GOLD analysis project Ga0187783, IMG submission 132471) | Tropical peat soil microbial communities from peatlands in Department of Meta, Colombia - 1015_SJ02_MP02_20_MG | ecosystem: Environmental > Terrestrial > Soil > Wetlands > Peat | place... | reverse complement strand
TCGGGTGGCATGCAGCAGCGCGTTGCGATCTGTCGAGCCCTCGTCCACGATCCCGATATTTTGCTGATGGACGAGCCGTTCGGCGCGCTTGATGCGCTGACGCGCGAGGAGATGAGCCTCGAGCTACTGCGCATCTGGACCGAAAGGCCGAAAACCATCGTCTTCGTCACCCATTCGGTCCCAGAGGCCGTGCTTCTGGCCGATCGAGTCGTGGTCATGAGCCCAAGGCCCGGCCGCATCATCGACGTCGTACCGGTCCGGCTGACGCGTCCGCGCTCCTTCGCCCAAGAATCCCTCCCGGAGTTCCAGAGCTGTGCCCAACGTATCCGCGGACACATCCTCGAGCGCAGTGTCGTCTAACCTGCGGCCACGCCGGCGCTCGTGGTCGCACGCGCGCACCATTGTTTTCCCGGTGTTGGCGCTTGCACTATTGATCCTCGCCTGGGAAGCGGTGGTCTGGTTATTCTCGATCCCAGAATACCTGCTTCCGGCACCGAGCCAAATTTACAGGGTAACCACGGCGGCGTGGCCGGTGATGCTCGAGCACACCATATCGACAATACGAACGACCATGCTCGGCTTCTTGGTTTCCATCGTGATCAGCCTGCCGCTGGCGGTGGCAATCGCCTCATCTCCGCTTCTCGCAAATTCAATTTATCCGCTGCTAGTCGTCACCCAGTCGATCCCCAAGGTAGCCATCGCGCCCATCATCGTCGTCCTGGTCGGTGCCGGCGAGATCTCGCGCGTACTGGTGGCGTTCCTGATTGCCTTCTTTCCACTCGTGATCTCGATCGCGACGGGCCTGCTCGCAACGCCGCCCGAACTCGTCGAGCTTGGCCGCTCTTTCAATGCCACGCACTTTCAGGAGCTCATCCGAATCCGCCTGCCTCACGCGGTGCCGTTCGTGTTTAGCGGTTTGAAGCTCTCGATCACCTTCGCCGTGATCGGCGCCGTGGTGGGAGAATTCGTGGCCGCCGACCGCGGACTTGGTTACCAGATCCTTTCCGCCACTGCCTTTTTCAAGACGTCGCTTGCCTTTGGCGCCGTGATGCTGCTCTCCACCATCGGCATCGTGCTCTTCCAGGCGGTCGTGCTAATTGAGCGCATTTTCTTCCCTTGGTCGGCCGAGGAGAACCGCAACCTTTAGCAACTGGAGGAGGCTTACATGATCGTGACCGGCTCGACCGCCATCCGCGCCCGCTGGGCACTGATCTACGACGGAAGCGCGGCGCGGATCGTCAACGATCGCTGGGTGTTGGTGGAAGGCGACCGCGTCACCGCAATTACCGATTCTCGCCCTAGCAGCGCGACCAACGTCGTCGACAAGCCGGATCTCTTCGTGCTACCGGGCTTCATCAACCTGCACAATCACGTCTTTACCGAGCTGATGATCCGCGGCCGCTCGGAAGACTTGTCCAGCCAGAGCTACTCAACCTCGCTCGTCTACGGATTGCTGATGCCGCTCGGCAAGCTCGCTATGGAACAACTCGGTGCTGCCGAGCGCGAGGCCATCATTGAACTCGGACTGATCCAGATCCTGAAAAGCGGCGCGACCACGCTGATGGAGCCGTTCCGCGCTGGCCTGACGCACGAGTTCGCCGCGGTAGTTGAGCGCTCGGGGCTGCGCTGCATACTGGCGCCGTACCAGTTCTCGACTATCAACCTTGGTCTCGACCCAGATGGCAAACCGACGTATCGCGCGAGCGATGCCGGCACCGACGACGTCAGCTCGATCTCCGAATGGCGCGCGCTGCATGATCGCTACGATGGTGCTGCGGGTGGTCGCATCCACGTGGCGCTGAGCCCGCATGGCGCAGATTCCTGCGGGCCGGATCTCCTGCGCATGATCCGTAAGCTCGCCGACGAGCACGGGTGTCTAATCACGACCCACCTCTCCCAAAGCCCCCACGAATGCGATTTGATCCGGGAGCGGCATGGCTGCACGCCGGCGGAATATCTCGAGCGCATGGGAGTCCTGGGTCCCGACGCGCTTGTGGCCCACTGCATTTATGCGAGCGACGCCGACCTTGCCATTCTAGCGCGCACCAAGTCCACTGTACTTAATTGTCCGCGCACCTTCGCCCGTGGCGGCGTCACGGCCTCCTGGCAGCGTTTCCGATCCAGGGGCATCCGTACGGTGATCGCCACAGATGGCTATAATCTCGATATCATCGAGGAGATCAGGGCCGCCGGCCTCATATCGAAGATTACGGCGGGCGACTCGGCTGTCGCGACCGTCAGCGAGCTGGTGGCAGCCGTCACTACTGAGGCAGCTGCTGCGATCGGCCGCGACGATATCGGCCGGCTAGCACCGGGCCGGCGCGCCGATCTGGTCGCCATTGACCTTGGGCGTTCCCATCTGCGCCCCGTGAGCGACCCGCTGAAAGCACTTGTGTGGCGGGCCTCCGCCCACGACGTGTGGGCGACCATGGTCGATGGCCGCCTGTTGGTAAACGAGGGCCGGTACCTTGCGGGCGACGAGGCGCGCATCACCGAGGCCGGAGCCTCTGCGATAGAGAAGGTCTGGAACCATCCCGAGGCGCAGAAGTTTCTGGGCCGCCCGCTTTGAGTAGCGCAACTTGGCGCTCCCGCGTTCGGGCAAGGTTTGGAGCTCGGGGAACAAAAATCTCAAACCGACTGTCAAACCGCTCTGGAATGTCCCCGTCGACGAGCAGCGAAAAGTGAGTGGGATCAACTGGCTGGGAGACGAGGATTCGCACCTCGAGCGACGGAGTCAGGGTTCGCGTCCTGCTTCGATGTCGGAAACTTTTTTTGATTGCCGTTCAATGTGCAATGAGTAGCGCCATTTCTCCCAAGTGAACGGGCGGCGTAGTTACCGCCGAGATGTTGCGTTCGAGGGCGTGAAAACCAACAAAGGAGCAACATCAGACATGGGCTACATCGCCGCCTGCCGATCGGCGCCGCATTGAACCTTTACCAAGCGCCGGCCTTCGTTCTGCGCCCTCACGCAAGATGGCGACGACGAAGGCTGCCTTCGGTTGCGCCAGCTACCCACGCCCCAGCACGTAAACGTCACCTCCTAAGCGAACCGTGCGCGAGTCATCGTGCTGCCGCCCAGCGGTGGCTCATGCCTACGTGTGCGCAAGGTGGCGACATCAGACTACAAGACGCCTTGCCATCTCTCCTCAGGTCATCAAGCCCGAGGCTCATGGTCGGAGCAAAAGTAGTGACTAAAAGAACACCTACAGCCTTGAGACAAAACGATCTTGTCTCACAGAATCCGGAAATCAGGCTAACCTTCACGAACAACATCCGCGCCGCACTGTGGCGACATGTCGAAGCCGCTAGGCGCAAGATCGGTGACCGCGAAGAGGAAGTGCCCGGCGAATACCTCTACAACGGCAGCGTCGCGAATCAGCAGGGAAGTAGGCGGGCCTACGAATTTGCGCGCATGAGCGATGCCGCCTTCAGAGAGCCGGAGATTATCCGGCGCTGCTAAGACGATGTTTTTCGCGCGGACCTGTTGCAGCAAATCAACCAGACAAGGACGTTGACCAAGCAACTAATTGAAACAGCCGACTTTTATCCGCTTATGCCAATGTCTTGACGGTCACCGTGCACGAGCGTTCTCCTCACTAATCCTCCGATCTCCGCAAAAACCGCTGGGAACTCACAAGCCATCGTTTGGTTGGATAACGGCTCACCAACCGTGAGCGTCACCGTGCCGTTGGTGGCACCCGCGGACCTTCTTCATTTTCATGAAAGGATCTGTCATGACGCCGGCTATGAAGACGATCGCGCTTGCAAGCGCAGCTGTGTTTACGGCAGCCCTAACCCCTGCACGAGCCGCTGAACGGGAGCAGGTGCGGATGGTCATCAATCTGATTGCTGGGGTGAAAATGCCGTTTCCGGAGCACTTGCGCAACAACGTATCTCGAACCGAGCGGGTCCAACTGGACACCAACGGGGCAACTATCGCCTGCCTCCGTCTCGATGACAAAATTCGTTGGTGTTACGAGCATATAGCTCCGGTCGGCGCGCGAGCGGAGATGCTGCGCATCCGCAATGAGCCCGTAGCTGGTCTCTTGGTAGGTCAGCTCTATCACTACGTCGACGACTTTGATCTCGACGGCTCAATTGATATTGGCAGCACGACCAAACTCGAGGGGGAACCGCACGCCCCGGTCGGCAAGGTCGTCCAATTCTTCTATCGCGCAGCGAACAGGGGGGAGCAATTTCGTGCGGACTATCAAAAGCTATATGACGAGGGCATCCAGGTGGCACTCAAGTACTTGGGAGAGTAGCGTTTTCTTGGGCAGTTGACTTTTTTTCACGCAAGCTCACTCGGAGGTGTGGCGCGATCCACACAGGGCCGCTCTTTTTTCCGCGCACGACGAACCGCGAGGCGTTGCCGAGAGTTCGATCGTGGGCTCTGCCTCAGATATGAGGGAGAGCCCACATCTGCTGTCTTTCTTTTGGCACCCTCCGAGGCCCAAATGCCCCAACCAGCTCAGCATCTTATGCTCGCCGGTCTCCTTCTCGGTGCGCTTCTTACTCCCGCAAGTGGCGCAGAACGCGAAGATGTCCGCAAGGCCATCAACCTGATGACATCGGTCAAAATGCCGTTTCCGGAGCACCTCACCAGAAACCGCGCGAAGACTGAGCGCGTCTGGCTCGAACGCGAAGGTGCAACCACCGGGTGCATTCGGATAGACGACCGTCGCTGGTGTTACGAGCACATCCCGCCAATGGGCAATCGAGCGGAGATGTTGCGTATCCGCAACGAACCCTCCCGCGGTGCGTACGTCGGCGCACTCTACTATTACGTCGCTGATTACGATCTCGACGGCCTCATCGACGTGGGCTCGACCACGCAGATCGAGGGGCCGGAGCGGCAGCCGATCGCGCATGTAACCGAGTTCTATTCCCGCAGCACGAAGCGCGGCGAACAGTTTCAGCCCAATTTTCAAAAGATGTATGACGATGGCATTCAGATCGCATTGAAGTATTTTGGGGAATAGCCATCAGCAAGGGAGCAGCGAGAGGCGGAGAGCGCGGCTCGTGTGAAGGCGAGGTACTGACACAACCAAGGTCGGTAATACTGCAACGCGACGCCGCGCGGCCTGAGCAGCCCCGAGGATCGAGCGGGATCCGCGCGCAGTCCCGCAGAGGCATTGCCGGCGCTTTGAGAACCTGCAAGCTTCAGCATGCGGCTATCGAATGCAGCCATGCGAGGGACGCGCCAGCGATCGCCGCGCGGCGTCTGTCGAGGATGGATGCCACGGGCCTCTTTTTTGCCTCGTCGCCAAAATGAGTGGGTAGCCAGAGCGCCAGATGCGGGATTTCATTTAGCCTCCGTCCTTTTGTTCGGTCCCCGCAAAGCTATCCTCTTGCCCCGGCCGGACGCCTTGTTGGTCGACGTGTCGATCGGCCGTCAAGGACGCTCGGCTTAGCGCGCCCGCAGGCGCTTGTACTCGCGCGGCCGCGAGCATGACGGCACGATTGCGGTAACGGGACGAGAAGAGAGAGGCCATGCAACATATTTGTTCCAGATGGCGCCTGGCCTCGTGTCGCCCGGATGGTTTCCGTAGCGAGCTTCGGTGCCGAGAAGAAGCGGCTCGAAATCGAGAACGACTTCAAGACCGGCAGCCGCTCCGCCTGCCCCGAGTGCGGCTAAGGCCGAATGCGCGGTTTCGCATCGGCTGTCGTGGGTCGCGGTGTACACGCCCCTTCGGGATCAATGCCGGCCACGGCTGCTGCAGGGTAGATTTTTGACCGCTCGGGAAAATTTTTTTACATTTCGGGACTATCAGCCGACCGGTGACGAGTCGGCCGCATAACAAACCACAATTCGAAGAATCGAGGTTTCTTGGTCTACAAGGGACCAGCAGGGCAACGTGATTTCATCGCCCTACTTTATTCGAGATAGAAGTTTCGACAGCGTCGCAAAGCTCGACGAATAGTCCAACATCGGGCATTGTGGGTAATGCGGTTGTCAATGCGCGTCGTTCAGGGACGGTGTCTATGTACGATTATGTCATTGTCGGTGCAGGGTCCGCTGGTTGTGTACTTGCCGCGCGATTGAGTGAAGATCCTTCCGTCAAGGTCGCCCTGATCGAGGCGGGCGGGAAGGACGACGCGCAGGAAATTCACACACCCATTACCTTCCCGCAGCTGTTCAAGACCCAATACGATTGGGATTTCATCACCGAGCCTGAGGCGCAGCTCGACAATCGTCGCATCTACCTCCCGCGCGGGCGCATGCTCGGCGGCTCCAGTTCGATGAATGCGATGGTCTACATTAGGGGCCATCGCGTCGATTTCGATGATTGGGCCGCGGCAGGCGCCGCGGGCTGGAGCTATAGGGACGTGCTTCCCTATTTCATCAAATCCGAGAGCAATGAACGCGGCGAGGACCAGTTCCACGGCAATCTTGGACCTCTCACGGTCAGCGAGGGGCGTTCGAAGTACCCGATTGCCGAAGCATTCTTCGCAGCCGCCAAGGACGCTGATCTCGAGCGCAATCCCGATTTCAACGGGATCGAGCAGGACGGAGTCGGCTATTATCAGGTTACCCAGCGCAATGGTTTGCGGTACAGCACCGCCGTAGGCTATCTGAATCCAGCCAAGACAAGGCCGAACCTCGCCATTCTTACGGCCGGTCTGGCAACGCGTCTCTTGTTCGATAAGAGTCGGGCGGTGGGCGTCGAGGTGATGCGGGGTGGCAAACTCGAACAGATCAGGGCGGATCGCGAGGTCATCCTCTCTGCCGGCAGCTATGGCTCGCCACACCTTCTCATGCTGTCAGGCATTGGGCCGGCGGCCCATCTGGCACAGTTCCAGATCGCTGCACGCGCGGATTTGCCGGTTGGTCTTCACCTCGAAGATCACCCGGTTTCCGGTCTCACCTATTTTACCGACAAGGAGACTTTATTTTCGGCCATGACGCCGGCCAATGTGGAACTCCTTCAGACGCAGGGGCGGGGTCCGTTGACGTCTAACATTGCTGAGACCGGCGGCTTCATCCGAACGCGCCCGGGCCTCAGGGCTCCTGATATCCAGCTCTATTTTGTGCCGGTCATGTTCTACGAGGAGGGCCTCAGCCAGCCCTTCGACAGCGCCTTCACATTCGGTAGTTGTCTTCTCAAACCGACCAGTCAAGGTAAGGTCACTCTGCGCAGCGCGCGGCCCGACGCTAAACCTCGAATTTGGCACAACTACTTCGCGACCGAGGAGGACCGCCGCAGCGTTATCGACGGCATCCGCTTCTCCATGGAGATGATGACGCACAAGTCCCTGCAGGGGATAACCCGCAAGCCGCATCTTGTGCCGGCATCGACCCGAGACGGCGACATCTGGGAACACGTGAAGAAGACCTGTCACACGACGTATCACCCGACCACCACCTGCGCCATCGGTAAGGTCGTCGACCCCGAGCTGCGCGTGTTCGGTTTTGAAGGCCTTCGCGTCGCTGACGCCTCAGTGATGCCGAGCGTCGTACGTGGCAATACCAACGCGCCGACCATCATGATCGCGGAAAAGGCGGCCGACATGATCAAGGCTGCATGAATGCGCGCTGCCACGGCGGGATAGAAGCCCGCGGCGCCCCTTGCGGTCAGCAAAGCGATGCGATGAGAACTGGTAGTTTCGGGGTATTTCGGCGCCGAAGGGGTGCTTGAGCGACGCGATGCCAGTTCCTCATTACTGGATGACCGCGTGCTTACGCCTTCGGCGACATGTACTTGGTTGAGAGGTAGCGGTGGACTGATTTGCTCAATGCCATTGTGGTTTGCTCCGGGTGAACACCATTGGAGATCCGCCTCTTGTGATGGCGTGTCACTGCAAAGCATGCCAGAGAAGGACGGGCTCAGTGCTTCACGTTGGGGCATACTTCGCAGGACCAAGTCCGCGTCGAGGCCGATTCAACCGATATATCCGCGTCGGAGCGAGCGGTGGCAAGCTCCGTTTCCATTTCTGTCCCACGCGCGGGAGCACCATGTTCTTCGAAGCTGATGTGAGGCCCGGCGTTGTCGGTGTTCCAGTTGGAGCCTTCGCTGATCCGCAATTCCCCAAGCCCAGCGCCTCCGTCTGGGAGGAGAACATGCACCACTGGCTTGTGATGCCGGGAGAAATCGAGCACGCGCAGCAACGGCGAACCCCACGCTGAGTTGGGACTGGCCTTGACCTGGAGCGGTCATGGCGCTTGAGGATATTGAGGACCCGGGCATGTCCGCTTATCATCAGCCCGCGATCTACCCGCTTTCGGAGCAGGTCGGACTGGCTGTCCTGGCCAACCGGTTGCTCGTCGAATGCCTTTCCAGCGGCGGAATGGGAAAGAAGGGAGAGACTTTTATGGCGTCTATGGCAACGGTCACGGAAATTAAGGCAAGACCAGCACTGAAACTCTGGGCTGTGGAATGGACGATGACAGGAGTTGAGTTCATTTTGGCTGAATGCGCCGAGCTTGCTAACGCGCACTTCGAGCACTCAACAGATGCCGAGCTGGTGGAAAAGCGTAGTACCCGCGACATCACCAATATCGAATATGTCTCAATGCCCATCGAAGGCGACGGATCGTAAGGGAATACAGCGATGAGCGAACTGCAGCTCACGGAGGCTATCGGTGATACGGTTGATCTTGTGCCGGCGTGGCCAAGCGCGCTCCCAAGCGAGGCGACGTCACGCTATTGACAGGCACCCCGGAAACGCCCAGTAGCGAAGGAGTCAGCGCTTCCGATCTGCAGGTCTCAAGGTAAGAAGAGGCCTGCGGCGACCCCTCAATGCAGCGTCTGTTTTCGGCTCTTGGCGACCCGCTGCGGACATCAAGAGCCCACAATCCGGACCGAGGGCGCGCCCGCCACGCAGCTAATGTTCAGGCAGGCGATAAGTAACGAAGTTGCAAATTTGGCTGGCGGCGCGCGGATCGAGGTTCGACAAGACCGCAACCACGTAAGCCGGCCCAGGACAAGCAGCGGATGCCCCCGATCGACTGGTCCCGAAATCCGCAGACATAGCTAGCGCCTGGTTCGTCGACTTTGCCCGTGGTCAGCAGGTCTGTGAATTGGGCGTTGAGCAGCTTGTGATTGAGTAGGGCGTTCGCGAATTTCAGCAGATCCTCCACGCTCGAATAGCCGCCTCCAGCGGACGTGCCGCGATAAGGCAGAGTATCAGTGTTGGGATGCAAGACGTTGTCGCCCAGTCGCGTGTATCCGACACTGCGGTCGGAAACGGTCTCATCTTCAGGTTCCGAGCCCGAAGAGCTCATGTCCGAGGGCTCGTAGATGTGCTCGCGCACGTAGTCGCAATAGCTCTGGCCGCCGACTTTCTCACTGACTGTTCCAAGCAGATGAAATTCAACGCGAGTGAAAGCTCCGCAAGCTTTTTCCAACCTTCTTTGTGAACAGACGTCTGAACTTCGTGCGCGGGCCGGAGCTGGTGACAACAACAAGCGTCCGAGTCCGGTTGATGCATACTTGATCATCTTTTTCGCCCCATACCACCGAGCCACACGAAGCGTGTGGCCGTGCAGATCGAGGAAGTGGCGGGCGCCGCAGGCGAATATCTTTGCAGCTTCGCCCGCGAGCCGGCACAATTTCTATTCCCCGGCCGGGGCCGGGTCGAGTCGACATCTCACCACGAGGCAGCATGCGCGCCCTCGTTGCTTGCTGGGTCAGTTGTATCGGCCTCGGTCCACGCAAGTTCGCGACGCATTCCATGTGGCCGGCGAAGGCGACCTCGGTCAGCTCGAGGGAACAAAGTATGGTTGAGAAAAGGGCTTTGCGCCGGGTATCAGCTCGTGTCGGTTCGAAATTTTTGTGTTGACCGATATCGGCGAGAAGCGAAACTCAGGGCATGACAATCAGCGATCGGCAAGCCGCAGCATACGGCTTTCTCGCGATGTTCGCGGAGGATATGTACACTGTCGGATCCTTGAATCCGACGGCCGATCCGCGTATCGCGGAAGCGGGGTGGACGATCGTGGGCTATCTAACCGCTCACGACGCCGTCTTTCCGCCGAAGGGCGCGGCGCAGCAGCGATTGAACGCTAGTCCCACGAGCCGCGTCTTCTTTGGTTTCCTCGCGAGAAGCAACGCCGATCCGAACTCGCACGTTGCGGTCATTCGCGGGACTGACGGAATCGTCGAGTGGGTCATTGACGCGGAGTTTCCCCTTATCCCGCATCCGCGCCACCCAAGCGTAAGAGTCGAGCAGGGCTTCTGGAACGTATATCAGACGATGAGTCTGGCCGATCCTCGAACAGGGGCTACAACTTATCAGAATGCGGCCGAGGGCGTTGCCAACACGGTCGGCACGGGCACGATCGTGGTAGTCGGGCACAGCCTTGGCGGTGCGCTGGCAACGTACTTTACCGACGATCTAGCCGAGCGACTGGCATCGCGGGTGTCGGCGTGCCTTTTCGCATCGCCGCGGACCGGCGACGCCGCGTGGGCGGCTCTATTTGCTTCCCAAGGTGCGGACTACCGCCTGATCAACTATCTTCTCGATATTGTGACGCATGTGCCCACAGTTGGGTACGCGACGCTCCCCAACCCGACGGTGATCCAGCCCGCAACCGCGCAGGCGAGGATTCGCCTGGACATGCTCTGCAACCATCACATCATCTGCTACTGCGCGATGATCGACTACGCCGATGCCATGGCTGCGCCCACGACGAAGCAAGACGCGAGCTGCAAAGCCTGCATCGGCCCTCCTCCAATGTCCGACGCCGCGAAAGGCTTGGCGGTCCTCATCAACGAGTTTGGGGTCGGTGATGAGCGGGCGGTCGTGATGCTCAAGGCGCTCCACACGGTCAGCACCATGTAACATCCTCCAAGGGCGCGCTCCGACGTCCGCGCCCGGGTTTGTGTCCCAGCCGTCACGCCGCGCGTTTGGTAGACGCCCATAGACTGCTTACAGACGTGGCGAACGGCTATGCCACTCGAGCACGTCAGGTCACAGTTGCGCCACCCGAGCGCCTTCCCTTGAGTATTTCGATTGCCTTGCGGTAACTACGAGCTGACTTTGCTGCGCTGCAAGGGTCCGAATCTCATTGAAAGTTGGCGCTGCCGCATTGAGATGGTCGGCTATTCTGGGAACAGCCGAAGTGCGGCGCACGGGTGTCGACGTCCCCAACCGAATCTGACGCCATTTCGGACGTCAGCTCCGAGATTCTCGAGTCCCGGAGCTGACCTTGAGCCGATTGGGCCAGCGTAAGCGAGCTACGTCGATATTGGCCAGAGCTGGCAAATTGGCGATCACGCCTGCAATGTTCGGCACCATCCCGAACGTCCGCTGTAGCTTCAGAAGTGACACCTTGGAACCTTCAGGCGCCGATCCGAGGTTCTCGCTCTGGACATCTGCGTCATGACCTCGTTTTTCACTTCAATTGAACTCGACATCGCTTATGTAGCGGGGCATCGTTTGGCGATGTTGGCAAAGAACCCACGAATCCCGTCAACGCCGCCGCGGTTAACCGAAGTGCTGGCCTTCCCTCAGGTTCAGCTACTCGACGTGGCCGGGCCAATTCAGGTGTTTACGGCCGCTAACGAACTGGCTGCAAAGGCCAAGGCGCAGACTCCCTACGCAATCCGAGTGGTCGCGCCGAAAGGCGCCCAGGTGCGGGCGACATCGGGACTTACGTTCGCGACCGCGCCACTGCCGGACTCGGCCGAGCCAGTGGACACGCTGATTGTCGCCGGCGGCCAGGGTGTGATGCGGGCTGCGGACGACCGGAACCTAGTCGACTGGCTAAGGGCGCGTGCCGGGGTGGCGCGACGGACCGCGTCGGTCTGCACCGGCGCTTTCCTGCTCGCGGCCGCGGGGCTGCTCGACCGCCGGCGCGCCGTCACGCACTGGGAATATTGCGACCTACTCGGCCGTCGCTATCCCGCGGTGAAGGTGGAATCAGATCCAATATTCGTGCACGACGGCGATGTATGGAGTTCGGCCGGGGTGACCGCCGGCATAGACCTCGCGCTGGCGCTGGTGGAGGAGGACCTCGGCCGCACGCTCGCGCTCGGCGTCGCGCGCAATCTCGTGGTGTTCCTCAAGCGGCCGGGCGGACAGTCGCAGTTCAGCGCGGCGCTCTCGCTGCAATCGGCCGACGACCGCTTTGCCGACCTGCACAGCTGGCTTGCCGAACATCTCGCCGATGACCTCTCCCTCTCCCGCCTCGCAGCGCGAGCCGGGATGAGTGAGCGTACCTTCCTGCGCCGCTATCGCGAGGCGGCCGGCGTGACGCCCGCACGTGCAATCGAGCGGTTGCGTGTCGAAGCGGCGCGCCAGTTGCTCGTGGAGACCCGCCTGCCGGTCAAGCGGATTGCAGCGCGCTGCGGCTTCGGCTCGGAAGAGACGATGCGGCGAAGCTTTGCGCGGCTGCAAGGCGTCAGCCCACAGGACTACCGGCAGCGCTTCGGCAGCTGAGAACGCGCAGAGGAGGGGAGAAGCTCATCAAAGAGTACCCTCTATGCCGGCATTTTTTGTCCGAATGAGTGACGTCGTCCGCTGGTGTACTCTCTTCCACGCGCTTTTGCTCCTAGCACTACCCAGACAGTACGCTGCAACGCGGCAGCATCGGCATAGGTCTAACGGACAGGCGATCACGCGCGCTGACCCTCATCGACGAGGTTGGTTCAAGTTCTTGCCATCGCCAACTGGGTTTGCAAATCTTCTATCCGCAAACGAATTACAAGGTTAGAGTATGGAGAAGCTCCTCTTTGAGCGGCAGGCGGCGGCCGAGTACGACCGAGCCTTTGCGCATGTTACGAGATACTTCATGCCTTTCATCCTGCGCGCGGCCTGCATCACACCGGGCATGCGCGTCCTTGACATCGCCGCTGGTACGGGGCTTTCGGCCGAAGCTGCCGTCTCAGCGGTCGGTCCGACCGGTCACGTTACGGCGGCCGATATCTCCCCCGCCATGGTCGAAAAGGCGCGCGAGCGCCTCGGCGAAGCGCCAAATGCTTCCGTATTGGTTGAGGACGCACAGGCTCTCTCGTTCTCAGACGAAACATTCGATGCAGTAGTCTGCAATCTTGGGATGATGTTCTTGCCCGAGCCAGCACGGGGTCTCTCGGAGTTTCGTCGGGTGCTCTGTCCAGGCGGGCGGGCGGCAGTGTCGGTAAATACGGTCCCAGAGCGCTCCTATAATCACCAGATCAACCTCATATTAGCGCGGTATGTTCCCGAATTGACCGAAGCTGTCACTCGCACTTTTTCGCTGGGCGGGGCGTCGCGGCTAGAAGAGTTATTCCGTGAGGGTGGTTTCTCGCAGATCGAGACCCGCATCGTGAAGCACACCTTTGTGCTGCCTTCATTCGACGCATATTACGGTCCGTTTGAACGCGGCGGCGCTTCCACTGGCCAGGCATTGGTAGCGTTGCCCGACGAAATTCGTCGAGCTGTGCGCGACGAGGTCCGGCGCGACTTCAATGACACGAGCGGGCCAATTGAGGTCGAGGCCGAGTACCGGATAGCCAGCGGCCGGCGCTAGCCCGCTGTCCGCCCAGCGCCATTCGCCAAGGCGCTATTCCGCTGCTGCGGGTTGAGCATACGAGGGTTTACCTTACCAGCGTCGCAACTTTCAGCTCATAGCCCGCCGGCGGTGTGGCCGCTGCGAGATGTTCCACGAAATAGTCCCACATGCGGCGGACGTAGTACAAATCGCCCCGGAAATAGGCGTGTGTTCGATTGGGAAGATAAAGAAGATCAAAGCTCTTGTTCGCCTTTTCCAGCGCATCGACGAGCTGGAGCGTCACAGCCGGCAGTGCGTTCTCATCCATGTCACCGTACACGAGCATCAGCTTTCCGCGTAAACCAGAGGCAAGACTCGCGTTATCAAGCGCCCGATATGCTTCCGGAATCGCGATGGGACTTGGCCGCAACGCCGAACCGTCGCCATAGTCTGGCACGCCGAAGTAAGTCTCCTGCCCTTGATAGAATCCCTGATAGTTGTGCGAACCGGCGGACGCGACAGCAACCTTGTAGAACTCAGGGTGTGAAAGGATGGACCGCGCCGAGGTGTAGCCGCCGTACGAATGTCCATAGACCCCAACCCGCTCGAGATCGAAATTTCCAAATCGTGCGGCGAGCTGTTTGATCGCCGTGATATGGTCGCCGATTTGCGGGTCCGCCCAGTTGCCGTAACCGACATCGGCGAAAGCTTTGGAGCGCCCGCGCGTTCCGCGAGCGTCGATCGTCGCCACGATGAAGCCGAGCTGTGCGAGCGCGGCCCGAGATACCGGATTGAAGGACGACACAGCCTCAACGAAACTGCGCGGCGCATTGATCATTTGCGGTCCGCCGTAGAATGCATCGATCACCGGATAGCGCTTGCCTGCATCGAGGTTAGGCGGAAAATAGACGACCGCGCTGATATCGGTCTCTCCGTCCGCCGCCTTGACCAAAACGCGCTGGGGGGCACGCCAGCCACTTGCAAAGACTGTGGTGGCATCGGCCTTCTCAAGCTGGGTTACGACCACGCCATCGACTGCGGAGCGCAGCACCGTGAGTGGTGGCTGGTCCACTGTCGTGTAAGTGTCGATCATGTACCGTCCGCTCGGCGATATTTTTTGGCCATCGTCGACCTGTCCACCCAGAAATGCCGCCGCGAAGCCCGTCAAACGCGCCTCGAAGGCATGCTCGGCATCCTCGGGCGTCAGGTCGATGGGTTCGCCACCCTCCAAAGAGACCCGGTAGAGGTGCCGATAGTATGGGTCCTGGTTGGGCTCTCGGCCGCTTGCCGTGAAAAAGAGTTCGCGCCGTTTCTCATCGACCCGAATAATGTCGCGCACCAGCCAGGGTCCTGAGGTCAGGCGTCGCCGAAGTTGTCCAGTTGCGATGTCATAAAGGTAAAGATGACCCCAGCCGTCCCGCTCTGACCACCAAATGGCCTCCTGGCTTGCCGTGAGTATGCGAACATTCGCGATGTTATAGATGAAGGCGTTAAAATTGAGATTGCTTGAAGAGGATTCGCTGATGACGCTATGTGCAGTTCCCGTTTCGACGTCCACCTTGACGAGCGCGCTGTCGCGCTGTCCAAACGAGGTCGCTAAATAAAAGCAGTGGCGGTGATCTGCGGACCAGGCGAAAGGTGAGGCTCGATATGCCAAACCCGCCGGCAACTTGATCTCGCGTTTCGTGGCCGTGGCCACATCGATGGCATAGAACTCGTTGGGTGGAACCGGATCGCCGAGCAAGGGCAACCGGATCTGATAGGTGACAGGCCGAAAACTGCCATCCTGCGGAACCCATTCCACGTATGGGTAAGGTGCGATGGCGCGTTCATCGACCCGCTGACCCAGGATCGTTTTTCCGTCAGGAGACCAAGATATTGACCATGGCCGCAGCACACCCGGATTGCGCAACCGCGGAAGCGTCGTCAGCGATGAGTCGGGTGATTTGACATACGAAAAATACGGCTCGCCATCGTATGTCAGCTGCCGCTCGGCTCCGTTCTTCATGTCGCGAATCCACAAGTCGTGGCCCCTTGCGAAAATGACCTGGGATCGATCCGGGGAGAAAACGACACCGTCGTCTATCTCAATTTGCGCCGTGAGCGCGCAGGAATATGAAGGGATTGTACAAGTGTATCGGCCGCTGTGGTAGGCGAGTTGAATGCGCCAGAGTTCGCTTTCCTTGTCGACCCGCGTAATCACCAGGTCGTTCGACTGAATCGCTTGATCGCCGGTTGTCGCTGACAAAGCCGCGCCAAGGTGCGCCGCGACGAAGGTCTCCACCTTCGCGCCGGTTTGCGCATCGACGATCATGAATTCTGGCCCGTTTTCGCCGTCACGCCGATACCAGAACATTTCGCCACCCGCGATCCACCGAGGCGCAACCACTGCATTGCGCACTTTTCCGCGCAGTGCCCAATCAAGGACGCGCGCCGCTCGATCGTAGTCTGCAGCAGTTAGGTGCAGAGGCGCGGCGACCGGAGCCGCTGCTCCGGTTTCGGCCAACCCTTGCCTGCAAATGCTCGTTGCGACGAGAAATCCGACGGTAATCAGCCAGTATCGCATGCATCAAACTCCGTTGATTCAATCTCAACGCCAAGTTACGCGCAGCAGCATCATTACGCTTTAGGCTCCGCCATCATAAGTCGCGATGGCATCGACAGCAAATCCAACGTCGGCCCGTGAGTGGATAGTGACGACGCAGGTCTTCGCGCTGTCTTGCCAACGTTTTCCTCGAACGTGGCTCGTCGACGCAGCGGGCGCCTGCAGTCTGGACAGGCACCGAGCGGCAGCGACCAGGAAGACAGCTTCCATTGGCACAAATTTATCAACGAAACTTTTTTTGCGAATCGACGGACACTTACGATTCTTTCGCTGCTTCAAATTGGTCGAAGCACCTATTTGCATTCTTTCACGGTCCCGGCATAAGCCCGAAGTGTGTCTCTGCGTGAGGGCAGACCAGCCGCTACGACCGACCCCGAGCTACCTCTCCTCGGCGTCACCGATCCTTTATCCGGACCTCCGGTCGAGGCCTGCACTCATAGCGCCGGGAGGATTCTGTGAGCTCCGGGCGAACGGCAGAGCCTAACCCATGCGTCTTCAGCGTCGCGCTGCGTCACGGCGACGGCGGTAGCTTTGGCGTCGTCGAAGTCGTTCTTCCGCTTGCGAAAAACGGGCGCACGTGTTTGGCCGGCAT
>Ga0187783_10001627_pt1 | contig 16622 bp, 13 predicted proteins | sample 1015_SJ02_MP02_2_FD_132471 | JGI IMG/M metagenome (GOLD analysis project Ga0187783, IMG submission 132471) | Tropical peat soil microbial communities from peatlands in Department of Meta, Colombia - 1015_SJ02_MP02_20_MG | ecosystem: Environmental > Terrestrial > Soil > Wetlands > Peat | place... | reverse complement strand
CTGGGAAACATCTGTCGCTCGCCGACCGCCGAGGGCGTGCTGCGGGCGCTGGCCACTCGCGAGGCACCCGAGCTCGCCCTCGAGGTGGATTCCGCCGGCACCGCGGGCTATCACGTGGGTGAGCCACCCGATCCGCGCATGCGTGCGGCCGCCGCACGTCGTGGCTACGACCTCAACGCGCTGCGCGCCCGCATCGTCGAGCCGCGCGATTTCGAGCACTTCGATCTGATCCTCGCCATGGATCACGAGAACCTCGCCGTGCTGCGCCGTCGCGCGCCGCACGTGGCGCACGAGCGTTTGCGGTTGTTCTTGGAGTTTGCACCCCAGGATGAGCGCGAGGAGGTCCCCGACCCGTACTACGGCGGACCCAACGGCTTCGAAGAGGTGCTCGATCTGGTGGAAGCCGCCGCGCGCGGGCTTCTCAAGCACCTACGCCAGAGCGCGCGCGCAGCATAGCGTCGCTTCGCACGCACGCCGACGCGGCGAGCGGCCCGCGACGTCACTCCTCCGCGTCGCTCCTCCCGGCATCTTTCGGCGAGGGCGCCGACGACCACACCACATACGGCTTGTTCTGCCCCGGCTCGGGCTTTGGCGTCGGCTCGAAGTGTGCGATCGGCGCCGCCTCGTGTCCCGCAGCCGGCTCGCGCGGCTCGGCGTGATATTCCCGTGGAGCAGAAGGCTCGCGCGGCTCACGCGCGGACAACGCTGGCGCGGTGTTGATGCCGCTTTCGGCAGCGGGTCCATCGGACGTCGTGGCTGCGGCCGCTGGGAGGGAGGGCGCTGCCTCGCCTGCGGCGGCGAGTGCACCTTCACGTCCAGCGCCGCCGCGCCGTCCGCGCCGGCGCCCACGCCGGCTGCGCCCGCGACCTTCGCCGCGCTCGGGGCGCGCCTCAGATGACGCGGGCGGCGGCGGCGTTCCGGCGGGCGCGTCCTGGCTCGTACGCCCAGGGCTGCCGCGATCGGTCTCGCGAACGTCGCGGTCGGTGCGATCCTCGCGCTCGGCGCGCTCCGTGGAGCGTTCGGGCTTGCGGCCATGATCACGGTTGCGGTCGCGGTCGCGTCCGCGCTCCCGACTCCCCTCGCTGCGGCGTCCGTCGCCGCGCTCACGTCGCGCGCCGTCAGCGTAACGCGAATGCCGCGAATGCTCACGCCGACCGTCGCGCCGCGACCCCTCATCGCGCCGCGGAGTGCGGGTGGGCGCGGGCGTGGGCGCAACCTCCGCGGTCCCGGCCGGTGCCCCCGTCGTCGGTGGCTCGCCCGAGAGGATCTTCTTGAAGCGCGCCCAGAAACCGGCGTGCGCGGGCGGGGCTTCCGTGGCGGGCGCAGGCGGCGGTGCCTGGGATACGGGCGCGGGCGTAGCCGGGAGGAGTGTCGCGACGGCAGGCGCTTCGGACGCTGGTCGCTTGTCCTGCGCACTGCCGGGTTCCGGAATCTCCGGCGTTGTCGGCAGCAGATAGGTGGCCTGCTTGTGCTCCGGCAGCTCGATCTCGTCGTCGCGGACTCGGCGGATCGAGTACTCGGGGGTCTGAATGTTCTCGTTCGGCACGATGAGCAGCTCCGCCTCGCTCTTGTCCTCGAGCGTGCGCAGCCACTCGCGCTTCTCGTTGATCAGATAGGTCGCGACGGCCACCGGCACCTGCGCGATAACGCGTGCGGTGCGGTCCTTGCGCAGCTCCTCGCCGATCAGGCGCAGCACGGCGAGGGTCATGGACTCGACGCTGCGGATGCTGCCGATGCCGACGCAGCGCGGGCAGACGATATGGCTCGATTCCCCCAGCGAGGGGCGCAGTCGCTGCCGCGACATCTCGAGCAGCCCGAAGCGCGACAGGCGGCCGATCTGGATACGGGCCCGATCCATGCGCACGGCGTCGCGCAGCCGGTCCTCGACCTCACGCTGGTTCTTGGCCGACTCCATGTCGATGAAGTCGATGACGATCAGGCCGCCGATGTCGCGAATACGCAGCTGGCGGGCGATCTCTTCGGCGGCCTCGAGATTGGTGTTGGTCGCAGTGGTCTCGATGTCGCTGCCGCGCGTTGCGCGCGCCGAATTGATGTCGATCGATACCAGCGCCTCGGTGTAGTCGATGACGATGCTGCCGCCGGAGGGCAGTTGCACCTTGTGGGCATAGGCCGACTCGATCTGGCTCTCGATCTGGAAGCGGGTGAAGAGCGGAATGTCGTCCGTGTAGAGCTTCAGCCGCCGCTGCGCATCCGCGGGCATGAAGCGCTGCATGTACTCCTGCGCCTTCTGGAAGGCCGCCGGACTGTCGACCAGCACCTCGCCAATGTCGTCCGACAGATAATCGCGCATCGCGCGTGTCACCGCGTCGCTCTCGCGGAACACCAGGAACGGCGCCGGCCGCTCGTTGGCCGCCGCCTCGATCTGTTCCCACTGGACTTTGAGATTGTCCAGATCCCACTGCAGCTCCTCGACCGAGCGGCCGACGCCGGCCGTGCGGACGATCGCGCCCATGCCCTCCGGAATCTGCAGCTGACTCATGACCTCGCGCATCTGGTCACGGTCTTCGCCCTCGATGCGCCGCGATACGCCGCCGGCGCGCGGGTTGTTCGGCATCAGCACGAGGAAACGGCCCGCGAGGCTGATGAAGGTGGTGAGCGCAGCGCCCTTGGTGCCGCGCTCTTCTTTCTCGACCTGTACGATGACCTCCTGTCCCTCGGAGAGCAGCTCGCGGATGTTCATCCGCCCACCCTGTGGAGGCTGGCGGAAATATTCCCGTGAGACCTCCTTCAGCGGCAGGAACCCGTGGCGCTGAGCCCCGTAGTCGACGAAACAGGCCTCGAGCGAGGGCTCTATGCGCGAGATCCGCGCCTTGTAGACGTTCGCTTTCTTCTGTTCGCGGGAGGGTAACTCGATACTGAGGTCAAAAAGCTTCTGTCCATCAACCAGTGCAACGCGCAACTCCTCTTCCTGAGTTGCATTCACTAACATTCTCTTCATGTGCCCCTACTGTGCGGTGAGGGGCCGGCAAGGAAACGGCGGGAGGCCGCGGAGCTGTCAGCCCGCGGCAGCGAAGATTCCTGAGATCCGGCGAATGAGAGCGTGTCTCGTTCTTCACGTGGATGACCGCGATCATGGAGCGCGGTACGAAAAGGTAACCTTCGGTGAACTCAACCGACGGCGCCGACTGCGGAAGTCCCGTCTCGGGGGTTCGACGCAGGCGTCGCGATCTTGGCGGCCCAATGCGATGGCCTCGATCTAAGAGGTCCAACTAAACGGGCGGCGGCCACTGGCCGCCAACCACTGGTGCGTCCGAATAGCGGACGACAGACAGAGTATACTCGACAGACTATTGTAGAAACAATGCCTTACGCGAAAGGCCCCGCAACCCTTCCCGCACCCGGTGAGCCCCGCACCGAGGTGCAGCACCTCGAAGTGACCCCCGAGGAGGCCGGCCAGCGGCTCGACAAGTACATCGAGCGGCGCCTCGCGGGGTTGCCGCGCAGCCGCATCTACCGCGTCATCCGCAAGGGCGAGGTACGGGTGAACGGCCGCCGAGCGGGGCCCGAGCTTCGCCTCAAGCCGCACGACCGCGTTCGCGTTCCCCCCGTGCGGCTGCTGCCCGCAAGGCCGGCAGGTACGCCCCCGGCTCCGCTGACCGCACAGATCGAGCAGTCCATCGTCTACGAAGACAAGAGGCTGCTGGTGCTCGACAAGCTCGCCGGCGTCGCCGTCCACGGCGGTAGCGGCGTGAGCTTTGGCATCATCGAGGCACTGCGCGCCGTCCGTCCCGGAGAGCCGCTCGAGCTGGTGCACCGGCTGGACCGTGATACGAGCGGGTGCCTGCTCGTGGCGAGGGATCCGGCCACGCTGCGCGCATTACACGCATTGCTGCGCGAACAGGGATTCGACAAGCGCTACCTCGCCCTGGTGCAGGGCCGCTGGGGGCTCGGGGCCAAGCGCATCGACGTTCCCCTGCACACGGATACGCGCGTCCATGGTGAGCGCACGGTGCGCGCCGGCGCGGCAGGCAAGCCCTCGGTGAGCGAGTTTCGGCCGGTGCAATTCTTTGGCAAGACCGCGACGCTCATGGAGGTGACGCTGCGCACCGGCCGCACGCACCAGATCCGCGTGCACGCGGCGCACGCGGGCCACCCGGTAGCGGGGGACGAAAAGTATGGTGACAGCACCTTCAACGGCATGCTCGCCGGGCTCGGCCTGGGGCGCATGTTCCTGCACGCGCACAGCGTCAGCTTCACGTGGCCGCGGGGTGGAGAGTTCAGCGTCAACACGCCGCTGCCGCCCGAACTGGCGCGCGTGATCGATGCGCTCGCCGCGCGCGGCAAAGCCCGTCGCCGCGAAGTGCGCTAGGGGAGGCGATAGCCCGCGGCGCGCAGTGCGCCGGCGAGCCAGATCAGAGGCAGCCCGATGAGCGCGGTCGGGTCCACGCTCTCGATGCACTCGAGGAGCGCGATGCCGAGTGCTTCTGCCTTGAAGCTGCCTGCACAGTCGTATGGCCGCTCGCTCGCGACATAGCGCTCGATTTCCTCACGCCCCAGGGAGCGGAATACGACGGTCGTCGTGTCGACGTGGGCGAGGTGCAGGCTGCTGCCCGCCCCGAGGACCACGCAGCCGGTGTAGAAACGCGCCGTGCGGCCACTTAGCGCTGCCAGCTGTGCACGGCAGCGTGCGGCGTCACCCGGCTTGTCGAGCACTTCGTTGCCCGCCGATGCAACCTGATCGCTCCCGACGACCACGGCGCCGGTATGGCCGGCGGCAACGGCATACGCTTTCTCGCGCGCAAGACGCAATGCACGGTCGACCGGAGACTCGCCCGGAACATGCGCCTCACTCACGCCTGGAGCGATCAACTCGAAAGCGACGCCGAGCCGCGCCAGCAGCTCGCGGCGGTACGGGGAGGCGGAGGCGAGGATCAGTGGTGGCACACGGGTGGCGGGCGGTGCGAATCGTCTACGAGAAACAAGGGCTTAGAGCCCATTTGTGGCTTTGACTTGGGCGAACCCGATACCTATTATACGCGCCCCATGCGGGGCCCCGGGACAGGGCGCGTCTTTCGGACCGGTGTCTGTTTGCTGCGTGAGGCAAGCGTAATTTTACGGGAGGCTGGTTGCCGCCCTGGGCAGAGCCGCTTGACGTCGACCGGCTGGCCGATGAGGCAGCCGCGGTCGATTTTGCCATTCCGCTCGGTGAGCTTTCGGGGCTGCGCTCCGGTCGCGCTCCGGTCGCGGGCAATGTCAGCGGTCGCGTGAATTTCACGCGCGAGCGGGGCCTCGCGGTCGCAGATCTCGAGGTCGCCGGCACGGCAACGCTCGAGTGTCAGCGGTGCCTGAAACCGATGCAGCGGGCGCTTGATGTCAGGAGCAGGATCGCGTTCATCGCCTCCGAGGCGGACGCGGCTCGAGTGCCGGCCGCTTTCGAACCGGTGCTCGCCGAGGGTGGCCGGATCAGCATCGGCGAGCTCGTCACGGAGGAGCTGTTGCTGACGCTGCCGATCGTGCCCCTGCACGGGGGCGTGTGCGCAGCGGCGGCAGACGCGCGGCCGCAGGCGCCTCCCGGCGGCGAGACGCACAAGCCGTTTGCGCGGCTCGCGGAGCTGTTGAAACGTTAGAAGACGATGATTCGCATCAGGAGCTGATACATGGCTGTTCAAAAGAGCCGCAAGACCCCATCGCGACGCGGCATGCACCGCTCGCACGACGGGCTGGCGAAGCCCGCGCTGTCGAGCGATCCGCAGTCGGGCGAGACGCACTTGCGCCATCGAGTTAGTCCCGATGGCTTCTATCGCGGCCGGCGCGTGATCGAAAAGCCGGCCGGGACCGAAGACAAGGATTGAGCCCGCAAGCTCCCAGCGCCTGACCCCGAAGGGCCTGCGTGCTGCCCATCGCAATCGATGTCATGAGCGGCGACCACGAGCCGCGCGAGTACGTTGACGGTGCGCTGCGCGCACTGAGCGAGGATCCCGAGCTGCGCGCGCTGCTCGTCGGCGAGCCACGGCTGATCTCCGCTGCACTCGCGACGCTGCCAGCGGCGGTGCGCGAGCGCGCCAGCGTGGTCGCCGCCACACAAGTCGTGACGATGCAGGAGAAGCCGCGCGAGGCGATCCGCCACAAGAAAGACTCCTCCATGCGGGTCGCCGTGGACCAGGTGCACGGCGGCCAGGCGAGCGGCTGCGTAAGCGCCGGCAATACTGGAGCACTGACCGCGATCGCGCACTTCGTGCTGAGGACTCTGCCGGGCGTCGAGCGCGCCGCCATCATCTCCGCCATCCCCGCCGCGCACGGGCTGACGCACATGCTCGATCTCGGTGCCAACACCAAAGCGACCCCGGAGCAGCTGCGGCAGTTCGCCGCGATGGGCGCGATCGTGGCCCGCGACGTCTACGGCGTCGCCACGCCACGCATCGGGTTGCTCAACATCGGCGAAGAGGACATGAAGGGGCATGAGGTGGTGCAGGCGGCGCATGCACTACTGACGCCGAGTGGCCTCAACTACGTGGGATTCGTCGAGGGCGACGACATCTTCTCCGGGGACGTCGACGTGGTGGTCACGGACGGCTTCACCGGCAATGTGGCGCTCAAGACCATGGAGGGGGTGGCCGGACTGATCGCCGACCGCCTGCGCCGCGAATTTCAGGTCTCGCTCTTCGACCGCCTCGCCGGTCTCATAGCGCGCCCGGTACTGCGCCGTGCGGCCGCGGGGCTCGATCCGCGGCGCTACAACGGTGCGTGCATGGTGGGCCTGACGGGGATCGTGGTAAAAAGCCACGGTCGCGCCGACGGTATCGCGTTCGCGCGCGCGATCGGCACGGCGGCGCTGGCAGTGCGGCGCGGGCTGACGTCTCACATCGCACAGGCACTGCACGCGCAAGGGGCGGCCAATTGATCTATTCGCGCATCACCGGCACCGGCTCGTATCTACCTGAGAGGATCATCACCAATCACGATCTGGAGAAGATGGTCGACACCACCGATGAATGGATACGCAGCCGCACCGGCATCGAGCGGCGTCATATCGCTGCCGACGGCGAGACCACGGTGGATCTGGCAGAGATTGCCGCGCGGCGCGCGCTTGAGGCCGCCGGGGTTGCCCCGGGCGACGTCGACTTCATCGCCTTCGGCACCACCACCCCCGATCTGATCTTTCCCAACTGCGGGACGCTGCTCCAGGATCGCCTCGGCTGCCGCGGCGCGCCCGCCTTCGGCCTCGAGACCGCCTGCGCGGGATTCATGTATGCGCTGTCCATCGCCGACAAGTACGTGCGCTGCGGCGAGGCACGGCGCGCGCTGGTGGTAGGCGCGGAAACACTCTCGCGCATCGTGAACTGGAGCGATCGCGCCACCGCGGTACTGTTCGCGGATGGGGCCGGGGCGGTGCTGCTCGAGCCGAGCGATACGCCTGGCGTGTTTTCGACGCATCTGCATTCCGACGGCTGCTACAAGGACCTGCTGTACTGCGGCAGCGGCGTCTCGCGTGGCTTTGAACAGAAGCTGGCGATCGTCATGAGCGGGAACGAGGTTTTCAAGGTCGCCGTCAACACACTCGGCCAGGCGGTGGACGAGACGCTTGCCGCCAACGGCTTCGATCGCACTGCGCTCGACTGGCTGGTGCCGCATCAGGCCAACATTCGCATTATCCAGGCGACCGCGCGCAAGCTCGATCTTCCCATGGAGCGCGTGATCGTGACGGTGCAGGATCACGGCAATACGTCCGCTGCCTCCGTGCCGCTGGCGCTTGACGTTGCGGTGCACGACGGGCGCATCCGGCGCGGGCAGCTGTTGCTGCTGGAGGCGTTTGGCGGCGGGTTCACCTGGGGCTCGGCGCTGGTGCGCTATTAGGGTGTCGGCCCGCGCCGCAGCGGCGCTAGGATGTCGCGGGCACATGATGTACGACGGATGGCACGCCCGGCATGAGCAAACTCGTCAATTTCGTCCTGGGTAGTGTGCTGGCCGGGGTGCTGATCCTCGTGCCGCTTTACCTCGCGGTCCTGCTGCTGCTCAAGGCAATCGGCTCGGTGGTTCAGCTCGTGCATCCCATCGCGAAGCTCTTTCCGGACTGGGTGCACCGCGAGGACGTCCTTGCGTTGGTCGTCATAATGCTCGCGTGTTTCCTCGTCGGGCTGTCGGTACGAACCAAGTGGGGCCAGGCCATGTGGAGAGTGTCCGAACCGCTGTTCCAGAAAATTCCCGGCTACTCACTCTTTCGCGGCTTTACGCAGCGACTGGCGGGTGACACCGATGCGGAAGCCTGGAAACCGGCGTTGGCCGAGATCGAGGAGGCGCTGGTGCCGGCCTTCATCATTGAAGAGCTCGCCGACGGGCGCTTCACCGTTTTTGTTCCGGCGGTACCGGCCCCTTTTACCGGTCAGGTCTACATCCTCGACCCGGATCGGGTTCATGTAGTGGACGTTCCGTTCACGCATGCCATCCGGGCGGTCTCGCGCTGGGGATCAGGTTGCCGCGAGCTGGTCGCAGCGATCGAGCGCAAGCCCGCGCCCTGACATTGCTTCCTGGTATTGCATCCTGGTATTGCATCGTGACAGATGGACTGCCGCTCGCCACTCACCACCGGGGATCCACCGTGAAGAAGCTCTCCACGTCACTGGCAGCCGTTGCTCTCTTGCTGGCGGGCACCATGGCCTCGGCAGACGAGTACGCAAACACCATCACGCTTTTCCAGAAAGCCGGTCAGAGCGCGGGGTTCTTCCAGAACTGCTACGGTTACGCGGTCTTCCCCAACATCGGCAAGGGCGCTCTCCTGCTCGGCGGAGCGCGCGGCAGCGGCAGAGTCTATGAGCAGGGCAACTACGTCGGCGACAGCACGATGACGCAGTTCAGCATCGGACTTCAGGCTGGGGGCGAAGCTTACAGTCAGATCGTCTTCCTGCAGGACAAACGGGCGTTCGATGAATTTACCCACGGAAACTTCGAGTTCGACGCCAACGCGAGCGCGGTGGCGATCACTGCGTCAGCCTCCACCTCCACGGGCACGACGGGCTCGCCGGCGGGACCGAGCGGGGGCAAGAGCAATTTGGGTACAGCGGGGCAGTACTACAAGGGAATGGCCGCATTCACGATCGTCAAGGGCGGTGCCCTGGTCGCGGCCGCCGTCGCCGGACAGAAATTCTCGTACAAGCCGCTCCCGGCTGCGCAGTCAGCCTCCCAGGCGCAGCCCGGATCCCCGGCACAGCCACAGCCGCTGCCTCCCCCGCAGCCGCCGCCGAACTATCAGCAAGCGCCGGGCGCCCAGCAGCCGCCGCCCGGTTACCAGCAGGCACCACCGCCACAGCAGCCACCGCCGAGTTATCAGCAGCCGTCACCGGGCTACCAGCAGGCCCCGCCTCCGCAGCAGGCGCCGCCGAGCTACCAGCAGGCGCCACCGAACTATCCGCAGCCGCCGCCGAGCTACCAGCAGGCGCCACCAAACTATCCGCAGCCGCCGCCGAGCTACCAGCAGGCGCCACCGAATTACCCGCAGCCGCCGCCAGGTTATCAGCCGCCGCCCCCACAGTAGCCGAAGCTCGGGCGCCGCCGAGGCTGCGGGCGGCGCAAAAAAAACGCCGCGCATATGCGCGGCGTTCCGATGTTTTATGAGACCGGTATGTTATTTGGAGACCGAGCGCTTGAACATGCGGTCGATCTTCTCGTTGGTCGCGTCGCAGCACGACTGGCTGGCATGAGCCGCCGCCAACGCCTGGTTGGCCGTGCTCTGCGCGCCACTGGCCGCCTGGCCAGCGGACTGAGCAGCACTGTTCGCGGCGTCAGCGGAGCTCTTCGCCCCGGACACATCGCTCGCCAGTTTGCTGACCTGCGATTTCAGATCGTCGACCTGCGCCTGGAGAGGCTTCAGGTCCGTGCAACCTGCCATTCCCACTACCACTGCTACGGCAGCAGCCGCCTTCACTACGCTCGCGCACTTCATACACTTCCCCTTTGGGTTGTTGATTCGGGAGGTCCTGTCTGTTAACCGATGCGAGTCCGGTGGGCAAGTTCCGCCGTCTTCGCCGCGCGCAACTGCATCAAATTTGACACGGGAATGCAACTACGACTCTGGTGCTGTCTTCTGTTCGCGACAACTTGCTGCAGCACGGTTCGGAATGGGGTGCAACAGTGTTTGTGCAGGAATTTCAGTACGTGCGAGCAGGCACTGCAGCACGGCGGGATGTTGTTGTGGTGAGTTGTAGGAGCGAGTCGCAGGAGTTTCTTAAGAATTTTTAATTGCGTATCGACGCGCGGGCCTGAATGAGGGCTGAATGGCTGCGCGTTGCCGAGCGTGACCTGTCGCGTGGCCGTGCGATGAGGTGCTGACCGCTCACTTCGAGCTGCCGGCTGGAAACCCGGGCTGCACCCGGCGGCCCTCTTGCCCTGGCCCTCGATCTGGATATAATCACAGTAGCTGTATATATAAACAGGCATACGGGAAATGTCCGACCTCACCCCTCGCCAGACACAGATCCTGCGTCTGATCCAGCGCTTTATTGCCGAGACCGGTATGCCGCCGACCCGTGCGGAGATCGCGCACGAGCTCGGTTTTCGCTCTGCCAATGCCGCTGAAGAGCATCTGCGGGCGCTCGCCCGCAAGGGTGTCATCGCGCTCGTCCCGGGCACCTCGCGGGGCATTCAGCTGAAGGACACCATCCGCGAACAGATGGGGTTGCCACTCATCGGGCGGGTGGCTGCCGGCAAGCCGATCTTCTCCGAAGAGAACTTCGAGGCGCGGTTGCAGATCGATCCGGGCCTCTTTCAGCCGCGGCCGCATTACCTGCTGAAGGTGATCGGCATGAGCATGAAAGACGCCGGGATCCTCGATGGTGACCTGGTCGCGGTGCACCGCACCTCCGAGGTGCGCAGCCGCCAGATCGTAGTCGCGCGACTCGAGAACGAGGTCACCGTGAAACGCTATCGCCAGGAAGGCTCCATCGTGTGGCTGCTGCCGGAGAATTCTGCCTTCGAGCCCATCAAGGTGGATCTGAAGGAGGAGCCGCTGCTCATCGAGGGGATCGTCGTGGGCGTCGTTCGTCGCAGCCGCACGACTGGACTGATGTGAGCTCACTTTGTCGCGCACCCATTCTTAGAGGTCTGAGTCTGATTGCGCTTGCGCCGGCATGGACGATCCGAAACTCGCTCGTTTGCTCGAGCATCCGGCTATCTGGCGCGGCCGCAGCACGGCGCGCCTCGAAGTATTGCCGAGCGGCTTTGCGGCACTCGATGAATCACTCCCCGCAGGCGGCTGGCCCCGCAGCGGACTGATCGAAATCCTCATCGCCCGTTTCGGCAGCGGCGAACTCTCGCTGCTGCTGCCGGCACTCGCCGCGCTAACACGCGCCGCGAGCGCCCGCTGGTGTGTGTGGGTGGCACCACCACTCATGCCTTTTGCTCCCGCTCTGGTGGCGCAGGGCGTGGTGCTCGATCGCGTGGCGGTGGTGGGAGGTGAGCGGCCGCTGTGGGCTTTCGAACAGGTGTTGGGATCGGGGGCTTGTGATGCAGCACTCGCCTGGGGCGGGCGGCCACAGCCCCGCGACATCCGCCGCCTGCAGCTTGCCGCCGAGCGCGGCCGCACGCTCGGGGTGTTGTTTCGACCGCGCCGGGCGGCGCGCGAGGCCTCCGCCGCGGCGTTGCGTCTCGGCGTCGAATCCTCCCCTGGGGGCGTGCGGGTCACGCTGCTCAAGGGTCGTGGAGCGCGCGGTGTGGTGCTGCTGCCGGATCTCACCGTGCACCACGCCGCCGTGACAGCGGTGCTTGCGTGAGGGCGCGTTCCACGCGTGCGGCCGCTGCGTCCGCGACACTTTTCCCGGCCATCGCGAAGGAGGCGCCTGGCGAGCACACCGCCCTCGCTCGCGTGCGGGCGCGGTCACCTTCCGTTCAGCCGGTGGCGGAGCTGTGGGCCGCGCTGCATCTGTCGCATCCCGGCGGGACGCAGCTCGCACACCTGGCGCGCCGTGCGCAACGCTTCACGCCACGCGTGAGTCTCGAGCGCCCCGATGGGCTGCTGCTCGAAGTGCGCGGCAGTCTGCATCTCTTTGGCGAAGTGGCGGGACTGCGCGAGGCGCTCCTTAAGATGTGTGGTGAACTCCGGCTCGAGGCGTCGCTCGCGTTCGCGCCCACGCCGCTTGCGGCCCTCGTGATGGCACGAGCCTGCAAGGCTGCGCAGGTCATGGAACGTGCCGAGCTCGTCGGTAAGCTCGCGGAGCTTGCGCTCGGGACGCTGCGCTGGCCGCCGGAGATCGTCGAGCGGCTGAAGCGCACTGGAGTGCGCACCATCGGTGCGGCGCTGCGACTGCCACGGGCCGGTTTTGCACGCCGTTTCGGGACGGCGCAGCTTGCGAGCCTCGATCGGCTTACCGGCAGGACGCGCGAGATACGTACTGCGTTTCGACCGGGCGAATCCTTTCGCCGCCGTCACGAGCTCAGCTGCGAAGTGGAAAGTCACGCCTGCCTTCTCAGCGCCCTCATGCGGCTGCTGGAGGAGCTGGAGGATTTTCTCAAAGTACGTCAGTGCGGCGTGATGACTGTCGAATGTCATCTGTTGCATCGACAGGCGGGAATGACGCCGTGCGTGCTGCGCCTTGCCGCCCCGGGTGCCGACGCGCGGCATCTCGGCAGCCTGTTTGCCGAGGAGCTCCAGCGCCTCGTGCTGCCGCAGCCGGTACGCGCACTCGAACTGCGCGCCGCAACGCTGTTGCCGCTGACGCCTGCGGCGCCGATGCTCTGGCAGCCGGGTGAGCACGGCGGTGGCGCTGGCAGCGAAGCACACGCACTCATCGAGCGGCTACAGGCGCGTCTGGGCGAGGCCGCGGTGCATGGCCTGACGCTCCTCGATGATCACCGGCCCGAGAGCTGCTGGTCCATGACGGCGCCGCCTGCGGCGTGCCCGGCGTACCTGACGCGCACGGCACGCACGACGTGCATGGCACGCACGACGCGCGGAGCTACATCGCCGGTGTCATTGCGCCGACCGTTGTGGCTGCTGCCGGTGCCGCAGCCGCTCGCGATGCGCGCGGGTTGGCCGTGGCGTCGCGGCCTCCTGCAGCTCGTGAGCGAACCCGAGCGCATCGAGACCGGTTGGTGGGACGGCGAGGACATCGCGCGCGATTACTACACTGCGCTCGACATCCATGGGGTGCGGCTGTGGGTATTCCGCGAGCGCACCGCTGCGCACAGGTGGTTCCTGCACGGCATCTTCGGATGACGCCCGCTGCGCCTTCCCCGTCCGCTGCGGACCCGGGCGCAGAGCTGCCCGCCTACGCAGAGCTTCACTGCCTTTCCAACTTCACTTTCCTGCGTGGAGCCTCGCACCCGCACGAGCTCGTGGCGCAGGCGGATGCGCTCGGCTACCGGGCACTCGCGCTCACCGACGAGTGCTCGGTGGCAGGGGTGGTGCGTGCCCACGTGGCGACGCGAGGACGGCCGCTGAAACTCATCGTCGGCGCGGAGTTCCGCCTGCGTTGTGGGCTCAAGTTTGCAGCGCTCGCGATCGACCGGCACGGCTACGGGCGACTGTGCCGCCTCATCACTCGCGGACGGCGCGCGGCAGAGAAGGGCGCTTACGCACTCGCGCGTGAGGATCTCGAGCGCGCGCCGCTCGAGCAGTGCTTCATCCTCTGGCTGCCCGGAACCCCCGTGCAGCCGGACGAGCTGCGCTACCTGGCGGCGCGTTTCCCCGCGCACCTGAGGATCGCGGTCGAGCTGCTGCGTGAAGGAAGCGACCGCGAGCGGCTCGCGGCCCTGCAAAGCCTCGCTGAGGCGCATGGGATACCGCTCGTCGCCTCGGGTGATGTGCACATGCACGCGCGTGCCAGGCGGCATCTGCAGGATGCTCTTACCGCGATCCGTCTGCGCGTGCCGATCACGCAGGTGGGCTCGCGGCTGTACGCGAACGGCGAGCGCTATCTGCGCGAGCGCGAACGGCTCTCCCGGCTCTACCCGCGCGAGCTGCTCGAGGCCACCGTGCAGGTGGCACAGACGTGCCGCTTCTCGCTCGATGAGCTGCGCTACGAATATCCGCGCGAGCTGGTTCCCGAGGGCGAGAGCGCGACGAGCCACCTGCGCAAGCTCACGGAGGCGGGCGCCCGCTGGCGCTGGCCACAGGGCGTACCCGCGGCCGAGCGCACCGCCATCGAGCACGAACTCGAGCTCATCGCCGAGCTCTGCTACGAGCCTTACTTCCTCACGGTGTACGACATCGTAGCTTTCGCACGTCGCCGGGGAATCCTCTGCCAGGGACGCGGCTCCGCGGCCAACTCGCGCGTGTGCTACTGCTTAGGCGTCACCTCGGTCGATCCGCAGCGCGGAGCGGCGCTGCTGTTCGAGCGGTTCATCTCGCGCGAGCGCCACGAGCCGCCCGACATCGACGTCGATTTCGAGCACGAGCGGCGCGAGGAGGTGCTGCAGTACGTCTACGCGAAGTACGGGCGCGAACGCGCGGCGCTCGCCGCCACCGTCATCATGTACCGGCCGCGCAGCGCGCTGCGCGATCTCGGCAAGGTGTTTGGCCTGAGCGCCGCCGCGAGCGGCCGCCTGGCCAAGGTCATGCAGTGGTGGGACGGCAGTGCCGCGATGGCCGAGCGTATGCACGCCGATGGTTTCGACCTCGCAAGTCCCTGGCTCAGGCGTCTCCTGCCGCTCGCACAGCAGCTGGTGGCATTCCCCGGTTTCCCGCGGCACCTGTCACAGCACGTCGGCGGCTTCGTCATATCCGCCGGCCCGCTCGAGGAGCTGGTGCCGATCGAGAACGCGGCCATGCCTGAGCGCACCGTGGTGCAATGGGACAAGGACGACCTGAACGACCTCGGGCTCCTCAAGGTCGATCTGCTGGCGCTCGGCATGCTCACGGCGCTGCGCCGTGCCTTCAGCCTCGTGAACGACTACCGTGGCGCGCACTACACGCTCGGTGAGCTGCCCGCCGAGGATCCGCAGGTCTACGACATGGTGTGTCGCGCCGACACGGTCGGCGTGTTCCAGATCGAGTCGCGCGCGCAGATGGCGATGCTGCCGCGACTGAAGCCCCGCTGTTACTACGACCTCGTGATCGAGGTTGCGATCGTGCGTCCGGGGCCGATCCAGGGTGACATGGTGCACCCCTACCTGCGGCGCCGCAGCGGCGCCGAACCGGTCGAATATCCCGGCGAGGAGGTGCGCGAAGTGCTGCACCGCACGCTCGGGGTGCCGATCTTCCAGGAGCAGGTGATGCAGATCGCGATCGTTGCCGCCGGCTTCACGCCCGGGGAAGCGGATGCGCTGCGCCGCGCCATGGGGGCATGGAAGAGAACCGGGGGACTCGATCCGTTCCGCGAGCGGCTGCTCGAGGGCATGCGCGCCAAGGGCTATCCGCAGGAGTTCGCACAGCGCATCTACCAGCAGATGCTCGGTTTTGGCGAATATGGCTTCCCGCAGTGCGTCGTCGGAGAGACACGGGTCATCGATGCGGACTCGGGCCGCTGGGTGAGCATCGATGAAATCGTCTCCGGGCGCGTCCAATTGAAAGCCACGATTGCGTGCGACGACGATTTGCGGTTACGCCAACGCAGGGTGCTTGCAGTTCGCTCGAGCGGAGTAAAGCCCGTCTGGCGCCTGCGCACAGCCCTGGGACACACAATTACTGCGACCGTAGAGCACCCATTCCTGACCATGGGTGGCTGGCGTTCGCTCGGTAAGCTGCGCGTGGGCGACTGCGTGGCAGCCGCACGGTCACTACCAGTGCGTGGACGACGACGCTGGCCGCGCCATCAAATCGTGGTGCTTGCCGACTTGATAGCTGAGGGGAATCTGTGTCACCCGAGTACGTTTTTTTTCTATACAACCGCGGAGTGGCATTGCGAGGATTTTGTACGGGCTGTCGAGAAGTTTCCAAATACGCGAGCAGTTATCGAACGACACAGAAGTTGCTTCTCAGTGCGGGTTCGGCGCATCGACCGCAATTACCCAGCGGCGGCTATCACGTGGGCGCAAAGGTTGGGGATTCGGGGATTCTGTGCACGTGAAAAGCATCTGCCCCCCGAGGCTTTGGAGTTGCTTCGCGGCAATATCGCTCTACTGCTTGCCCGGCTTTGGGACGGTGACGGTAGCCTTTCAGTAACTGCAGGACACGCTTCATACGATACTGCTTCACGGCGGCTGGCTGGCGAAGTCCAGTACCTACTTTTGCGCCTCGGTATCGTCGCTCGACTTTATCGACGAGTACGCTCTTACAAGGGCCAGATGCTGACGCACTACGTCGTCGTGGTAACCGGTGAAACACTCCGCTTATTTTGGAAATATGTCGGCCGCCGCTTTCTGGATCCGGAGAAACGCAGGCGATCACAGGTCTTGGCAACTCGTCGGCGTGGCCGCATGTCACGCGACATCATTCCCGCGGATGTGCGGGCAGTGATTAGGCGTGAGCGTGAACGCGCACAGCTTACTTGCAGTGGGATGGCGCGCGCGTCAGGCCTCGCCATGCGCGAAATATGTTCATGCGGAGGAAGCAAAATTGGGTTTCGTCGCTTCGTAATCGAGCGACTGGCAACTGTCTTGCGCTCTCGAGAGCTCGAGCGTCTCGCGTATTCGGACATTTACTGGGACAGAGTGGTGGCGATGGAGGAGCTTGGATCCGAGGCCACCTATGACCTTCAGATCGAGGGCGATCACAACTTTCTGGCGAACAATCT
>Ga0187783_10001626_pt1 | contig 16625 bp, 15 predicted proteins | sample 1015_SJ02_MP02_2_FD_132471 | JGI IMG/M metagenome (GOLD analysis project Ga0187783, IMG submission 132471) | Tropical peat soil microbial communities from peatlands in Department of Meta, Colombia - 1015_SJ02_MP02_20_MG | ecosystem: Environmental > Terrestrial > Soil > Wetlands > Peat | place... | reverse complement strand
GCGAAGCTGATCTCGATCCAGGTCACACCCACTACCGCAACAGTCGATGTCGGTGCCACAGTGCAATTCACCGCGATAGGCACTTACAGCCACGGCGGCCATCCGACGACAACAGAGAACGTTACCGACCAAGTCACATGGGCGTCGAGCGAGACCAGCGTAGCAACGATCAACTCCGCCGGCCTCGCTACCGGCGCCGGTTCTGGAACGACAAGCATTACAGCTACGGCAAGCTCATCGTCCGGCCCTGTTACTGGCACGGCATCGCTGTCGGTTCAATGAATGGAGGTTCATTCATAGTAGCGACGAGGTCTGAGGGGCGGATCTGGTGCCATGAGTTTCCACCAGAGACAGGCAGAGGCCATACAACCGAGGGCCAGCACAAGAGTTTTTGCGTCGTTGTCATGCAGAAAACCTCTAGCGTGGATCGACGCTCGGCTTGGGTGGCATAACGAAAAACATAACCGAGCCGTCGCGCGTGGGGCAGCTATCGCAGTGGATCAGGATGTTCACCCTGCCAGGTCGAAGGAGAGTGACTAAGCCGTGGGAATCGACAGTAGCGACATCCGGGTATTCGGAGCGCCAGGTGACCTCTATATCGTGGCGCACGCGGCCAGACTCGAGTCTGACCTGGGGCACTAGCTGCACGGTGTTGCCCGGTATGTGTTCGACGTGACGCAACTCAGGGAGCGCGGTGGGTTGGCCGTCGTTTCCGACGGTATCGCGACCTGATAATCGCGGCCCCAGGGCCGCGCAGCCGAGCGAGAGGAGAGAGGCGAAGAAGAGGGCAAGGTATCTCATGGCACCTCCGAGCTTAACCCTTTCGTCCTAGTTGCATGAACCGTCGTGGTCGGGTAAAGCCATCTCCAATCGGGCCGCGACCCTCGCCCACACGCTCTCGGAGCTCATTCTCCGGCGGCTGGATCTCGAGAACCCTACTCGCACCTCGGCCGGCACATCAAGCGGACGGCGACGATGTCGGCCAGAACGGCACCGATGTCGACTAGGCCAAGAACAAAGGGAATCGGCGCGTCGGTGGGTCTGCCGCCAAGCTGAGCGCAGGCCAGGAGAGCAAGGCCAGAGAGAAAGAGCAGGCTTCTTCTCCAGAGCATCCCTGTTTTACTCCTTCGATGGCCTCAGCACTATACACCACTTCGGGAGCACCCGGCCTGCGCGGGGCTCGGGCAAATTGAAGGGATTCTTATCACGCCGACCTCTGGCGTCGAAGGGTCCAGGTTGTCATGTATGCACGAATGCCCACCGTTGGTCACTGCCACCCAATCCTGTTTCAAAAACAACTGTTTTTGGCGCACTATAAACTGGGTACGTCTAGTCTCTTGGCAGGCTGATCCGCTTCCGGCCACCAGCGAAAACGACCTTTCGAGAGCCGCTTTTGCAACAACCAATATCCTTGGCCATCATAGGTGAGGAGACGTATCGCGGTTCCACTTCGGCGCGAAAGACGAACACGGATCCCGAAAAAGGATCTTCCGCGAGTTTTTCCTGGCAAAGCTGAGCCAAGGAATCGATGCCCTTCCGGCCATCCACCGGCTCGATCGCGACCAGCACCCGCATCTGCGGCGTGATCTGGATCATCGTTCCATTCTTCGCCAGGCACGCAGCAACACCCGCCAATCCGGCGGCTTGTTGTCTTGCACTGGATGCGCAGCTTGGGGCCGCGCACCGATTCAAACTCCATGACGTACTCGTCGGTACTTTCTCGCGCGGCACCGATCAGTTCCAGGAAGCTCGCTTGCGGCTTCTTGCGGCCACGGGTGGGGACTGCACCTGACCCGTTCACACGTTCACCGTTCACCTGCTTTTTCAGGGTGCTGTAGCCCAGCCGTAGCGAGCGTGCGACCACGTATATTCCGTGGCGCCGGGCCAGTTCCGCTGCCGATTGCCACACCGATGCCGGGAGCCTTGTTCGTGGTGGGTGGGCTGAACGAAACTGCTGGAGCTGAGCCTGAAGCTCCGCGATTGATTCCGAAGCAGGGAGCGTTTGCTTAGGCGTAATCAGTCGCTGGCTAGGCGACTGATGAAGTTATCAGTTTGTGCCCCGGCAGACTTGCCGGCTTGCCGAAAGCACACGAGAATTCAAAGGGGAATTGCGAGCCTTCGCTAAGCAGTTCGGTCAGAGGTACGCAGAAAAATGGGAGCGAAATCCCCGAAGAGCAAGAGAACTGGCCTTGCGGTGGTTTCGGAAATACTTGCCACGGGGAAGACCTGGGCGTCCGCGCTCGTCAGAAGTAACTTGTGCATTGCTTATGCTGCAACAGGGAAGGCTATGGCGTGAAATTTACGGTGCTCTGATCCCAGGTTGTGACCCAGACCGTCGTAAAGCGAAAGAGACGCGATTAAGAGCCGCGGTTCGGTTTCGTTTGCGACACCAAAAGCCTTACTAAATCCTGATACGATTTCCGTCTAGAGAGTCTTCGACCAGAACACCAATTGAGCCGGGTCAACCAGCTGAGTTCTGCACTTGCGAAAGGTCTGGCCTGCCGACGCAGTCCCCTCTACATTTGCCCGGACGTTAACCGTGGGTCTGAAAACATGCGGTGCAACATATTGCAACCGCAGCATTCGAGATGGAACTACTCCCAAGTGGCTATCAAAATCCATCGCTCGGCGAATACGAAGATTACGTACAGAACTGAGCAACTTCCTTGCCTTTTCACGTGCAATTCGGTCCGTGCATTTTTGCTCTAACCAATCCTCCGTATCGATGTGCTGCCTCACATGCAAGGGTCTGGTCGGCAATAATAACCAACCGGACTCCCGAAGTACGGTCATTAGGGTTCTTTCCGTAAAGAAGACCTGTTTCACGTGTGCCGGATCGACAATCTGAAACAATCTTCTAATAAACCTGTTAGCTTGCACATTGGGTGATACCGTCTCGACAACGACCAAACTGTTGCAAGCGCGAGCGACGCGTCGCAAGTCTTTGAGCTTCCTGGGGAGATCACTCAAGAGATGCAATGCGTTTTTCACGATAATCACATCGAATGCATTATTCCATTCAGGTCCGAGGCCGTACACCCAATCTTGATTTAGAACTGCAACGTTCTTCCGTTGCGCTACTCGTTCCCGCGCCCGCTCGAACATCGTAGGACATATGTCTACACCCACAAATTCAGTGTCTGGAAGAACTTGGCTTAGACTGTCCAGCAGAAGCCCAGTGCCGCAACACAGTTCCAAAACTCGAGGAGGATTGGCCGGAATGAGCGAATGTATGACCTTAACTACGGAGTCATCACGATACCAAGGGCACGTTTCAAACCAGTCTACCATCTTGGAATAAAACAGAATGAGTTGCTCTTGCAGAGTGACATCGTTACTGGGTTGGTCGGTGGTGCTCATTATCCCTATTGCCCTTATATTTATATTCTATTTTCTTCCATCGCCGTACGCTACCATTGCGAAGCCGGAATCACTGTGGATAATGCGTATCTCATGAGGAAATCTTCACGCCCCCTGCTTCTTACTTTTTACCGAGTAAATCTGACAGAGAATTCTTGAGGCTCAACGGAACGAAATCCTTATGTGTCTTGATGATTTCTTCGATTTCGTTCCTCTGCGCCTCTGACAGACTTTGAACCTCAACCGTGGGTTCTTGCCCCTCGAATCGTTGAACGATGTCTTCTGCACGTTGCCACGCCGTTCTGAAGAGAGACTCATTACGCCCTGACAGTTTGGAGCGGATGCTGCGAAATGCTTCAAAAGCCTTTTGAGCAGACAGGCGTTCTTCCTCATTCTCAAAACATTTCTTCAAAATGCGACCAAACACTGGGGGCAGAGATTCCCGCACCTTCTTTTGATGATTCTTCAGAAGCTCTGTTATGTTGGACCTTATTTTTTCCTCTCGCTCTGCTCGGTCGCTGGAATCGTGATGTGGTGCATCAAACGGCACAAAAGGGTACTGCATGAGACAGACAGCATATATTGTTGCGGCCATGGACCATACATCCGCCTTCAGGGAAATACGATTGCTAGCAATCACTTCTGGTGCCCGGGTTCGCAGAGTTCCAAGCAGACGAACATCGTTAGGCATTTTATCCGGCGACGAACTTAAACATCCGAAGTCGCCCAGTACGTATTTCTTTCCACCCGACCCGGCTAAGACACCGCAATTATCAGGCTTAATGTCGGTATGTCTGAGTTTATCATGATGCAATTGAGCGAGCCCTGAAAAGAGTTGTTCTGCAATCTCTACAATCTCTAGAATGTCACGTCTGGGGCCATGTTTCTTGAGCATATCCTCAAGCGAACCAGTCCATAGAGGCTCCATTATCCATGTTTCTCCACCTCCATTACGCAGGAGGCGAGGATTGGAAAGGTGCTCGTGAGGAGTGGAAGCAGTGGATAGCAAGTTAATCGCTTTGACATCGCGCTCTATAGCTGTTGATTCTCCTTCCAGGGTCTTATAGCGTTTAAGAGCCACGATGTTTTCCGGTGCGCTGCCAGGCTCGGTATTGGTACCTACATACACCTGCTTCCAAGCTCCTTCCGAACCTAATGGTGCAACAACTCGATATGGATGCGGAGCGGAGGGTTGTCCTGTGACTTTTTTCGCGGAATCAGCCGGAAAACTCAAACGCGCCACGATTCCTGCCAAGTCCTGGACTACCTTTGGGTGAACCAACAGCGAATACTGACACCAACTTTCGCTTGACCGAACCTCCTTTTTCCAATACTGCCGAAGGGTCTGGAATTGAAACCCAAGTGCTCCGGATTCCATAATCCACACGTCCTGCCAAGGCTTGTCCGGTGAGCGCCCGATAACATCGAATTGCGTCGAATCGAATGCATAGTAGTACTCGGCATCTTCTTCTGCACAATTCAGACGTGCTTTAACCATCGTTCGAAGATTATAACCATACAATGGAGAATCAATTTCCTGCAGACGGGTATACACATCCTCGCTTAGCAAGAAGGTCTTAAACAAATCCCGCGACAACAACATACGTGAAAGATCAGAAAGAATAGGGTCGGAATCGGTCTCTGCCCACGATTTGATAGTCGACCATATGTCAGAGTCGTCCAGCTTAAGGAACTGCGTCGGTGTGACCTCTTCAGCATTGAGCTCAAAAACAGCGCGCAGTGCATTGGACTGACAAGTTAGAGCACTCTTGCTCGCAAGATTGCTAGCTCGTTTGAACAATAGCGCCAGCATCCGAGTGGTTGTACGCGTGGTTTTATGATAGTAAACAAGACGATACATGTTCTCTCGCGCATGAAGAAATTGCACGAGAGTACTAAGGCCCTTTCGACCATCAATTGCGATTACCCAGCGTGGCTGAGATCCAGAAAAATATCTTGCTGGAAGTCGTGCAAATCGAAGCGACCTTATAATCCATTCTAAGTCATGAAACCCATATGTCACCCCTGCGCTCCGTGTATCCCGTGCGGTAAAATCCAAGCGGTCAACGTCGAGATTCCCTTCAAGAAGGGGCAGGAGATAATCTAGGTGGTGCTTATTTGAGAGAAATCTGATTACATCTTCTCCGATGTTCGCAAAAGTCGGATGTATATCCCTCTCGCTTAATAGTTTTCCTATTTCGGTGGTACCGTCAGCGAGAATTCTCCTTCCCATTCGTTCATGAAAATCATGTCCAAAACCCCGAGGTTCAGCCCAGCATTCTTCCCAAACATGAGATAGAGGACCATGTCCGATATCATGAAGCAAAGCAGCGACGGAAAAAGCCAGACCGTCTCGGTCATTCACGCGTAGGCATTCAGGAAAACCATCGTCTTGATGTGGTTGGCGGGCTACCAGCGAATCACTTATTCGTCGCGCGATGTAAAAACTACCGAGCGCATGTGGAAACCGCGTAGTTTCGATGCTCGGATATACAAGAGAGCTTAACCCATTCTGTCGTATTCGACGCAATCGCTGCAGTTCAGGAGTCTGCAAAAGTTTACGTACGTAAGTTCCATCCTCGGCACTTTCAATCTCGATAAGATTATGGATCGCGTCTCGAAAAACGTAGTATTCCCCACCGACCGGTGCGCGATGAATAGGTGAGAACTCACGAGCCATAGCCAGAGCACCTTAGGGAAGAAGAGAAATGAATGACGTTAGGGAGGGTCAGGCGATCGTACTTACGACGAGGTGTTCTAAGAAAACGAGCACAGCCTGTTCGCGGCCTTTTCACGTTGACCATAATAGTTCTTCGGCCCTTAACAGATACCGCTTGCTTGTTCTGTGCCATCGAAGTTAAGCACAATGCGATTGTTTGTCAATATTCTCAAGCTACTGTCGGTCCTTAAATGACGCAGTAACGAGCAGATTCAATTGTACGCCGCAGCCGTGCGGGGAACAGTTTCTGTGCGACTCGATATGCGTACGGTTGCAAGTTTGGCTGACGCTCGACGTAGCTCCACTAAAGCGAAACAGACGCGAGTCCGCAGTTCGAAGCCGCGCCGGTTTGATTCGATTGCGACAGCACAAACCTTATAGGATTCCCTTTTGAGATTTCTTCGCCAAGTATCTTGCACTTCATTTTCTTTGTCTGGAATTGAAACGCAATAGCACGCATCATTGATGATGTGAAGAAGCTCACTCGTGACCAACTCGCATCCCGGAAAGACAGGGCCGTTCGCCTCCGCGTTCACCGCAGCCCGCCCGGCCGAGCCCGTGCAATCTCCAGACTGCAAAGTGCTTGAGCCTCAGCAAGTCCGAGCGCGTCAATGCCTCGATCGCACGGTTGACATTGTCTTCGGTCGCGCCCGTTCCGTCTGGCATCCCGCTTGCCCTGTGTGCCCCCTACTCTACATATGCCCAAGAATTCAAGGTGATGAACAGAAAATTCAACGAGTTTTTTCCCAGATCCAGCGGGCAACTATGAGCCAGATAACTGCCGCTGGCCACGCCAAAAGAACAGCGGCACAACGGGAGGCCAAACTGATGCGCTTCTGGTGGCCGAAGTCGCTCGAGGTACGTCCGGCGGTGCGCGTGCCCTGCTGTTCCTGCGGGGAGCTGTCGATCGTAGAGCGCAGCGAATGGCTGGCCGCGTCCCGCTGGGTGTGCCCGGCGTGCGCTTTCATCGAGTCCTTGAGTTACTCGAGGCAGGACCGCTACCTGGTCGGGCTGGAGGAGGGCTAAAACGTGAGGATCATCCTCGACCCCGAAGTTAAGGATCCAACTGGCGAAGTCGCTGCCGTCGCGCCTGAACACGCAGGTCTCGCAGCCGATCCAAATTCCCGCCCCTCCGGGGCGAAGCAGAGTAACCAGGCCGTCAGAGTCGACCGTTGCGACGTTCGTATCGGCTGAGTACCAAGTGACCGTTGAGTTATCGAGTTGGCTCCAGCCCCAGACGGTCTTGACCTGGGCCGCAAGCTGCACAGTCTCGCCGGGATAGTGGCGGCGATCAGGCTCGGCAAACCAGAGGACGGGGACGCCGGGGCGCACCAAACGGTCTGGAACTGGAAATTCGGACATGCGCGGGCCGCTAATGGCGCCGCAGCCAAGGCAGAAGAGAGAGGCGAAGACGAGGGCAAGACATTTCACGGGCGCACCTCCGTTAAACGGATTCAGGAATGCTCGGCGTGCAACCACTCGAGCCCTGCTCAGGACGGGCCGAAGAGCATTTCAAGACAGATCCGGGCAAAAAAATCGAGTACCGGTTCGATGAACCGCTATACGTTGTAACACGCTGATAAGTAAAGGCTTGTCGGGTGGGAGCACTAAAGGAGAACAGATGCCCCCACGCCTGGTGTTCGGCCAATGGGAGGGTTGCAGCGCTTCTCGATCTGACGTCGTGCTCAGATCCGGAAGCAAAAAAGGCGACGACGTGACTCGCGCTCAAAACGGGTCGAGATTGTGCGATAACTTCGGCAGTTTCTTCTAGACTGAATGGTAGCGCATGGTAAGATAGCCATCCCGCTGAATGCAATCCGCAGTCGAGTCGCAGAAGCCACTTTGTTTTGCCCATTCGTTACCTGGCTGCCCCGCTGCCGAATGGGAGCCTCTAGAAACACATTTAGAGCGGGTTGCCACACTAGCAGCAACTTTCGCAGCCGCTTTCGATGCGGCTAGTTGGGGGTACATCCTCGGCCGCTGCCACGATCTGGGTAAGTACTCGGCAGCTTTCCAGGAGTACATCAGTCAAACCGGGGACGCAGATGCTGGCGCTAGCGAAGGAGCCGGCGGGCGGGTGGACCATTCGACGTTCGGCGCCAGGTATGTAGCCGAGAAAATTGGCAAGCATCGCGGCCAGCTATTGGCGTTTTGCATCGCGGGCCATCATTCCGGACTTCCCGATTGGGCGTCTGACGAAGATACGGGTCAACGAGGAACACTTAGTTTTCGACTTAACCACAAATTGATCCCAGACGTGCACTGTCCCGAAAAGGAACTGGATTCTGCGGGGCTTGTCGTGCCGATCCACCCTGATGGCGACTTCGGTTTTCAGATCGCATTCTTCACGCGAATGATCTTTTCCTGTCTGATCGATGCCGATAGATTGGCAACCGAAGAATTCTGCGACCCCGATCAGGCAAGGCTACGTGCTGGGACTAAACCCTTTTTGCCGGAGTTGAAGTCTGCGCTCGATAGTTTTCTTTGGCAGAAACAGTCCGAGGCTCCAATCACGACCGTCAATCGCGTCAGAGCAGAAGTATTAAGCCAATGCCGGGTTGCAGCGACCAAGGCCCTTGGTTTCTTTTCGTTGCATGTGCCGACTGGCGGCGGGAAGACGCTGTCCTCATTGGCTTTTGCGCTCGACCATGCGATTTATCACACGTTACGCCGCGTGGTAGTGGCAATTCCGTTTACCAGCATCATTGAACAAAGTGCCGATGTCTACCGAACGGCACTGGGAGCGTTTGCCGACAGAGGACTTATTGAGCATCACACGAACCTAAGTCCCAGCTCGGATACTCGTGCCAATCAGCTCGGCTCGGAAAATTGGGATGCGCCTCTTATCGTCACTACGAATGTCCAATTATTTGAGAGCCTTTTTGCAGCCGCAGCCACACCGTGCCGAAAGTTGCATCGTTTGGCTCGCAGTGTCATCGTGCTGGACGAGGCCCAAACTATCCCGGTCGAATTGATCAGTCCTGCACTGGGTGCGTTAAGGGAACTCGTCCTTAACTATGGATGTTCTGTAGTCTTATGTACGGCGACTCAGCCTGCACTTGAGAAGCGCGAAGACTTTGAGATAGGTCTTGATCGCGTTCGCCACATTATCGAGCAACCAGAACCAATGTTTGACGCTCTGCGGAGGGTCACGATTGACAATGTGGGGCACCTCACAACCGAAGATCTCATCGGTCGTCTCGCTGGCGAGGGTTCTGTTTTATGCATCGTTAACACGCGCGCGGAAGCGGCAAACATTTTTGAAATGCTGCAAGGCGCCGTTACCGACCCGGCGACCTGTTTCCACTTGAGCACATGGATGTGCGGTCAACATCGGCGCGAAACATTGAGCCAAATTAGAAGCGACCTCCAGAGCGGCAAGCGCTGCCGTGTGGTCAGTACACAACTCGTAGAAGCTGGCGTCGATCTGGATTTCCCGGTGGTGTATAGAGCAGGTACAGGCTTCGATTCCATTGCACAAGCTGCCGGACGCTGTAATCGCGAAGGGCTCCTCCCCCAAGCTGGACGAGTCTACGTATTCGAAGGCGACGAGCTCCCACCGCCGGGTCTCTTGCGCGATGCGGCCCAAGCCGGTAAGGAGCTTATGCCACGCTATCCTGACCCAATGAGCCCAGATGCCATTCGTGCGTACTTTCAGTTCCTCTATTGGTCGCGAAAACACGCGTGGGATAAATGCCAGGTGCTGCCAGCATTAGCAGTCGAGGGGAGAGAACTGTTTCTTCCCCTGCAGTTCCGCACAGCCGCTTCTCGTTTCAAGATGATCCGCCACGAGCAAATACCGATTTTAGTTCCATACGATCAGAATTCGTGTACTATGAGGGACCAACTGCTCAAAAGTGCCGACGTATACATCTCGCAGCGGCGGATTCAACCATATTTAGTGTCCGTCCACCGCCCACTACTGCGAGCCCTGGAGGAGAAGACACTTGTGGTAGAGCACGCATCTGGAGTTTGGCTCCTGATGAATCTAGCTGCTTACTCGCCCAGGAAAGGGCTTTCGGCCGGGGCTACCGGAAGCGACCCAACGCTTCTGATGATTTGAAGAGAGCTATGTCGTTTGGCGTTAAAGTTCATTGTTGGGGCGAGTGGGCATGCTTTACGCGCCCCGAGATGAAAGTGGAACGCGTCAGTTATGACGTGATCACCCCCTCGGCAGCCCGTGGCATTCTGGAGGCAATCTACTGGAAACGCGAAATTCGCTGGATCATCGATCGCCTAACGGTTCTTAACCCTATCCGATTCCATTCGCTACGGAGAAATGAGCTTGGTTCAAAGATCAGCGCCAAGACGGCTAGAGATGCAATGAAAACTGGAAGTGGCGATCTTGGCAGCTACATTGAAGATGACCGACAGCAACGCGCTGCCCTTATCCTGCGGGATGTCGCTTACATCATTGAAGCGCATTTCGAGATTGTCGCGGGGGAAGAGAATGAAGGAAAGCACCTTGATCAATTTAATCGTCGCGCACGCGATGGACGGTGCTACGCGCGTCCTTATTTTGGCTGTCGTGAGTTCGCCGCCGAGTTCGCTTTGATCGAAGATGGTCAGGCTGGGCCCAGACTCCACTCGAATCTTGCTGGACAGCGTGACTTGGGATGGATGCTGCACGACATCGACTTTCAAAATGATCGCCAACCCATTTTCTTTCATGCAGTCATGCGCGACGGAAGAATCGAGGTACCGCGCTTGAAGGAAGTACATGCATGATCCTGCAACGGTTAGCAGAACATTATGATCGACTTGCGAGTAATCGCGGTACAGCAGGAGAGATCGCACCGCCAGGCTTCTCGTGGCAAAAGATCAGTTTTTGCGTGGTACTACAGCCTGATGGTAGGTTTCAATCCTTGCAGGCTCTCCTGGAACCAGAGGGTAACCGTCTCCTTCCGCGGCAAATGCTTGTACCTGGAGAGGCAAAGTCTTCCGGTTCTGGACTCAATCCGGGCCTGCTTTGGGACAACTCGATGTACATGCTCGGGTTCAAGGCAGATGACTCGAAACCCGACCGAACGCGTGCCTCGTTCGAGGCGTTTCGCAAACGTCATCTTGAAACGGAAAAACGCGTAAGTCACCCCTGGTTTACTGCGGTATGCTCCTACCTGAGGTCATGGTCACCGCAGCAGGCGCTGCAATACGCTGAGCAGTTGAAAGAATGTACTCAGAATTTCGGCGTGTTTCGCATTGTCGGGGAACGGCAATTCGTGCATGAGGCTGTGGGGCTCATTACTGTTGAGAATGACGCGTTGCCGCAACTTGGCACATGCCTGGTTACCGGTCAACATGGCATTCCTATCGCACGTCTCCATGAGCCAAAGATTAAAGGTGTTCGAGGGTCTCAGAGCGCCGGAGCACTGCTCGTGTCGTTTAATGACGAAGCCTATGAATCCTACGGCAAAAGCCAGAGCTACAACGCCCCCGTAGGTGCAAAGACTACTTTCAAGTACGCCAATGCCCTTAATCGGCTTCTCGATCCAAGGAATGGGCGGCGTATTCTGATTGGCGATTCTACCGTGGTCTTCTGGGCAGAGAAGGCGACGACACTGGAGGATGTTGTCTCTGATCTCTTCGGTAACGAGCCAATTTCAAATTGTAATGAAGTTCCGGAAGCGCGCGAGCGGTTACGCCAAACACGACAATTTTTAACTCAGTTGCGCGATGCCACGGAAGCAACTAAAGCTATCGATGAAGAGAACGCAATCCGCTTTTTCATACTGGGACTTTCTCCCAACAACGCCCGGCTATCGGTGAGGCTGTGGATTGATACGAGCGTTGCAGAATTGAAAGAGCGGCTGGGACAGCACCTCCGTGATCTGGCGCTCCATGCGGGGCGCGAAGAGTTTCCACCATCGTTGCGGGAAATCGTGGCCGCGACTGGACGCGCCGACATGCAACAGCGGCGCTTCAAAGGTTTTGATACAGAGAACGTGCCTCCAATGCTCGCGGGAGCTCTGGCACGCGCGGTCCTCGCCGGTGGGCCGTATCCGCTGAGCTTGCTTGCCAGGCTGATCGGCCGAATTCGTGCCGATGGGGCTGTACACCCGCATCGCTGCGCCGCAATCAAGGGATGTCTCGTTCGAAATTCGCGTTTGCGTGGAAATCCAAAGGAGGTGTCTGTGGCATTGGATGTAAACCAAACCGAACCTGCTTATAACGTTGGTAGGCTCTTTGCCCTGCTCGAAAAAATACAGACTGACAGCGTGGAGGGAGAATTGAACGCCACGATCAAAGATCGTTATTTCTCTTCAGCCAGCAGCACGCCAGCTGTGGTATTTCCACGGCTTCTTCGGCTTAACCAGCATCATTTGGCCAAACTCTCAATGGGAACCAAGATTTTTTACGAGAAACTGATGGGCGAGGTTATTTCAAAGCTTGAGTCCTTCCCTCGACATCTCTCTCTCGAAGATCAAGGGCAGTTTGCTATCGGTTACTTTCATCAAAGGCAGGATTTATTTACGAGCAGGAAGTCTGCATTGCAAGGAGACCCGCAATGAGCAATTCTATCCAAAATCGATACGATTTCATTTACTTGTTCGATGTGACTGACGGCAACCCGAACGGTGACCCGGACGCTGGTAATTTGCCTCGTGTCGACCCCGAGACGGGCCAGGGGCTGGTAACCGACGTGTGCTTGAAACGAAAAGTGCGAAATTTTGTTGCCCTCACTCGTGGTATGGAGCCCCCGTATGATATTTATGTCCGTGAGCGAGCGGTTCTTAACCTGCAGCACCGAAAAGCATATGAAGCACTGAGGCTCAAGCCCGAATCCAAGAAGCTGCCCAAGGACCAAGAAGATGCACGCAAGCTAACCGACTGGATGTGCCAGAATTTCTTTGACATTCGTACCTTCGGCGCAGTGATGTCAACGGACGTGAACTGTGGGCAAGTGCGTGGACCCGTTCAGTTCACCATCGCGCGAAGCGTCGACCCAATTGTCTCCGCAGAATTTTCGATCACTCGCTGCGCCGTTACGAATGAGAAAGATGCAGAGAAGAAGGACCGGGAGATGGGTCGCAAATTCACAGTACCCTATGGTTTATATAGGTGCCACGGATACATCAATGCAACGCTTGCGGAACAAACAGGCTTTACCGATGACGACCTCTCTGTATTGAAGAGAGCGCTGAACGACATGTTCGATCACGACCATTCTGCAGCCCGTGGTCAAATGGCTCCCGTCCGCTGCATTGCTTTTCGCCATGAGAACAAGCTGGGCAATGCCCGCGCTGACCAGCTGTTTTCGGGAGTCACCGTGACGCTTAAACAAGATGTCCGAGCGGAGAACCGGCCCCCGCGTTCACGAAGTGACTACACCATTACCGTGCCAACGCAGTTGGCAAAAGGGGTCGTTCTTGAGGAATGGGTAATCAGCCAATTCCTGTCTGCCATGGCCTGAGCAGTTACCATGTACTCCGAATCAGAATTTCTTCCGCTCTCGGGACTGCAACACCTGCTCTACTGCGAGCGGCAATGGGCACTCATCCATGTCGAACAGCAGTGGTCCGAGAATCGGCATACTGCGGAAGGACGGGTGTTGCATCGGGTCGCGGATGAGGGTCGCGATGAATCGCACTCCGGCTTTCGGATAGCACGTTCGCTCCCCATCCGTTCTTTGACGTTGGGCTTGGCAGGCAAGGCAGATGTTGTCCTATTCCCCCTGTCTGGCGGGGGAGCGCCGGTTCCAGTCGAGTACAAACGCGGTAGGCCCAAGCCCAACAACTGGGACAAAGTTCAGCTGTGCGCTCAGGCTTTGTGCCTCGAAGACATGTTAGGCATCGCCGTACCCGAGGGTGCATTGTTCTATGGCCTGCGACGGCGCAGGACAGCCATCACTTTCACGGCGGAACTGCGACGTTATACGGAGCAAGCTGCTGCGCGCATGCACGAGCTGTACCAGTCAGGAACTTCTCCAGCTCCGATTTATGAGCCCAAAAAATGCGACCGGTGCTCACTGTTGGAACTGTGCCAGCCCAAAAGCCTCGGGAATGCAGGTCGGGATTCCCGATTCTTGCAATCTTCCATCTACAAAAACCTCAAAGCTCAAAGAGAAGCATATTGAAGAAGCTCCTCAACACGCTATTCATCACTTCCAACGGCACCTATCTCTCACGCGATGGAGACACCATCGTAATCAGTCGCGAAAAGGAGAACCTTCTTCGTGTTCCGATCCATACACTCGAAGGCATCGTGCTGCTTGCAAACAGTTCCCTATCTACTCCATTCATGGGTTTCTGCGCCGAACATGGCGTGCAAATCAGCATGCTTTCCGAATATGGAGAATTTCATGCCCGCGTGCAAGGACCAGTGAAGGGCAATGTCTTGCTTCGCCGAGAGCAATACCGGGCAGCAAGTAATCCTGATCGCGCCGCTTCTGCAAGTTTCTCCTTTGTTGCAGCCAAGATCGCGAACTGTCGCACTGTTCTTTTGCGCGCGATGCGGGACAGGCACGATTTACGTTCGGCTCTAGAACCGGTGACTGATTCCCTAGGTCGTTCTCTCGAAACTTTGCAAGCTCGCCATTCCATTGGCCGCCTCGCTGTTGATTCCATTCGCGGAAACGAAGGGGACTGCGCCCGCGAGTATTTTGGTGCATTCGATGCTCTCATCACCACTAACAAAAATGAGTTCCGCTTTGCAGGGCGTTCGCGCCGACCGCGTGAATGCGATGCTGTCATTCGCGTATACACTCCTAGTCCACGACATCGTAGGGGCTCTGGAAACGGTCGGCCTTGACCCATATGTCGGATTTCTGCACACCGAGAGGCCGGGACGTCCCAGTCTGGCGCTTGACCTTATGGAAGAACTACGGCCAATTATCGCCGACCGTTTGGTACTCACTTTGATCAACCGCCATCAGGTCGAGGGTTCAGGATTCATAGTTCAGCCCAATGGCGCCGTGCTTATGGATGAGAAGACCCGACGCACACTGCTCCAGGAATGGCAGGCTCGTAAGCAGGATGAGGTACAGCATCCATTTCTTGAAGAATCGGTTTCACTCGGCCTCTTCCCATATGCGCAGGCCCTGCTGCTTGCGCGATGGCTGCGCGGTGACCTCGATGCTTATCCGGCACTTTTTTGGCGTTAATAAAGAGATGCACTATGCTCGTGCTCGTGACTTATGACGTTTCCACTGAGATTGCGGAGGGGAGGCGAAGACTCCGTCGCGTTGCCAAAGCCTGCCAGAATGTTGGCCAGCGCGTTCAGAAGTCTGTGTTTGAATGCTCCCTCGATGCAGCGCAATTTGTGGCCTTTCGCGATATTCTGGTTAAGCAAATCGACATGAAGTCCGACAGTCTCCGTTTCTATTTCTTAGGCAATCACTGGAAAAAACGAGTGGAACACGTCGGTCACCCGTCTTACGATCCCGAGGGCTTCTTGGAAGCTTAATAATAATAACCCGCGAACTCTAAGCTCCCGCCTCATTACGGGGCTCTTACCGCCAGGGAGATGTCCTTTAATTACAAAAACATAGGGTTGCGTGGTTAAAACTGCTCGTGGAATGATGATGGATTCCGCGAAAAGTTGGCGCTATGCTCTTGCCAATGGTGAGGTAACATCCACTACCGTCGCGCTCCGTGCGGGGCGCGTGGATTGAAACGCCAAGGAGATGTCCTGATCCGCTCCATCGCCAGTCGCGCTCCGTGCGGGGCGCGTGGATTGAAACAACATGGGCCCGGAGTATGATGTGTGCCCGCTAGTCGCGCTCCGTGCGGGGCGCGTGGATTGAAACAAGTGGAACCTGGCGCAATCGCTTTACGGGCAGAGTCGCGCTCCGTGCGGGGCGCGTGGATTGAAACAAACACATGCTCTCCAAATTCTGATGACCAGCGTGTCGCGCTCCGTGCGGGGCGCGTGGATTGAAACATGTTGTCCACAACAAGACAATCCTGGGCGTAAGTGTCGCGCTCCGTGCGGGGCGCGTGGATTGAAACTCCTCGATGACCGCGCCGGGCGACCCGCAGCTCGAGTCGCGCTCCGTGCGGGGCGCGTGGATTGAAACACGAAGACGTGAGCAACGCGCCTCCCGCTCAGAGTCGCGCTCCGTGCGGGGCGCGTGGATTGAAACCTGTTTTACTTCGACGTAGGGCCGTCCTGTACCGCGTCGCGCTCCGTGCGGGGCGCGTGGATTGAAACATTGTTCTGGCAGGCGCTGGCGACAACTGAGAGGTTGTCGCGCTCCGTGCGGGGCGCGTGGATTGAAACCGTTGTGATTGGCAGGAAGGCACCGCAGATCCTGTCGCGCTCCGTGCGGGGCGCGTGGATTGAAACGCGTTCTGGGTTACGCCGGTATTGTCGGTATAGGTCGCGCTCCGTGCGGGGCGCGTGGATTGAAACGGTTACCATTATCGCACCATTGAAGAGCACATTAACGTCGCGCTCCGTGCGGGGCGCCGACGAGAGAGGAGATTTCGTCAACTCGTCAACTCGCATGCAGGGACATGGTACGCGGCGGGAAGCGACTTTAAGGACAAACGAAAGCTCGCGCAACTGAGGAACTAACCTTGAGCCACTTCAGTCAGGGCCGCTCGTG
>Ga0187783_10001625_pt1 | contig 16631 bp, 16 predicted proteins | sample 1015_SJ02_MP02_2_FD_132471 | JGI IMG/M metagenome (GOLD analysis project Ga0187783, IMG submission 132471) | Tropical peat soil microbial communities from peatlands in Department of Meta, Colombia - 1015_SJ02_MP02_20_MG | ecosystem: Environmental > Terrestrial > Soil > Wetlands > Peat | place... | reverse complement strand
TAGCCAAGCGCCGCACCCTTCAAGACCAATCCCCCGCGCATCCACCACCTCGATTGGAGGGGCGAACATGAGCCCTGCCCCACCACCGGGCCCGCCTCTGGCGACTTTCCCGAACAGGGACATCAACACCCGGAACGCAAAGGAGGCTTTCGCCTGCATAGGGCCTTCTCGAATCTGAGGTCCAGAAGTCAACTGTGGTAACGGCCCGTCAACCGCACCGCCAGCCCCGACAGGCCCGCTCGCGCCCGCGAAAGGCAAAACTGTGGCAGCGCGGCTGCCTCGACCCCAACGGGTGGATCCGTCCCACCGTTCGAGTTTACAGCCCATGACCACCCTGCGGCGTCATTGGCCGGCGCTGGTCTGACTAACCGGCCCTTAACTATAGACGAATAGGCTGCCGCTGTTGATTGGAGGCAGCGAGGAGAGGGCGCCGCCATATGTCGGTGCTACAAAAGATTCTCGATGTCCTGCCGCACAGCGAGGAGCGCCGACGCTTTCAGCGCGTGCGCATCAACCTGCTCGGCCGCTACATGCTCGCCGACAGACGGGAGTTTCCCTGTCAGGTGCAGGATATGTCTCCCGGAGGCATGGCGCTGATTGCGCCCGTAAGTGGCGAGCCCGGTGAGCGAGTGGTCGCCTATATCGACCACATTGGCCGCCTCGAGGGCGTCGTCGTCCGCATCTTTCCCAACGGGTTCGCGATGTCGATTGCTGCGACCGCTCGCAAACGCGACAAGCTTGCGGCTCAACTGACCTGGCTCGCCAATCGCCAGACGCTTGGGTTGCCCGAGGATCGACGACACGATCGCATCGCGCCAGCCAATCCCCGCTCCATTATGGTGCTGCCCAGCGGCAAATCGATCGTATGTCGCATCATCGACATATCGCTCTCGGGCGCGGCGATTGCCAGCGACCTGCGACCAGAACTCGGCACACTGATTACGCTTGGCAAAGTACCCTGCCGCGTGGTCCGCCATATCGACAACGGTTTCGCGGTCGAGTTCACGCGAATGCAGCATCCCGATTTTCTTGAGGACAACGTTACCTGTCCGTAACTGCCCGAAATAAATCCGCGAACGGGGACGACCAAGGCGCGGGGGCGGCAGTTTCGCAATCCGGTCAGGTTCGGTTCCGCGGTCGACGGCCGATGGGCTGCGACATCAGGGGCAGATTTTCAGGACGATCAAGCGCGGCGCGCCCGGCGACGTCTGTTGTTGAGAACGTTCGCGATTGTGCGGTTGTAATGGCAAGGCCTGCGCACACGCGGGGAGCCATAACAAAACCGCTCCGATCCAAAAATGAATTGGTCAGGCCACGCTCTTGAGCAGTTGAAATCGCAGCATTCCGCGGCCACAAGCGTGCCCTCGCGAGACTACGGGGCTCGATATCATCATATGCGAGGTCCTCTCCCGCTGCCTGCGGTGATCCTTCGCAAAATAGTTTTGGCCCGGCATTCAGGGCGGTGCGATCCGGCCCACCGCTTCGCGTCGCCGGAGAGTTGCTATTTGAATTTCTCTCCGAGAGACACATCGTTCCAATTTTAATCAAATCAAGTTATTCGGCATTTTATTCTATTTTGAATATAATTGATCTAAGTATTGGTTTCTAAAACGATTGCCACGACACTGGTAATTACTCTGCCAGCTTAGCATCACCGCAAATCATTTGTGCGAATACTGTCCCCCTCACGTCGGAGGGGTTCCATGAGACGCTTCATGCGCGGAGTAGCCGGTGCCGGACGCATCGCCGCCCTTGTGGGGCTTGCGGTGGTGCAGGCCGAAGCCGGGGCCAGCCTGCCGGCTTCCTTGACAGCTGGTAACCCGGCACGACCGCCGATCGGCTGGATCGGATTCTGCGCCGAACGGCCGCAGGAATGTGACGTTCCGCTGGTGCCTGCACGCGACATTATGCTCACTACCAAGACCTGGAAGGAACTGGTCCGGATCAACGAACTGGTGAACGAAAAAATCAAACCAATGACCGACCTCGAGCATTATGGTGTCATCGAGAAATGGACTTATCCGGACGACGGCTATGGCGATTGCGAAGATTATGTGCTGCTCAAGCGGCGCATGCTGATGGAAGCGGGCCTGCCCCGGTCTGGTCTGCTCATCACCGTGGTTCGCGAGGCGAGCGGCGACGGACACGCGGTCCTCACGGTGCCGACGGATCATGGCGATTATATTCTCGACAACCAGAGAAACGAGATCCTGCTTTGGTCGGAAACCGGCTACCGGTTCGTGAAACGGCAATCGCAAAGCGACCCAAACGTGTGGCTTTCACTTGGTGATGCCCAACCAGCCACTCCAACCGCAACATCGCGTTCAAGAGACTAGGAGATCCGCGAACCCGGTCACGTCCCCACCCCTCCCCGTCCCCCCGATCGGGTTCGCGAGCGGCCGGCCTTCCCCAGGGCCGGCCGCAACTTTTTGAAGGGGAACGAAGCCTCGGATTTACTGAGTTTTTTCAGACCAGCCGTTACATCTCGGCACGGAACGATACAAGAACACAACGCATTGACCCGTGGAGAAAATCAGTGGAATCTGTTCTCGCTGGGTTCTCTGCTTGCGCAAGCTGGGCCGGTAAGCAGTGGCCAAGCTCACCGGCAAGCTTGGCTTGATGTCTTGTTTTGTTAGAATAGTTGGCAGCCGTAGCATTTATGCATGACTCAAGAAATTTGCCACACACGAATGCCTGTTAACTGGAACGACTTAGTACTCGCCTTCGAATTCGTCGGTGCTAGCAGCTCAGACGAACATCAGGCTTTTTTGTGTAAACAGACAGGCAAAATTTATTGGCATTCCGAGTTGTCAGATGATTTGGACGAGCTGCCCGACGATATTGATGACGATGAGAAATACGTTCAGATTCCCGATAAGCGAGAGCTTGATCTCGGTAAGCCGCTCGTCTTCGACTTCATAAGCCGGTTCTTACCGGACGCAATCGATGAAGTTCAACGAATATTCAGCCGAAAGGGTGCATTCGCACGATTCAAGGACCTGTTGGTTCGAAGGGGTACACTGGATCAATGGTACAGTTTTGAATCGAATGCGGAAGAAACCGCCTTGCGGGGGTGGTGCGATCTCAATTCAATCGAGATCACCGACGAAAACTAAGGCTTCAACCAGCGAGGAATGCGACACCCTCGCGCCCTGCGGTTGAGCAGGCAAGCCGCGACCTCCGGCGTGACAGGCCAGGGGTTTCCCAGCAAAATCAATGCTGAGTTGACACCTTTAGCATGCAGAACCGGGCTGTTATGGCCGCAAGAGTGTCAACCAAAAAACTGCGCCGGGCGCCCACGGGTTGGATGTTGAGTTCTGGCCGTTAACAACCGGTGAATGCCGGACCCCGCCCACCCGAACTCAGACCTCAACGTGGGGGGCCTATTAGCGCCAAGCCCCCATTCTCGAGAACCTGTGACGTGTCCTGGATGCCCCCCGGGAGCAGGTGAAACAGAGGCAATTCGCAGCGACGCTGCTGGCCTCATGTGGTTCTGTCGATCAGGGGAGGCTAAGCGCTAAGCGCCCCAAAGAAATCCCAAGGGCCTCCGACAGAAATGGGACCAGCAACGCCGTCGGCGGAACCTCCTTCGCAAAAGCGTAGGCATTGCCAGAAGGCTGCCGATACACCGTGGTCACCAGGGTCGCGGCACTGATGACCCAGTATTCCGGTACACGATGAGTGGCGTAAAGTGACGCCTTGGTATTTAGGTCGTAGCCGAGGCTTGAGTCGGCAATCTCAATCACCAGCAGTGATGTCTCGCCCCGAACATCGGGGGTCTCGATGGAGACTGGGTGGACCAGGATATCCGGCAGTGTGTACGTGTCATCGGCAAGATTGAATTGCGGCTCGGCAATAACAAATACCTCTTCCGGTGCCAGCCGTGAGAGCTGGAAGGCGAGCTTGCCACGGATAATTTCATGACGACGCCCCTTCGGAGACATAGGGACGATCTCCCCGCCCACCAATTCAAACCGGTCTTCGTCCCGAAAGTAACCAGCGGCCGCCATTCTCGCGATCTCAGCCACAGTCCATCGCCACCGCGGCAGTCCGTCGGCGGCTTGCGTGGGCGAACGCTTGTGCCTTGCGGCCAAATTGGTACTCATTTGATCGGTATATCACATCCTCGCGTTGAACGACACTGCCTGGCACAGAGGAGTCAATTGCGCTTCGTGGCGCCATAAGCTCGTCCATGGCATTGGCCGCCGGCGCCACCCGCTAGGTCGGCTACCGGGTTCCTGGCGTCGAGATCGACGACCGCATTGTCCAGAACGAACGGCACCGAACCGATGATAAACCCAGAGCCCGCATCCGATGCGTTCGGCGGCGTAGGCGACCAGCATGGTCTTGATGATGCAAAGTTCGTTCACGGAACCCCTTTCGAGGACTGGGGAGGCCGCTCCTCAACGATACGCATACCGCCATCCTCATGCGCGAGCACGGAATCTTGCGAATTTGTACGCGGGATACCGATTTCAACAGATTCCCATTTCTTGAAGTGATCGATCCGCTTGCTATTAGAACCGCGCGCTGAACACGTAGGCACCGAGCGTTGAAGCTTGACGGCCACCTTAGGCTCGCGCTTATCGCGGCAAGGGCCCATGTTTGAGCTGCCAAATCGCGATCGGTGCAAAATCTGTGCAAACCGCCGAGTTGCGCGTAAATCATTGAAAATGCGAAGCCATGAATGCCCTTCCCCAGGGCCGGCCGCAACTTTTTGAAGGGGACGAAGACTCGGATTTGCTGAGTTTTTTGAGACCGGCCGTTACATCTCGGCACGAAACGATGCACGAACACAACGCATTGACCCGCGGAAAATCCGAGGAATCTGTTCTCGCTGGGTTCACTGCTTGCGCAAGCTGGGCCGGTAAACGGCGGCCAACCCAGCATCTGCGCTCAGGCCAAGTCTGCAAATCAGACTGGTTCTACCGCGCCTTCAATGCGTGCACCGGACCGTCTGCGGATCCAGCCTTGACCAGAAGATTTGATGATCCGCCGGTATGACTTCACTTAACCGAGTGTCTCAAGCAGTTCGGGAACGAGAGGAATTAGATCAGTTAGGCGATTTGTCTTGGCCTGGAGCACCATGATTGAGAAGGAGCGGTCGTCCAGCCGTTGCTAAAAGCGTATTCCTCAATCAACCCTGACAGGCACATCGAAATGGCCGGTCATCCTATCGAGCAACTGATTATCCTTCAGATCAGCCCAGCCAAAATCAATGACAGTTGAGACCTCGTGTTGGCGGATGCTAGCGGCCAAGCGCCAAAGCACGCAGTTGTCCAGCAAAAGGTGCATTGGCCGCCATCCTTTTACTCGGCGGCAACGTCGGATGCTTCGCTAATCGCGGCTCGCAGCGCCATCTCCAGGACAGCAATTGCGTGTTCTCTCGTGACGTTGGGAAAATCCTCGAGAAATTCGGCAATCGGTTCGCCGGCCTCGATGTAGCCGAAAAGAGCCTTCACGGGCATGCGAGTACCCGTAAACACCGGCGAACCGCTAAGAATTTCCGCGGAGACGGTAATCAGGGGATCGGGCGGTGGCATCAAACTGCTCCTTTCGTCAGCTCATTAGCACGCTTTGGGCGCCGGGGTGATAGAGCGGTAGCCTTGTGGCTTTGGCGTCTCCCTGCGGTTTTCATCTGACCCGGTCAGCCAAACCAAGCTTCTGCGACGGCGGGCGTCATAGGCGCGCAGACGAGCTCAATTGCTTTGAACCTTACCGAGTCTGACCAGACACACGCAGCATCTTCGAAAGCAAAAAGAGTTCGGCCAAGGCCGGGGCTCTTGAGGCGCTTGGGAGAACGCCGATCAGCACTTGGCGACGACCTAGCCGCCTAAGATACGAAATTAATCTGACCGCCGCGTCATCGAGACAACCCATAGAAAGTTCTTGCCGAAAACTGGCTCCGTTTCCTCAGCTTCCCTCATTTTACGGCATTCGTTTATCACGAACTTCGGCGAGAATATTCTTTGCAGCTGTTCTGAGCTATAACCAATCCCGCTTCCCAACCAAGGCTTTTCATAAATTTGACGGTCGGTTAGACCCCCTCCTCCCTCGGGGGAGAAACACACTAGCACAAAATTTCCATTTGGTTTTATCGCCGTCGCAACGAGATCAACATAACTTCCTCTACGGTGCGGTGCTTGATGATGGAAGCACCCGGAGTCGTAAACAATATCGTAGGATCCAGCTTTCAGCTGCAGATTGTAAATAGAGTTCTCAATATAGTTGATTTTATGATTCCCAATAGGCGTAATTTCATTGGCCCACTCAATTGCGACACGTGAAAAATCGACTGCGTCAATTTCACAATTCTGATTAGCGAAATACCGCGCGTTTCTGCCATGGCCACAACCAAGCTCAAGTATTTTGCCCGATCTTAATGCCCCTGAATAAAACATTTGAACGAGGTTCTCGTCCGGCTTTTCGACAAAAAAGGGAATGGGCTTGTCCCGCTTCGAAAACAATTCATCCCACCACTGTCCTTGCCGGTCCGCAAGGAATGTGTCAAGCATCGCAAGCAGCTCGTCCGTTGTCACAATCATACTGTCTGGCATGGGAATCTCTGCTGCCCAGTCAAGCCTTGCTACCTTCCGGCCAATGCTTTCGTCGGCTCCTGTCAGTCGGCCGTGTCAAGCTGGCTCAGATAGCGCGCGAGGCACTCCACCAGCTCACCGATCCGCCATTGCAGCTTCACCTGTGTGAAGTTCTATCCCTATTGTTCACCGACTTGAAGCCGGTTCTCCCGTGTAGCGAGTTGACTTTGGCTGCGCGTCCAAAAAAACAGCGAGATACCAGAGTGAGCGGTGAACGACGGCTATTGGCACTCTTTCATTGTTGGTGGCAGTCGCCCCGGCACGGAAGCCACCGAGGGGCCAGCTGCCGTCCCCGCCCGTTGAGCACGACTGGCGAGTTTGACCCGAATCGGGTCTTCATGATGCGAGCCAGCATCAATCCGCTGGCGGCAGCGTGGGATGGTGATGTGCTCCCACGCAGCACCGCCTGCGCAGGGCGTCGACCGGCGACGGCGGATATGATTGATTTCCTTCCTGCAGACGACAGAACGTGGGGAACAATGCGATATCTCTTGGTCTGCGCGTCTGCGGTTGCCGCCTGTGCCGTATTGCTGGCGAACGCAGGGGTTTCGCCGGCGACGGCGCAATACGCGCAAGAATGGAAGTGTACCGGCAATCCGGACATGCCGTGGGATCAGCAGATCACAAACTGCACCGATGCGATCCGGTCGGGGAAATATTCCGGCGCGGAGATTGCCAGGGCCTACTACAACCGCGGGATCGCGTACCACCGCGGCGAGGGCGACCTGGACCGCGCCATTGCGGACTACGACGAGGCCATCCGTCTCAATCCAAATGGAGCGATGTATTACAACAACCGCGCTATTGCGTACCGAGCCAAAGGCGAGCTCGACCGCGCCATCGCGGATTACGACTACGCGATCCGGCTCGATCCCAAACATGCCAATGCGTACCTCAACCGCGCCAACATTCATGCCGAAAGGGGCGAGCTCGATCTCGCCATCGCGGATTACACGGCGGCGATCCGGGTCGATCCGAAATATGCGAGCGCCTACCGCGGCCGCGGCGACGCGTACCAGACCCGGGGCGACCTCCCGCGTGCGATCGCGGACTACAGCGAGGCGATCGGGATCGCCCCGAAGAACGAAGCTTTCTTCCAGGCTCGCGGTCGCGCCGACATGTACGCCGGGATGCTGCCCAAGGCCCTGGCTGACCTCAACCAAGCGAGCGAGCTCGACCCGAAAGACCCCTACACCGCGCTGTGGCTCGACATCGTCAACAAGCGCAGCAATCTGCCGAGCCAACTCGCCGAGGCGACGGAGCAGATCGACATGACGAAGTGGCCAGCGCCGGTGATCCGCCTCTACCTCGGTCAGCTGACGCCGGAAACGGTGCTCGCTGCGGCCGACGATGCGAACCCGCGCACGAAACAGCAAGAGGTTTGCGAGGCGAATTTCTACACTGGGGAACTCGCGCTACAGCGGGGCAAGGGCGACGAGGCGAAACGGCTGTTCGCGCTCGTGGCCACGGACTGCCGTAAAAGCCTCACCGCATACGCCGACGCGACCGCGGAGCTCAAAGTGCTTGGTGCAAGACCCTGACCCGACGCACGTGCTCGAATGTCGTCTCGTGGCACTCTTTCGCCTTTGGTGACGGTCGGGCCAGGAAGCCATCGAGGTCCCGATGACCTCCAAACGGGCAGATGCCCGAGCGCCGACACCGCAAGGATGCCGTCGCTGCCAAGTGCAGTGATTTACTCTGCCAGCCGCAGGGCAGGTCGAGAGTACGGCCGCGCCTCACAACCACAGGTCAGTCAAGCCTCGGTACTCGCAAAATCGCCAGCGGCGCATTAGTGTGCAGCCACGTTTGCAACTACGCGAGCCGCCAATGGTAACCTTGGAGCTGAGCAAAATCGGTAATTCAGTGGGAGGTACCTTTCCCCAAGAGACCCTCCGGGCCCTCCATGTCGACGCGGGAGACACCCCGTTCTCGACAGAAGCGCCAGGGGGGTTCCGACATACACCGTATGATCTGACATTCGGACGCCAAATGGCTGCCGCGGAAGAGATGATGCGGCAGCACCGCGACGTTCTTCGAAAACCGGCGAAGCGGTCACTAGATGGGTCGAACTAACCGTCGTGCTGGCAATTGACGACACACAGATTGCTCAGCGTGGCGGCTTCGGCGGTTCGCGCGATGAAGGTCCACTCGAATCGGCATTGGCGCGCCCTCAACATCTTTTAGCCTATGTCGATCCCAAACCAGATTTCGGTGCGCTGGCGGCCGCATACGCGTTTGGCATTGCCAAGAGTCACGCTTTGGGCGGCAGCAAGTGCGCGTCCCATATCGTAAGTTTGACGTTCCTTCGCTACAGTCGGCCGGTGATCGACCTTGGCCGATGGGGCATCAAGGGGATATGAGGATGAAGCGAGTGTCTGATTTCGCCGTCGTCGAGAAGATCTGGAGGCAGCTAGTCCGCGGGCGCGCACGCGGGATACCACCGAATGCCAATCCGGCACGCCGCAACGACCGGCGCTTTGGCGACTGAAGCCGTTCCAATGTCTGATGAACCCGAAGTTCTGCAGATCGTTAAGCGTATCGGCGCGTTCAAAACGCGCGACCATTTCGTCGGTGTCTCGGGCCTGCATTTCGACAGCTATATGGTCAAGGATATTCTTTTCGCGCGTCCGACCGAGGCATCGCGCGTCGGCGAGTTGCTCGCGCTGCGCAATCTGGACCTGGATATCGAAGTCGTGGCTGGCCCCGCCACAGGCGGGATCTTGCTGGCGCAATGGACAGCGTTTCACCTGTCACGGCTCAAAGGCCAGGAGGTCTACGCGGTGTTCACCGAAAAGGCGTCGGACAAGGGCCAGATCCTGGGACGCGGATATGGCGACATCGTTGCCGGGCGCAAAATGCTTGTGCTTGAGGATTCGGTCAGAACCGGCGGTACGGTAAAGAAGGTCCTGGCTGCGATCACCGCCTGCGGCGGAGAGGTGACTGCCGTGTCGGCCATGTTCAATGTTTCGCCCGGCAAGGTCACTGATGCCACGTTTGGCGTGCCATTCCGTCCGCTGGCCGAGATTTCGGTCATATCCTATCATGTGGACGATTGTCCGATGTGCAAGCAGGGCATACCGGTCAATGTCTTGTTCGCGCACGGCAAGGCATTCGTGGAGTCCCGATCTAAATGACTGCTCTACAAAAGTACGAGGCCCGCGCCGAGGCGGTCAATTCCTTGCTCTGCGTCGGACTGGATCCAGATTTTGCGAAATTGCCCGACCGCTTCCGCAATAGCCCCCATCCGCAGTTTGAGTTCTGCAGATACCTTGTCGATGCAACCCAAGCCTCTACCGCCGCTTACAAATTGAACATTGCGTTCTTTGAAACGCGCGGCGCTCGGGGTTTTGAAGAGCTGAAACTCATCACCGATTATCTCCGCTCAAGCCATCCCGACATCTTGCTTTTGTGTGATGCCAAATGCAGCGACACAGTAAACACTAACGCCCAGTACGCATCCGCCGTGTTCGATTGGTTTGGTTTCGATGGCGTGACTGTCCATCCCTACATGGGCGGCGAGGTGCTGGCACCATTTCTGGATCGACGTGACAAGGCGACCATCGTATTGTGTCTGAATCCCGGTGGCCGGGAGTTTCAGACGTTGCAGACAGCCAGTGGGAAGCCGCTTTGGCAAACGGTGGCCGAATTGGCTTGTGGCGAATGGAACCGATTTGGCAATTGCATGCTCGTCATCGGCGCAACTAAGCAGGCTGAGATTCGTAGTGCTCGCACTGTGGCCGGTGACATGACCTTCCTGATGCCAGGTATAGGCGCCCAAGGTGGCGACTTGGAGCCAAGCGTCAGCGCCGGATTGAACTCCCGGGGTAAAGGCCTCATCGTCGTCGTCGCGCGCAGCGTCATTTTTGATGAACACCCTGGACGCGCCGCTAGCGACTTCCGTGATCAAATCAACCGAGTACGCGGTCGAGCCGGCTCAGCGCATGCCGCGCGCGTATAGAGCGCGCTCCATGGTGAGGTAAATTGTGGCCGCACTAGAGAATGCCGAATGAACACCTCGTATGCGGAGAACCTGGAGGCAGTTGAGCCCGAAAGATCGTCCTTCGCTCCCTTCGGTTGAGTTCCCATCGACGACGATGGCTGACTAGGAATCACGAGAAAGGCCCATTCTATGGACTTTTCTTGATGTTGAGATTGGGACCCCGGCGGGCTCGAACCTCCGCCACGCGGCCGATCAGAGCGCGTACCTCATCACCGTGGGTACGCCCCAGTCGACGGCCGTGAATTCGATTCCAAATCTTATATTCAAGCGAGCGGCTTGAAACTAGCGGCTGCCTCCAGATCGACTCAGGGGCATCCAGTCCTTAGCCAACAGGTGCGCTAAGGCGACCGAGGTATCGAGATAGATCACCGATCTTCCCGGCTCTGATTCAGCTCGCTCTCGAAACTCACGGAAGCTCATGACGGGCTTTCGCGGCGGAGCGCCACCATCAGCGAGCGCTGGAGGGGTGATCCAACCTTGGCGAACGGCCTCCGCAAGCAGGGCATCAGCGACCAGCGGGCTGCGGCTTGGATTGGGCGGTACGATTTCCGCTACCACGCGATCGCGGTCGCTACCTTGCCAAGGATTTGACGCCTAGCCTGTACCGCTGGCAGGCCAGAGCGCTTAGTAGGGCCTGATTCGACATGGCGGTCCGAAGGCCGGACAATCCGTGCTGATCCGCGGCGGCTTCGGCGGTGTCGGTCACTTCGCCCTGCAGATTGCCGAGGCCCGCGGCACCCGAGTACTTGTCCACCGGCGATACGGATTTCGCACGCTCGCTCGGAGCTGCCGTCGTGATCGATTATAAAAAGCAACGCCTGAGGATGAAGCGTAGAACCTCAACATTGTTCTTGATCTCATCGGCGGCGAAACGCGCGAGCGTTCATGGAGACTCCCAAGAGAGGTGATGTGCTGGTCTCGCCATTGACGGAGCCATCGCAGGAGAGAGCCGGGGAGTTCGGTGTCCGCGCGATGCCTATACTGTGGAAGCCAATGCGGATGAGCTTGCCGAAATTGGCGAACTCGTCGCCGCAGAAAAAATCAAGCCTTATGTCTAGAAGAAATTACCGCTCGGCTCGACAGCCCCAGCCATGGCATCAGTCGAAAACGAACATTCGGTCGGGAAAGTCGTGCTGACAGTCGAACAACGAGATGCGTCGCCGGCCCTACCGTTTCATCGTCATTGCGCTGTAAAATCGCTGCAATCCGTACCTGATTGCCCAGTTGCCCGACTTGCTTAAGTACCGCAAGCTTCCCCCAGGCCCGGCCGCATTTTTTTCCCAGATACGACAAAAGCTCAATTCTGAATTTTTGGCGGCTCGCATTTCGCCGCAATATGATACAATACGAGCGTCGTTTTCCGGCGTATGTGCTTGGGGCGCGGTAGAGATTCCCGTCAGCTCACTTCTCCGGGCGTTTGATGCGAATTTTCCAAGCCAACGCTCAACAACGGCGCCTGCTCGGCGCGGGATTGATCACACCCTCTCGAGCTAGAGGCGCCGCCCAGGTCAACGTCGCGCCGGCGCCGAATGCAGGAGCGATGTTCCCAGGGTTCCGCCGACACATGGTTCCGACGTCCGGCGCCCAGATCAATACGCTTGTGGGCGGAAGCGGCCCGCCCCTCCTTCTCATCCATGGCCATCCCGAGACCCATGTCGCTTGGCGGCACGTGGCCCCGCAGCTGGCTCAGACCTATACCGTGGTGCTGACCGACCTTCGCGGCTACGGCGATTCGAGCAAGCCGGACGGCGGCCCGGACCATGTCAATTATTCGAAGCGGGCGATGGGCTTCGATCAGATCGAGGTCATGCGGGCGCTCGGCCACCCGCGCTTCCAGGCGGTTGGCCATGACCGCGGCGGCCGGGTGCTGCATCGCATGATGCTGGATCATCGCGAGGCGGTGACCCGCGGCATTGTCCTCGACATCGCGCCGACTGACCTGATGTACGCGCACACAGACGAAGCCTTCGCCACCAAATATTTCTGGTGGTTCTTTCACACTCAGAAGGCGCCATTGCCTGAGAAGATGATCGGCTCCCAGACCGAGCTTTACCTGCGTAGCCACCTCGAAGAGCAGAGCAGGACCCCCGGCGCGATCTCGCCAACCGCGTTCGCGGAATATCTGCGGTGCTACAACGAGCCTGGCTGCATTCACGCGGTGTGCGAAGATTATCGCGCGTCGGTGACGATCGATCGGCGTCACACCGAGGACGACAAGGCGAAGGGAATCCGGGTCCGCCAACCGCTCCTGGCGATCTGGGGCGGCAAGGGAACAGTCGGTCAGCTGTTTGATGTGATCGGGCTCTGGAAACAGGAGGCGACAGATGTCCGCGGCCGCCCGCTCGCTTGCGGCCACCTCATTCCCGAGCAGGACCCCCACGGTCTGCTGGACGCGTTGCATTCGTTTCTGCAAGCCGCGTAGCTCACCCACGGGTGTTCCAACTGAATCGGAAACTGCTTTCTTTCGCGGGAGGTGACTATGCACTATAGATTGGTAGATCGAACGCCAAAAACGTTCGTTGTTGTCTTCGAAACGGGCGACGAATTGGCTGAAGGCCTCACGAAATTTGCATCTGAACAAAAATTGGCCTCGTCGAGTTTCAAAGCCATTGGTGCGCTTTCGTCCGTGAGGCTCGGGTGGCTCAATTGGGAGACGAAGCTTTATGAGCCATCCATCCACCTTGACGAGCAAGTGGAATTGCTCTCATTGATCGGCGACGTTGCCTTGAAAGACGGCGAGCCACAGGTCCACGCTCATGTTGTCATAGGCAAACGCGACGGTACAGCACATGGCGGACACCTGTTGCAGGCCCACGTCCGACCGACTTGTGAAGTGGTGCTAACGGAAAGCCCCGCTCACCTTAAGAAAGAATTCGATCCCGCGGCCGGTATCGCGCTCATCAAGCTCTAGTTCTTGCACCGGTGCACCGCATCCCGGAAGCTGCAGTCACGAAAATCGGTTTTGGCGAGGTGTTTGGCGCTCTGGGATCGGACCGGCGGTTGCGGTTAGCGTGACACCTTGTCGGTCTCCGACGGTCCGGTCTGGAGTGGCGCAGCGAATGAACAAGACGCTTTTTTCGCCGCGGGCCTCGTAGTCGCTCTCGCAATCGGGTACGTGCTCGTTGACAGGCGCTCCGCCTATGGCGTGTACCACGGTATCGGGAAACTCACTGGTGCGCGGCTCGATATCGGCCCCGTGAATTTTGCCGAGCTCGCGCGTCGCAACACGCCGAACGATGCGCTGGCCTGCCCGCGCAGCCGCTGCCCCAGTGCCAAGCCAGATTGGGAAACCCGGACCTACGATATGCCGCCTACGGCGCTCATCAAGCGCTTGATCGCAGTAGCCAGCGCCGAGCCGAATACCAGCCTTCTGCGTCGTGTCGTAGGTGATAGTCGAGCGCGCTTTATCCGATACTCGCGCGTCATGCATTTTCCCGACACGATCGACGCCGGAGTGTTACCGGTCGGCGACGATCAATCGACTCTTGCCATTTATTGGCGCAGCCTCGTTGGCTATGGCGATTTTGGGGTCAACCGCGCGCAGCTCAAGCGCTCGCTGCCGGCGTTGGAGCATTACCCTGACAGATCTGTTAGCTCGTGCTTAGCCCGATACCGTGCCGTATTTCGCCGAGTTGACAGGACCACACAGGTTTATGTCGCACCGACCTGCCGCTATGCTTGAAGCTCCCTGAAAAATGAATGGTACTTGGCGAGCGGTGGCCGCACTCCACGCCCCGCGCACTATCTCGCGATACCGTAGTTAAAGAGGTAGTTGATTCCCACCTTAACCATTTCGAGATCACGGGTGTTGGTGGTGATCGTATCACCGGCCAATATCGGCGAGGTCAATGGAACAGTGGTTGTCTGGCTACTCAGCCCCAGGTAATCGTATTCGAGCTTTGCCGTCCAATTGTTCGTGAAGGCCCATTCGACACCGGCGCCAACCACCCATCCACCGTAAGTGTTGTTGTTGAGGGTCGTGACCGACGCACCGGTCGTCACGTCGTTGATGGCGAAATCATTATTGCCAACCCAGCCTCCCCCGGCTTTGCCATAGAAGAGCCAGTGGTCGAAGGCGACACCGAAGCGGGCTGTCAGCGTCGTGACCCACCGATCATCCGAACTTACCGCAAAGGTTTGACCGAGCGCCGGCACGAATACTCCGCCGCCATTGCCCTGCCTTGCCGCCCAGTCCGCGTCCCATTCAATGCCGATAACAAAGTTGCTGCCAGGGAATTGATAATTGCCGCCAAACTGGAAGCCGCCGATGAAAACCCCGCTGTTTCCGTTATTGTTGAAGTCAATGCCCTGCGTAATATCAGTGAGATTGTTCTGACTCCAAGCTCCGCCGATGTTCCCGCCGGCGTAGATGCCGGACCAGGTAAAGACCGGCGCGAGCGGCGGCGGAGCCTTGTAAACGGGTGCTGGCCCGACATCAGCGGCCGCTGCGGCTTCAATCATGAAGACCGCCAATGCAATGCCGCCTAGAAATATGCGCTTCATGCTCGATCCTCCACGCCCCGACTCACACCCCGGCACTTCCGCGTGTATACGCTGCCACCTTCCCGATGTTCAGGCTTTTTGTTGTGCAATGCAAATTAATCTGAGTGGTGATGCAAGCAAATCACAGTCGTGACCGAGAAATTTATTTATTTTTTATTTTATTTTTATCCGACCACGCCCGTCTACATAACACGCCGTCGCGATCGGAATCGACTGCGCGAGCTAACAATGAGCCTACACTCTCAATTGGAGCTGATAGCGCTTCGTTGAATGGCTGCGCGCAGGGCCCTTAGCTGATTTTTTGTGAGAACTCCACCTACCGCGGGAGTTCGCTTTGATGGCTTTGCGGTTCGGCAGTTTTGGTCAAGCGTGGTGGCCACGACTGGATGGCCGATCAAAGAAAATGAAAGTCCGTGGAATCTGCTGCTGCGCAGCAGGCAACCTCTGTCATCACTATGTGCGCAGTCGAGGAAAGAGACCCATTGCATTCTTCTGACAGACCTGTTCCCGCATTGCGTCAGTGAGCAGCAATGTCTCGCTCAAATTCTTTGAGGTCGCATCTATTAATCGCTCAGGGATAAAGGGCCAATCACTCCCAAATAAAATGTGGCTGGGCTCGGCTATTTGCAGCAACGAGGCAAGCTGCCGTGGGATCGGATAGCCTGCGATGTCGTAGTACAAGCTCCGCAGCTTGGCAAAAAATTCGTTTGGAGGAATCGGCTTGGCGAGGCTTGACAATGCCAGGATCCGATCCGCGAGCACCGGCAAGGCCGCCCCCGCATGGGGCACGATCAACCTGATGTTAGGGAACCTGTCGAAGGTTCCAGCAAAAAGCATGTTTGTCACGGCCCGTGTCGTGTCGAACATAAATTCCAGCATCGGCCGCGGATAGCCAAGCGCCAAGTCCGAACAACCAGAACAGAATGGTGATGTTGGGTGGATGAACACGACAGTATGCCGACGATCCAACTCGGCGAAAATTGGATCGAGACGTGGGTCGCCGAGATAGACACCTCCTTGGTTAGTCAGTAAGACCACTCCATCTGCCCCGAGTACGTCGAAAGCGTGCGTGATCTCCTCTATTGACCCATCAATATCTGGCACAGGCAGGGAGGCGAACAAACCGAAGCGCCCTGGGTGGTCCTTCACGGCTTGCGCGCCTTCCTCGTTCACACGGCGTGCAAGTTTGCGTGCGGCGTCGACGTCACCAAAATGGACGCCGGGAGAGGAAACGGAGAGAACTCCAGCACCGATGTTCTGGCGATCCATCATAGCGACAGCTGACTCCGGGTCCCATTGCGGAAACGCAGGCATGCCGTCCGGTTTTGAGTACCCTGCAGCTTCGGCCGCCCGCAGATAGTCCGACGGCAAATAATGAAAGTGCACATCGATTCGGCGCGGGAGGCTGGTTGGCGAGATTTGCGCCAATGCGGGACCAATCGGTAGGAATTGAAGCGCTGCTAATGCCCGCAACACGTCTCGCCTGGTTGACTTCGTAAACTGCACGGTGGCCCCGCTGTCGTTGGAAACCC
>Ga0187783_10001624_pt1 | contig 16632 bp, 18 predicted proteins | sample 1015_SJ02_MP02_2_FD_132471 | JGI IMG/M metagenome (GOLD analysis project Ga0187783, IMG submission 132471) | Tropical peat soil microbial communities from peatlands in Department of Meta, Colombia - 1015_SJ02_MP02_20_MG | ecosystem: Environmental > Terrestrial > Soil > Wetlands > Peat | place... | reverse complement strand
TCCGAGGTGTATGGAAAGACGGGGTCGCCCGGACCCGCACGGTTTACCATTCAAATCCACTGACGGAAGCAGCCAAATCAAGGTTTTGATATGATGGGCTCAAATCCTACTCAGGCATAAGACACTTACGCCGGATTGTAGTGGCACCTCCTGCAATTGGCTTACCGAACGAAATCCCAGCTGGCCCGCCGCGTTTAATAAGCTAATTATGAACTCTACTTGATAAACGGGGCATTATTCTAGCTATTTCGATTCTCATGCATCAGGCCCAAATTGAATTCGAGGATGGTCCATCATTGAACTCTATGAGCGCGTTGAGCGCTGTGGCATGGTAACTCCATGGCATTGGATGTGAACTTGGTATTCACGTTGCAGAGTTTCGGCCTCTGCTCGCCTTATATAGGGAGCTGAACACTGACACAATCCGTCGGAGTATGACGCCATCTGCAAGAAGAGCTGTCAGCCTCCTGTTGATACCGCTAATCTCATTCCTGCTGATCGGGGCAATGCCCATGGTTCAAGCAGACACTTTGAATCCCCTAACGGTGGCGCCCTCCTCGTGTATGTCTCCATTGTCGTGCGCGCCCAACACGGTCGTCACCATCACCATCAGCGCGACCTTGAACGCTGGGAGCCAGGAAGGGATTGGGCTGGTCGTCTTCACTCCGACAGGAGCCGCCTACGTGCTTAATATCAATGCCAAGTTCGACAATCACATTTCGTCCACTTCCAAGTCGTTTACCTGTAGCGTTCCCTTCGGAGGGGCGGGAACAATGTCAGGGAACTCCTGCGGCGGCAGTAATTCGGGAGTGTGGACTTTGGCTTCGGGCCTCACCATCAGCAACGAAGAGGCCGACAACTGTAACGCTGGTGTGGGGATAGTTTCCACGGGAGAAGGCTCCACATCCCAGGGAGGCACATACACCGTTATTGGATGCTTCATAGACCTGTCCTATGTGACAGCCCAGTTTGGCATCACGAGTCCTACCTCAGGAGTCCCTGAGTTCCCGTTTGGACTCGTCGTTCTTTTCGCACTCTTGGTTCCGGCCCTAATGGTCCTGAGGAAGAGGACCGTCTCGCTTCGAAGTCCAATTTCCTAGCTCGAATCTCCTTTCGAGGAGACTACCAGATGCTACACACGCTACTGTCACTAGTCATGCCACTCAAGGTGGTGTCACCGGTACCACTTCTGCCACCTCTGTTAACTTAGCTCAATCAAGTCTATGAGAAAGGAACAACTCGGAATCTACCTTTTTCCATTCCTTTATTGATTGTTCCGCGCAATTCTCCATAAGATACCATTGAATAGATAGAGACGATCTCGTTAGCATGCCATTTTGAAATCGGATTTGTACAATAAACTGTGTGGGTCCTACCAGGCCTGCATCCAATTAGCTCGTAATGAAGGTTCATCGAGGCGAGGGCGGGGGACAAGGAAGGGGCCAGAGCCATAATCAAGAAGCTGGAGGATGATTTCAAGGAGGGAAACTTGAACTCCATCGCCTTCATCTATTATGCACTCGGAGATATGGACGCGTACTTCGCCTACACGACCAGCGCTTCCGAGCAGCACGTCCTCAGGTACATCTATCCCATGTATTGCCCCCTCTTCAAAAACGGACGGGAAGACCCGAGGTATCAGCACTTAGTAGAACGCGAAAGATGGGGGAAGCGCGCATAGTCTCGCGCCGTATCCGGCTTTCATAGCTGGGTTACGCCGCCGCACCCTTCTTAGTTCGACCTTCTGCTTGTTGACCTACATCGAGCTCGCTTGCGTGTGACTCTGGCTTCGGTTGTCGTTTGTCCTAGTCGCCGAGACGTTCTTACACTCGTTGACCTTGATGTCGAGGTCTGCAACATCGAATCCGTGTTTTTCCAGTATCTCGGTAACCCGTTTCTCGCTCCAGGATCCTGTCTCGATAATCACCGTGGCCGTCTTGTCGAGCGTCATCTCCGCACCGTTCAGAACCTTGACTTCGGCCATCTCGGCGTCAATCTTGAGAAGGTCGATCTTGGTGAACTCATCGAGAAGTCTGTCGAGCGTGTTCGTCTCGACCTTGAAGTAGCTTCCCTTGTTGTACGACTCCACGATAGAAGAACGCGTCGTCTTTCCGCTGGAAGGGACGTTCATTGTAGTCTCTCCCGCCGAATCTGAGACCGCCTCTTCGACCACGTCGACGTTGTGCAGATGGTTGAGCTCGATGTTCCTTCTGAGGACTTCGGCCGCCCTGGGGTTAGGCTCTATAGAGACTATCTTGCCAAAGAGGCTGCCCAAGCGTACGGTGTAAGCTCCGACGTTCGCGCCAACATCAACAAAGACGCTTCCCTTGAGGCTCGTCATGAGCTTGCATGTGAGCGGCTCCATTTCGTCTATGAAGACAGAGTAGAGGACTTCGCTGTCGTCCTTGGGAAGAAGAAACCTCACTCCCCCGTGCTCCACTATCGCGTCCTCCCTGATGGCCGTCCCTTCAGGTCGAAGAGCCCTTCTCAACACGAACGAATAGTAGGCGAGCCTGCTCGACTCGGGTCTCGTTGACCACACCGCTCTCCGCACCCACTGCACTCTCCTGTTGTGAACGACCCTTCCGAGCTCCATAGATTTGACCGACAGGCGTGGAGGCTTATCAAGCATCACATCCCTGACCCGCCCTTCGACTCCCTGAGGGTTTCGAGTCGTGACGGAAGACTTGCGGAGGACGCACGAACATCTTAATCTACTCCGAAGCCCGTACTCGCCGCGAAGATTCTCTGAACGAAGAAGAGCGGCCTCACCGGCCGAGAGCCAGAATCGAGTCGCTTTCGGACATGCTCTTCGGGCTCGCCCTCTCGATAGGTGCCTTCTCTCTGGTCAGCAGCCCGCCCGCCACGAACAGCGCAGTGCTTTCAGACCTGTTCACCTTCGGCTTCAGCTTCCTGATCCTCATCGTGATCTGGCTTCAGTACACAAGGGTCATGTCGGTGCTCCCTCTTGAGTCGTCCCGTACGATAAGACTGAACATAATGCTGCTCTTCGCCGTTTCGATCGAGCCCTTTCTGTTCAACCTCGTGAACAACCCTCCAGTGAAAGCGTTTTCGTATGGAGACTTCACCACGACTCTCTACGCGCTCGACCTCGCCTCGTTGATGGGAATTCTAGGGTTCTTCACCCTCACCGTAGCGGACGAGGACAGGAAGCTCGTCCCTAAGGACGAGCTCAAGAGATTCAAGAGGGGAGGCCTGATCCTCGTCGGGAGTTGCGGCATTTTCTTGGTGACGGCGCTCCCTCCCCTTTACACGACTATGGTGGACGGAGTCCGTCTTCGACTCGTACTCTGGTACATACCCATCATCACAGCCTGGGCGGCGAGGAGGAGCAGCGCCCGAGCCGACCGTTTAGCCCAGGAAGCTTGATCGCATGTCTTCCCAACGGTCAGTCTAGAACGGTCACGAAACCTACCATCCAAGGATGATAGACGCAGTGATACTGGTACACCCCTGCGGTGTCGAAGGTGTACGAGAAAGTCCCACCGGGGGGGATCGGCTGGGAGCCGAACATGCCGTCCTGTCCCGTGACCGTATCGTATGAGATAGAGTGACTGATCCAGATGACGCTGTTGTTCACCCCCACGACTACGGTGATGTTTCGCGGAGAGTAGTTCCAGCTCACGGGCGTCTCTACTATGTATACCACCGCCCCCTGATGCGTCGGAGCGGCGAAGACCGCGGCTCCCGCCACGATGAGGTAGACGACGAAGACGCACATCAGCCCGACCGACAAGGTCCCAGTGATGACGTTCCTCGGTCTCTTCGTCAGGGCTGGCGCGTCATCGCTCCTCTTCCCGGACATTCCTGTCGCCCCCAGCAGCCAGGTAGGATTCTTCACCATGATCCAAGCGACGCCCACTAGAAGGGAAGGCCCGGTGACGATCAGTACCCAGCCGAGGGTCACCTGCTGGCTGACCGGATAGAGGGAGTAGACCCTCCCTTCCTGCGGGTAGATCAAGAAGACAGCGTACAGCATGTGGCCGAAGAAAGCCGCGAGTATGACGCCTATCTTTGCGCCGTCCCCGAGCGCGGACATGGCGGACCCAACGAGCAGGCCTATCCCGAAGAAGGAAAGATGCTCTACCGCGTGAACCAGAGGATTCAGCACTGCCGCGTCCCAGGCGGTGGGGTAGTGCCAGAACGCGAGCAGCGCAGCACTCGCCCCGAACGACAAGAGCCCTGCTCTCCTATTTCGCAGCCCCTTGAACAGGCCTCTGTCGCGTAGCGGATATGCGACGAGGAATCCCGAGAGGATGATGAGCACGTGCTGGAGCATGTGCAGGGTGAGGTTGACCTCTGTGGCGTCGTCGAAGGGCGGGAAGCCCGCGGAGAATGCGAATAGGACCAGCCCGAGGAAGGGCAGCGAGCAGACGGTGTTTGCAAGCCCCTGGGCTTTCAAGCGGGTCAGTGGTCGCCCCACCGAGGCGTACTTAAGCGGCGAGCGCTCATCGACCGATGTCATGTCGGCGGAAGAGGGCTGAGAACAAGTTGAAATACGCACTTTGAACCCGATGGTTTCATGAGTCCTCCCCCAACAGGGGGTGCGCGAGCCGGGACGAGGCTCGCCGTGATCACAATCACCGCCTGCCTGTACGCGGTGGGCAAGTGGGCCACGGCCTTCATCAGGACTCCCTGGGGCGTTGGCGAACTTCTGGTCGGGATCTTCCTACCCGCGCTGATGGTGGTCGCTTGCGAGACCGTGCCCGCTGCCATCGGAGCGGGGATCGGTACGTTCCTCGGAGATTTCCTTGTAACGACGACGCCAGCGCTCAGCATAGTCGCTGGAGTCCCGGCGAACTTCATCGCCTTCCTGTTCTTCGGACTCTTCGTGAAGCGGTACAGGTCGTGGCCCGCTTTCGTCGCGGCGACGGTATCCTTTGTGACTCTCGGGAATCTTATAGCTGCTACCGCCGTCTACTTCTTTGGCTACGCTCTCGCCGGAGTTCGAATCACATCATCCGCAATTCTGGGACTCACCATCTTCTGGAACACCACCTCAATCCCTGCGATAATCATCGCCGTCCCGATACTACTTCGTGCAATCCATCCTCTGTACGGCAGGAGCCGCATCCTAGAATACTACCCGGACTGGTCGCCATTCGTCCGAAGCAGAGAGGTGGTGTTGGCGCTCGCCGGAGCGATGGCCTTCGTCCTGATAGGACTCGCGGTCTTCGTCATCTCGCCGGACTCCGTTTCGTCCGCTCCCGGACTGGGCTACTTCGCGCTCGCCGGTGTCCTGGTGATCGTCTTCGGGCCCGTCCTGAACGCCTTCGCTGGGCCCAAGGGCACGAACACTGTTGCGGCTTAGAACCGCTTCCGCATTCGCGCCAGCGGCCATATCCAACTTTTTCAGCTCCCGCCCAGGTTCACGTGAAGACGGTTCTGATTCCGGAGCCACAGGCGGAGGATTCACCCTGTCGGCAGGGACCGTCTCGAGGGCGACCGTGGCTGATTCGGGCCGGACCGTCCTCAAGACGGCGGTCAACGGAGATTCCGCGTACCGGGCGACGACCACTAGGAAGGCGGTCGACCTTCTGCTTCGTGATTCTGGAGTCAGAGGCGTAGAGGTCCGTCTTGTTCAGCAAGTCTCCGTTCCCATAGGCTACGGTTTCGGAGCGAGCGCAGCCTCTGCGTTGTCTGCCGTGTTCGCGGTGGCCTCCGCCCTTGACCTCGGCATCTCCAAGCAGAGGCTCGCCCTCTTCGCACACCGCGCTGAGATACTGTGCTCGACCGGGCTGGGGACCGTCTCCGTCGTCTACGACAACGTTGGCGCGGGCGTGATTTCGACGGCGGGCGCCCCGGGCGTGGCAGAGTTCAAGAGGGTCAAGATACCTGAAGGTTTTCGCGTCGTGACGGCGTCGATGGAGCCGCGAACCAAGAAGAGGTATTTGGGCTCGCGAACTTTCATGCGCAGGGCGAGTAACCTGGGAGACATGGCTCTTGAAGACGTGTTGCGAAGGAAGAGCTTCGAATCCTTGATGGAGGAAGGTGAGAGATTCGCGACCGCCCTCGGTCTGATGACTACTGAGGTGAAGGAGTCTATCCGGAGCGCGAAGTCTGGCGGCGCAGCTTTCGCCAGCCAGAACATGATTGGGGACGCGATTCACTCGGTGGTGCCATCCAGGGGCGTCAGACGGCTGGCGTCGTCCCTCGCGTCATCGCCCACTCGCCCGCGGGTCGACGTATACGACTTCGGCGAGGTGAGGGCGGGGATTCTGGAAGCTAGCCCACGGTGACGAGCTCTTTGGTGTACTTCGTCAAGAGCTTCGGCCTCTCGCCGACCAAGACAGTGTCCTCAATTCTGATCCCATACTTCCCCCGGAAGTAGATTCCAGGCTCGTCCGTGACCACGTCGCCTCGCGCGAGCTTCGTCAAACTCTTCCTTCGGATGTTCGGGAGCTCGTGGATGTCGATACCGACCCCATGACCCGTGCTGTGGGTCATGAACCGGTCCAGCTTCTTCTCCCTGAGCACGCCGATAGCTGCTTCGTTCACGTCCTCGCAGACCGCGCCCACCCTTATCGCCTTCATGGCCGCCGCTTGAGCGTCGAAGACGGTCTGATAGTTGCGCTTCATCTCGCCCGAGACCGTCCCGACCGCGAATGTCCTCGTCGCATCTGAGCAGTACCCCTTGTACCTGAAGAATATGTCCGCCAACAAGAACTCGCCCTTCTTGACCTCTCTGTCTGAGAGCTCCACGTGCGGATATGCGGCTCTGGGACCGGACGCGATTATTGTGGGACTGAGCGCCAGGTCGTCAGCGATGGGTGTCGTCCTGTTCTCTGTCGCGATCCTGAGCACTTCTGACGCGATCTTCCACTCCGACCGCCCTGGCCTGATCTCCTTCTCCAGACCTCTGTATATCTTGTCGAGCACTCTGCACGCCTCCGCGATCCTAGCAATCTCTTCCTCGTCCTTTTGCCTTCTCGCTCTCAGAAAGAGATCCTTGTCTTCCCTCAGCCGCTTCGAGCTTGCGAACTCCGAAGCGTCGTCTGTCACTGCTCTACCCCTTCCAAGCTCCCTCAAGGCAGCCGCTCTGATTTCTGCCTGTCCGTTTGCCGCCACTACCTCTGCCTCCTCCCCTTCCTTGGCCCTGTTCCTCTCCATCTTTGACGTCACGATGACCGTCCTGTCCTCTTTGACGATGGCGTAGCCAGACCCGCAGAAGTCGGTGAGCCAGAAGATGTTTGCCCCTGTGGCGGCCACAACCTGCCTGCCTCGGGCCATCGCGAGCAACTTCCGCCTCCTTTCCTCGAAAATCGTCAACATTCATCGGTTTTGAACCAAGCCCTTATATGGGTTCGCGGAACTCACGTGTAGTCGGGGCAATTTCACACCGTTGACGTATATACGACGGCTAGAGATGAGAGGTTTCAAGTCCTCAGGCCCCCGACCCGTCGTCGTTACGTTCGAGAAGGGTTTCACAGTCATCACGGGCCCTAACGGGAGCGGAAAGTCGAACATCGCAGACGCCATACTCTTCGCGATCGGGGAGAACTCGCCGAAGCAGCTGAGAGCTCAGAACGGGAGGCTCACTGGCGTGATCTACGACCCCAAGAAGGAGGACGCTCCTGCGCCGGACAAGCCCAGGGACTGCAGGGTCACCCTACAACTGGACAACGCTGACAGGTCCATACCCGTGGACTCGGACCTGGTCACGGTGACCAGGGAGCTCAGGGACGACGGCGAGAACGTCTACTACCTCAACGGGAAGAAGGTCACGAGGGGCGGCCTGATGGAGGTGATCGACCTCGCGGGCCTCTCGCCTGGCGGACTGAACGTCGTGCCGCAGGGTTCTGCGACGAAGGTGGCAGACATGACGCCAGAGGAGAAGAGGAGGCTGATAGAGGACGTCGTCGGTATATCGAAGTTCGACGAGAAGAAGAGCGAAGCGCAGAGGCAGCTGAGCCAGGCCGACCAGAGACTGGAGGTCGCCATGGCGAGGATCGGCGAGATGAAGGGAACGCTTAGCGCCTTCGACGCGCAGCGCAACGACATGATCAGGTTCAACCTGTTAGAAGGCCAGATCAGGTGGCTCTCGGCGGTCAAGACGGCGAAGAAGATAGGCGAGTACAGGGTTCGGCTGGACTCACTAAGGTCGATGGCGCGGGAGGCCGAAGCCAGGGTCCAGGAGCTGACGACGAGGCTGGATGAGACGGAGCAGAAGACTTCCCGAGTCGAGGAAGAGAGGACGAGGTTCATCGTGGACGTGATTCAAGGGGGCGGGTCTAGCCACGTCGACCTGCAGTTCCAGCTCGCACAGGTGGAGAACGACCTGAACACTCTCGAGACGGGGCTCAAGGACTCCGAGGAGAATCTGAGGTCTTTGGAGGATGAGACAGTCCCCCAGCTCAAAGAGGTCGTGGCGACGAAGGAGAAGGAGGTCTCAGCGAGTAGCTCGCTCGTCAAGCAGCTTACATCTGAGCTGTCCAAGCTCGACGCGAAGCACCTTGACCACGCCGAGAGGCTCAAGCAGTATGTCTCTGCGGCGGACGAGCTGAGGGGCACTATCGACAAGACCAACAGGCAGAGTGCCCGCGTTCAGGTGAAGCTCGCAGACCTCGCCCAGAAGCAGAACCAGGCCGAACTCGCGATAAACGCGTCGGGCGCGGCGCTCGGAGCGGAGCGAAAGCGGCTCGATGAGCTGAAGAGGAGGGTGGACGGTTATGCGACGCTCCTCGGTAACCTCGATACGAAGACGAAGCAGCTCTCGGACCTCTACGAAGGGTCGACGAAGGAGCTGAACAGCCTCGATGCCAGCTTCAATTCTGCCGACAAGAAGAAGACGAAGCTCCAGGCGTCGATCGACTCTGCGAGAAAGGTCCTGGAGAAGGCTACTGCAGAGGTCTCGAAGGAGATGGCGTTCAGGCAGGTCTCGCAGAGCCTGGCCGGGGAGAGGACGGGCCAGTTCAAACTCCAGGAGTTCTGCGACAGCGGTGGAGTCCCGGGATACGTGGGCAGGCTGGGACAGTTCGTGAAGTTCCCCCAGCAGTACTCGAAGCCGGTGAACGCGGTGATGGGAAGATGGATGTCGGCCTTCGTGGTCGAGGACTTGCACTCCATGACGCAGCTAATCAAGGCGGCAAAGACGTTCAATGCGCGGGCCTTCGCGATCATCCCGCTGAGCGAGGTCGCGGGCTGCAGTGAGGTCGAGGTCGAGAGGTCCGCGGGTGTCGTGGGGCCGCTCGCGAAGCTCGTCAAGCACGAAGAGAGGTTTGAGGGCCTCGTCAACTTCATCGCCGGCGACACGGTGCTGGTCGACACCGAGGCGATAGGCTACATTCTCGCTTCAGAGGGCGTCAAGGCGGTGACGCTCGAAGGAGAGGTCTTCGAGCCCGGAGGCAGGGCATTCACCTTCGGATACCAGGAGGTGCTGATGAACCTCATGCAGGGCCTGGAGAACATCGAGGGTATCAGTGACATCGAGGACGCCGTGGGCGCGCTGAGGGGAGCAATTGAGAGGAGGAAGGCGCAGCTCGAGGCTGCGGAGTCCGACTCTCGCTCGCTCTTGAAGGAACGCGCAAAGAGGATCGCCAGTGTGGCCGGGTTGAAGGCCGAGTCGAACACTTTCGGCGGGATAACAAGCCGTTACAGGTCTATCTTCAAGGCCATGAACTCTGAGTTCGAGAAGCAGGCGAAGCTCGTCGCGAAGCTCGAAGGGAAGGTGAATGCGGCGACCGAGAGGCGGGACTCGATCTCGAGGGGCGTCGGTTCCCTCCAGGAGCTTCTCAGGAACACGCGCGAGCTGGGCCTGGAGGAGATGCTCGCAGAGCTCGAGGGCGCGAAGACGACACTGTCCTCCGAGGTCGACGGGATCAGGAACAGAATCGCAGAAACGAACCTCTCTCTGCTCAGAGAGAGGGCCAACCTCGAGAACGTGCTGAGCAGGACTCTCGAAGAGAACAAGATTGACCTGGAGAACGCTCAGGCCGACCTCGCGTCCTTCAAGGACTACGTTCGAGACGCGCCGAAGAGGATCAAGGAACTCAGCGAGCAGAAGGCTGAGCTCAGCTCGCAGATCGACAAGATCAAGGAGTCATCGAGGAAGAGCCAGCCCGTGCTGGACGAATTCGAGAGCAGGCTGCGACGGCTCAAGGAGGAGAGGGAGTCGACGTCCAGGTCCAGGACGGCAGCGGAGAAGGAGTTGCTCACCGTCAACGGCCAAGTAGAAGGGATAAGCGGCAAGGTTGAGGACGGCCTGGGGAGCCTTCGCATCCTAGGCTATTCGGAGGAGCCAGAGGTCTTCGACGGAGCCGACTCCCTGCTCGCGGAGCTCGAGTCTGAGTACCAGCAGGTCGTCTACTCCGTTAACAGGGGAGCCGACAGGCAGTACAAGGAGATGTTCGTCAATTACAAGAGCCTCTCGGTACGTCACAACGAGCTCGAAAAAGAGAGGAACTCGATCATCGCGTTCATCGAGAGCGTCGACGCAGAAAAGAGGAAGGTCTTCGTGGCGGCCTACGAGAGGATAGGAGAGGAGTTCAAGGGCATCTTCGGTAGGTTGACCGGCGGCGAGGCTTGGCTAGAGCTCGAGAAGCCAGACGACATCTTCTCAGGAGGAGTCCTTCTGATGGCCAGGTTCGGTTCAAAGCCCGCTTGGGAGTCGCTCTCGCTCAGCGGAGGCGAGAAGGCGGTCTCGGGCGTCTCGCTGATCCTGGCGATGCAGGGCGTGCAGCCCCATCCGTTCTACCTCTTCGACGAGATCGACGCCGCGCTCGACGCCGTCAATTCGGGGAACCTCGCTCAGTTCATCAAGAGCCGGTCGGAGACCGCCCAGATGATCTCGATCACTCTACGAGACGTCTTCGTCGCGGAGAGCGACACGACCTACGGCGTCTATTCGGCTGGAGGCGTCTCGAGGATGGTACACTACAAGCCGGCGGAGTTGCCCATCAACCGTGGTTGACCACTCCATACTCTCGAGGCCGCCGCTCAACGTCCTCGTCGACCCCACGCTCGCGAAGCGGAGGAGCCCGTGGGAGATCAACCTCAGCGACCTCCTTGACCTTTTTCTGCAGACGATAAAGACCTCGGAGCTCGTGGACCTGAGAGCAGCGGGGACCGCGGCTCTGTCCTCGGCCACGATCTACAGACTAAAGGTCGAGACGCTCTTTCTCTTCGAGAGGCTCAAGGCGAGACGGAGGCTGGTGGACGCTTCGGAGCCCCCTCTGATCATAGTCATGCCGTTCAGGTACGAGGTCTACTCCACGAACGTGGAGGAGCTCTTCGACGAGCTCGGCAGGATTCTCGAGCAGATAGTCGGAGAGGGATCGGGGACTCAGGAGAAGAACCCCCTGCCCCTGGAGGACCTCCAGCCGCCGAACATCGACGACTACGTCATCTCGCTTCAGTCTCTGCTCCAGGAGTTCAGGAAGGTCCTCGTGGAGAGACTCCGCGGGAGCGGTAAGGCGCTCCTTTCGGAGCTGATATCCGGCCTTAGCCCAGTCGACGCCGCGCGCGTCTTCATCCTCCTCCTCTTCGCGGCCCACCAGGGCGAGGTGATCATAGACCAGGAGGAGGACGACGCTGACGCGCTGGTGGTGTCGGTGGGCCAACTTGAGTGAGCTTCCTCACGTCGAGCTCGTGTCTCGCATAGAGGCCGCACTGTACGCGTCGGGAAGGCCGCTCAACGCTGCCGAGCTTGCGAGGGCCGCGGGGACCGCTTCTGAGAGGAAGGTCGTCGCGCTGGCGAGGGAGATTCTGAAGTCGGTCAACTCGTCGATGCACGCTGTGGAGGTCATCGAGTACCCGGGGCCAAGGTTCGCGATGCAGCTCAGGACAGAGTACACCCAGGTCGCTCGGAAGTTCGCGACCAGGCCGCTTCTCTCCAAGGCGGCCCTGAGGACGCTCTCATTCATCGCCTACTTCCAGCCGATAACGGCGGGCGAGCTCGTGCTCCGGAGGTCCTCCGCGGTCTACCAGCACCTGAAGGAGCTCGAGGAGGTCGGCTTCGTGACGGGAGAGAAGCAGGGTAGGAGCAAGTCGTACAAGACGACGCTCCGTTTCTCTGAGTACTTCGGGCTCAGCCTCGATGTCACCTCGATGAAGAAGCAGCTGGGCGGACGGAACCTCTCCCTCTGAGCCAAAACGCTTAACATCAGGCTGAAGGGGCAGCGGTCGAAACATGACGAAGTCGATCGAGAACCTCAGGAAACGAAAGTCCACCGGAGGAAGGAGGAAGGCAAACAGAGGAAGGAGAGCGTTTGAGAGAGACAGCTACGCGATGGAGCCCACCGTGGGCCCCGTGGCGGTTCGAACCTCGAGGCTCAGGGGAGGTCACCTCGTCATCGGTCTGACCGCTGCCGACGTCGCGAACGTCGCGGGGCCTTCCGGTAAGGTCACGAAGTCCAAGATAGTCCGCGTCAAGAGCAGTCCGGCCAACAGGGACTACGAGAGGAGAGGGGTGATCACGAGGGGCGCCGTTATAGAGACGGAGGCGGGGGAGGCGAGGGTGACCTCGAAGCCCACCGACGACGGCGTGGTGAACGCGGTACTGACCGGGCAGAAATGAAGGACTACGACCGATACGTAATCTGGCTCGACTACTTCAACTCGGAGCTGAAGAGGAGTGAAGGGAGGAGGGTCCCAATCAGCGTCGCTACGAAGTCTCCCACGCTCGAGCAGCTCGAAGGAGCGTGCAGGAAATTGAGCCTCGACCCGGTGGCTCAAAGAGGGCAGTTCCCCTCTTCCGCTCCAAAAGAGTCCGGTTACGTCTCAATCCGCAAGGAAAAGCCGAAGAAGGCTTTGATTCTAAAAATTGCGAAAGAATTGTCAACAGCGCACTCTCAAGCCCCGAAAAAGTAGAATTTCGTTCGACAAGGTCGAAAAACATGTCAGATTTCACGCAAGGTTTAAAGGTAAGATTTTCTCGAAGCGCTTCACTCTTGCAGCGAGTCGGTTCTGTAGTCCATCAAGCAAAGAGCGGCCGACTCATCGTGAAGCTGCAGACAAAGGCGGAGCCCGGGTCTAGCGTCTTCGATTCAAAGGAGAAGAAGCTCGGCAGGGTCGTGGAGCTGATAGGTCCCGTGGCGTCACCGTACGCATCCATAGCGATTTCAACTAGCAGAGTCGGCAACAAGGGCGATCCTGTCTTCGGCAACGGGTGAATTGGCTGAGCGTTTGGGACACTAAGAGAGACGACTCATTCAGGACCTACTGCCCGGTCTGCGGCAACAGGCTCATCGGCGACACCGAGAAGGGGGAGCAGGTCTGCCCCGCGTGCGGGTACGTGACCTACGCTCCGGCGGACGAAGGCCCGGAGTGGAAGGCGATGGACATCGAGGAGAAGAACAAGAGGGTGAGGGTCGGGGCACCCACGACGCTCGCTCTGCACGACATGGGCTTGACCACGGAGATAAGCAGGACGATGAGGGACTCCCACGGGAAACACCTGGACCCGTCGGTGAGGGCCACGTTCGAGAAGATGAAGAAGTGGCAGAGCCGCATCAGGACGATCTCGAGCGAGGAGCGGGGACTCTCGAACGTCCTCTCCAAGATAAACGAGCTCTGCGAGGCACTGAATCTTCCGGACAACGTGGCGGAGACCGCGGCGCAGATCTACAGGACCTCCGCGAGGATGAAGGTAGCCAAGAGCAAGTCGATATTGGGTATGACCGCCGCGACCGTCTATCTTGCGTGTAGGAAGTGCGGCGTCTCCAGGACGCTAAAGGAGGTCGCGAGGGCCGCGGGGATGGAGAAGGGGAGCGTGGCCAGGTACTTCAGACTCGTTCTCAAGGAGGTCGAGAAGGACTACGTACCGCCGCCTTCCGTCGAGAAGTACATCTCCAAGCTCGTCAACACGGCCAAGATCGACCCGAAGGTGGAGCATCTAGCGCTCACGCTATCCAGGAAGACGAACGACTCCAAGATCTCGAGCGGCAAGGCTCCGGCGGGGCTAGCGGCCGCCTACGTTTATCTATCCTCGGTGATGCTCGGGCAGCACTTGCCCCAGAGGGAGATAGCAGAGTTCGCTGAAGTGACGGAGGTCACCGTCCGGAACAGGTGCAGAGAGATCCTGGACAACTTCGTGATAAGACAGGAGCTGGTCGCGGCGTAATGGCAGACAAGTCGAAGAAATCGAAACCTAAGACGAAGCAGGCGAAGACGAAGGGGTCCAAGCCGAAAGACGCGAAGGAGCCGCCGACCGAAAGGACAGAGGAGGAGCTCGTCGACCTCACCTCTCGCGTCTACAAGCTCGTCGTAGAGCGGGGGAAGGATGGAGTCCTGCAGAGCGAGATCTGGAAGGAGCTCGGACTCACGAGCAGGGACGGTTCAAGGTTGGCCATCAGGCTCGAGAGACGAGGTCTCATCGGACGGGTGAAGGTCTTGGAGGACGGAAGGTGGACGTACAAGCTGACCCCGCTCAGGTTCCCCACCGACATGGCCTCCATAGAGAAAGCGCCCTGCATCGTCTGCCAGTACGAGTCGAAGTGCTCAGTCGACGGAGAGATAAGCCCGTACGTCTGCCCTTGGATCGGTCCTTGGGCGATCACCGAAGCGAGGGAGGCTCTCCAGGTGGCCGCGCCCAGTCCGGTCGCCGCACCCTGACCTCGAAGCTTACACACGGCGGGAGACCATGAGGCTGCACGAAGCGCGAAGAGACCTCTACAGGAGGCTCGCGAAGGAGCAAGGCTACAAGAGCAGAGCGGCGTTCAAGCTTATCGAAGCGAACGAGAAGTACGGCTTCATCAGGGAAGGGGACGCCGTTGTGGACCTGGGGGCCGCGCCCGGGGGATGGCTCCAGGTGTCTTCGAAGATGGTCGGGGAGCGGGGCGTGGTCGTCGGCGTCGACACGCACGAGGTCAGGCTGAAGCTGAAGAACGTCAGATTCGTCCGAATGGACGTGGAAGACCCCAGGGTCATGGAAAAGGTCCTTTCCCTGTTGACCCGGCCAGCAGACGTGATTCTTTCAGACCTGGCCCCTTCTGTAACTGGAGTCTGGGAGATGGACGGGTCGAGGCAGGCCGACCTAACCCTCCGAGTGCTGCAGCTCTCAGAGGGGCTCCTGAAGGACGGTGGCTGCGCCTTCCTCAAGCTCTTCGAGGGCGAGAGGTCCCAGGAGGTCCGCTCGGAGCTTAGGCGACGCTTCGAAGACGTCAGGCCAATCAAGCCTCGTGCGAGCAGGAGCGTCAGCGCCGAGCTGTATTACTTCTGTTCCGGCTGGAAGCGCGCGTGACCGCGTCCGCCACCTCTGCGTAGCTCGCGTCTGTCTTCAGGCCCTTCTTCTCGAAGGGCTGGGTTCCCCAGCGGAAACCATTCAAACGTAGCTCATCCGCGACCACAGCCGGCGATACTCCCGGGAGCCTTAGGGCCGAGGAGACGCTCGAGACATCGTACCCGTAGGGAGGGAAATGGTTCAAGTCCCTCAGCGAGGAGAGCAGGAGCCGGGCCCTCTCACCGCTCGCCTTCGTCGCGCGCTTGAGCAATCCCTCGTCGACCAGAGGTCCGACCCACAGCGGGCCTGCGACCGAGAGCCTTCCATCGCAGTTCTCGCACCGAGTGGGCCGCTCCCTTGTCGCAAACCGTTCACCGCACGACGGACACTCCGCGACGTACCCTTCGTTCTCCAGGGCTGCGTCCGCCCTCGACGCTCCCACTTCGACCCTGAGGTACACCCTGACGTAGTGCCTGGTGCAGTGGGCCAGCACGGGGAAAGCGCCCAGGTCCAGACTCCCCGCCACCCTCCTGCAAGCGTTGGCTAGGATCCTGACTCCCGTCTCGTGGCAGTAGTCTCCCTTGGCAGTCGACGCCGAATACCTCCGTCTGGAGACCCCGGGATAGACTCCGCATAGGACCGCGGTATCGGTCGCTGTCACGGACACGAGCCCGCCATCCGCTGTCGCGTTCAATGCAGCTTGCAGGTGGGAGACTGGAGTGCCAAAGGGGTCGACGTCGACGTAGTCGAACTTCTCCGTCCTCCTGAAACGCGTGAAGAGATAGGCGTTCGCCTCGCCCCCGACGAACTCGCAGCGGGATGACACCCCGTTGATCCCCGCATTCCTCTTAGCGGCCGAGAGCGAGAGCTCGTTGAAGTCGACCATCGAGACTTTGAGCTCCCTCCCGGCTTCGTTCGCCACCCTCACGCCCCTCGCACCGACTCCTGCGAGCGCGTCGCAGAAGGTCGAGCCCTTGGTGGCCCGCACGACCGCGACCGAAACGTCCCGGTTGAGTTCCGCAGCGGGATTGAAGAAGACAGGGGAAGTTGGTGGCTCGGGCGTCCTGAGGCTGACGTCGGGGACCGAGAGTTCGGTCTCTCCCTCCTTCACCCTCGCCCACTTCATGTGGTCGCCTCTCCAGGTGTCCGCATAAACCCTTCACGGGGCTGCGATGCCTTATTGAGGCGTGAGCGCGAGGCGCAGTTGATGAAGACCACGTGGGCGGTGACGGGTCCGCCAGGCGTAGGGAAGTCCACCCTGGTCTCCAAGGTCATGATGCGGGCGATGAGTAGAGGAGTCATCGTGGGAGGTTGCGTCACGTCGGAAAGGCGAAAGGGAGGGGAGAGGGTCGGCTTCAACATCAAGAACCTCTCAACGGGCGAAGAGGGAGAGCTTGCCTCCGTCAAGGCGCCGCTCGGACCAAGGGTAGGAAGGTACAGGGTCAACCTCATGG